>TARA_R110002073_G_scaffold336590_1_pt1 | contig 53288 bp, 52 predicted proteins | sample TARA_R110002073 | Tara Oceans TARA_R110002073 (sample SAMEA4397174) | marine metagenome | biome: Polar Biome; feature: [DCM] deep chlorophyll maximum layer (ENVO:01000326); material: water (ENVO:00002006), including particulate matter (ENVO:01000060) such as... | depth 40 m
GGTGATTTCAACCTTGCAAGCACGGCATTTAAAAACTGCACGACCTCCATACCCCAGAAGATAGCGGCACCAGAGTAGAACAGTTGTCCTCAACTGTTCCGTCGGGCAGTCCTCAACGGCCATGCCTGATCGCAACCGAGTCCATTTGAAACCGCTGGCACACCCACTCCTATCAAAGATCCAGCTCATCCAGTTCATCCACCAACGCATCCAGGTCCGTGGATTGATTGGGAGTCAATGGCGGCGTGGGAGCGTTCAGTGAAGACACCGCGGTCGTCGATGGCTTGGCGGGCGATGGCGTTGCGGCTTTGATCGGTGTGACGTTCTTTGGAGGCGTCGAAGCTTGAGAAGGCGATGCAGTGGCTGGCTTCGGCGACGTCGAACCACCAACGCCGATCTGAAACATCGGTGTTTGCCGAGTCGCCAGCAACGCTTGCAAGTCCGCCAAGATCGTTTGCGATGCACCTTCGCGGCGCATGTCAAAGTGGTACAGCTTCGCGATTGGTTCATCGCTTTGAACTGGAGCGGCATCTTGGTCTCGGCGGTGCGGCACGCGAGCAACCCGTTTGCCCAGCAACCCGAGAGGTTCAGAAACCAGCTCGGCATCGGTCCAACCCACGCAGGCAACATCGCCCGCGATCGATTCCACTGCCAATCGTTCCGTGCCAGAGTCATCCGGACCGGGAATGCGATCCAGCAAAACAAGATCGAGCCCAGGCCGACCGAGCAATTGGCCCACGGCATCATCGCATGCCGGATCGAAATGGCGATGCTCGCCGGTGGGACGAAGCACGATCACGTTCAAACGTACAGCCATGAAGGATCCACTCAGAGGTCGAGGCAATTTTCGGGATGGGAGGCGGGCCGGAGATCGATGCGGTTGTCGGGCGTTCCTGACTCAGGCATTCGCGTTGACGGCGTCCCCGGTGACAATCCCACGACATCATAGAGTCGAGACCATAATTCGCGAACGTCGGTGACATCGGCGAAAGATGACATCAAATCACCGTTTCCGACCCTCGCCAGTTTTTCGCGGGCGTTTGGATGGTCTCTCAGCAATTCTGCCAACAGGTCCTCAATCAGCTTGGCGGTCACCTTCGTTCGGTGCAACACGTGAAAACCGCGAAGATCGTGATGGGCCGTCGCCAAACAAACGTGGCCCGCTCGCAGGGCTCGTCGACGAACGCGAAACCGTCCCCACGGCGACAATTGCTCCGCCCCGTCCAGGACCAGCACCCCACCGGGCGAAACCGTCGCCTGTGCCTCACTCGCGGCTCGGTCATTCAGCAGCATGCTGGAGATGCCTGCCACTGCCGAATGGTTGGGATCGGCGGTCAGTTGAATCCATTTCCCGCCGGGGAATTCCGCCTGCAACGCATCGGCCATGTCGTGCAACAAAGTCGACTTGCCAGACCCATGATTCCCGACAATCAAACCGAGTCGATGATATCGCAGGTCCGCCACGATTCTTGCGATGTGGTCGGCTGGATCGCTTTCGTTCAGACCAAAGCGAAACGGAATCGCACCCGGTCGCGTGTGGCGACTGGAAAATGGATTCGTCGGTTGAGACGGCGGTCGGAAATCATCGGGCATCGTGCACATGATAGCGATGGCATCGCGTGCAGTGATCCCCCGCCGCGGACTTGGTGTGGCAACTGGAACAGCTCGCCTTGGTCATCGGCAAAAATTCCGGTGACGCATTCACCGTTGATTCACCGTCCATGTGCACCGCATTGGCCGGATTGGTCGTTCCCAATTGGTGGCAGTGTTTGCAATCCTGCAATCCCTGCACGTTCAAGTGAGGCGTGTGTGAGAAATGGGTCAGCCGATCGCCGTTTTCTTTGGTGCGGAATGCTCGCCATCGCATCGCCGCGAGCGATGCATCGGCCGACGGATCCGTTTGCACCTGGTGGCAACCTACGCAGGCTTGAACCGCGGGCTGAGCCAACATGGATTGCTTGAGTGGGTCGTCGGATGGTAACCGCTGGATGATTTCAATCATCGATCGCAACACAGGGTCGGAGTGACCTTTGCCACGATAGCGAACCGACAAAGTCACATCGTCTCGATACCAACCACCAAACGATTGAGTCTTGGCCGCGTCGTAGCGAGCCGCCAACTCGGCCGCCCAGTCTGCTTGTTCCGGCGCGGGCGTTTCTTCATTGGCCGTGGACCAAGAGGTCAATGGATCATCGGCCAATAGCGGATCGTCTGCCAACAATGGATCGGGTCCGCCGATCCCGCTGTCAAAGCTACCGTCGAATTCGCTTTCCAATTCACCGTCCAGCAATCCACTCAGTGCACCAGCCTCCACCGATGAGTCGGCCGTTGTGTCGTTCGTAGTGTCAGCTTCACCAAACCAAACTCGTAACGCGTCGCGAACCAGTTGTGGCGGGAACGATTCAACAAGAGGCAAGGCGGTCTGTTCATCGATCCCGGCCTCTCGTAGTCGTTGCATGAGTGCGTCTTGACCGGTCGTCGCCAACTCTTGCGAGAGCTTTGTGATCGCTTTGCCCAGCGATACCGCTTCGACCTGCACGATTGGCGAATCCCAGTTCGCTGCATCGACACGTTGGAATCGGTTCAACGCCGACTCGCTGATTCGCTCCCGCAACATCAACGCCATCCAACCATCGATGGTGCCATCGGCAAAACCTGTTGCCAAAGTTGGCCAGTCTTCGACTTGCACGGCAATGTCATCGGGCAAGGTCGGCAACTGCAACAACGCCGGACCTTCGGCCACCTGAACCCGCAACGCTTCGTCATGGCACTGCGCACAAGCGATCTCGTACGGCAACGTTGTCATCACCGGATCGGTGGAGTCCAAATTGAAACTCGAGAAGCTCGGTCCGACGTGACATGTCTTGCAGTCAAACGTCGCAAACGCATCGGGGCTTGATGGATCCCCACCGCTTCGTTTCTCCGCTTCACTGGGGAAATGAATTTTCGCGTGGCGTCCATGATCAAAGTGGATGTTGGACGCGTGTGCGTACGGCCACTGACCAAATTCGGGATGCGAATCGGCAAAGGAACCAAATTGATTGACGTGGCAGGTTTGGCAACGCGAATCCGTGATGGCGGCGAGGTTCGCATCCGCGCCGTGGTGTTCTTGATGACAAATGCTGCATGCCAAATTGTTTTGAAGCGAGGACGTTCGGCTGACCGTTTGAACAGCCAGGCTGTTATCGGAAAGCTCTGATTCACTGTTGCCGGATTCCAATGCAATCGGCTTGCCGTCGCGTTTCAGGATCGCTGCCAATGTCAGTTCGTTGCGGACTTCTTGCGACAAGTTGTGTGCCCATCGAGCTGACTCGCGTGGCATTTGTTGCTCGTGGCAATTCAGGCACAAATCGGTCATTGCCAGAGTCGGCATGTCGGCGTGCTGTGTTCCTCCGCCACCAATCCAGCTTGCAAAATCAAAGAGTCCCTTGTCATCGTTCTGTTTGCTCGATGAGGGATCGCTTGAGGTTGCCAGCCAGCGATTGCTGGTCGCATTTTGGTGACACGCCGCACATCGGTCTTGAGCCAATTCGCCCGACAGGATTTGCGCGTGAGCGGTTGTCAGGTTGCCAGGCTGGATAACTTTGGGTGTCGCTCGTGTCGCGAAGAGAACGACCATCGCGGCGGCCAATATTGCCAGCATCGCGGCGGTGAATTGGCGTCGACGTCCCGCCCACGTTCGTCGTGGAGAACAAGCCTCGTTGTCCGGATCGGCGCTGTCGGCAAAGGGGCACGTACCCTCGCGGCTTGGTCCATGCAAACAAGGATCGCATCCCGGTGAACGCCCGCATGCGTACGGGTGTCCGGGGCGTTCGAGCCTCGGTGGTATTGGCAGTTGAAAGTCGTCGCGTCTCATGATTCCACAAACTGCAATGCATGAATGGTGTGCATGATGGCGAGCGCCACCAATCCCAACGACATCACGGCGTGAACCGCCACCCAAGCTCGCAGTCGCCACTGAAGAGCGTGCTGCGTGTCCAGCTCATCCCGGCGGCGAACCAATCCGGCAAGCTCGTCGGCGACTTCTTTGCCGTCGTCTTCCAAGTAACGATGCAACTCGTTCAGGCCGATCACCAAACGGCGACGTCGAAACGAATGAGCGAACAAACGGTGCGACCATGAAAGCGGCGATTCGAGATAACGACGAAGGTATTGATCGTCAAACTCGCCCAAGACGCGTTGAGAATCGACGCTGGTCAAACTATCCAGTCGCTGCGTCGCACGAGCTGCCAGCTGCTCTCGATGCCAATCGATTTGATCGTACCGAGGTTGACTGCCCATCGCTGTCAAACGTGCCGGCAAGCGACGACTCGCCAGGATGCCATAAAAACCTGACAAGCTGACGCCAATGAACAGGACGCTCAGAGTTCCTTCCAACCATCCGTCCGCAATCAATCGCCCCGTCGCGATCGCGGGCACGTGCATCACAAACACGCCGCACGCGAACAATCCCGTGAAAATGTGAACCTGAGTCCAGGTGCTCATCGTGCCCAGTGGCAAGATTGGAATCCGGCGACGAATGCTGATCGCAAACAAGATCAAGATCGAACTCAGTAGCGTCCAACCCGTCATCACGCTGCTTCGATAAAGAGCCGCATGAAGCGACTGAGAAATCCAAGCGGTCAGCACAATCGCAATCGCAACAACGATCAAACTCGCGATCCGTCGACGACGAAACGACCAAGCCCGTCCGGTGCCAAACACCCGGCGACGGAACTTGGACACGGCATCGGTTCGGAATTGTTGCCAGCGTCGCGACGATGCAGAACGGCGGCGTTCAGCCACACTCATGTTCGTCTCCTCAACCAGTCTTCCAACGGCGGCGATTCGCTCAAGTCAATTCGGACGATCGCATCATGTGGGCAGGCCGCTGCGCATGCCGGTCCGCTGGGCAGCCCACTGCACATGTCGCACTTGGTCGCTTTGGTGATCGGCCGGTTGCTGGCTTCGTCGGTGTAAGGACGACCCTTGGGATCGTTCACCGCCGCCATTTCGATGTTGCCGTATGGGCATCCTTTGGCACACGTGCCACATCCGATGCAGATGGATTCTGAAACGCGAACGTGACCGGTTGATTCCTCGCGGTGCAATGCCCCCGTCGGACAACCGATCATGCAAACCGGATCGGTGCAGTGCATGCAAGCCTGAACGAATTGCAGTCGATCGTGGTTGACGCCAACGCGAGCGAACTTGGGATTGCCATCATGCACGCTCGCGCAGGCTTTGACGCAATCATCGCAACGCGTGCAACGATGCAGATCGATGATCATCGCCTCGCGACCGTTGTTAAAACGGTTTTGCACGATGAATTCGAGCAACCCGGTGGGCTCAAATGATGTTCCGGTCGGACTCGGTAAGTCCTGCCATGTTTCTTCGCTGGTGTGATTCATCGCCGTCGAAACGATCGGCAAATCCACCTTTGGTCGCTTCTCGCTGCGACGTTCACGAGCCTCCTCGGATGCCGGCATTCGCAACAACGCTTTCGCCGCGGACGCTGGCAACTCGCTGCGGCGAACGTGAGGCAAAATGTCGGTGGCAAAGCACTCCACCGGAATATGCAACGTGTCCAAGAATCCAACCGCGCGAAGCGAATGCTGCAGCGGCAAATTGATTGGACCGTCCTCGTTGGTAACACCCAACGCGATCTCCTCCAGACCGAACAGGTGACCTTTGCCAAGGTACGCGGTTGTTCGTTGAGCCACACCGTAGCTTTGGCAAACCCGTCCAAAGCCGCTGCGAACGATGATCAGATCCGTGACCTGATGACCCTCGGTCGCCACCACCGGTTCACTTTCAATCTGTTCGGCGGGAGAAAGCTTGCGGGTCTTCTTGTAGTCCGCGTTCCATTCCAACCGGCCGAATGATCGTTGGATTGTCGCCGCGACCACGCGTTGCAAATTTTGCTCCGGCAGAAATCGCAGCAATGGGATCTCACGCAAATGCAGCGGCAACCAGTTTTCTCGGTAGTGATCGTCCATCCGCTGAGAAAACGCGGGGTCGCGACGCAGCATCTTCAGACCCTGCAGTCGAATCTCCAGCAACGTGCTGTCGCCCTGCGAAACAACCGTGGCCGATCGAGGCGACCGATACATCGCCGCCACCTCACCGAACAATTCACCAGGGCTCAATCGCACACTTTGCCCGGCTCGCACCAGCCCATCGAAGTCTTGCAACTGCAACACCGGAGGACGATCGTCCGCATGATGGGCGGAGGCATGCAAGTCGACATTTGGGACGACTTCCTCAGGACGCCGAGCTTCGCGGACACCTGACGGTCGCAGCAGTTGCCAGACCGCTTTGGGCCAAGATACTTTTTCGGTTTCACGCCGACCGAGCAATTCCGGTGGCAATTCGCGAGTCAAAAGTTCAGCGTGTCCATCCACCAGTAAGAACGCACTGTTGGCGTAATCGCCTTCGCGAGCGATCACTTCGCCGTGAGCGAAACGATGCAATCGGCAATCGTTCCGAAGGATGCCATCGAGTGGAATCGATTTGGGAAACGCGGCGGGATCCAGGTTCGAAAAGGGAGATTGTTCGCGCAACCATCCCACGTCCGCATCGGTCATGTGCGGGTCCATCGGTTCGTCCCACCGTCGGGGACGACGCACAGCAATGGATTCGTCGGTCATCATGTCTCGGTCGATAGCCATCGCCGTGGCTCAAAGTCAAGACACAACCCGCCGAAGACAAGTTTCACACGTCCATTTGAAGCGGTAGGGCGCAAGCCCTCCGGTAAAAACTCACGACCGTTTTTGACGCAGGTGATCCAGTCGATGACGAACGTGCCGCATGGTTCGCAAGGCGTCCAGACCTGCCAACATCAGAATGGTCATCAGCGACAACATCACCGAGATCCAACAGCTCAGCCACACGGCATGATTTTTGGGAGTGGCCAAGGTCGCGACCAACACCAAAACACCACAAACCAGGAACAAGAAGTTCACCCGTTTTCGAGAACGACGTCGGCGTTGCATGTAGGACTGATCGATTTCTTCATCGAACCGTTCATGCGACCAGCCGACCTGTTCGGACCGCTGCAACCAAACAGCGAAGAAGATCAGCGTGCTGGCGAGGACCAAACCACCGGCGAACATGAGGGAGCCTTTGAAAGAGAAGCGAGCCAACCGGTGAGTCCCACCCATTGGATCCAATCATCCTATCACGTTGGTGGAAAGCTTCTAGCTTCTAGCTTCTAGCTTCTAGCTTCGTGCTTCGTGCTTCGTGCTTCGTGCTTCGTGCTTCGTGCTCGTGCTCGTGCTCGTGCTCGTGCTCGTGCTCGTGAGGTAGCCCGAACGCAGGAAACGGCACGCATCGCCGCCCCGCAGTGCTCGCTGAACGCTCGCATTCCGACTCGCCCGCTTCACTGGTGCGTTCCACGAACATTGCCCCGGATGGGGCCGACGTCGCTAGCTCGTTGCGGAAGCCCCGAGACCACTAGCCTAGTTTTCCACCCAACGCGATCGACGGACTCGGAAGTCCATCGTACGGCCCCCTCGAACACAGCAAGCGTCACCCATCACACCCCACCCCAATTCCAACTTTGCAATGTCCATTTTGCAATTTGCAATCACCACCCCAGACGTAGGCCATGTCCACATGGCGCCCGCACCGAAGCTTCCAACAAAGCAGCCCATCCAGCCAACCCAAGTCCCATTCCGCAGATCCACCGAACCGATTTTACAATTTCAAATTGTCAATTGAACTTTTTCAATCGCCATCAAAAGAACCCATTCCCCGAACCTCGGCCCCACCAACCTCACCACCCAATTCAAAATTCGCAACGACCATTTTGCAATTTGCAATCCCCAGAGCCCCTGTGGTCCAGAGCCCCTGTGGTCCAGAGCCCCTTTCCCACTTCTATCCCCCCTTCTGCTCCAGCATCCACTCATGCACCACCCAAATCACCGCAGCGATGCTTTCGCCGCTGCAGTTCTCCGGAATGTCTTGTGTCGTGTGCCAATACTGCGGGGCCCGAAATCCAGGTCGCGGGTAATCGAAATCGATCAAGTCCGTCGTAGGGATCTTTGCGATCTGGTTCAGTGGCAAGTGATCATCCCGGATCGCTTGGCTGCGAGCCCGTGGCACAAACGCTTTGACGCCCAAACGTTTGGCGGTCGCCCAGATGGATCGGGTCACGTCGCGGGCGTAACGCAAACTGTTTCGTTCATACAGCAACTGCAATTCGCGATCCGCGATCATGTCCAGCAACACGCCGCTTTGATATGGAACGGCGGGCGGCTCCAATAAATATTGCTGTGCGAACAGAGTTGACCCCAGAAAGTATTCGCCGCTCTGTTCGCCAAAGACAAACTCCTCGGCATCAAACAACACCACGTCGACCCCGATGTCCGAGGGCAAGGTCTCAAACTGATGGCTCAGTTCCATCAGGGCTGCTGAGCCGCTGGCCCCGTCGTTGGCGCCCACGAAGACGCCTTTGGGATCGCGACGATCTCGATCGGGATAAGGCCGAGTGTCATAGTGGGCGCACAACAGAAACCGAGTCGGGGCGTCGGGGTTCCATGCCGCAATCAAGTTCGCGATCGGAACGTTTTCGCCTGTCTGCGGGTGCCGGATTTCGCCGCGTTGCAAACGGACCGTTCCGCCGTTTGCTTCAAACACTTCCGTCAACATCTTTTGCTGCTGCAACATCGCCGGGCTGCCCGACGGTCGCGGCCCCAGGTCACAGATGTCGACCAAGTAACCAAAGGCGCGGTCCGCGTCGTAGCGATCCGGGACGGGCCCGAGAGCGGCGGGGGTGACCGACGTTGAGTCCGGGGTGCGGACCATTTGCCAAACCGCCACGCCGACGTAGGCGAAGACGGCGACGACCGCGAGCGTCAGCAATCGCCGCGGCCAGTTCCCTTGGCGGGAGCTTGTAGGGGAGTCCATTCTCGTTCCTGGCGGGGAGGAATTCTCGGGCACGGATCGCGCGAGACGATGGGGAGAATCCGATGTTTTTGTTGCTGCCTGCCTAGCCAGATCCATCGCCAAATCTTCCTGCGGAAGCCGCTCAAAAGGGGAGTTCGTGAAAGTGGCTGTTCACCCTAGCGAACTCGAGCGAACTTCGGTAGAGTTTTGGCCTTCACGGGATGTGGCTCAGCCTGGTTAGAGCGCTGCACTGGGGGTGCAGAGGTCGCAAGTTCGAATCTTGTCATCCCGACTTTCTTTAATATTATCAATAACTTGCAGGGTATCGAACGGCTTACGCATTGTCACGTAAAGACTTACGTCAACGAGTTCGCAGTTCAAACAGACGATTTCAAGGATACGGCGTTTTATTCCGTAGTCTGCCGTAAGCCATTTGCTGCGAAGAGTTTGAGAAAGTTCAAACACTTGGCTGGCTAAGTCCGCGTTTTCATCGTGTGCCCGGTCGACGGCTTCCAGCTGAAGCTTGATTCGGGCCAGCCGATCGCGGAGATCCGTGCTCTTCTTCGCAAACACGTCCTGATCTATCTCACCTCCGAGTCGCAGATTCAAGAGGCGATCTTGCTGCTCAACAAGGAGGGTTTCCTGCCGCTGAAGCTCAACTCGCTTCGCCTTGGATTCGGCTTGGTCGTCTTTGGTCTGCGAGGCGAGCACAGCTCGAAACCAGTCCCTGACAGACTCATCCTCAATTCGCATGCTGTCGAAAATCGCAAGCATCTGCTCATCAAGCTTCTTTTCGGGGACTCGGATTCTAGGGTGGCCCTTGGCCGTGTACCGAGCGCATCGGTAGTACACATAGTCCTTGGGGCCTGACTTTGTCTGCTTGGTCTTGCACTCGCCAGTTACTGGTTTTCCGCAGTGACCGCACCGCATGAACTCCCCCCCATAGGTCAGCTGGTGGCAGTGGTAGTTCTGATCACCCATCAACACCTGTAGCATGCACGCATGTTAGCAGGCTACCGAGGGCGATCTCTTACGCCAGACTGCTTGCTAAAACCAGAAGTCACCACCAAAGCTGTTGAAGACGTCGCGATCGACATCACCAATGGAAGCTCTCACTTTTCGAGAACCGAGCTTCTGAGGCGGGTTGCTGAAAAATATCAGGCAACAGGCGTTGGTATCAGTGCCATCATATCAGCTGTCGACCATGCTCTTACCGAGTCGCAGGAACTCGTCGCACTTGCGACGCAAAGGGGTGAGGATCGGTATACAACCAAGGAAATGCTTGGCATTGAGCGAGAACTGCTGAACTCGATTGAGCGAGCGTCAGGAGCGAGGAAACCTCTTTCAATTCACGCTGTAAATGGGGCGATATCCAAATGCACGACGCTTTCGCCGCAACAACGGGATGCTGTCATACACATCACGCGAACAAACGATCGGGTTTCTTGCGTCAATGGAATGGCTGGAACCGGGAAAACGTTCATGCTGGGCGTTGCTCGCGAAGCTATTGAGAATGCCGGCTTCAAACGCCGTTCTTTCAGTTGCGATTGAGCACCTTCGCAACAATTTCGCAGCCGAAATTGAGGCAATACTAGCTGGACGTTATGCATGTTGGTTGGGCTCGGGCATTTCGATTTCCCGTTATCCCGGACTTAAAAAGCTCGTTTGGCTACTCTTGCAAAGGATTTACGAGCGATGCGACTTTGATCAGCAGGAATGTCCGTGGAGGCGTTGCCTTAGCAATGTACTTGGATTAGTCGAAGCTAACGTGGCCGATATTCTACCTGCCTTAGAGGCTAGCGACTGGACGGTCGCTGAGTCGACGCTGAATCGACTAGTAAACTGCTATTCCGATGTGCTGGACCAGAATATCGTTGACGGTGGAAAGCATCACTCAATGACCTGGGATATGCTGCATTTAGACGAAGTCTACGGAGATACCGCCGTTTCGCCGGATGCAGATCACACTCTGCTCGCTGTTTTACTCGCTGAGGGCGCTTTTCAAGATCTTATTACCACAAACTGGGACGGCCTTGTCGAGAAGGCTCATTGTAATGTTTGTGCTTCGGGGAACCATAGCCTTGCAGTCGTTGTTGAGGCTTCTGATATAGCAGGAAGTCGCGATGCGAAGGCCAGAATCATCAAAGTTCACGGATGTGCGTGCCGGTGCTTGAACGATCAATCGAAAAGAGAACAGATGGTAGACGGGTTGGTGCTTCAACGCGTTTGCCAAACGTTTGGCGGTCCACGTTTTCAACACGTCTGCGTTTTATGGTCTGTTCGTGGTGAAAAGTTGATGCCAAGTCCTAACGAAGGGGTGCCGCAGCCCCGCTAGCCTAGCTGTCTATTGCCGATTTCTTGACTCTCATGTTAACCGGGCATAGGTAAGCTGTGTGCATCGCTGTTCGGAGCAGGCCCAGTCAGTTGTCTTCCTCATGCTCATCGTCGTCCCCTACAAGAGTATTCTCGTCGATGGTCAGCAGTGCAATCAGGGTGTTCATTATGGGTATGGGATGGAACTCCTCGGTAACCCAGACTTCGTGCCGTTCATCATTACCGAATGTACGAAACCAGTCGACGACCTGTCCTTCTCCTACGGTGCGATCGGCATTACCGGACTGTAAATTCTCCCAGGGTTGCTTCGCACTCTCGGGCATAAACCCCCGTTTGGGATAAATGCCGGCTGCAACCAGTGCTTCCGATGGAAACATCCATGCGACCTGCCCCCCATTTATCCCGGCAAGGGCGCACGGGAAGTCTGACAGGCGGACACTGCGGATCGCTGCGCTGACGGTGGAAACGCCGAAACTCTTCGCGATACTTTCGATCCGCCCCATTGAGAGTTCTTGTTGGTTAATGATCGGTCGGGCAAATTGTGTCGGCATCAGGAGGCTTGCCGCGAAGGCGTCGGCTTCCCTTTCAATCTGTCGATGGCTGCAAAATTCGCCGGTGGACCGGTGCGCACGAGCACCGCTCCTCAATGATTGGTGATGATGGTCAATGAAAAAGTGGCCCAACTCATGACTAATCGAGAACCGAGTACGTGGATGGTGCTCACCATTTGGCAGACCCAAATCATATTTTGTGTTGTAGAAGAGAAGAAATAGCCCCCTGGATCGGACGAACTCCAATTTGCCATCGTACCGGCTCCCAAAATCGCTTCCTCCGGTTCGCAACAAGCGTTTCTCAGTTGCTGCCACTTGCAGAGGATCAATTGGTGGTTGCAGCTGTAGGCGAGCGACAAGCTCATCCGCTGTCAGGGCAGCCCTGTCCTGTTGACTTTGTTCAACCATCCAGTCCATCTTGCTCTTCGGAGTCATCATTTCTCAACATCCCCTTACGTAATTCCTCTTCGATGATGTCGGTCACGTCGTCGACCTCTCCTTCTTCACGGTACATGGCGAGCATTTCTTCTTCGACGGATTGCGTATCCATGAACAGTCCCCCTTCGGTTACATCACGATTCCATGGGCATACATTCCCAGAAGTTGCAGCATCGACCATACGTCTGATATCGGACTCGCTCATGGGGATTTGCGGTGCGTCGTCATATTCGGCATCGGCCTCACCCGGAGTCATCGGGCAAAGGAAGTGAAATGCACGGTATTTCGGTGCCATGTCATTCCAAAAGCGATCAGCGTCGGAGGTCATTTTCGTGCTCCTTTGCTTCGTGATTGATTTTCATGATCGGAAACGCATTTCCTCAGGTTCTCCCGCGCTTTGTTCCTCGAAACGTAAATCGAATTAGCTGTTGTGCCGAGTTTCTCCGCCAACCAAGCCGCACTTGCTACGTCATCGGTAGCAAGGTCTGCTTGCACGATGGCCTTTTGTTTTCCTTCCAGCTTTTCAATGCAGCGATCCAATGCATCAATGAGCTGTTTCGTCGTCACGCTTATCGGTCCATCGCAAACGTCTGGACGGTCATGTCGCTGTGGGTCAAACGCGACTGCTCGATGTTCCATATTTTCTTTGATCATATCGATGGCCTGGGTCTGCACGATCCGTAAGAACCATGATTTCAGCGTTCGAGAAGGGTCGTATGAATCGCCGTATTGCCAGGCGCGTGAGGTGGCGTTGGTCAACACTTCCATGATGTCCACATCGCAAAGCACGTGCCCATACCGCTTCTTCAAATAGCCCCTAGCGGCTGGTCCGTACAGTTCCAGCATGCGCGCAAGCGCTAACGGCTCCTGACACTGAATACGAAAATTCAACGTCTCATCGTCGTCTTCGTCGATCGACACGTCCGCCATAGGATTTCGGTCTCCTGTAATTGGTACCGGTAGATCTTAACTGACAGATTTACTTCGAGAAAGTTGGTTCTCTGGTTAAGGGGGCCAGGTAATACAGATAAAGGCGGTCATTTCCGCCGTCCGAACCCACATTTTCCGAAGGAATTGTAATGAAGACGATTCAGACCAGCCAGCTCAAGCCCAACCCTGCCGGCAAGGACCGGACGAAGTCCGGTGCCAGCGAAAGTCAACTTGCTTCGGAGTGGGTGGACATTAAGAACATTGGGCGATCCGGCGTCGACCTGTCTGGCGTTAGCCTGTTTCACAAGGCGTTCAAGCGTGACGGCAGCGCTGAGTGGGAACTGGTCGTCAGGCTTTCGGGAGTGCTCGGGGCTGGCCAGGTACTGCGAGTACATTCAGGCAAAGGACCATTTAGTGTGGTGAGGGCTGAGGACCGAACTGGAAATGACTACTACATGTTCACAGGCGAAAGTCGTTACATGTGGAATAATGACTACGGCGATTGCTCCCTTTTGTGGCAACCTTCAACCGAGGTGACGATCGATGAGGTCAGCTATGATGCCTATCCGCCCGAGGGGGTAGTCCTGCAGCGAGTAGGCAGCAAGTTGGTTGCGTCAACTCAGGCCGTTTCGCGGTGGTAGTTGCAACACTTGAGCAGTAGTTCGACCGCAGTGACCCTGCGAATGCGAGTCTCCAGGTTATGAAGTCCCAAAGTATTGCGGCGGCAAACTTTGGATACAGGAATGCTTGGGTGGAGTATTTGCTTGCAATTAAACTTAAAAATGTGTAATCGCAGAAGCTAGGAGATCCTTCTAAATGAGTAGCGCCAGTTCTGCACGGCAACTTGGGGATGAAGCCCATCAGTACCTATTCTGGCAGTTCAGCGGCCGGATGCTGGCGAAGTGTCAGATCACAGCGGTGGGCTTCGAGACCGGCGAGTTCACCGCCTTCGACGATGTAGCTGTCAAATTCGCCAAGCCTCGTCCCGACGGCCTCGGGGGATACTTCAATGAGGACCACATCCAGTCGAAATTTTCGGTCGCTGGAGGGAAGGTGCTCACCGGTGAGGGCCTGACTGATCCTCGGTTGATCAACGCAACCAAGATTTCGCTTCTCGAGCGACTCCGCGATGCGGTCAATAAGGCCGAGAATGAAGGTCGAAGGTGTAGCTTTACGCTGTCTTCCCCGTGGCCGATTGAACAAGGCAGCCTGCTCGATCAGATGCGCGATGCCGCCCAGGGCGCACTACGGCTCAACCTTTTGTTCGAGGGCAAGACAGTAAAAAGCGAGAGTGGAAAGCTTCGCAAGTTCTGGGCTGACTGCCTGAAACTGGATATGAACGATGAGGCAGAACTTAGTCGGATTCTCAGGCCGCTGAGAATTCACGTCGAATCTCGAACCCTGGACCAGATTCGCTCGCACGTTTCCGACCTGCTACCGTCCGCCGGTCTGCTGCCGATCGATGACTGCAGTCGAACCGACTCGTACCCCCTTCTGATCCAGCGGCTCCACCGGGAGGGTCAACGCTGGTTCGGTGCTGACCAACTCATCGAAGCCTGCAGGCACGAAGGGTTATGGGTTGGGAAGCCGGAGATCCCCAGGCCAATCACAAGACTTGGCATTCGCACTTTCAAGCGGTTTGCTGAGGATCTGGAGGATCAAACCGACGAGATGATTTGCCTGACCGAGTTCTTCTCGGATCGGCACATTCGCCATGCTGACGATTGGGAAGGGAAAGTCCTCCCCGGTCTTCGCTCTTTTCTCGGAAGTAAATTGGCCAAAGGCGGCCGATACCGTCTTCTTCTGCCTGCGGTTGGTTCCGTTGCATTCACCTCGGGCTACTTGGCCGAGCCGAAGTTAGGCGCCTCGTTCGAGGTCGAGCAAAGCGGCGTCGGCGGCACCAGCATTTGGCAATGCGGTACCGCTGAGGGCACTGAATCCGCTGGCTGGTCTACCCACATTTCAGACCTCGGTCGAGCCGGCGGAGAGTTCGCTGTGGCCATTAGCGTCACGCATCCGATTGCCGAAGCCGTCCAGAAATTTGTCGAGTCGCAATTACCAGCCGTGGGAAAACTCCTAAATATTGAGCTGGCAAGGACCGGTCACGATTCTGTTCGAGATGGGAGTCATGCCTTTAGCATCGTGAAAGAGGCGGTTGACCTAATCCGATCGCACGGGACCGCTGCCAGGGCAACCGGCCGAGTCCATCTATTCTGGGCGGCGCCTAACGCGATGGCCTTCATGCTTGGGCAGTTGGCTCGACCGTTGGGGACAATCACACTTTACGAATTTGACTTCGAGGGGATCGTCAACGGCAGCTATTGCCCTTCACTTGTCCTTGATCCATCCATCCGCCTTAATTGATTTCGCATTAGGAGTAACTACATGGACCTGCCCAGCTATTTCACGGACTTTTTGGCCAACATTCGCCCCACAAGTTCCCAACGTTCGAAGATGAAAAAGGAGCACCGTGACCTTCGCGACCTGCTGAAGGCTGACGAGCAACTCGGCCCTCTAATCGTTTCGACGTTCATCCAAGGTAGCTACCGACGAATGACAGCCAATCGTCCCCAGGATTCTCAGCAGTGTGATGTTGATGTGATTGTCGCCACTACGATGCACGAAGAAGATTACGACCCACAGGGTGCGTTGGAGAAATTCAGGCCATTCCTTAAGGAACATTACGCGGGGAAGTTTCGTATTCAAGGGCGGTCGTGGGGTATAGAGGTAGACGATGAAGTCACTCTCGACTTGGTGCCGACATCGGCACCATCTGAGGCTGAGAAAAACGCAATGGAGTGGAGCAAGGCCGCGTCGTGGGACTTTCCGGATGAGCCGGAGATCGTGACCGCCAACTCATACGACGGCCTGCTTCTTGAAGGAGCAGGGCATTACTTTGAGAAATTCGCCAGGGCGGCGGCTGACCCAGCATGGAAGCTCCAACCGCTTCGTATCCCGGATCGCCAAGCTAAAGTTTGGGAAGACACGCACCCACTGGAGCAGATTCGTTGGACTTGGGATAAGAACAAGTCGACCAATAGCCATTACGTCAACGTTGTGAAGGCCATCAAATGGTGGCGGAAGTTGAGGGTCGCAAAGCCCAAACACCCCAGGAGTTATCCCCTCGAACACATGATCGGGGACTGTTGCCCCGACGGTATCGAATCTGTAGCCGCGGGAGTAACGTTGGCGCTGGAGGCCATGGAGGCGACCTACAGGCCCTACGTCAACATCGGCATGGTGCCAAATTTGGCGGACCGAGGTGTACCAAGCCACGACGTCCTGGCCAGAGTGACTGCCGATGATTTCGCGGCGTTTTTGAACGAAGTCAAATCCGCTTCAGAGACTGCGAGAAAGGCACTGGATTCCGATACTGTGAAAGAGAGTGCTGACCTTTGGCGCGAGCTATTCGGCGAGGAATTTCCCAAGGCCCCGGAAAGCGATGGGGACAACGGCAAGAAGGACGGTGGTAGTGATGGGGGCAAGACGTCTGCCATCGGCGGCTTCACCCCGAGGACTGAGAACACGAACATCGGTGGAGGACGATTTGCTTGATGAGCGTGTTAAAGACGCCGACACCAGAGTTGCGGCAGGGCAGACGGTTTGTCGAATCGTTGCCAGGCGTGAAGCTCCTTGAAGACCTTACCTGGTTCGACGATGCCAGGGTCTGGGGGATTCTCTGTCGATTGACGATCAACGCGGTAGATCCTGACGTCATTTCTGCAGAAACAGACTGGTGGGTAACTGTCGAGGAATCCTTCCCCTTCGGAAAAATCACCTTCCGGCCAGCTGCGGAGAGGGGACTGAGTCAAACCTTCGCACACCAGCGATATAACGGACGAGTCATCCCCGGAGCGCCGTGGCGAAGCGGAGATATTTGTGTCCAATCCCCGTCGTTCGTATTCGGACAACACGCTCTCGATCCGGACCCCATCGGCCAGCCCTGTCGGCTTGCGTGGTATTTCCACCGGGCCATCGACTGGCTTGGAACTGCCGCCGCGGGCAACCTTCTCGCGGATGGCGACCCATTTGAGTTGCCCGACTTCCCGGGCGTAACCTCCCCTCGTTATACGGTCGTCCACGGCGAAACACCAGAAACATTCCAGGCCTGGACTTCTGGGAGGGACTGGTATGGAACCGCTGAAATAGTCGCCGTCGACCCGCCCCGCGATAAAACAGTTGTCTTGCGGAGATTCCTTAATCGGCAAGGGGAAGAGGTTCTGGCCTATTCTTGGGGTCGCGACGTGGCGAGATCTAAACGCCTTGTCATCCCGGCAGCGTGGGTGCGTTGCGAGAGCCTGCCCGTGAGCTTTCCATACCAGGCCATCGATTCGTGGGGCGACCTGTTGGCCCACTTGTTAGGCGAAGGGCGGGAGAGGCATTTCCGGAGCGTAACGGAATTGATCCGGGATGGGGAATCTCACTTCTTGTTACTCGGATTCCCCATACCCTCGCACGTCGGTCAGGCTGCGACCCAACTCCACTGGCAACCGATTATGTTGCCGAAACTGTCGCACGGCACCTCGTTCCGAAACGGATTCCGGCCGAATGCGCAGGGATATTGGATGCAGGACCGGTATGAGCACTTTTCGCAGGGCAAGAAACCCGACTGGCACAAGGCCGCGAATTGGTCGAAGGAATCCACGGCTGGAAAGGGTCGGATCGACTCTCTATCTGACATTCGCACGCTCGTCATAGGCGCTGGTGCGATAGGTTCGGTCGTTTCGGAATTGTTGGTCCGCGCCGGATGTGGACCAATGGTTGTTTGCGACGGCGACGAAATCGAACACGGCAACCTCTGTCGGCATACGCTCCAAGTGAAAGATATCGGACGAAACAAGGCGGAAGCCCTGGCGGACAGACTGTTGGGCGTTCATGCTCATGCCAAAGTGCAACATGTTCCTGACGCTTTCCCGCCTGTTGAAGAGGAAGATCTCGCGTTGATAGCACATTGCGAACTGATCCTCGACTGCACGGGTGACGATGCTACTTTGCACGAGTTGGCGCGATGCGTCTGGGAATCGGAAAAGACGTTTTGTTCAATATCTCTCAGCTATAAGGCCTCGCGTGTGTATGTCTACACGGCGCGTGGCCGATCGTTTCCAGTTGACGACTTCCGAACTCGCTTCACTAACTGGGCAGAACGGGATGCTCGGGATTTCACCGGCGAAGAACTCGTCCAGGGCGCGGCCGGTTGTTGGCACCCGTCGTTCCCGGCCAGGGTCGACGAGGTATGGATGCTAAGTGCGGCGGCGGTCCGACGTCTTGAGGAGGCGGTCTTAGGGGCCGAGACGGAGCCTCAGCTTGCCGTGTTCGAACAGGTATCAGAAACTTGTTTTCAGGGGATCAGGAGGGTATGACAGTGACCGACTCAAAGCGCCCCCTCCATTTCCAGTCGGCCGACGGTCGATTTGGCCTATCGTTCCTTGAGGATGCGGTCGAAGAGCTTTTGAAATATTGCCGAGAAGCGGAAGATGTCGAGACCGGAGGTATTATTGTCGGGAGATATTCCGAGGATCGGGTGACGGCGGTTGCGGATCGAGTCACGGGGCCACCGCCAGACTCAAAGCATTTTTTTGCCCAGTTCCTCCGAGGTGTTCAAGGGCTGCAAGAGTTGTTGAATTGTGTTTGGTCGAAACGAGAGAGGCAGTTCTACCTCGGCGAATGGCATTATCACCCACTTCCGAATCCTGTCCCAAGCGCCGACGATATCGCACAGATGCGAGAAATCGCAAACAGCAAGAAGTATGCTTGCCCGGAGCCTCTTCTTCTCATCGTAGCCGGCCCGCCCGCGCAGGGTTGGTTGTTCTCGGTGACCGTTCACCCTCGACAGCGACAAATGCTATTCTTGAAGGAGACATCGTTATCATGATTTTCAAACGTTTGCTCATCTCCATGTTGTTGATGTGAAGATCGTTTCCCTCGCTGACTCTTGTCGCAGAGGGGTATCTGAATCGCTCAGCCGAGAGGCTAGAATAAGTCTGTCTCGCCGCATCCTGGACAGGCCCGAAGCCGAAGCTGACGCAGATACTCCTGGCGGTACTGCTCTTGTTTGATAGGGTCGTTGAGATCCTTTTGCTCGGCCTCTTGATCAGTTGCATCAAGGCGGCATTCTGTCTCGTTTTGTTCTTTGGGATCTTCGCTTGGAGTGGGTGAAGTAGTCATCGGTTTGGGTCTCCATATAGAACGCTTGGCAAGGCTACGCTGACGCACGTGCGGGTAGCCAGAAACAGGAAAAAGGGCGACCAGCAAAGAAGCCCTGGAAAGCGTCTTTGCGGGATCGTGCCAGCGAAGGAGCCGCTAATCAAACTTCGTTTAGCAAGGGTGCTGAGAAAGCTGTTCTGCAAACCGCTTTCCGCCTTGCTTTGGAAGGCGAGAAGCGAATCACTTCAGCTGTTTACGGCTTTGTCCGATCAGGGACTTAAGCCCTGCAAAAGCCACGGGATCGGATGTTTGCAGGTCAGAAAGAGCGGCGACAAAAAGTTCTAATGGAGTCTTGTCAACCCGACTGAGATAATGCGGACCGCTTCCAAAGCGGTGCGTTTATTCGTAAGCCCTTGTGCTGCAATAGCTTACGCGGCGTTTTGGGAGCAGCCGTTGTTGCCGGCTCCCATTGTTAAGAAGGCAACTCTCGGGCTACGTCGCGGAAAACCTGGCGATTCTGGGAAGTCCTGAGTTCAAATCCAGTCACCCTCTTCTCTTTAGGGCGACAGGCTTTCCCTTGTGAACTGAAGTTTAAGACGCTCCTGTAGCTCGCGTTTCAGCGGAGAATGACGTCGCACGGCTTCGACTAACGCGGACTCCGGGCCAACAGAGGTCGCCCGCAATGGCGATTCTCTGGGCGGCCATCATGGGACAGGACGGATTCGTCCTTGGTTGCGAACAGGTCGCCAACAACTGCGTCAGTGCAGTAATTTGACTACGCTAATCGCCGCCTCGATCTTCGGCCGGTGAATTTGACCGCTGCGCAGGAAGACACTTCCGTACTGCGATCGTTTGACGCACTCGCCTGCACTAGGAAACACCCTAACCCGCATCGATCTGGATCCTCTCAGTCAATTTCCAATGTCGGTTGGTGGATCAGGTGGTTCACCATTGCCAAATTTCCAATTTCAAGAGAGGCAGCACAGTAGAAGCACACGCAGATCGAGTCTTTTCAGTTTGGCTATCGGTGTACTGCAAATCGCCGGTTGGCCTCGTCCCAGTCAATGTGGTCGAGGAACTTATCGACGTATTCCGATTTGCGGTTCTGGTAGTCGATGTAAAATGCGTGTTCGTACGTGTCGATCACAACCAATGGTGTTGCCATCCACAAGACGCCCATTGCATGTTCGTCGCTCACGACGTTGTAGAGTTTGCCGTTGACTGGATGTTTGACGAGCATCGCCCAGCCTGCGGCTCCGTTGGCTGAGGCGGCGAAGTCGTCCGACCATTTCTCAATCGACCCAAAGCGTTTCTCAATCGCGGCACGAATGTCGGTGGCCGGATCGGGCGCTTCGGGAGCGAGCCCGTCAAAGTACATTTCGTGCAGCACAACGCTGTTGCTCTTACTGTTTACAGCCCGCTTGAGCGCACCGTATGCAGCCACATCCAACGGCTGCCCGGACTTCACTGCTTCCTCAATACGGGAGTCCGCCGCCGTATAGCCCTTGAGCGCGCCACCGTAGTGCGCGGTATGGTGCGGTGCGATCTGCTCTTCGCTGAGGAAGCCCGGAATCGATTTGTGTTTCAGTGGCTTGGGATTCCCGGTCACCAGTCCGCTGTGCGAAAAGTCCAGCTCGTGTTGCGAGTGCTCTGCACCTTCGGTGAGTCCGCCAATCAGCATGTTTCCTGCGACTGCGCCGGATGAAGCAAACAGGAAGTTGCGTCGTGAGAAATCGCTCATTCGTTCGGTCTCCTTAAAGAAATTTCTGTTCAAGTTGGCTGTGCCGGGAGTTTCCAGCCCCGATGTTCTATCCAATGATCTTGCGCCTCATGCAATCTGGCAGCAACCCGGCTGAAGGAACATGAAAGGCTTTTCATGCAGCTCTCATGTTCAAGAGAACGTCGGCAGCTCATAATTGACTGGCAACTCAAAGGAGATGGTTATTGTGCCGTGCGTGTTGGTCGTCGAAGATGAAAAGAAGCTGCTGGCCAGCCTGAAAAAAGGTTTGGAACAGGAAGGGTACGAAGTCATCACAGCGGCCACGGGCGAGGAAGGGTATTACGCGGCAACGACCGAGAAGTTGGATGGCTTAGTTCTCGACCTGATGCTGCCGGGGCGGGACGGCATGGAAGTGCTGGCTGATCTGAGAGCACATGGTTTTTCAAAGCCAGTCCTAATTTTGACGGCACGGGACAGTGTCGACGACCGCGTCGCGGGTCTTGATGGCGGTGCCGATGACTATCTGGTCAAGCCGTTTGCGTTTGCCGAACTGCTGGCCCGGCTGCGGGCGCTGCTTCGCCGCGATATCAGCGGTCGGGAACTGATGCTACGGGTTGCTGATCTGGAGATGGACCTCGTTGCCCGCCGAGTCGTACGCGACGGCGAGGAGATCGAGGTGAGTCAGCGTGAGTTCGAACTGCTGGCGTACTTTCTGCGGCACGTCGATGCCGTCGTTACGCGGGACATGCTGGCTCGCGATGTGTGGCAGGAACCGATGGGCGTGCTGACCAACGTCATCGATGTCTACGTCGGGCTGCTGCGGAAGAAGGTCGAGCGGCCTGGGCTGCGACAGTTGATCCACACTATCCGCGGTGTTGGCTACGTCGTGAGGAACTCGCCATGAACAGGCTAAGTATCCGCTGGCGACTGACACTGTGGAACACGGCCGCGCTGGCAGTGCTGCTGATGATCGTCGGGCTGCTCGTCTACGGCCTGCTTCGACATGCCATGCTGGAGCAGATTGACCGCGTCCTAGTCGAACAGTTTCACGAACTCGAACACGACCTGCACAGCGTCGAACACCCCGAAGTCCGGATTCGGCACTGGATCGAAGAGTTCCACGAGCACGTCGGCGTGTTATGTGTTGTGTATGGCGATGACGGCGTCGTCGCACGGACCGAACAGATGGCCGCAAAGAGTGTTCCCGATCGACCGGAGAACGCCGCGGATGAATTACGGTTTGACTCACGCCGGCTCCCGCTGATCGGCCGGCAGCGGATGCTGACACGATTACTGCATGCGAACGGCAGCCGGTTTGTCGTCGTCCTGATGCTGCCGATGGACGAGGTGCATGAGGAACTCAGCGGACTGGGGTCCGTGCTGCTGGCCGTCCTGCCGGTGTCGCTGCTGCTGGCGGGTGGCATCGGTTACGCGCTGGCGCGGCGGGCTCTTGCTCCGGTCGAGCGGATTCGTCAGGCGACGGACGAAATCACGGCCGAACAACTCGGCCGACGGCTCGACATGCCGAATCCGAACGACGAACTCGGCCGGCTGGCTAAGACCATTAACGCGATGATCGCCCGGCTGCAACAGTCTTTTGCCGAAATACGACGCTTCACGGCTGACGCTTCGCACGAACTGAGAACGCCTATTTCTGTGATCCGCGCCGAGGCTGAGGTCGCCATGAACCAGCCGCCGAATGCCGAGGAATTTCAGGCGCTGGCCGGCAGCATCCTCGAAGAGTGCGAGCATCTCACGAAGCTGACGGATCAGTTGCTGACGCTGTCGCGCGAGGACGCGGGACTGGTGCCGCTGGAATCACAGCCGGTTGATCTCGCCCGACTCGCTGCCGACGCCACGGAGATGATGCGTCCGCTGGCTGAAGCGAAGCAGCAGTCACTGACTTTTGGTTCACCCACCACAGCCATCGTCACCGGCGACGCCGAGCGGCTGCGCGAGGTGCTCTACAACTTGCTTGAAAACGCTATCAAATACACGCCGTCCCAAGGGCGCATCGAGGTGGCCGTGACCGAGCAGTCCGGGATGGTCGCTGTCGCTATCCATGACACCGGCATCGGCATCGACGCCGATCACCTGCCACGAGTCTTCGATCGGTTCTATCGCGTCGACAAATCCCGCAGCCGCGAAGCCGACGGAACCGGTCTGGGGCTCAGCATCGTGCAGAGCATCGTGTCGGCTCATAGTGGTCGCGTGGAAATCTCCAGTACGCCGAGTGAAGGGACGACGTGTACGGTGTTGCTGCCTCGCACAGGCAGCAATCTGCCCACATGAAAGAGGTTTCATGTTCCTTTAATGGACTTTGGAAGTGGCAATGGGAGAATGCGTGTATTCATTGAGTCGTCGTGTGGCGGCGAATAACCATCTGATGCGAGCATCGCAGGAGCCTGCATTATGAACACGGAAATTAGAGACGTGTTCCTCGGCGTGCTGGCGATCTTGGCGATCACCATGTCTTCCGGATGCAGCCAAAACGCTGGACTGCGAGACGTTTCCGCACCAGAGATCGAGGGCAAAACTCGCCATTGGACGTTTACAGCCGACAACGTCGACAAAAACCCGGAGGGCTGGGAGATCGCTCAGACTGGCGAGGGCAACGGCAGTGAGTGGAAGGTTGTCGCAGACGAGTCGGCTCCGTCGCAGTCAGGTTTTGTGCTGGCGCAGACAGCCGAAAGCCCACGATCGATGTTCAACTTGTGCGTGTTTGAGGATGTCAGCTATCGCGACGTGAAGCTGACTGTGGCCTTCAAGTCAGTTGCCGGCAAGATCGATCAGGGGGGTGGGATTGTCTGGCGTTATGTCGATCCTAATCACTATTACATCTGCCGCTTCAATCCGCTCGAAGACAATCTCCGAATTTATAAGGTTATTGTGGGCAAGCGGAAGCAATTGGCGAGCACCAATGTCGAACTTGCGGCGGATCAATGGCATACGTTGACCGTCACGATGCAGGGGGACCTGATTGTCTGCGATGTCGATGGAACGCAACTTGGCGTGCGAGACGACGCTTTGACTGACGCCGGTCGAATCGGTCTATGGACTAAAGCCGATGCTCAGACGCACTTCGATACATTTACGGCAATGGGCACGAAATGACTATTCGAAACAACCGCAAACTCAAAGGAGATATTAAATGCGAACTAAAATAGCGATCGTAGGCTTGGTGGGCCTGTGCCTTGCTGGCGGCGGGCTGCTGGCCGATGAGAGTCCTGCGCAGCGCGAAATTCGCCAACTCGAAGAAATCTTGGACGAAGCAGTTGTGGACGGAGACTTTGGTGTATTTGATTGCCTAACGGCTGAAAGCTTTACGCACGGTAGCCAATCGGGCCGGTTTCGAACCAAGTCCGAATGGTTGAAAGGCAAGGTCCAGTGGCAGAGCAGCTACCTCTCGTTTGATGTGTCCGATCGCAAAGTGCGAGTGTTCGACGACACCGCAATCGTAACTGGTATCTCAACCCCCAAGTGGCAAGAGTCGGACGGCACGATCGGAACCGGTCGATTCCGATTCCTTCGAGTATGGACACGGCGAAACGGGACCTGGCAAGTGGCTGCATTTCAGGGAACCGAAGTTCCGCAGCAGGATTCGGGTTTGGATCAGCCAACGCCCGAACAGGCTCTGGACTTAGACAATCCGCCGACAACTCGCGAGTTCTCAATAAAGGACGATCGGCCGTTTCTTGACGGCAAGGAGGTTGAAATCTGGGGGCTGCGATGCGGCAACGCCCTATACAGCCAAGGAGTCACGGAACGGCATGTCCGCAATTTCGACAACATGGTCGCGCACGGCATCAACTGCATCGGTGTGTACGTGCAGGGAAGTAACGCCGGGCACCCCGATCCCTTTGGCGGCCGCAGTGGCTATACGCCGGAAGGAAAGCTCAAGCCGGAGTTCGCCCGCCGGCTGGAATGGCTCGTACGGGAAGCGAATCGGCGAGATATGGTCGTCATGGTCGGACTCTTCTCTCCTCGCAAGGATCAGGAACTCGAAAATGATGCAGCCATCCAGCGAGCTTGCGAGGAGACCGGGAAGTTCCTCGTGCGGCGTAAACTGAAGAATGTCTTCTGCGACATCATGCACGAATACAATCACTCGCGAGTCGAGCATGACATCTTCCGCGAACCGAAGGGGCCGGAGAAGAAAGCGGAACTCACGGGCTGGTTCAAAAAGTTCGCGCCGGACATCGAGGCGGGCATCTGTCCGACGTTCAAGTCCGGGACCGGAACGAGCTATCCTGGCATGGAGGTCCGCGTCATCCAGAAAGACGAACCGATCCCCAACGAAGGGTTTGTCGTCAACGTGGAAACACAACGCAACGACGCGTACGAGAATGACGGCAAGTTTGAAGCGGACGAGTTCCCAATCTTCTTCAAACTATTTGAGGACTACGCCGCGGCGCCCAATGCCAGCATGCTGTTTCACAGCGGCTGGTGTCAGGGGATCACCAATGGCAGCGGCACTGGCCCGAATCCCGAAATGGGCGGCTATGGCAAGAGTGAAGATGATCGAGGTGTCCGATTCTACTACGAATGGGTCCGTGACAACGTCGGCCGGTATGAGTATCCGCACCACGTCAAAAACCCAAACACAAACAGTTCCTCAGTGCGATGATCGTGTCCTCATCTGGCGTTAATTAGCGCTTACGGGTATGCCACCACAATTGTTATTGACTATCGGCATAGACCCTGATTGATTTGTTTGAACAGCTCATGGAGAAAAGTTATGAAGCACACAACTCGAAACAAACTCGTCCTCCTCGCCACGATATTCATGGGATTCGCTATGACGCACAGCGTGGCTCATGGTCAGTCGCCATTTTCAGAAACGGAAGCCGACCGGATTGGCACGGCGGCAGAAACATCAGCAACTCTAAAAGATGGTGTAGTGCGAATCAGCTTGGCGCGAGACGACGTGAAGGTGACCGTTGACGGCATGCCGCTCAAGCCGTTTGCTGGCCTGGGATCTTGGGCGGCGTTCACCAAGACACCGCACGGCGCGATGGTTATGGGCGACACCGTCGTCTTTCAGGACGAAGTGACACCGGCTATGGACGCCGCGTTCTCCCACGGCTTGGAAGTGACTGCTCTGCACAATCACTTTTTCTTTGATGAACCGAAGGTTTACTTCATGCATATCGGTGGCCGTGGAAATCCGGAGGCACTCGCGAAAGGCGTCAAGGCGGTATGGGATGCGATCAAGATAGTACGAAGCAAGACCGGTCAGCCGGCGAAGCGATTCCCCGGCGAGACGCCCGATGGAGCAAACACAATCAGCAAAGCCGAAGTCGAGCGGATCGTGGGACATGAGGCTCAAGCGAAGGACGGTGTTGTCAAGATCTCCATCGGTCGCGAAGGCAAGATGCATGGCGTTCCGATCGGAGGCGCGATGGGTCTGGGCACATGGGCCGCATTCTCCGGCAGCGACGATTTGGCGACTGTGGACGGCGATTTCATCATGACTGCACCCGAAGTGCAATCGGTGCTAAAGACGCTGCGGAAGCACGAAATCCATATCGTTGCGCTGCACAACCACATGATCGGGGAAGAACCGACGTTCTATTTCACCCATTACTGGGGGAAGGGAATGGCCGAGGAATTGGCGACCGCAATCCGTGCGGCGTTGGACGCACAACAGGCCGCCAAGGATGCTCATAGTCACAAAGAGGCTCGATAACCGGCATTGGGGTCGGCAATGCAATTCCTCGTCGTTCTGAACCCGTGCTGCGTGACGGCGTCCGTCCAGGGTCGACCGACAACATCAAAGGAGTATCCTCAAATGCGCAACGACCACGATCAATTTCGGTTCGGCATCGAAGCCGAATACTTACTCGCTGACAAAACGACATTTCGTCCTCTCTGGCACAGCGATGTGATGTTTGCGGAGTTGCACGAACTAATGGAATCGCTCGCGTTCGACGACTTGCCAACCTTGGACGGTCTTGAACTTGAGCCGCCCCACCGGAAGTTGATGCCCTACGTCGTGGAAGGATACCACGTCCCCGATCCGGACTTTTCACCGATCGACATACTTCCCAAGGGCGTCGAGATTCGCACACCCGTTTGTTCGTCGATTGGCGAATGTCTGAATTGCCTCAAGACGCTGCATGACCGCCTGGAGGCGGCACTGATCCGTCACGGCTATACACTCGTGTCGCTTTCACACCATCCGACCGAATACCACTTCGAAGGGCCGCAGAACAAACGCCGCTATGACTACTGGCAGTGGGCGATGGAAGTGATGACGACGTGCGGGCCGGACATCAACGTCAGTCTGCCACGTGAGTTGAACGACCGTATCGATATCAGCGATCTGCACCGGAAAGTAAATTACTACTCCCCCGCGCTGGCCGCTCTGTCGCTGGCGTCGCCCATTTATCGTGGTGGACTTTGGTCAATGCGCGGTGCTGTTGGCAAGTCGATCCGCACTTACCGCCGCAGCGTGATCGCTCCGGCCATTGAACTGCATCCGCAAGAGAACGGACGGATGGAGTTCAAACTGTTCGAAGCTACAAATCAGCTAGTCGATTACCACGCATTCTTCCTGCTGTGGCTCACATTGTTACTCGACGATGAATTGGACGGGCGTGCCCACAATCAGACGCGCATCTACGACCTCGGGGCGATCGCCCGATTCGGATTGGAAGCAGAGACCGTGCGTGAGCGAGCTAGGGCAGTCTTGACGCGGAGCCCTGCCGTACTCGAAAAACACGGATTTGATATCGGTCCGCTCAGTGTGATGCAGCGTCGCCTCGAAATTGGCCGGCTTCCGGCCGATGACATCATCGATTGCTTTCGTGCAACAGGATCGTTGGAACATGTGCTGAGGTCGAGAACGGGGCTCGTTGACAATGCCGATGCAACACCGGATTCGTTTGATAACGGAGCGATGCATTCCCGCAGTGGACAAGGTGTGACGGAGACACGGTAGGCGTATGGAAACAACGAATGGAATCAGTCAGGAAGCGGACGCAGTTGCTAATCATGTTCACCCAACATTTCGCGAGGCTCTTTGGGTCTGGTGTCGGGTGGCGATGCTTAGTTTCGGCGGTCCGGCCGGGCAGATCGCTGTCATGCACCGCATACTGGTGGAAGAGAAACGCTGGGTCAGCGAGAATCGATTTCTGCACGCATTGAACTACTGTATGCTGCTGCCCGGCCCAGAAGCCCAGCAGTTGGCGACGTATATCGGCTGGCTGCTGCATCGAACCATCGGCGGCTTGGTGGCCGGCGTGCTGTTTGTCCTTCCGGGATTCATCAGCATCCTCGCCCTCAGCGTGCTCTATGCTGGCTATAACGATCTTAGTCTGGTACAGGGAATCTTTTACGGTCTCAAACCGGCGGTCGTAGCGGTTGTCATAGAGGCAGTGCTGCGGATCGGCAAACGCTCGCTAAAGAATCGTATAATGGTGCTCATCGCCGGGCTGGCCTTTATCGCGATCTTTGTCTTTCAGGTTCCATTTCCCCTGATTGTGTTGACGGCGGGGTTGATCGGTTACCTTGGCGGTCGAGTCTGGCCGGAGACATTTGTAGTCATCAAGGGGCATGCTACGAACAGCAACAGCGCCAGTGGACGGCATGCAATCTCGGACGACCCAGGTGTCGCTTTCCGCCCTAGCCTAAAGAGAACGGCTAGTGTTCTGACCGTCTGGCTGTTCATCTGGTTTCTGCCAATCGCCTGTGTCATTGCATTCACCGGACTGGACAGCGTTTACTCGCAGGAATCGCTGTTTTTCAGCAAAGCGGCCGTTGCGACATTTGGCGGAGCGTATTCGGTGCTGGCGTACATTGCTCAAGAAGCAGTTAGCACACACCACTGGCTGGAACCCGGTGAAATGCTGGATGGTTTGGGGATGGCCGAGACGACGCCTGGCCCTTTGATCCAGGTGGTGCAGTTTGTCGGTTTCATGGGAGCCTACCGCAATCCCGGTTCCCTCGATCCCATGCTGGCCGGAGTGATCGGCTCGGTGGTGACGACATGGGTAACATTTACACCCTGCTTCCTGTGGATCCTTCTCGGAGCGCCATACATCGAGCATCTGCGCGGCCGACAGACGCTAAACGCCGCCCTGTCGACCGTTACGGCGGCAGTCGTGGGTGTCATACTGAACCTGTCGATCTGGTTTTCGCTGCACACAGTCTTCGCAACCGTTACCGAAACGCATGCCTTCGGCGCGAGGCTGCTCATTCCCGACTGGGCGACGGCAGACATTGCAGCGATCGTCATCGCCACTGGCGCATTGTTGGCGTTGTTTCGTTTTAAGGTAGGCATGATTCCGACCCTTGGCGTGAGTGCCGTCGCCGGCATGATCTGGTTCATCGTCGCGGGGAATTAGGTGGTCGGCGTGAATGATACAAATCACCAACAAACGCCAACGTCCGGCGATAGACCCCTGCTTCAGGCAACGGGTTTGCGCCGGCTCGCTAACGAACGTGCATTGCTTGACGACGTATCGCTTATAATCCGAGGTGGCGACCGGATCGCGATTGTCGGGCCCACGGGTAGTGGCAAGACACTGTTGTTGCGATCTCTCGCAAAGCTCGATCCTCTCGACGCCGGGGAAATTCGCTGGTGTGGCCAGTTAGTTTGGGGGAATAACATGCCGGAATTTCGCAGCCGGGTGATCTATCTTCATCAGCGACCTGCGCTGCTCGAAGGCACTGTCGAGGACAATCTCAGGCAACCGTTCTCGCTGCGCATCCACAAGGACAAACGCTTCAGCCGCGCACGTATCGTCGAGCTTTTGGAGTCGCTTGGGCGCGACGAGTCGTTTCTGTCAAAGCAGCAGCGCGACCTCTCGGGAGGCGAATCGCAGCTCACGGCTCTGCTGCGGGCCATCCAACTCGATCCGAACCTGCTACTGCTCGACGAACCAACCGCGGCACTCGATGCCGGGACAACCGAAGTGGTCGAGGCGTTGGTAGCGTCTTGGCTGAAAGAGCAGTCGACCGCACGCGCCACAGTGTGGGTCACGCACGATGGGCAGCAAGCACGATGTGTCGCCAATTCGGTGCTGCAAATCCATGAAGGGGGATTGTGCTGAGGTGCGAATGGAAGGCTACGTCGAATTAACTTACTGGCAAGTGGCGCTCGCAGCGTTACTGATTGTCATCAACGGGGCGATCTCAGTAATACTTCGCCTTCGCATGGAACGCTGGCTGTTGGTCGCCAGTGTGCGAACGGTCGTCCAGCTTCTGCTGGTGGGCCTAGTGCTGGAATGGGTCTTTCGGCTGGAACGCTGGTACGTCGTCATGGGTCTCGCCTCCCTCATGACCGTCATCGCGGGAGTTACAGCCGCCAATCGCAATGAGCGGCGTTATCGCGGCATCTGGCTGAACACCGTCGTCTCTGTCTGGGCCAGTTCCTGGATTGTCACCGCATTCGCGTTGTTGGCAGTGCTGCAAGGAATCGACAAGTGGTATCAGCCACAATATGTGATTCCACTGCTGGGCATGGTCCTAGGCAACACACTGAACGGCATCTCCGTGGGCCTAAACACATTTACCGAATCGCTGGTTACCCGCCGGGATCAGGTGGAGTCGCTTCTCGCGTTGGGCGCCACCCGCTGGGAAGCCGCTCACGCTCCGGTTCAGCACGCCGTCCGCACCGGCATGATTCCAATTATCAACTCGATGATGGTCGTCGGCATAGTCAGCTTGCCCGGCATGATGACCGGCCAACTCGTTTCCGGCATGGAGCCCATTCAAGCGGTGAAATACCAGATCGTCATCATGTTTCTCATCGCATCGGCCACCGCGTTGGGCACCGTCGGCGTTGTCTTGCTAAGCTTCCAGCGGCTTTTCAACCACGATCATCAGTTTCTATCTCCTCGGATTTCGCCGCCGATCGATGCGCAATCGATGCACTGATTGCACAGATCCGGGACTCATCGGGCCTACTCCACTCGCCATCGCCCGAACGGACGCTAGCAGTGTCGTCCGCCGGGTCGGTGGGACTAGCCGATGGCAAGCAACAGGGGGCTGTCGCATCATCGTTCCCGGCACTGGGTGACATTGGATACTTTCAGCCGTCAGGCTAGAACGGGTCCGTTTCACCGCAGCCGGGGCACGACCGGAGACGAAGCTGACGGAGGTATTCCTGGCGGTACTGCTCCTGCTTGATGGGATCTTTTAGAGCTTCTTGCTCAGCCTGTTGCTCGTCTGTTTCGAAATGGCATGCAGGCTCGTTCTGGTCTTTTGGGTTTTCGCTGGGAGTAGGTGAGGTAGTCATCGGTTTGATTCTCCATCTGAAGCGCTTGGCAAGGCCACACAGAACGCTGTTGCGTACGTGCAGCTGGAACACGAAAGGGCGATCAGCAAAGAGGCTTTGAAATGCGTCTTTGCGCGATCGTGCCAGTGAAGAAGCCGCTAATCAAACTTCGGACTGCAAGGCGGCAAAGAAAGCTGTTTGGTGAAGCGCTTTGCACCTTGCTTTGGAAGGCGAGAAGCGAATCACTTCAGCTGTTTACGAGTTTGTCCAATCAGGTGCTTAAGTCCTGCAAAACAGATCGGATCGGACGTTTGCAGGTCGGAAAGAGCGGAGCAAAAAAGTTCTAACCGTGTCTTGTCGCCCCGACTTTCTTTCACGGTGTCGCACACCGTCTCTGCCGAAGCAGTCCTGCCGCCGGCTCCGATTGGAGTCCGGGATTCCATGGCGTCAGAGTAGAACAGTTGTCCCCAACTGTTCCGTCGGGCAATTTTCCGCCGCCAAGCCTCGTTGCTTCACCGAGTTCTCTGCCAATCGTCCGCGTCACACTGTTCGGCAAATTCATCCTGGCACGCAAACGATTGAGGCAGATGCTGGAGTCCGCTTGCGTTTCGCTAGTTCGCTGCAGAGGGCCAGCGATTACCAGCTCTTTTTTAAGTCACGAAGCTCACGAAGTGGTGATTCAGTTGCGGTGCAGGCCGGATCCAACGAAGCGCCGTTCCGGCAATCCATTACGCATCGTCTCAAGCTTGTTGCCATCAAACGCGCAGGTGGCAGGAAACGAGTCTGATTCCCAAAGTCATCAGCTCACCCTAGTTCGTCCATTCCTGGAACACGCCAATCGATTGCCGCAGGAAGCCGGCAATTCCGACGCCGAGATACGAGTCGACCAGGAAGAGTTTCTCGCAAACTACCAAAAGGCCTCTAGCTGTGGCGGATCGCGTAGGCATTCGCTTTGCGACCAAGCTTCTTGCGTAGGCGTCCGAATCGGCAGTTGATTGCGTCCTTTGTCAAGGGGCGTTTCGCACGGTTTCGGATAATGGTGCCCTCGGGGAATCGGGCGATGCGGTGTCTGTAGATTTCGATCGCCTTGTCTGTCAGATAGATGACCCGTTCACGCTGGGCGCCTTTCGCCTTCGATGGCGGGAAGATAACGACCCCGGAGTCCAAATTGATGTGCCGGGATTCCATGGTGCGCGCTTCGAGTGGACGGCAGCCGGTTTCCCACATGAAGTCCAGGAGATCGCCGAACGCGTTGTCCTTGACGAGGCCCCGCAGTTGCTGCCAATCCTGATTGCTGTAGGCAACCTCTCGGCGTTTTGGAGCGGGCTTCTCCGGGACATGCGAAACGGGACTAGAAGCTAGGAGGCCCATGCCAACCGCCCAGTTGAAACATCGAGAGACCGCACCAATGCCATCGTGTCACTTGCATCGTGCCGCAAGCGCCGGAAACACTCCGCTGCCTCTGGTGGCAAAAAATAGCCATCAGTTTCTGGCCGATGCTTTGATTGCCCATGGTGCATCAGCGCGCGAGACGACACCGCAAGGCGATCAAGTGTCGCGGCAGCACGCGTCTGTGGTATTGGCGAAGACCGGGTTCAATTCCCGGACGGACCTCTAATAGTCGCAGGCAGACTTCGTTCTGCCGTTCGCCGTAGGTCGCGGCACAACGGAGTGTGCCAAATGCCCACCAGCTAATCCCAGCTTGATGGTGTGACGGGCATCGTTTTTGGATTTTAGCTAGAAGCCATTGGTGCGAGGTTCGATTCCTGGACGGGCGATTGATGGTTAATTTCGAGGAAGTGTCTTGGCCCACATGGCAAAGATTGGCCGCTGCACTTGTGTGCCATTCGTCCCGTTCGTCAGCATGATCAACGCATCACCACTTTCGGGCTGAAGAAACATCGCGGCTTCCCAGCCAGCATTGGACCCCAAATGGCCGATCGTTGACGTAGGGCCAAATTGCATGTGCTGATATCCCAACCCGCTGGAGCGGCCTGGCGTGCCAGGTTCAACTTTTCGCTGCATTAGCTGGATGGTTTCGGCCTTGAGGATCGCTTGCGTCGATGGTTCTGATGGGTTCAGTGAGGCGACCGCAAATCGAGACAGGTCATTGCAAGTCGTTTCCAACCCGGCAGCCGCCAAGGCAGCGAAACGAACCGGAGCGATTGGGACGCCGTTTTCGTCGTGTGGAGTCGCTGCATTGGATGAATCGGACCATCCAAAACCACTCGAACGCATGTCCAACGGATCGAGCACTTCACGCTTCATATAAGCAGCGAAGGAAATGCCCGTGACGTCTTCGAGCATCAGTTGTGCCATCGTGTATCCGCCTCCAGAATACTGCCACTTGGAACCAGGCTCGGCAATCAAATGCACCGCCCCTGCGCCGTTCGTTTCACCGGCGAGAGAAGCTTTCAGCGTTGGGGTATCGGTTGCAGTTGCGAATCCCGGGTATCCGTGTAGAGACAATCCTGCGGTATGACTCAGCATTCGACGAAGTGTGACACGATCCGAGTTGAAGCTTGACTCGGGTAGCGACCAACTCTTCAGTGAGTCGGCGATTGACGCGTCAAGGTTGACGGATCCTTGCTCGACGAGCTGCATGACGCCCCAAGCGGCGACGCACTTGGAAATGGAGCCAACGTTGAATCTTGTGTCACCCGTGATCGCTGTTCCGGTTTTGGTGTCGGCAACACCTGAAAAGACCGTCCAAGAAGGCTGCCCGTTTTTCAGGACGGCAATCGCAATCCCTGGGACATTGTGTTCTTTGAGAAGCTGCTCGCTGAGAGTCTTGACTTCCTTCCGAATTTCGGGTGATTGAGCAGCCGATGTCACGGGAATGACTCCAGCGAGGCTGAGCATGGTCAAAGAACAGATGATCGGTCGGATAGAGAGACTCAAAACTGGATCGCCAAGAGTGAAAATTTTGAACGTGAAAATAGTTAGTTCGTAGCACATCCACCGATATTGGCCGCGGAATTTGTAATCGTCGTTTTTGTGCACAAGATCGGCTGTCGGGCGTCAGTTGAGCCGAAGGATCAACGCTAGGTTTCGGCCGTCTGGCCGTATCGGTTCCGCCTATCCGAGCTTGAAGCAAGTAGGCAGGAATGAACTGGGGTCATCCCGTTGGCCGTTTGGGCATTGGCCCCCGTCGTGCGCGAGAACCGAGGCGAACGCCGAACGGCTTGCACCCCGAAGACACTTGCGTGCCTGCCTAGAGGGCAAAACAGGCAGGCTGAGTGCAGGAAAAGTTCTTGGGGTTGGTGATCCGACCATTCAGTGGAACTATACTCACCGCACCCACGAGGGGAGAGAATTCGTAATCTGAGAAGGTGCCCGGGATGCCGAGAAACAAGTTGAGTGTCAGACGCAGATCGCTTCGCTGTGAGAATCTAGAACAGCGTCGGCTACTAGTGGCGAGCGTAATTGAGCACGAAGGTATCGGGCACATTTTTTGGGACTCTGTCGCGCAGGTTGAGCGGTTCGATCTCGATGCCGAGCAATGGCTCAGTCCGATTAGCCTTCAGGACCCAACCGGAAGGCTTCCTACCAAAGGTCACGTTGATGGCGACGGAATCTATGTTGCCTATGACAAGTCTGTTTACCGATATGACTTGGACGGAAGCAATCCAGAACACCTGATCAATACGCAAGAGACCGTTCAGGCAATTCACACGGACGGTGACATCCTGATCGTCAATCACTCCTCCGGCTTGTTCACCAGAGCCACCAGTATCGACAAAACGACTTTTACGGTGACGGACACGATCGATGATTACCTCGATACGATCTATGGGTCGTCTATCTCGCGAACGCACAATCGAATCTTCGGACGAACGAGTGGGACTAGCCCATCCGACATCACGTACTTGGATTATTCCAATGATGGAACCTTCGGTTATAACGGCGACAGTCCCTACCATGGTGCTTACCCAGGTGGATCCAGGACTTGGGTTTTCCCCGATGAGCGCGCCGTGGTTGACGATTCCGGAACAGTGTATTCGACCGAGTCACTCACCAGGCTCAACAGTTTTGGCGTGAGGATCGATGAACTCGATTTCTGGGAAGAAAGTATACCAATCGTTCTCTCCGGACAAACGGTCACGGCGTTCTCGAACAGTCTGCTACCGACCGGAAGCAAGACGCTTTCTTATGAACCGGACTACTTCTTTGTCAACGATACAAACGTTTTGGCGTTCCAGTTTGACGTCAATGCGAATCATGGTTTTGAAGTTGAAAGCTTCTCGATCAATGAACTTAATACGGCAAGTCCCGGCATTGAGGTGGATCCTGTCGGCCTGCCTTTCACCCCAGACAAAATCGATTTAGCTGCTGACGGAACCGTCCTGATCTTTAGTCAGACGCATCGGAGCCTTTTTCGGTGGGATCCCGTATTGGAGGCGTACACCGACTCCGTACCTTTGATAGGCGCCCCTGAATACATGGCTTACTCAGCGACGAACAATGTCGCTTATTTGGCGTACGAATCCGGTTTGATTCGCCAAATTCAATTTGACCAAGATTCGCCGGAAGAAACCCCGTTTGCCACGCTGCCAAGTCGCCCAGCTGGACTGGCGACTGCAGGTGAGTATCTGTTTGCTGTCGATCCGTCTGGGGCGTGGGTCAGCCATTACACTTTCGCGCCTGATGGTACCGCAATTGACGAAAAAGACTGGAACCATTTCTCGCACGAATTCGTTTGGAGCGAACCAAATCGCAAAATCTACCACTTCAGAGACGGAACGTCGCCAAACGATCTGCACTCAGAGGAGATTGAACTAGACGGCAGCATCGGCGCTCAAAGCGAAACGCCTTTGCACGGCGGGCCATTTCAACATCCGATTCGCGTTGCCCCCGACGGAAGCGTCGTGGTGCTCGGGTCGGGTGCGATCTTCAACGCGGAAACACTCACGCAACTTCCCTACTCACTCTCGAATCAAATCAGCGACGCGGCTTGGGTAGATGGAAAGTTGGTCACGCTCCGTAACATTGATGGTGTCTCGGAGCTGCAGAAATGGGCGGTGCCGACGTATGCGAACGTAAAGACCCATCAGAACGAGCGTCAAGGTTATGCGTTGCTTGCAGTTCGCGAAGATCGCCTGTTGTCGGTCAATATCGACGATTCTGGCGTTCCAGTTTTTGAGATCTACGATTCAGATCTCTTGCCAGCATCAATCGTCGACGACGGAAAAAGTCGACCCGAAATTGTCTGGGACATGCCGGAGCCTATCTACTATGGCGATCCCTTGACGGAAGATCAGCTAAACGCCAACTCCGAAGTCGCGGGCGATTACGCTTATTCGCCAGAACTTGGAAGCGTTCTAGCGGCCGGAAGCGAACAGCAGCTAAGCGTGGTCTTCACGCCTCACGACAATGCGAATTACCAAACAGTCACCATGTCCGTCTCCATTGACGTCATCGGTCTTGATTACGGCGACGCTCCCGCAGGCTCTGTCAGCGGTTTCGCTTCCGACTACCCGACTCTCGCGGCTGATGATGGGGCAAGGCACATTGCCGGGGATCTTTACCTTGGTGACGCGATCGACTCCGATTTGGATGGCTCTGTCGATACTTGGGCTAACGGTGACGAACGAGACGATGGAGTTTCTCTGCTGACTTCCATCATTGCACTTCCCAATCATCCAAGTTCGTCAAGCTTGAGTGTCGTTGCTTCAGACACCGGGGTTGTGGACGCTTGGCTGGACATGAATCGCGATGGGGATTGGGATGACGAGGGGGAACAGATCCTCAAAAGTTTCCAAGTGGCCGCAGGTTCTCAGGTTGTTCCTTTCGATCTTCCGGCAGGAGCTGTTGCAGGAAATACCACGCTGCGTGTTCGTTTGAGTTCTGCTGGTGACCTACAGCCCACAGGGTTCGCGAATGATGGCGAGGTGGAAGACCATCAGGTTCTGATTCAAGACCCCTCCGAGGGATTTGTTTTGGACGCATCTCTTATCGGCTCTAGTGTTGAGATCGACAGTGATGAGGGCGTGTTGCAGTTCAGAACCGATGGCACCGTCCTCGCGTCGGTTCCGGCTTGGATATTTTCGATCGTTAACGTTGATGGAACTGAACAGGATGATGTCTTTGACGTCGAAACGGACGCCGAAGGAGAGGTCGTGGTGCGGGGCAGTGGCGGTGATGGTTTCGATTCGCTGGTCATCGCCGGTGCCGGAGCCTTGCTCGATCTGCACAGCCTTGCTGCGGGTGAACTGACAGATATCGAACAGATTGATATTCGTGGCGTGGGTGCCAACAGACTGGACTTAAGTGTGGAAGCTGTCGGGAATGTTACCGACGATGCTACTACCCTGGCCGTCATCCACGATGAAGATGACAAGGTCGTCTTCGGAGATGGTTGGACTGCGCAGCCTCCAAGAATGATTTCGGAAGTGCCCTATCATGTTTTAAGCGGAGATGGCGGAGCCGAACTGCGTGTTTCCAATCCGTACTTGCTCACCAATCCGCTGAATTCCTTTGACGTCAATCGGAGTGGCAACGTGTCTGCATTGGATGCACTCCTAATCATCAATCGTCTGAACCTCGTCGGCGAGGATTTTGATGGCGATCGTTTGGTTAGTTCTGCCGACGGTATGTACCTGGACACATCCAAGGACCTGAAGGTTACTGCGTTGGATGCTCTGCGTGTCATCAATCAATTGTCGGTGCAACATGCAGGCGGAGAATTTGTCGACTCAACAATCTCTCCACAGGCGAGTCTTGCGGCAGACATTGATGGGGAAGTCGAGGCGACGACGGACAGACCAAACTTCGGTATTTCACAAGCCTCGTCGAACAGTGTTTGGTCGTATCTCAGTGACTCGTTAGTTGACGACGCTATGGCCGACGAGGATTTGTTGGATGACGAGCACTTACTCTTCTAAGCACGTGAGCGGGTTTCCCTTGGGCTTGATCATGTAGCGGCGTCTCTCCGAGACGCAGTCATTTGCGAGTCTCAGAGAGACTCGCCTACGTGAGATTCTACCCGATCATTCCTGCCGAACTGCTTAGCTGCGTCCCGCGGAATGGCTCGACACATTGGGGCCAAAAGCAAAAGAAGGGGCCACCCAAGTATCACCCTGCTCGGCTGTGATCTTCAGTTGAAAATTGGGGCGAACTGAGTGTTCGAAGTGGCGGTTTAGGGAGCCATCCACCAGCGATGCCTCGGCAATGGCTGGCAGGGCGCAGCAGAAATCCCGGTCGGGGTTCTGGAGTTGGCATTCAGTCTTGAAGAAGGGGGCTGTTAACCCGGTGACAAACCCTGCGGGTTCTCGAGGGCGCAGATCCAGTGTTGGCCACGCCGAGTCGCCTCCCTCGCCAGGCTCTCGGGCGTTCCTACAGCACGCTTGAAGACGCGGCCGAATTTGCTGACAACTTCACACCATGCTGTGGCGTCCAAGCCGACACGATTCAGGATCGGGGCCAAGTGATCTGGGATCACCCCCACTTTCCCTTGACGCAACTGCCGACCGCTTCGTCCGGCCACGCGGCCATCACGTCCGGGCGACTGCGCAACACGACGTGCAGATGATTGCTCAGCACGGTGTAGGTCAGGCAATCCATCCCGAAAACGCTGGCGAGGAACTCCAGTCGATTCCGAATTCACTTCCGCCGATGCTCGAACGATTGACCCGTGAATGAGTCCTTTCCGCACAGGAAAGCCCGCCTGACGCACCGCTGAACGGCATGCAAGACTTGCACTTCGGTAGGATCAGCAACTTCGCAACGAGGCTTTCGAGGCATCGGGAGTCTCCGGCGTGGGGCAGCGATCAGGCAATCCTACGCAGCCCCCGGCAAGACAAGTTAGGGATTTGGGTGGCTCTTTTGCCTTTTTCACGCGCAACAAAAAGTTCACATCTGAGACCCAATAATCGGCTAGGGCCATCGAATATCTATCTAGATTCCATGATCTCCAATACGAAAAGCCTTGTTGTCGCAGCTCAGATGCAAATACCAAAGAAACAGACTACACCCTTCCGAACCGGTTTCGTTCTCGTGCTTGGGTTTTGGCATCTAGCCATTCTTTGCTTCCTGACGCTCGCCGGTCTGGAGGATTCGAAGCTGGCTGTGATGTCAAAGATGCTGTGGGGGTTGACGCTTCTCTGGATCGTTGGGTTCGGAGTGGCATCGGTTGCCCTACGCGACAAGGTCCGGGATTTCGGCCGAAGAAATGCTGGAAACCGGGTCGCCATATTCTTCGGATTCGTAACGCTGCTGGCGCTGCTGGAAGAAGCCATTACAACCGGCATGACGAACTGTGCACCGCTGTTCGGAGCCGAGATCGGCGAGGTCTACATCACCGCCTCGGCAAATTTTTTGGACGTCGTTCTGTATCACAGCGTGGTCGTGTTCCTGCCACAGTTCCTAGCGTGGGGCTTGCTGCTGAAGAGATATTCGTTCTCACCATTTGCTGCGTTCGTTTGCTACGGACTCACTGGATTCGTCAACGAGGCTCTGTTTTCGGGGCCGAACCCGCTGATGCTGGCACAGTGGATTCTCGTCTACGGATTGCTTGTTTATCTGCCCTCCCAATTGTTCTTCCATTGCTCGGATCGCAGGCAGCCGCGCTGGTGGATGTACCCGATCGTGGTGCTTCTTCCGATTCTTGCCTCGATCCCCATGGTCGTGTTGCTGTTGAACGTCATCGCGCCAGGACACCCAAGCATCCACTTTCCACCGATGTAGCAAGTACGATCCGACATTGAATAAGGAAAGATGGGGCCATCCAAGTTTCATGCTGACCGATTGACCTCCGCATTGACTCTCGACGTTGAGCCGGTTGTGAGCGAACTGGTCATCGAGCGAAGGCTCGAAAAAAGCCCCGGTTTCAAACGACTGTCGGAGGAACCCAAGTAGTGAGCGGCTTCAAATTGATTGACTAAACGATAGGCTCGTGTGGTGATTGCATTCAGCGAATGCAGCGAAAAACAAGGGAGGTGGCCACAATGACCATCGATATACCCCAGGGATACGAGAGCGTTTTGATTGGTCTCGTGGCGAGTGGAGCGTTTCCCAACACGGAAACGGCTTTGATGCGTGTTCTCGAGCTGCTCGCCAACCAGCAAGCGGCGAGCCAAGCAAGTAGCGACGGAGAAGCAATCGAGGCGATGCCCGAGCGAGTGGACACTGAGTTGCTTCCGAAGCAGCAAGACGTTGCTCCCTTCGATGCTGGCAAATCATGCCCTGCAGGTACCTGGCCGCAGGAGCAATCCGTGGATGACTTTCTGAGCTTTATCAGCGAATCCTGCAAGGACACGTCAACGCGAGGTGTGGGCCGCTGATGGACCGCATTGTTGTGGATATCGATGTCCTCTCTTTTTACCTGAAGAACGATTCTCGCTTTTTATGCTACGTACAGGCTCTGGATGGCAAGCAACTTGTCATCTCGTTTCAGACGCTGGCTGAATTGATGTTGTGGCAAGAAGTACATGGTTGGGGGCAGTAACGGCGGGACGATATGGCTCGTCTGTCATTCGTGCGTGATTGGACGCTGGTGGTCGCCGCCCTGACATCCGTCCCTTGCCCCGCTGAATGAGCACCTCGTGATCGCTGAACTCATTGCTGCAAACAACCCGGCCGCACGCCCGGTGAGTGTGGATGAATCGGCGGTTCATTTTCTTTCTGAAAATGACGTCCCGGAGTGGATCGTTCGTTCTCTCACCGCGACTGCGTATGACGAGTGGATGCCGCTGCAGAATCATTTCATCGCTCCGGTGAATCTGCTCCGCGATCTCAACAATGAAGATCTGTATCGGCCTTGGTTTCACCGACGATACCTCACCGTCGGTGGTGGCTTGAATGGCGATCCGATCGCGATCGACCTGAACACTCATCGGATGTGCTTTCTCTTCCACGATGAAATGTATCCCCGGGAAGATTACCTTCCCGACGACTTTGTATTGCACACCCCACTCACCTACACTGACTTTTGGACCGGAGTCGCCAACGATCCTTCCTTCCCGGTCGACGCCTACGAAGCCGAAGAATGCTGGGGACGTCCCCAGCGAAGTTGAGCATCGTGATTGCCATGGACGTTCGCTCACGGTTGCCAAATGTGAACCGAACGTGAACGCGTTTCGGCTGGTCAAATCAACAGCCCATCCACCGGTGACACCCTTTGTTTGAAACTCACTCGCGCAGCCGGACACGTTGATACCATGTGGACTTGCCCGCATTGCAATGGAAAGACCGACGATGAATTCCGGATTTGTTGGACTTGCCGAGTTCCGCGTGGGAGTACCGCTGACGATCACGAACTGAAGCAGCCTGCTCCAGTTCGAAGGGGCTCGTCGTCAGCTTCACCGGAAGCCTCTGACATGAATAGGGGAACGAAGTGTGATGTCGCGTTTGTTCAGACGCGAGTCATTTGCGTACTTCAAGGCTTCACTGCGGTAGTGATGGCGACTGCATCGGTCTGGTTCTTCACCAGTGCGCAGGTGCAGCTAAGAGCATTTACGACCTTTTTTAGTCCAGCGTCGTCGGGATGGAACCAGTTCGCGACCTTCGTTTGGTGGTCAATGTTTTCGCTTGTGAGCCTCTCGCTTTTGTCTCTGGGGTCAGCCGTTTGCATGTACCATCGACGAGGTTATTGGTTTTGCATTTTGGTTTTCGCGATACAGTCCTTGCTGTGGCCAATCGGTACCTTTCTCGCCCTTGTCTCCTTTGCCGTTGCATTGCAACCAGCCGTGATTGATTCGTTTTGGCGAGTAGACAGGGAACCAAAACAAATCTTGGATGGGACGGGAGGCGGGAACTGTTCTCCGGCTGACTCATGATTGATTTGGAACCGCAAATCGCAGTCGACCTTTGGGCCGCTCGGATACCGGGGTTCGCGTGTATTGCCGAGCACCACTGGCTCATCGTTGCTCGACCGGGAACTGCGAACCGTTGGGAGGTTTGGCAGACTCCTGGCGAGTCCGAGGTTTCTTGGGGGCATTTGCATTGTGACTTGCTTCGGCTGACATCAGGCGTTGGTAACGGCCCTGGACGCATGCTTCACCGGTGGACCGGCACTGATGCGTGCGAACTGGCTCAGCGCATCGAAGAGGCGCCTTCGAACTATCCGTGGATTGATACCTACCGTGTTTTTCCTGGCCCCAATAGCAACACATTCGTACAATGGGCGCTCGCTGATATTTATAAACTCGGCTGGCGTGGAATCGGGCGAGCCTATGTTCGGTATTGCCCGGTTCACAGTCGAGAATAACCAGGGTGGCTAGCGGCTTTGTCCAACTGGAGCGATTCATTAGAATGACGATTCGAAGGCTTTTCTCACTGGTGGTACTGTCAGCACTCGCATTCTGCTTGGCGACTTGGGACCAATATCTGGGCGTTTTCGCGGTATCGGTCATCCCGATGGCTGCGTACGTGTTGTTGGCTTCTTCATGGAAAAGCAAATGGCGGGTCTGCTTCTTTGTATTGGCTTTGATTCCTCTCTATGTCACGTCTTCCGGACCGGTCATGGCGTGCCGGTATTTGTCTGACCCCAACAAAGCTTCCAACCTGGACTGGAGCGCGGTTATGATTCAGCGTTGCTATCCTTTCCACTCAAGACTCGACCGTCATTCGAAAATCGGGCAATTCTTAAAGGACTATCATCGAAGGTGGATTGAGCTAAGCAGGAGCCTTTTGGCATCTGACCTGTCTTGGCAAACGCCACTGCTCCCACGTACAACTCGGGCCAACGCCCAAACGGCTCACATGGTTATGCTCGATCCTTCCGGCCGAGCTGCTTGGCCGGATGCGAGCAACGTATCACTGCACCAGATCCGTTCGTCGAAAGGCACCGAAATGACACGACTCTCTCTTGCGTTTTTGATCGCTGCGTGCCTGATGTCTCACGCGTTTGCCGTTGATCTTCCTGAAAGCGAGGTCGAACAATTTGACTACAAGACCATGTCTCAGGCGAATGCGTGGATTGGAATGTGTGTGGCAGAAGCGATTCCGGCCAACTCGGTTGCTCATGCAATTTTGAGTGAACAGAAAACCAAGCTGAGGCTTGGTGGCGATGCACGCGAACGATCTGAGTCGAGTCTGCGAGAAATCGCATCCAAACTGTTTGACGACCTTTATCGCCGTGCCGGACCGTTTGAAAAATGGAGCCGTCTTGCCGAAGAAGTCGAGTTTGCTCGGTTGACCATCGTGACGAAGAAGGGCGATATCTACTTTGTCGATGTGTTGCAGAAAGTCGGATCTTCGGAGTCCAGTGCATTCATAGTTCGAGGTGCCGGCTTTACTCTCAGGACGCCAGTGATTCCGCACGGAAAGGAATAGAGGCGGCGGACGATCCAGAGTACTTGCGCGACGAATTCAGATGTCGGTGATGCCCGATTGGCAGTTGACGCTCTTGGCGTTCTGTCTGACTGAGTCGTCCCCAACAAGTCGTGGTTGATTGCTATGATGGCTTCGGATTGGAACCAGGCCACGCAGCAATCAGGATGACAGATTTTGCCTTCGTACTACGACATCATTGGTGACATCCACGGGCATGCGGAGGAACTGGTTGAGTTGTTGTTGGAGTTGGGGTACCAGCGACACGGTCAAGGGTTTCGACATGCGGATCGGATGGCGATTTTCGTGGGAGACTTGATCGATCGTGGGCCCGCGATCGCAGAGGTGATCCGGATCGCTCGTTCAATGCTTGATGCCGGTGACGCTCGTTTGGTGATGGGTAATCACGAGTTCAACGCGATCGCGTTTCATACCGCAGTGCCAGGGTCCGCGAACCAGTGGTTTCGCGAATATTCGGAGAAGAATCGCAAGCAGCACCAAGCCACTTTGGATCAGTTGTCGACGCGAGAATTGGCCGATGCGATCGCTTGGTTTCGAACGCTACCCGTGGCGGTGGAACTGGACGGTGTCCGTGTGGTGCATGCGGCTTGGATGGAGGACGGAATTGACGAAATCAATCGGTCGCTGGATACGTTCGGTCGGTTCACACCTGAATTTTTGGCAGAGGCCACGAGAGCGCCGAGTGAGTTGTACAAAGCCGTCGAAGATGTGCTGAAAGGACCGGAACTGAAGTTGCCGGCTGGGCACGAAATCGTGGACAAATCCGGGCATGTGCGGGACACGGTTCGGGTGAAGTGGTACGAGCAGCCTGCGGGGCGGACATACCGTGGCTATCATTTCGGATCCGACGACGTCCCCGATTTGGCGATTCATCCATCCGCAGTAGAAGGATTGGTTGGTTATCCGGCCGATGCTCCGCCCGTGTTGGTGGGGCATTATTGGTTGACGGGAACACCGGTTCCGTTGGCGGTCAATGTGGCTTGCACCGATTACAGCGTGGCCAAGAATGGCAAGTTAGTGGCGTATCGCTGGGATGGCGAAACCGCGTTGTTAGCGCAGAAGTTTCATTGGGTTGGAAAGGAGTGACCGATGCTGGATTGGATCAAGGTGGCCGGGAAGCTGGCGTATGACCGTCCGACACGCGAGCGGTTGCTGGGGTACCGACCGGTGGTGATTTGTTTGATCCAATCGCTCGAACGGGACGCGTTTCTGTTTGTCCAACCCGCCGCTGGTCGTGGAGCTTGGATGCCACCGCAAGAAGGCATCCCGCCGAACGTATCGGTCGAAGAGGCGACGTCGCAATGCTTGGACGTCGAGCTCGGCGTCAGTCGAAAGCAGATGCATTTTCGGCGTTCGGTTTGGTTGGGACGCAAAGCAATCCCGGAGCGGCAAGGCAGTCGCGACGTTGAGTTTTCGATTCGGCCTATGCAGGGCAAGGCGTACTATGGATCGCTGAGCAAAGTCGCCGAAGACACACCGATCACACACAATCCTGCCGAGGTTTCGGGGCACGAGTGGATGACGCTCGATCAAATTCGCGACCGTATGGATGGCAACTCAGACCGCAAACGCGAATTGATGCGAGTGTTGTTCGCGAAGCTGGTGGGGATGGAGCTTTGAGAACGGGAGCCGGACGCTGACGCGTTGCGGCCAGAGAGATCCGGCGAGAGCTTCGTGAAGCGAGCGTAGGAAGCTAGACCGTCAGCAAACGGTCGATCATTCGTATCAGCAATCTGCTGTCCAGCGGTTTGGTGGTGTAGTCCGTGCATCCGACGCTGAGGCAGACGTCACGATCGCTGTTCATGGCGTTCGCGGTCAATGCGATGATGGGAAGCTCGAAGCCGCGTTTTCGCAATTCGCTGGTCGCGTCGTAGCCATCCATGACGGGCATCTGCATGTCCATCACGATCAAATCAACATCCTCAGCGTCACTGGTTGCCATGAATTCGACCGCTTCTTTTCCGTTGGTCGCTGTCACCACTTCGCCGCCGGCACGCTCAATGAAGTGTTGGGCCAAATAGCGGATGTCTCGTCGGTCATCGACCACCAATACTTTTGCGTCGAGTTTGATTTCACCGTGAGGAACATCGGCTGATACCGAAAGGGCGAGGTTCGGATTGACCAGCTGAACGTGAGGGTCGACCTTGACCGACAAAGTGAACCGGCTTCCGACCCCGTACTGACTCTCCACGTCGACTTGCCCGTTCAAAGCGTGCGCGAGTCGGTGGCAGATAGCCAGTCCCAATCCTGTGCCGCCGAATGAACGCGTCGAGGTGTTGTCGACTTGCACAAAAGGATCGAACAGTTTGTCGATTTCGTCGGACGGGATACCGATCCCCGTGTCGATCACATGAAATTGAAGTCGGCTGTCGTCTTCGTCGAATCGAACCGTCAGGCGAACGACGCCCTCATCGGTGAATTTGATCGCGTTTCCGACCAAGTTCACCAGGATCTGTCGAATTCGAATTGCATCAGTGTGGATGATCTCGGGAACCGGTCCGTCAAACTCGATCTTCAGCGGCAGCTTTTTTTCCGCAGCACGAACGTCCATCAACGATCGAACTTCGGCAACAATTGCATCTGGACGAACCGGTCGTTTGGCGACCTCGAGTTTGCCTGCGTCGATCTTGGACAAGTCCAAAATGTCGTTGATGATGCCCAGCAAGAAGTTGCCGTTGCGACGGATGGTGTCAACGACTTGCAAGTTGTCTGGGTCCTGCAGATGGTCGCGAAGAATGTCCGCGTGACCCAGGATGGCGGCCATCGGAGTGCGGATTTCGTGCGACATGTTTGCGAGGAACTCGCCGCGGGATCGGTTTGCGGCTTCGGCTGCGTCTCGTGCGTCCTGCAGCGATTGCTCGAAGAGTTTTCGATCGGTGATGTCTTGCATCGTCCCGATCACTCGCTCGGGAATGGATCCGGGGTGCCGCTCGTCGAACAAAAGCAGCCCCGAATTGACGATCCAACGAACCTCGCCATCAGCACGCACGATCCGATGTTCCAACTTGAAGCTGTGCTTGACGTCTTTGCCAGACAACGACAAAAACAGTTGCCGGTATCGAGCACGGTCTTCCGGGTGCACTCGATCGAACATCGCGGTTCGTGGGAATGTTTCTCCGATTTCGATTCCGAAGATGCGATAGATTTCGTCGGACCAAACGCAGTCCGAACTGCGGATGTCCAAATCGTAGGTGCCGAAACCGGTCACTTCGGCGGCAAGCTTCAGGCGGGTCTCACCCGTGCGGATGTTGTGTTCCGTTTCTTTTTGTTCCGTGATGTCGATGGCGGCGACCATGCCTGAGACGGGCACGCGTTTTCCATCGACCTCGTCAAAGAAAATTCGTTTCCGAACACTCACCCATCGAATCTCTCCTTTGGGGTGAACCACTCGGTGTTGGGTTGCGAATTCGCCCGTGCCATCGGGTTCGAGGGATGCTTTCACTTTCTGTTCGATGTCGAAAACATCATCGGGATGAAACCGCCGGTGCACTTCCTCTCGGGTGACTTCTTGGTTGGCTGGCAAACCAAACAGCACCGCGGCTTTCTCGTCCGCCACCGCTCGACCGCTCAGGTAGTCAATCTCGATGATCCCGAATTCAGCCACCGACACGGCGAGTCGCAAACGCTCTTCTGTCGTGCTCTGACGTCTCAAGGATCTGGTCCGGTTGGTCGCTCGGGAGGAACTGAATCGAAAAAGGAGGTGTCGATCCACGGAGAGGAAGGAAGCCAGCTTCACGCTGTTGATACGGACCGTTGTCTTGGCACGGAAGGACTTAGCACGGAAGCAAAGATGGGGCCGCTCGATCCACGCGTTCTACCGCGGAACGCGGCTTCGATCTGATTCGGATCGTGTCATGCATAGTGTCGATTGAGCGTTCCAGGAATGCAATGCGCGAAGCGCTGCGAAAACTGCTACATCAGCCGAATTGATTCCATCGCGGACGATGGCGGTTGGCTTGGTTGCGGCACGAAAGCGAGCAAGTCGTACCGTCAGCGATCAGTCTGCAAACATCGTTCGTCGTCGAGCTTGGATGCAGCGACATTGCTTCCGCATCCGAAACGACGGCGGCACGATACTTGCTTCTGAGCAACGAGGTGACACGTTCCACAGACTGCCGCCGGCGGATCCGTTTTGAGAATGAAAGACAGCAACTTGAAAATCTATTTGGCGAGCGGGGACGACGGGCAGCGGAAGGTGTTGCAAGCCAATTTGGAATTGCTCACGCATCAGGTTGAACTTTCAACGCCGTCACCCGCGGTCATGATTCGGCGATGCCAAGAGAACCCGCCCGACATCGCGGTGGTGGGAACGCGATTTCAGGAAGACGATTGCTTCCGCTTGTTGAATGAGCTGAGCGAGCTGAATGTGTGCCCAGCCGTTGCGGTTCTGGAGCACCAGGACATTGATCGGTCTCATCGGTTGATGGCGGACCAAGTCATGGGCGTCCTGGTTCAACCGGTCAACGACCGGGATCTTCGTACCGCGATCTACCTGGCTCGACGCCGGTTTGATCAGTCCAAGCTGATGAAGCAACGGATTTCTGAACTGAAAGAAACGCTCGGACACAATGACGATGAACCCATTGACGACGAAAGTGAAGAAGCTTCGCCATGAATGAAGACATTGGCCGATCGAGGACGATTTATTTGGCACACGGCGACGAATGCTCGCGTCGTGTCATGTCGACAATGCTCGAAGCACTCGGGCACACGGTTCCCGTCGTCACAGAATCAGGCAAGTGTCTGATCGAGCACTCGGTGCACTGTCCGCCGAATGTCATTGTCGCGGCACCACGGTTGTCTGACATGGACGGCATTGAGGCGTTGATTCGAATCGGCGAAAAGCGTCCGGTTCCTGCGATCATCGTCGCCCGAAGTGATGATCTCGATAAAGTGGAACGAGCCTTGGAAGACCATGTGATGGCTTACTTGGTTGAACCGCTGACGACGGAAAGTTTGCAACCAGCTATCTTTCTCGCTGAGCGACGATTCAAACACTTCGAGGACTTGCGTCGCCAGGTCGCCGAGCTGGAGGAGAAACTGGAGCACCGACGAATCATCGAACGGGCAAAGGGAATCGTGATGCAGGTTCGTGACCTGGGCGAATCGGATGCTCATCGGCTTTTGCAGAGCACGGCCACTCGAAGCCGTCAGAAGCTCATTGATCTCGCGAAGCACGTTTGTGCGACGGGTGATCTTTTTTCGGAAGTGCCGAAACCGAAGCATTGATCTCGTGATGACTTCAGGCGGCGTGAACATTCGCTGACGCCGTCTGCCAGTGCGACTCGGCTACGCTTGCTCAAGACGCGTTTGCCAGGGCTGCTTTGGGATTTGGTTCCGCTGTTGTCGTTTCAGGCTTGCTTGGTGAATGATTCGGAAGGAACGTTTTCAACACCAAGTGAGTTGGATAGTAGAGCAGTGCTGGTAGGCCGACGAATAGCATTGTGAGCCAAGCTGTTGGTGGCATCCATTGTTGCGGCTGAGCGTCATCCATTCCGTAGACGTAGTTGATGTTGTGAGGCTGGTTCGGGAAGTCCAACGTGGCGCCGGCTGGTGGCATCACGAAATAGCAGATCAAGAGCAACAGCCACGCGGTGCCGGTCCAAGCAAACAGTGCTCGCCGGTCGTAACCGAGTCGCCACACCAGATAGATCAGCAGGATCGGCAACCAAAAGTGAAAGAAGGACAGGCCACGTGCGAACAAGGAGATGCCCGGATCAAACATGTAGTCGGTCATTCCCGTGACGGGCATTCCAATCAGTTGCCCCACGAAGTCGACTTGCCAAAGCAGTTGAGGGATCGTGATCCCAACCGCTGTCATCGATGCGAAGATGGGACGCTGCGTCCACACTGCGGCGACAGCTAAAAACAACGCGACGTCGCAGAAATAAAGGAAGTTGGTCGGTCCATACTCTCGCCAATAGTACGGTGTGAGAACCGCGACGAAAGCGGTGAAAGCGAGTTTGATCCAAAGTGGGATTGGCTGGGAGGAGGATTGACCATTCATGAGTTGTTTTCCGGCGTTGGTTCGGGCGGGTTGCTCCTAACCATGAGCCCGACAACTCGCGGTCGCTTCGCGAAAATGAAGGCGATTCGCGAAGAAATTTTGGACCGTGTGGACACTCTGATTCAGTGGGATGCTCGGGCCGAAATCAGTCGACGGTGACGAACTCGTTGCTGTTGAAAAGAGCCAAACACAGGTGGGCCAGTTTCTCCGCGTCGGTCGACGTGCTCGCATTCAGGAAGTCCTGCACATCGATCCGTTCCTCAAGTGTCGGGAGCCGACTGAAGGAGCGAAGGAAGATCGCATCGACGCGTTGTGCATCAGTGGGATGGTCCTTGGCGATCGACTCGGCCATTGATCGAGCCAAATTCAGCGAGAACTGCGAATTCAAAAGATGCAGCGATTGTGGTGCGGTCGTTGAAATGTCTCGGCAAGAACAGCTGGTGTTCGCGCTGGGACGATCGAAGACTTCAAAGATTGGGTAACGCAGGTTGCGTCGAGCAAAAACGTAGATGCTGCGCCGATCATGCTCGGAGCGATCTTCCGTGACGTTCCATTGGTTGACGAGCAAGGTACCGACCAGCTCTTTGGGAAGCGGTGGGCGAACACCTGGACCGCCGGACTTCCAGTTGATTTGTCCCGAGGCAACCAGCATCGCATCGCGAATCGCTTCGCCCTCGAGCCGCCAGCGTGGATAGCGGGAAAGCAGTTGGGCATGCGGGTCAGCTTTCTGTGCCTCCGCCCAGGCATCTTTTTCTGAGTCGGTTGCATTCTTGTCGAGTCGGCTTCGTTGACGATAGGTGGCCGACGTCACAATCGTTCGATGCAACGACTTGAGGCTCCATCCTTGCTTGACGAATGAGGACGCGAGCCAGTCCAGCAGTTCAGGATGGCTGGGCTCGGAACCCATCACACCGAAATCACTGGGCGTGCTGGATAGCCCCGCACCGAAATGGTGTTGCCACACGCGGTTGACCATAACCCGCGCGGTCAAAGGGTTCTCGGCAGCAACCAACCAATCTGCCAAGGCCGTTCGAAGTCCCGCCGATTTGTCCGATGGTTTCGGCGAATAAGCATGCGTTTTCGATGAAACGACTCGGATCGCACCGGGGCTGAGTTCAGGACCTTGACTGCGGAAGTCCCCACGCAGCATCAGGTGGCTGGAGTGTGCCGATGGAAACGATTCGCTTAGCGTCGAAAGTGAACGGTTCTTCTTGAGGGGAACAGATGGTTCAAAGATGGCACGCAGTCGATAGAAGTCCGCTTGGCTGATCGGATCGTACTTGTGATCGTGGCATTGGGCACAGCCGACTTGCAAGCCGAGAAACACCTCGCCGATGGTCGACGTCAATTCGTTCAAAACCGTGTGCCGACGTTCATCGATCAGGTTGATGTCCGGCATGTCCGGTCCTGAAAGGCAAAACCGCGTTGCCGTCAAAGCGGAGTCGTCGTCCGGATCCGTTTCGTCGCCAGCAATTTGAAGTCGAATGAATTGGTCATAGGGCATGTCATCATTGAGAGCGGCGATGACCCAATCGCGATACTTCCACGCGTTGGGTCGTAGCTTGTCATGCTCGAAGCCGTCCGTTTCAGCGAAACGAGCCAAGTCGAGCCAGTGCTGCGCCCATCGTTCGCCGTATCGAGGCGAGTCGAGCAATCGATCGACCAGTCGCTCATAAGCATCGGTTCGTTTGTCCGCTTCGAACTCGGCGATCTGTGTTGGCGTCGGTGGCAATCCGGTCAGGTCGAAGCTCAACCGCCGAGTCAGAGTTCGACGGGAAGCTTCGGGTTGTGGCTGCAGCCCGCGTCGCCCAAGTTCGAATTGGACGAAATCGTCGATTGCATTTTGACGCCAACCAGCGTTGGAAGGCTGCGGCACTTTGACTTGTTCGATGGGTAAGAACGCCCAGTGCTCACGGTCGTATTCGTCGATGGGCAACTCGACATAGTCAGCGGCATTGTCGTCGGCCGTGACGATGCTCGGAAGGTTCGACGTGCCGATGACAAAGGCATACAGGACGGTCAACGCATTCAGGCAACTCGCGTTTGTGACTGACCACAACTTTCTTTGTGAAGTAGACATCAACCGAGGATCCCTTCGACGGCTTCCGCTTCGTCCGGACCGGTCAAACGTTTGTCCAATCCGTTGTGAAAGTACGTCAGGTCGTAGTGATCCATTCCCAACAGATGCAGAAGCGTCGCATGGAAATTGTTGACGGAAACTTTGTCCGTAACCGCTCGCAGTCCGATTTCATCCGTTGCGCCAAACGCACGACCGCCGCGAATTCCGGCACCCGCGAGCCAGACGCTGTAGCCCCAAGGGTTGTGGTCGCGGCCCTTTCCTTGTTCGCTCATGGGCATCCGTCCGAATTCGCCGCCCCAGATCACCAATGTGTCCTCCATCAGCCCGCGTTGCTTGAGATCTTGCAACAGGCCAGCGACGGGTTTGTCGGTTCGCTGGCAGTATTCGGTGTGATTCTTTTCAACGTTGGCGTGTGCGTCCCAGCCATTGGTGTCGCCAGAATACAACTGAACAAAACGCACGCCACTTTCGAGCATCCGACGGGCCAACAAACAACGCTCTCCAAATTCACGTGTTTCTTTTTGGTCGATGCCGTACATCTGTTTCGTCTGCTGAGTCTCCTTTTGAATATCGACCAACTCAGGTGCTTCAGATTGCATTCGGAACGCCAACTCGTAGGCCTTCACGCGAGCGGTCAATCGATCGTCGAATTCGCGTTGTTCGAGATGTCTTTGGTTCAGCTTTTGAATCAGGGAAAGATCGAGCCGCTGTTGTTTATCGGTGACGCCCGGCTGTGGTTGCAAATCAAGGATCGGTGATTTCCCCGGACGCATGGTGACGCCTTGGTAAGACGCAGGTAGATAGCCGTTTCCCCACGCCGGCGGTCCGCCCTTGAGTCCTCCGCCCGGATCGGGCAATACGACAAATGCGGGCATGTTTTGGTTTTCAGATCCCAATCCGTAAGCGACCCAACTGCCGACGCTGGGATTGCCCATCAAGATGCTGCCCGTGTTCATTTGATAAACGGACTGCGGATGGTTCACGCTGTCGCCGTGCATCGACCGGATCACACATAAGTCGTCGGCGTGTTCGGACATATGCGGAAGGAAATCACTGATCTCCAAACCCGATTGGCCTCGCGGACGAAAGCTGCGGATGGGAGCCAGCAACGGATTCTTCTTGACGTTGCGACGCGTCATCACGTTGCCAAAACTTTCCGGCAACGGCTGGCCACTGTACTTGGTCAACGCTGGTTTGGGATCAAACAGATCCACGTGACTGGGGCCGCCGTGCATGAAAAGCCAAATCACTCGTTTGGCACGCGGGGCGAAATGCGGCTGATGAACGCCTGCACCCGAGTTGGCTTGCGCGAGTGAGGCACAGGCTAGCATTCCCATTCCACCGCCCGCATTGGCGAGGAAACTTCGCCGGGATTGCGATGGGATCTGATTGGAGGTGGGGATCTTCATGGCCGCGTGGATCAGTGGGGAGGGCTCGGTGGAAGTTTTGGGGTTTCCGACGGAGCAATGTCGTGCTGAGTCTGTCGTCCTGAATCTGGTTGGACTCACTATAACGAACGTGCGAAGCCGTTGCGACGAAAAGACGTGACGGCGGTTTGTGACGCTTCTCACCAAACGCGTTAAGCAGGTACGCAGGTTTCATCAGGTATGTGAGCCGTTGGCGTTAGCCACGGTTTTCACGCACAACCGGGGCTAACAGCCTGTTGATTTTCGCTTTGATCTGCCGCTCCCATCGAGCAGCCG
>TARA_R110002073_G_scaffold142117_6_pt1 | contig 53046 bp, 43 predicted proteins | sample TARA_R110002073 | Tara Oceans TARA_R110002073 (sample SAMEA4397174) | marine metagenome | biome: Polar Biome; feature: [DCM] deep chlorophyll maximum layer (ENVO:01000326); material: water (ENVO:00002006), including particulate matter (ENVO:01000060) such as... | depth 40 m
GGCTTGGTTGGCACAGCAACCGGCTTAGGTGCTGGCTTGGCGACAACGGGCTTTGCTGCAGGCTTAACAGCTGTGGTTTCGGGAATCTTCTTAGCTGCAGCTTCCGGTGCAGCTTCGATGCCTGGAGCCGTCTCGTTATCGGCAGTATCGGCTTCGCCATCTTCAGACTCGCCGTCCTCAGACTCAGCTCCGACATCTTCTGTCGTCATCGGGTCGGATGACTCTGGATCAACATCATCAAGGGAGCCCTCATTTTCGGTCCCCTCGGGAAGGTCCGGCTGGTTTGCGTTGTTGAGCTCTAGAGCCTGGTCATTGAGCTTCTTCTTCTCGGCAGCGTTCCTTCGAGCTTCGGCACTCACGCTCTTAAGCGGATCTGCGCCAGTGGTCGAAGCCAAGTACGCCAAGGTCATCGAGGTCAGCATGAAGATTGCTGCCGAAGCCGTAGTGAGCTTGGAGAGGAAGTTGCCAGCGCCGGAGCCACCGAAGACGGAGCCCTGACTAGAACCTCCACCAAACGTGGCACCCATACCGCCGCCTTTGCCTGCTTGAAGCAGAACGGTCAGCATGAGGAAGAGGGACACACCGACGTGAACAATTGTCACGATGAAGGACATAGGCCGGCGTTCTAGCGCATCCGCGGGGCAGTCGCAAGCATGAGCTTTACCTTGCGGAACAGGCTTTTACGATCGCGCCAAAGTCTTCTGCTTTGAGAGAGGCGCCGCCGACCAGCGCGCCGTCGATATCGGCCTCCGCCATAAGAGCCTTGGCATTTCCAGGCTTTACAGAACCGCCGTATTGGATTCGAACTCCGGCACCGAGATCACCAAAGCGCTCGCTCATTTGGCCGCGAATGAAGGCGTGAACCTCTTGAGCCTGTGCTGGCGTCGCTGTGCGGCCCGTTCCGATGGCCCAGACGGGCTCGTAGGCAATTACGACGCGCTCTAGGTCGTCTGAAGTAAGGACGCCCAGGGCGGCTGAGAGCTGGCTTCCGACGCGCTCGGTGGTCTTGCCACTATCGCGCTCTTGCTCGGATTCACCCACGCAGACAATCACGTGAAGGCCGCCGTCGAGAGCCGCCCGAGCTTTTTTTGCGACAACCGCATCGGTGTCACCAAAGTTCGCCCGTCGCTCGCTGTGTCCGACGATCGCGAATTTGCATCCAGCGTCCACAAGCATTGGAGCACTCACCTCGCCAGTCCATGCGCCGCCTTCTTCGTAAAAGCAGTCCTGTGCGCCTAGGAGAATCTTGCTATCTCCAAGCCGCTTGCCAATCGAGGACAAGCTCGTGAACACGGGGGCCACTCCAACTTCGACATCGCGGACGGTACCGAGTTGATTTTTTAGCTCTGTCACCAACGCCTCGCCTTGGGCGATCGTGTTGTGGAGCTTCCAGTTGCCTACGACGATGGGGGTTCTAGATGCCATGGCCTAAGGTGTATCACTCCTGCAAAGCTCAGAGGTCCCAGGAGACCGTGAAACTGCACTGCGCATTTCCCCGCCCCTGGCACCGTTTCACCTTGCACTGCGCGTTTTGGGCACCTGCGAGTTTGGCGATTTGCGAAAACATGCCAGCGAGCATTTGGCAGAGTGGCTCGTGACCAGGGCCTTCTGCGAGAAGAAGGCCCACTTCGTTTTTGCTAATGGAGCGCACCGAGAGTTGCCCCCAGGTGTGATAGCGCCGCCAAAACGACTCGGCAGCTTTGAGCATCGACGTCGGAGATTGTGCACTCGGGTTTGCGCCAAAGAATCGGGTGACCGTAGCCGATGCGATGTGCGCCCCAAGGTCTTGATACAGATCAGGGCCCGAGAGTTTGCTGCTCTGCATGCGATCGAGAAGCGTAAGAAGATACGACGTGCGCTGCCACGAATCGGGCGAGAGGGTAGGCATGAGCAACTCGCCAATGCGCGACTCATCTTCAAGTAGCGAGCGGTACCACTGCCGACCCAACTTCTGTTGGAGGAAGAGGCCTGCGACGCGAAAGATCGCGCCGCGACTGCGTCCCGAACGCGCGTTCGAGCTCTCCTCGGGAACCGGCACAGGTGCCGAGACTCGGTAGGTCGAGACTTGCGAGATTGGATTGTTCTCGGTGATGGGCGAGCGATCGCTGCTGGCGAGTGGTGGTGGCGTCTGGACCGCATGGCCTTGGCTCGGCCGTTTTGCCAGCGCTCGGCCAAGGGCGATGGCAAAGGCATTTGCCGACCGGTAGCGATGCTCGGGATTTGGCGCCAACGCTGTGGTTAGCACCGAGTCCACAGCTGGGCTCAAGTCGGCGCGAAATTGGGTTGGCGGCGGCGGTGGCTCGTGCAGTTGTTGGTTGACGATCACTTCCAAGTCGTCGGCGTAGTAGGGCGCCGAACCAGTGAGAAGCGCGTAGGCGGTTGCAGCCAAGCCGTAGACATCGGTCGGCGGGCTCTCGTCGGCCTCCATAAACGATTCTGGAGCTGCATAGCCCGGAGTTCCTGCGGCGTCTCGAGCATCCCCTTGGCGCTTTGCAATGCCAACATCGACAAGTACCGCACGATCGTTAATGCGGTCCACTAAGATATTGTCTGGTTTTACGTCGCGATGAACAATGCCAAGCGAGTGAATCGCATCGAGCGCTTCGGCAATCTCCTCGATGATTTTGGCAACCGCTGCCACATCGATGTACGAGCCTTGCTGGGCCAAGCTCTGGACGATGTGTGAGAGCGGCTCGCCCTCGACAAGCTCCATGACGAAGTAGACCGTATCGCCCTCGGTGCCGAAGGAGTACACCTGCACAAGGTTGCGATGGTGAAGCGATGCGAGGAGCGCAGCTTCCGAGCGAAACTTCGCAACAAGTTCTTCATCGCTACTGAGGTCGGAGCGCAGAAGTTTTACTGCGACGGGCCGTCCAAGTCCCAAATCTTCTCCGCGGTAGACAACGCCCATCGAACCGCGGCTAATCTCGTGAAGAATGCGATACATGCCACCAAGTGTCGAACCAGCCGAGAGCAGGTTGTCTTGGTTGGGCTCGAGCCCGATGATCTGGCCATCAGAATTATTCTCAATGACCATTACCGAGTCGCGCTCGAGCTTGCCGGCATCGATGGCCATCTGCGCGCGCACAATTGCCGCTTCGCTGCCGGTCTCATGCTCGCCGATAATGGTCACACCAGCCTGCACCTCGTGATGCACAACAAGGTCGCCATCTCGGTAGCTGGTTTCGCTTAGCGTCTGCAAGATTGCGCTCGCGCGCTGCTCGGCTTCGGCCAGGGTGCAGTTGACAAGGAGGGCTGCGAGTTCATCGCCACCTACGCGTCCAAGTTGATCTTGCGAGTGGAGGCTGGTTCGAACCACTTGCGCAAAGTGTGTGAGCACCGCATCGCCCACGAGGTGGCCGTGGCGGTCGTTGACCTTGCGCAGTTGCTGGTAGTCGAACATCACAACGGCGAGTGGCACTTTGCGCTCGCGATCTGCGGCGATCTGGTTGCTGATGGTTTGCTGCAGTGCTGGCCGAGTCCAAACGCCAAGCATTGGGTCGAGCAGTGCGGTTTGTCGCAGTTTCTCATGCTCTGCGAGCAAGCGGTTGTGGGCCGACATCCACGCCAGTTCATTGGAGAGCCGGCGCGCGACAATGCGCAGCGAGTCCACAGCTTCGGGCGAGAACACCGAATTATCGTTGCTCACAAGGCAAATGCCAGCGATGGGCGCTTCGCCTACCGGACCAATTGGAGCCGCCAATAGGCTTTGCCCCAGGCCATGGTGAACAGCCGCATTGGCAACGCCCAGCGACATCATCACGGTGGTTCGAGCGTGCAGAGCGAGTTCACAGCGCTGGCGAATCTTTGGCCACTGCGGCTTGGGAATCTCTTGGGTCGAACGAGGCCAGTGGGGCTCGCTTCCTGGCCCCCAAAGAATGCAATCGTCGACTTGAAAGCCAATGGTCGCCCGACTGATGAGTTGGTCGAGCTCGCGGATGAGTTCGGGGCCAAGCAAACTCATATCGTAAAGCTCGCGCAGACGCATGGCTTGCCGTCCCGCCTTATCTCCTGCCAAGCCGCTGCCGCTAAATAAGCCCGCCAGCGCAGATTTTAAAATTGGCCACACAAAGTACGCTTCCGGATCCACTTGCGAGCTGCCGGCGAGTTCGGCCTCGGTGCAGGTCAAAAAGATCCGCGGCATCGAGCCAATGAAATCACTGCCGAGCTTGCGCAGAAAAAACTCGCCGGCGCGAACGGTCTCGCCATTGGCCTCAACGGTGTGCAGGGCGGCAAATACGTGGCTTGGGCGCGTCTTGGCAAAGGCTGCCCAGGCGTCACCTACGTGTGGAATGCATGTGCACTCCACACCAAGCTCGTGCAGGGCTGCTTCGAGTTCTTGCTGACGAACAAGGTCGGACTCGATTACAAGCGCACGCCGCTTTGCCTTGGGCAAAAGACTGCGGCTCCGTTACTCGGGCTCTTCGAGCGCGGCAATGCCGGGCAGAGTTAGGCCTTGGATAAACTCAAGGGCAGCGCCGCCACCTGTGGAGACATGGCGAATCTTGTTTGCGATGCCAGCCTGGTGGACCGCCGCTGCACTATCACCGCCACCGACGACGGTGTATCCGAATTCATTGCCTGCGACGGCTTTCGCGACCGCAAAGGTACCTTCCGAGAAGGCAGGCTTTTCAAAGACGCCCATCGGGCCATTCCAAAAAAGCGTGCGTGCGTGACGCGCGCTAGAGGCATATGCAGCAGCGGCGTTTGGGCCAATGTCCAGAGCCATGCAGTCTGCTGGAATCGAACCAGCGTCTACGACCGTTCCGCTTTCGGCATCGAAGCTTTGGGCGACAACCAAGTCCTCGGGCAGCAGAACCCGCACGTGCTTCTGGCTTGCCTTGCGAAGGAAGTTTTTCGCAAGCGCCATTTTTCCTGATTCGACCAGGCTCTTGCCCATCTTCTTGCCCTGAGCGAGCAGAAAGGTGTTGGCCATCGCGCCGCCGATAAGAATTGTCTCGACTCGGCCGAGCAGTGCTTCGAGCACGTCAATTTTGTCTGAAACTTTAGCGCCGCCAATGATTGCGACATATCCCGCTCGATCAGCGTTCAGAAGTTTACCTAGCGCCTCGATCTCTTTTGCCATGACAAAGCCAGCACCGCGATCGCTCACCATCGAGACCATGCCTGCGGTCGATGCGTGAGCTCGGTGTGAGGTGCCGAAAGCGTCGTTCACGTAGACATCGGCGTAGCTCGCCAATGTCTCCGCAAATTTGGGATCGTTTGCCTTCTCGCCAGGGTTGAACCGAAGGTTCTCAAGAAGGGCAATTTGCCCCTCGCGAAGATCTCCGCACACCTTGCGGGCGCCATCGCCGACGGGCTCGTCGGTCAGGCGAATATCGCAGTTGAGCAGCTCGGCCAAGCGACCAGCCACAGGCTCGAGGGAGAGTTCCGGCACGGCTTCACCCTTGGGCCGACCGAGGTGCGACGCCAAAATGATCCGTGCACCACGGTCGATGCAATGCTTGATGGTCGGAAGCGCCGCTCGAATGCGAGTGTCGTCGGCTACCGCCGGCGACGCATCCTTCGTAAGCGGCACATTGAGGTCGACGCGCAAGAATACGCGACGGCCTTCAAGAGGGAGCTCCTCGATACTGCGAATCATGGCTAGAGCTTGCTACCAACAAAGGCCGCGAGGTCGAAGAGGCGCTTTGAGTAGCCCACTTCATTGTCGTACCAAGCCAAGACTTTCACTTGCTCGCCATTGCACTTGGTCACGTCGAGGTCGACGGTCGCCGAGTGCTGATTGCCGTTGTAGTCGATCGAGACTAGTGGCTCGTCCGAGACTGCGAGGATTCCCTTAAGGGCGCCATTGGCAGCGTCGGTGAATGCCTTGTTCACTTCTTCGGCAGTAGCGCTCTTATTGAGAATGACGGTGAGGTCGACGAGCGATACGTTTGGCGTTGGCACTCGGATGGCCATGCCATCGAGCTTGCCTTTGAGCTCTGGAAGAACGAGAGCAATCGCTTTTGCAGCACCAGTGGTGGTGGGAATCATCGACATTGCGGCAGCGCGCGAACGGCGTGGGTCCTTGTGCGGCAAATCGAGAATGCTCTGGTCGTTTGTGTAGCTGTGTACCGTCGTCATCAGGCCCGACTTGATGCCGTAGGTGTCGTTTAGGACTTTGACAACCGGAGCGAGGCAGTTGGTGGTGCAGGATGCGTTTGAAATGACGTGATGGTTGGCAGCATCGTACTCTTCGAGATTGATGCCGCAGGCCAGCGTGACGTCAGGATCTTTGCCCGGGGCGCTGATGAGGACTTTCTTTGCACCCGCGTCGAGGTGCTTGCCAGCGTCGGTGCGTGCGGTGAACCGGCCGGTGCATTCTAGGACGATGTCCACGCCAGCTTCCTTCCACGGTACCTTGGCAGGATCGCGCTCGGCAGTGATTTTGACCATGTCACCATTGATGACGAGGGCGTTGTCTTTTACTTCGACTGTGCCGGGAAATGCGCCGTGTACAGAATCGTACTTAAGAAGATGTCCGAGCGTCTTTGCGTCCGTGAGATCGTTGATAAGTGCCAAGTCAAAAGACTCGGGGCTCATTGCCAGAGCGCGAACAAAGCCGCGCCCAATGCGACCAAAACCATTAATGCCGATTCGTACTTTTGCCATCGTGATTGTCTTTCCTTAGGGGGCTTGCGCCCATCTTTGGAAGCGACTCTATTCGATGCAAATCGCCTTTGGTAGGTGCGGGTAGGGGAGTTTGCTCTCTGTAGCAAAGCATTTTGATTTAGCCCCGAAACCAAGAAACGAACTTCAGAGAGCGGCAACACCAGGGCTGGTTTGCCTTCCAAAGTTCGTAAGATGAATGCTGCAGGACGCTAGATGCGAGCGTCGCCAACATGTTGCTTTTATCGACGTGCGACCTCGACGACTTTGTTGCGTCCTACGCGGCGCCCGAACACCAAAAGCTCGGGAGCGGCATCGACGAGGTCTGGCCTAGAGGTTTGGCCTAGAGGTCTGGCCTAGCTGTGCGCTGGGCGAGCGTCGGTCACTTCGCCAAGCAAAGCTGTAGCGAGGGTAACGATGTGCTTCTGCTCGTAGCCTTGGGAGGTGAGTTCTCGATACAGCGAGCGGGCGAGAATATCGAGGGCGCGCTGTCGCTCAGCGGGGCTTGGCTGCTTCAATCCGGTTGGGCCCTTGGTGGTTTCACTGATCATATCCAATCGACTTTGCATCGGGTGTGCCATTGCTAGGTTGCTGAAAAGATAGGGGAGATCGGCAAAACGCGAAGTCACTTCGCCACCCAAAGTGCGTAAACTGGCCGCGGACCCGCGCAAGTCGCTACACACCTGAGGGATGTTCATATAAAGCCCTCGACTATGAGGTTTTGTCGCCGCCTAAGTATCGCAAGAACATCTGCAAAAATGAGGTCTGCGATGGATCCAGAGCAAGAAACTGAAACCCCACCTGCCAGCTATCGCCTATCTGCGTGCACCAAACTGCTCGGGCGTTGAGGGTTAGAGGCTCGGATTCGACGTCGGCATCGAAAACCAGACTCAGTCGCAGTGGGTAGGTTTCGCCGGCCGGCACCGAGGACTCAAGTTCCGAGCACAGGCCACCTCGGCTGAGGTTGACGCAGTTTCCACGAATCTCGTGTTCGATCTCGCCAACCGTTAACGTTGCATCCGTTGCAAAGCGTGGGGCGCGACGCGCGGCATCTTGTGCTTCCATTTGCCCACTATAGGCTGCCATGGCCCCAGGCCGAAGAAAGCTGCAAACGTGCAAACGGCCGCTGAGCCTGTTGCCAGGTAGCGGCCGAGTTGCGCGTCTAGTTTTGGAAGGGTGGAAGACGCATGCAATATGCCGAATCTCCCAGCCCTATCCCCCAATGTTGACCCTAGTGAAGCATGCTCCAGAACCGCGAGGCTCTAGGCCATGCTCCCGCTAGGATGCTCCCCCTGATTGTCGTCTTAACAGAGCCGTCTTAGCGACGACGACGACGACGTTGTGGCTTTGGTGCCACTGCTTGAGACTCGAGTGATTCGAGATGTTCAAGCATTGCGATCATCGTTACGCGAGTTGCCTCGTGAGGCTCGCTGTTGATCGCCCGTGCCAGGCTCATGCGGAGTTCCGCACGAAGCTCTGATTCGGCCAAACGGTAGGTTCGAAGTGCGTCTTCTGCGTCGTAGACAGTTAGATCCGATTCACAACCCGTTGCGGCAATCCACACAGCAGCAAGAGCTGCGGCGCGTCGACCCGGGTATGAGGCTTGGAAATTCTTAACTGAGCTGCGAAGCCGATTTCGGACATCTTCGACTGGGGGCAGGGCCACCAGACCGTCGTGATCGTCATCTATTGAGCGTCGTAATGCTGCGCGAGTCATTGCAGTTATGCTTCCTCTTCTTCTCTATTTGGTTAACTGATGCTCGACCTTCCCCGTTCGAGCATCTTGTGGGGGGCAACTTGCCCGATAAATTGCGAATTTACGAGAGTATATTTTTTATTTTTCTGGAGACCTAATTTTCACTACTGGCTAGGCCCCGTTGATACCCCTGTGAAGGGCGCTCATGCGCAAATAGATTTGCGCCGGTCTCAGAAATATGCTGGTGCAGCGCTATTGCGCTAAAATGACGATTTCGAGCTCTCCCATGGGTTGTACGCTTCGATCGTAGAAGTAATGACTCATCCAAACCTCGCCATCTGCGGTTGCAGCATCAATAAAAAAGCCATCGAGCCGCGGCCCTTCCATAAGAGTCGTTCGCGACCATGAACCCTGTTCGCGGATCGCGAGTTCGACATCACTAGTAAGGCCATCTTGGTACGTGATCATCGGAGCGCGATCTCTTCGCAGGCCGATCGCAGCCGAAGCACCAACCGGATGCGTGCGATCGTCGCCAGTGCGAACTCCATCGTCTGCGAACTCTGGTTCGGAAAGGATCCCGTCTTCAAAGCGGGCGTACATCAGGCGATCGCCATTGGCATCTTGAAATGCCATGTGGACCGCATTGTTCTCAGCCGCAACCATCGAGAGCCACATACCGACGTCCAGTGGACCTTCAAGGCTTGGGCCGGCCACAAAGCCAGAGCCGGTATTGGTGGCGAGTTTTACATCGCCCAGAATGCCATCGTAGTAGCCAAGAACGCGCGTGCCATTTGGCAATTGCACCAGTTGAGCAAAGAGGCCCACACCGTCCAGCATTTGCCCGTCTGGACCTGCTTCGATGAGCGCGAGGCAGGCATCCTCCACGCAAGCTTCCGTATCGCTACAGCCTTCGCCGCAGGTACCGCTTGGCGCTTTGCATTCTTCGATACTGCCGGTGTTCACACAAACGTCAGCATCGCCGCACAGGCCCGCACAGCTAATCGGGCCAACGTCGACAATCTCGGTGGCCCAACTGGCACTGCCGTCGGCAACGCGAAGCTCCGAGAGCAAGCCATCGTGCTCGGCGCTTGCGACGCCATGCGCTAGATAGGCAATGCTGGCAACGCCTGTAGACGAGATGGAAAGCGAGAGGTAGCTCGCGCCCGAGATGCCGGCGTCGGCATCGACGACCTCGGGGCGAAACGAGCCATCGTCCTGCTCGCGAGTGATGTTTACCGAGCCGTCTTCGGCGTCGACAAAGGCCACATGGAGGCGGCCATCGTGGATGACGATCGAGCTCCAGAGGCCTTTATCTGGGCCGTCGCCGGCAATGCCGTTTCGGTAGGTATCGGGCTCGTAAATGGGAAGCTCATTCGGGATTCCCGCAATTGCTCGGTAGCTTAGGGCGCCTTCTTCATCGCGTTCAATCACCACAAGATCACCCAAGTTCTCGTCGTAGGCGGCTGCGACCACTCGTCCATCGCCAGCGGCAATTGAGCTGTAGCGGCCAATCGGCCCACGCTCGACTTCGCCCTCTAGGCATTTCTCTGCGCACTGTGGGCCCGATGGATCCGAGCCGCACGAGCAGCCACTAAGTGCGACCAAGCCAACCATGGCGAGGTATTTTGCATAGCGCCTAGGTCGGCGCATCAGCACGAGAAGCACAAGGGCCGCCAGCCAACCTGTGCTGCTGCTGCCGCTGCTATCGCAATCGCAGCCCCCACCGCCGGAATTGCCGTGGAAGTAGGTTTGCCCGGGCTTGCCTTCAATATTCGCCTTAAGCACCACAGGCGTAAGGTCCGTGCTCATCGGCCTTCCTTGTTCGCGCGCGCGCACCGAGATGGTGTGCTCTCCGGCAATCGCCAAGAGTTGCCTTCGTAGGGATACTTCTGAGGAACGAGTGTACGGCGACCAGACACCTCCGTCGACTCGGTAGGCGTACTCGAGGTTGCTCTTGTCGCCGCTCATTCGGAGTGTTGCCACTGGAGCGTCCTCGCCATAGGAAATGGATACGCTGGCATCGGTGTGAACACGAGCCATCGTGGTCTCGAGAACCAAGTCGGCGTAGATGGCGAGGAAGGCGTTGTCTTCCACCGAAAGGATTCCATCATCCGCGATTTGAATGTCTAGGCCGCCAAGGCTTGGAAGCGCAAAGCTGCCGAGCCCATCGAGGAGCGAGGGCAGAGCCAGCGAGAGAAGAACCGGAATCTTGGCCTCAAGCTCCTCGGTGGTTTCGCGAAGCGCTTCGCTATTGGAAATCCTGGTGTCGGTAATCGCGTTGTCGACATCGCCGAGGACAGGCTCAATCTCACCAATCTCGTTTATCTCGAGGTTCATTGGCAGATTGATGTCGGCGCTAAGCGTCATGACGCGGATGAACTGGTCATCGACAATCACGAAGAAGTCGATCTCGATGTCTTCAAAGGCGACATCTAAGAGTGGATCGACGATGACGGTTTCGCCGCCAGGGCCTTCCATCGTGGTGCCAGCGCCAATTTGCAGGGTTGGTGGCGACTGCGGGCGAAGGCCGAGAACAATGGGGCTGTTCTTGCCGTGCAGAAGGTCTAAAACCGAGGGCATCAGCAGAGGGGCGAGGCCATCGGTATTGAGGAGGTCAACCGCACCAGGGGCAATGTTTAGGCACAGGGCACCAGACTCGTAGGCCGCGTGCGCGAGTTGATCCAGAACTTGCTGGTGCACGCCGATGCCGACGTGGAACGGCGCATTGGTATCGGGCCGCGTATTGCCCGAGAAGAACGTGCTTTGCGGAATTGTCACGGTAGCCGGAGCGGGGACCGAAGGCCCACAGCGATCGCGAGGCTCGGCAAAGGGCAGAGCGCCCGAGTACATGCCGATGCTCACGCCGTTGGTATCCGTCTCGGTGTAGCCGCCTGCAACGTCGTAAATGTCGAGGTTGCCGAGTTGCCCTGTTGAGAAGCCGCCAAAGAGGCCGCCTGCGGTCATGCGGCCAGAGATGCCCAGGCGCTGCTCACAGCGATCGCCGATCATGCAAACGTTTTCTTCGCAAGAATCGGCAAAGGCGCCGCATTCGAGCGTCGTACCGGATTCGCAGGGAATGCAGGCTTGCTCGCCCAGCGAGCCGCCGAGAAGGCTACTGATGTTGTCACTGAGAAGGTCGACAATGAAGCCCTTGAGAAACGAATCAATGCCGTCGCAAAAGAAGCCGCCATCGATGGTGATGTCGTCGTCTTGGAAGTCGACAGTGATGTCGCCAACCTCGAGACGTGTGGTTTGCTCATCTGGATCTTGAGGAAGCTCAATGTCCATCGTAAGAGTTATTCCATCGCGCGAACCGCCTGCTGTGTCGACGCTGATGTCACAGTCAACGCCGCTGTAGCTCACAGGAATAGGAGCGGCCGAGGTGATGCGAGTTCGAATCGTCACGTCAAGGCGCTGCGAGCCTGCCACAGGCGTGATTTCAAGGCGCGGCAAGTCACCATTCTGCGCTTCGAGATCAATGTCGAGAGGACCACAGGAATCGGCGGGAACGCCGCCTTCGCAGCAAATCTCCGGATCGCTTCCGCAGCTTGGCGGGATATCGATGCTAAGGCCTTCTTGGCCGAGCAGAGGCCCCACGAGTGCAGCAGGGTCTTCCTCAAGAGTTGCCAGCGCGCTATCGGTGATGCGCAATTGGATCGCATTTGCGCTGCGACTCTCAGCGGGGAATCCGCCGGGCAAAGGCGTCATGCCGCCACAACCATCGCAGCCACCGCCGCCGCAACCTCCGGCGATAATGGCGATGATTAGACCGCGAAAAAACGTTCGTCCCCAAGATGGGTCAAGTGACAGCATAGTTCGTTCCCTCCTAAGAGCCCATACGCGGACCCTGGGCGAACCTATGTTGCCGCTACAACGCGGTCAAGGATTGATGGCGGCCGGCAGCCTGGCCAAGAAATCACATGTGACTTGGCCAACGACGTCGGGATGCTCAAGCGGCGTTGAATGCGTGCCTTTGTCGACGATACAGAGCTCCGACCCAGGGATGTGCAAGGCCATTTCGCGCGTGCGATCTGCCGGCGTAAAGGTGTCGAGTTGGCCACCGATCAAAAGGGTTGGGATTCGGATGTCCGCCAAGATGTCTTCGCAGGAGTGCTCGCCCATATCGCTAAGCATCGCCAAAAATAGGATCGGATCCATCTGGGCCAACCCTTTTAGGTAGGGCATGAAGTCCTGCTTGCTAAGAAACTCCTCTTCGAACTCGAGCTTCGCGCCAATTCGATAGGCAAAATCTCGCGGCAGAAGCGCTCGACCCAAGCCTCGGAAAATCCCCGGAGCTTTGCCAATTGTCTTTTGCAGGGCAGGGAGAGCAACTTCGAGGATGTTCGAGCCCTTAAAGGTTTTTAGCGGCTCGGAGGCTGCGCCACACATAAGCACCAGGCCTTTGCAGCGATAGCGGTGGCGACGGAGAAACTCGAGCGCCACTTGGACGCCCATCGAATGGCCAATAAGAATGGCCTCGTCGATGTTGAGTTCATCGAGAACACAGGCCAAGTCGTCGGCCAGGTCGGTGATCCCAACCCGCGATTCGTCCTTTGGATGCGGCGAGCGCCCGTGGCCGCGATAGTGCCAGGAGATAACGCGTCGGTTGCGTCCTAGCGGCTCGCGCAGGTGCTTCCAAATGAAGCCAGAGCAGCCAATGCCATCACACAAGACCACAGGCAATTCGTCTGTTTCGTGGCCCGTGCTTCTATCGATGTTTCCGCCGGCGACTCTATAGAATATCGGCGTGCCATCGATTGTGGAGATGGCATAGCCGTGGTTCGGCCGCATGCGACCGGTGTTCGCCTCAGCAGCCAGAGCCTAGCTCTCGTTGGAGTCGCTGGATTCGCCGAAGTCGTTTACCGATGGGAAGTTCATGACATCTTTGCGAGCCGTCTTCCAAGCCTTTTGAACGATCCATGACAGAGAGCGATCTTGGCGCGTTGCCTCGTCTTTGATCTCTCGAAGCATTCCCTCAGGGAAATAAAGACTCTGTTTTCTCTTGTCGGACCCAGCCATTCGCGAAGTTTGGTTAGTGGGTGCTGCTGTTGTCAAGGCAGGCACGCGGCTTTGAGCGGATAACGCCTTAACTTGCGCACGTTTGCGCGCTCCCGTTTGAAGTTAAGATCACGCAGTGAGCCCCATCCGCTTGTGTTTCTGAAATTGCCGGTTAAAATCGGCGGCCAAATGGTGCTCTACCGGGCACTTGCGGAGGGCTCTACGGGGCGCTTACTGAGGGCTCTACGGGGCGCTTACTGAGGGCTCTACGGGGCGCTTACTGAGGTGGACAAATGGCTAAGACACTTACCAAAAAAGACATCGAGAAATTCAAGTTACAGCTTGAGACGAAGCGGGACAGCGTCTATCAGAACGCCAAGAAAACGCTTACGGACAATATGGTCTTGGACCCAAACGATTTGCCAGACGAGATGGACCTCGCCTCCAGCGAAGCACTCCAGTCGTTCGAATTTCGCCTTCGCGGGCGTGAAAAGGCACATCTTTCCAAGCTTACGCTAGCGTTGCGCAAGATTGACGATGGCAGCTTCGGCACCTGTGTCGAGTGCGATGAACCCATTAACAAAAAGCGACTTGAAGCGCGACCTGAGACTCAACTGTGCATTCGATGCAAAGAGGATCAAGAGCGCGACGAGAAGGTTTACAGCTAGTACGCCCAGACGAAAGAGCCGCTTGGCTGAGAAAAATACCGACAAGAGCACCGAGACACGTCGTCGCTTTATGAAGCTGGCGACGTTTGGCATTGGCGGCATCATGGGGGCTGTTACAGCAATTCCCTTGGTGAGGTACTTCCTGCATCCAGTGGGAAGCCCGGTGGTCACAACGCCCGATACTCCAATCGATATCGCAGCGGCATCCGACATCGTCGCCGGTGCTGCTCCGATTCGTTTACCCATTGTGGCCAACGGTGTGCGAGATGCTTGGAATCGCGCCGACAATGTTGCCGTGGGCAGCTGCTGGGTTAGCAAGAGTGCGGCCGGCGAGATAACCGCCTTCACGTCGGTGTGCCCGCACTTGGGTTGCTCGGTCGCATACTCTGACAAGAGCGAGGATTTTCGCTGCCCATGTCACAACAGCGCCTTTGCCCTCGATGGCAAAAAGAAGGATGGCGGCCCAGCTAAGCGTGGCCTCGATCCACTGAAAGTCACCGTCGAAGAGGGGCGCGTTAAGGTTACCTATCAACGCTTTCGCAACGACATCTCGGAACGAGAGCCCGTTTAACGTGCTCTTACAGGAGCGAGCAATGTTTGGTCGAGTCGTGAGAATCCGATGTTAAAGCCAATCGCCGATTGGTTTGATGCCCGAACCGGCTACCGAGCGAGCCTTGCTGCAGCTCTCGACGAAGAAGTCTTAGGTGGCGCCCGCTTCGCCTACGTTTTCGGCTCAGTTCTCACCTTCCTGCTCGTTCTGCAAATGACGACAGGCGTGTTTCTCGCGATGTACTACAGCCCGTCGGCAACCGACGCCTGGGCTTCGGTCGCGTTTCTCAACGACCAAGTAAGCGCTGGCTGGTTCATTCGCGGGCTGCACTCCCATGGTGCGTCCGCGATGGTGATTGTCTCCGGGCTTCACCTCTTTCAAGTGGCGCTCTTTGGCGCCTACAAGAAACCGCGCGAGCTCAACTGGATTGTCGGCGTTCTCATGCTTGGGCTGCTGCTGGCATTTGCTCTCACTGGCTATCTCTTGCCTTGGGACCAAACCGGATATTGGGCAACCCAAGTGGCAACCGGCATTGCGGGTACAGCGCCATTGGCAGGGCAGCAGGTTCAAGAGGCCATGCAAGCTGGCAATGGCTACGGCAACCTCACCATCACCCGCTTTTTCGCTCTGCACGTTTTCGTTCTGCCGGCGATCATGATTGGGCTCACGGCTCTGCACATCGCGCTCTTTCGAAAGCATCATCAGACGCCGCCTTGGTGGCTTGATGAGAAAGAGCTTCGAAGACGGACCCAACCGTTTTGGCCCGATCAGATGTTCAAGGACATCGTGGCCATGGCTGTTGTCTTCGCTGCCCTCATCATCGTCAATTTTCAAACCCATGGCGCACCGCTCGATGCGCCTGCCGACCCTTCGACGGCCTTTGACGCCAGGCCAGAGTGGTACTTCCGCCCGCTCTTTCAGGGCCTAAAATACTTTCATGGAATCCTCGAAGTCATCGTGGCCTTGGGCGCACCCGTTGTTGTTGGCGGAGCCTTGCTCGCGCTGCCATTTGTCGACCGCGGGCCTTCGAACAATCCCAAGAAGCGCTTGCCGTATCTGGCAGTCCTTGCAGTCGGCTTTGCCGTAGCAGTGGGCCTCACGATGGTTTCCTATTTGGAAGATCGAGGGAGTGAGGAGTTTCAAGAAGCCCACGCGGTTGCCGAGGCGAGTTCGGAAAAGGCCAGAGCGTTGGCAAAGAAATATGGTGTGCCGCCTCAAGGGGGAGCTGCCGTGTTCACACTTGAACCTGGCTACCTCGGCAAGAAGATTTTTGAGCATGACTGCGCAGGTTGTCACGCAGGCAAGGTCGGCGATCGCAAAGGCCCCGAAATCATCGCTGGCTTTAACTCGCGTTTGTACATCTCAGCTCTGCTTCGGAACCCTTCCGCCAATCGCTTCTTTGGCCCCACAAAGATGGATGTGATGAAGCCTGTGACGGTGCAGGGCGAGGAGTTTGAGGCGCTCGTCGAACTGGTCTACGCACAGACCGGCGCCGAGGATGCAGACGTTGCCCTTGCAGCCAAAGGCCAAGAGTACTTCGACGAGGGCTCGTGCAGCGATTGCCACTCGATCGATTGGGAGACCGAAGAAGACGTTGGCCCCAATTTGGGACGGCGTGGCGACCCGCAAATGCTTCGAGAGTTCATTGTCAATCCGGGACATTTGCGCTGGTACGGCGAGAAGAACGAGATGCCTTCGAGCAAGGGCAAATACAGCGATGCCGAACTCGATGAGCTGATCGGCTACCTTGTTGGTCTGCGCACAGCCCAGAAGTGAGCCTGCGCACGGCATTTGGCGCAGGTCTCAGGCGACCGCGAATAAAACGTCAGGGATCCACCTGCAAATATGAGTGATCACAGGCCATTGACAGCCTTCCGACACCAGCGAGAGAATTCGATTGATTGATTTTCGGGAATGCTCGTCCAAGGATTGGGCGCGTCGTTGCCTGTCTTAATCTAGACCTAACACTAAGGAGATTTCTGCTATGAAATGGAATTGGCGCAGCATGTTTGTAGTCGCCGGGCTTGGCCTGGGCGTTGGATTGGTGGCACCGAGTTGCGTTGTACGCGCCGGAGTCGGCACCACGGGCGTGGTTGATCAACAACCACCGGCACCTCAATACGAGACCCCCGCTGCTCGAAGTGGATTTCTTTGGGTTCAGGGAAATTGGGAGTGGCGTAACAATCAGTGGAAGTGGCAAAGCGGCCGTTGGGAACGTCAACGCGCGGGCCAGACATACACCGCCAGCCGGTGGGAACGCCGTGGCGATCGATGGCACTTTGTGCGCGGTCGTTGGGTCGCTGGTTCATCTGGAACCGCAAACGCAACCGTTCGCGATCACCGGACCCCAGCTCCAACACCTGATCCCACAGTTCGCGATCACCGAACACCGACTCCAACCCCAACACCAGGGCCAACGGTTCGCGATCACCGCACGCCTGCACCAAGCGCGTACCCAACACAGGCACCGCCTGCACCGCGTTACCAAACGCCTGGGGCCAAAGCCGGATTCGTCTGGATTCAGGGTAACTACGAGTGGAAGGGTGGAGCATACGCCTGGACCAACGGTCACTGGGAGCGTGCCAAGGCAGCTCAAGTTTGGATCGCTGGCAGCTGGGCTGCACAGAACGGCCGATGGGTTTGGACGCCTGGTCGCTGGGCAGCAGCACCTGCAGCAACGGGTCCCAAGGTCCGCGACCACCGCACAAATCCAACACCTGACGGACGCAAGAACGAAGTTGTTCCAGCTCGTCGCGGTGTACCGAGGTAAGTAATCCTCGTAGCGCAACTCGCCACGCAAATACTGTTATCGTTGGCGCCCCAGCTTTGGCTTGGGCGCCACGATTTTTTTCGGCAAGTAGGTTTGGTACTCGATGCATTTTTCAAAACTAGCGACATCCTTGGCATTGGCTCTTGGTCTGGTGACCGCAAGCGGCGTAGCGACTGCGCAGCCCAAGGGTAGTGTTCAAGCTGAGCTCAGCGCCATCAAAGCGGAACTCGCATCGCTTCAAGAAGTTGCCGCAAGCGCTCCGACGATGGCGCAAGCCGTCCAAGAACTCAGTTCTAAATTGGCCCGCCTTGAAACCGAAATCGACGCAAAGATGCGTGCAGCGGAAAGTATGCCCGACGCTATCTTGGCCATCCATGCGCTCCAAGAGCAGGTTGTGGCACTGCAAACCGATCTTGAGTATCTGCGCACATCGATAGCAAATATTGAACAGCCAGCCGCCGTTTCTAGTGGTGGTGGTGGTGGGGCTGTTTACGACGATGGCATGAAGCTCACGACTGGAGACGGTCGCTACGAGATGACGATCGGTGGCTACTTGCAACCGCGTTATCAGATGGACTTGCCAGAAGATTTCTCAAGCGTCGACCGGGCAGGGTTCCAACTGCGCCGCGCTCGAATTGGCTTGCGGGGTAAGGTGGGCAGCGACCGACTTCGCTACCAGACTCTTGTGGATCTCACCAGCAGTGGAACGCCGCTGCTCGATTACTTCATGGACATGAAGTATCGCGAGGAACTTACGGTGCGGGTTGGCCAAACGCGCCTTCCGTACACTCGCTCGTTTCTTGTCGAGCCACATCAGCGCGCCTTCTTTGAGTTGAGCGCGACGCAAGATGCCCAGCGCTACGATCGCGACCTTGGGGTTTGGGCTCTTGGCAACGTTCTAGACGGCAAGCTCCGTTACCACGCTGGCGTCGCCAATGGCGCCGGTGCCAATACCGCAAACACCAATATCGATATGGTGGTTTCGGCTCGAGTCGAAGGCGTGGTGCTCGGCGCGTACATTCCGCCGTCCGCAGGCGACGTCGAGGACAGCGACGAGTTGCGCCTCACAGTAGGTGGCGCCTTTGTGCACGACCTTGTGCAAATGCCTTCAACAATTGCCGGCATCGACGTGGAAAACCGCGACGTCGACGGCAATGGCGTTATCGACAACGTGCGAGCGGTGAGTTCGGCGATCGACGCACAGATGCGATACAAGGGTTGGGACGTGGCTCTTGAGGCAACCTGGCGTCACGAGCGCTGGGGGTCAATCTTGCGTCATGATGACAATAGCAGCCTCGCTTCGGCGGTTGATGCCAGTAGCGACGGAGTTCGCAACTACCTAGGATTTACGGCAGAGGCTTCCTACTTTGTTTTGCCGAAGCGGGTCTTGCTTGGCGCTCGCGTAAGCCACGGCCGAATTCCCCTGCTTGGGCTCGGTGGTCAGCGTCTTGAAGATGCACCGCCAGCGCAGCGCGCCCTTCAGGTCGATGGCCTTGTGCAGCTGTACCGCGATGGGTATCGGCGAGTGGGCTTTATGTACAGCATGCTCAACTACAACGCCAAGGACGGCTTAGACCCAGCAGACGACATCAGCCACAGCTTCATGCTTGAAGCGCAGCTGGTACTTTAGCTCAGCTAGGGTCGACACCTCGGAAATTATCTGGTCCTGGTGCTGTGGGCGAACCAGGCGTAAGGTGAGTTGGAAAGGTTGGGGGGCTATGGGCGAAGATCGAGACGCGTTGGATGCCACGCGGTCGGAGACGGACACGAGCCTCGAGGCGGAGCGCTTGGTGGCCAATGGTGTCACTGTAGAATCCGCGCAGAGAGAGCGGCGGCTCCAGGACGATCTCATTGAGCTGGATCGCCTCCGGGCGGATGTCAGGCTCTTCAAGGCTCGAGCGAATGCCGACGCTCTGCTAGCGCGAGAACGACTAGCATCACCTCGGCCTGCCGCGGAAGTCGCCGTCGATCGCGGGCGGGCCGACCTCCAGAAAGAGGCGGAGCGGGATGTCACCGATTGTATCCTGGATGACGAGCGCGAACGCTACAACAGGACAGCCGAGGTGCATGAAGCAGAGCACAGCGCCAAGCACTCGAAACGTCTGTTGCGAGAGAGCAAGACGAACAGCAACCTTGCGGTGGAGCGCGACTATGTCGACACGGAACAGGAGGATATGGCCGGCTCGTCGGCGAGCGCCGCGAGCGAATCCAAGAATTGGCGCGATGTCCTCGCGATGGTGAGTCATGACCTCAAGAACCCGCTCACCGTTATCAGCTTGAGTGCAGAATTCCTGCTCAAAGGCCCCCCGGAATCGGAAACCCTGGGGATAACCGAGGACATCGTCCTGGCAGCAGCGAGCATGGAGCGACTACTCAGGGATCTGCTTGACCTCGCAACCATGGAGGCCCGCCCCCTCGCAATCGACCCGAGTGAGCACGATGTCGGGGAACTGCTGCGCGAGGTATACCGTCTCTATCGACCTTTGTTCGCCAATCGAGACATGATGTTCACCGTCGAAGAGCCTGCGCTACCTTTGAGCGCCACCTTTGATCACAACCGAATCGTACAGGTGCTCTCGAATCTACTCGGCAACGCCTTGAAGTTCACGCCGAAGGGTGGAACCACCGCCCTGAGCGTCTGTCGGCGCGAAGGTGACATCGCGTTCGAGATTCGCGACGACGGCCCTGGTATTGACAAGGATGCGATGCCTCACCTGTTCGACCAGTTTTGGCAGGTAGGGCGCGACGATCGCCGGGGACTAGGCCTGGGCCTCTACATCTGTCAGCAGATCGTGAATGCGCACGGCGGACGGCTATGGGCCGAGAGTGATGTGGGGGTAGGTTCAAAGTTTCGGTTTACGATCCCCGTATAGGGTACGACCGACAGGGTTCGGATAGCGTCGCGCAACGATTTGCCGGTGCTCGCAGAGCCGGCGAAATTGAGTCGCGAGCGATCTACAGCCCGTACTTCTTTAGCTTCTCGTAGAGCGTAGAGCTGGCGATGCCGAGCGCTTTTGCGGCGCGGGTTTTGTTGCCGTCACAGTCGAGAAGCGTTTGCTTGATGGCATTTGCTTCGATCGAGTCGAGGGTACGCCCAGCAAGCGGCATATTGTCGAGGGTTAGATCGCGGTCGCGTTTGCGCTGGGGTGATGCGGTGAAGAAGTCGGCGGGCTCGAGGCGATCGCTTTGGGAAACCGCCGCAGCCAAGGAGATGGCGTTTTTGAGTTCTCGAACATTGCCGGGCCAGGGCTGGGAACCGAGCAGTGCGATCGCAGCATCGGAGACAGTAACGGGGCGCGGCAAGTCGCTCGCGAAGGCCTCGATGAGCACCGGAATGTCCTCGCGTCGGTCGCGAAGTGGTGGCACGCGCACAATCGCGACACCCAGGCGAAAGAAGAGATCCTCGCGGAAGCGGCCTTCCTCAACTTCGGTGGCGAGCTCGCGATTGGTTGCGGCAATGATTCGAACGTCGACGGGAACCTCGGCGGTGCCGCCTAGGCGGACCACGGTGCGTTGCTCGAGCGCCCGCAACAGCTTTGGTTGGAGCTCTAGGCCAAGCTCGCCAATCTCATCGAGAAAGAGGGTGCCGCCGTTCGCCGCTTCGAATTGGCCCTGCTGATCCTGAACCGCTCCGGTGAACGCGCCTTTTGTATGACCAAAGAGACGCGACTCAATTAGCGTCGCAGCCACTGCACCGGCGTCGAAGACAATATAGGGATTGTTCTTACGCTGCGATCGACTGTGTAGCGCGCGAGCTAGAACATCTTTGCCAGTCCCGGTTTCACCAATGAGCGTAATGGAGAGATCGGTTGGAGCGAGACGCTCAAGAAGCGCAAAGAGTTTGCGCATCGAAGGCGAGACGCCTACGGCGCTTCCAAATTGAGTCGGCTCGGCGCCGGTAACTTCAATATCCTCTTCTTCCTCTGAGAGGAAATAAAGTTCGCTTTCGCCAACGCGAATGGTGCTGCCGTGAAACAGCAGGCCACTTTCCATCGGCACGCCTCCAACCAGCGTTCCGTTGCGGCTTTCAAGGTCGCGAATGTGCACGCCGGCATTGGTGCGTTTGACCTCACAATGACGACGCGAAACTGCCGGATCCGAGAGCACGATGTCGGCGCTTGGGTCCTTGCCAATGACGATGGGTTTGACGCCGACAGGGACGCGCTGCTCGTCTTTGGTACCAACGGCAACCAGTAGTGTTCCTGTCTTCACCGAGCGAGGGTCGGCGTCGAGGAGCAGCGTTTCATCGTTGCGATTGCGACGGCCCAAAGCAGGGAGCATCGTAGCAGGGCCAAGCGCCCGCAAGGCAATTTGGAGCACGGGATATGTGGTCTTCGAGAATCAGAAGGTGCGCTGGCCCGTGGTCTCCGATAATCGGAGAGACAGCGGCATCAATCGAGGTGAACCCTAGTAACTATCAACGCTTAAGTACTCGGCACGACTCTTGGAAAGAGCCGAGACATGCTTCGGACCAAGCAACGCGATTCCGCAATAACCATACTCCTGACCATCGCCGCCGTGAGTTTGAGCTGCGGCTCGCAGCCGTACTCACGGGGCGGGGCACCGGCACAGCTCCAGCCCGTTGGCAAGGTGGTTGTCACGAAGGTTGAAGTTCAACCATTCCAGGCACCTTCGCACCTGACACCGTCGTTTGAGCTAGCTCCCCTCGCACCGGGGCCACTGCCAGTGGTTACGCCGTTGAAGGATGCCTCTGAACTCGTGGCGATTGACCAAGCCCGCGCCGAGGCCCTTTGGGCGTACGTGGGCTTGGGCAGCGCTCAGGATTCTTCTGATCGCCCGGATGGCGAAGCGGTGTTGGTCTCGCTGCAACTTGGGCCGCGCATGGCAGCCCACGAGTTTTATATCGGCCTGGACGGGACCGTTGCCAAAGCCGATGCCAAGGAGATTCGCCGGCTCTTTCGATGCCGTAGAACCGCGCGAACCCATCGCATCAGCCAAGGGCTCTTAGCGAAGATTGCGGACCTTTCGCGGCACTACGAGGGACACACCATTGAGGTCGTCTCGGCCTATCGACACGGAGAAAATGCAAAGCCCAGTTCGCGTCATCGCCACGGCCGGGCCATCGATATCAAGATTGAGGGCGTCAAGGCCACGGAAGTTCGCGATTACTTATGGGCCCGCTACGACGAAGAGGTTGGCGTTGGCTTCTATCGCCAACAGCAGTTTATTCACCTCGATCATCGTGAGAATTTTCCGGCAACGGCTTGGACGCAGAAGCATCACAATGCGGAAAACACCTACCATCCCCGCTGGTCTCGCGTTGCAAAACCCTCGCCTCTCGTTGCTTCGATTGCTGGGCTCTTCTAGCCACGGAACGCCGCGATACGAGTGTTAGAGGATTATCGGAAGGGACCGTTGTCGAGGTTGGCATTCTCGATAATGCGCACAAGCTTGCGGTTCTTCTTGTCGAGCTTCTCGGGAACGATGTCCCTTGCGCCTTTTAGGTACCACTCGGCCAACTCGCAGTTTCTGCAGATGTAGACCTCGAAGTCGCCTTCGGTGCGCAGCCTAAAGGTGCCACTTGTTTGGATCGACATCGGCATATGCCCGCCGCCATGATTGTGGTCGCGGATTTCGGCACAGTGAAGAACCGAGGTGCCTTGGCACTGGGGGCAGCGGTGGTGCTCTTTCAAGCTGGTTCGAGATGCGTTGCGATGGCTGGCAACTTCGGCCCGCAAGGTCTCGACTTCGCCGCGCAGAGCAGCGAGTTCTGCCATGATCGTTGCCGTGTCAGATGAACTCATTGCGACCAGTATACAGCGAGGCTGTGGCTGGGCGCCGAGAGCGTGTGCTAGCCGAGTCCGCCAACAACGACGATCGTCATCAGCGCAACCGCCGAGAAGAGGACGCCGGCGAGCAGACGGTTCACGCGGTTTCGCTTGGCGCTCTCGCCATCAAGCGTTGGACCTTCAGCGTAGAGCTGAGCTGTTGGCCGGGGCTGCCGGGTGGTCTCGGGCGCTTGTGCCTGCAGGCGGTTGGTCTTGCGGGCGAGCTTGCGTCGCATCTCAACCGCTTCAAAGGCCGAGCTTGTGCGGCCAAGGCTTGGGTTGAGTACGGCCGAGCGGCGTTCTACAGCGTGCATAGAGGCTTGGAAAGCACATGTCATACCACTTTGACTTGCCGCGCCATACGTACAATTCGTAATTAATTATAGCTAGTTACTTTGGTCAGCAGCATGGTGACCCTGGCCAGAAAGGTTGCCACGGCAGGTGAACTCGACAGGTCGACCTGCAGCAGAGCTACAGAGAAAGCTACAAAAAGAGCAAGGCGTCGGCAGCAGCGAGGCGCACGTCGATGTTCTCGTCTCCGAGGGCAGCAACCAGTCCATCGCTAAGAACCTTGGCCGTTTTGTGAGCTCCCAGTGCAGCTTGGCGCTGTTCGGCATTTCCACTTCTGGCGAGCTGTCCAAGAAGAGCAATCGCAGCGGCATCGCCCATGCGAGCGAGTTCGGTTGCGGCAGCCAGCCTTGGGGCGAGTTGGTTTGAGCCAAGCGCCCGGGCAAGAGCCTTGCGTCCCGCATCTACGTCGCCCAAGCGAATGAGAAGCCGAGCAGCGGCGATTCGCACGTCTTCGTGAACATCCGCGAGACCTTGCTTGGCAAGGGCTGCGGCATCGGCTTCGCTCATCACTTCGGCTGCGGTATTAAGTGCCGCGGCCCGACTTGACCAGTCCGGGCTCGCGAACGCCTTTGCGATGGCTTGATTTTGCGCAACGCCGTCGTTTTTGTAGAGGATGACGGCAGCGCGCATGGCCAGCCCAACGTGCGGTTGATTCACCAACACCTTTGCCCGCTCGATTGCATCGGACTCTGAGAACTTTTCTAATAGAGCCAGGCCGGCGAGTTGTGCGCCCAAGTACGAGTCATCGAGCGCGGCTTGTGCCAATGCAACGACCCCATCGCCGCCTTTAGCAAGCAATCCTCGCAAAGCTCTTGAGCGCACTTGCCCATCGGTATCACTCGCAGCGATGCTGATAAGGCGAGCCGCGTCCTTTTTGTTTTTCCAGCTTGCGATCGCCGAGACCGCTGCTCGGCGTACCAGAGGATCCACATCGCTAAGGGCAGGCAGCAAATCGCCAAGGGCTTTGCGCCCGATCTTTTTGCCAATGCCCGCTACCACCAGGGCTCGAACTCGCGGCGAGGCGCTGGCTAAGAGCTCGGTTGCCAAATGTGGGGCGGCTGGGTGCGAGCGCAGAAGCGCGACAGCGGCCGATGCTGCGACGAGGTCGCTATCGTTGCCAAGCGCATCGCGCACCTCGGAGGCGAGCTTCTCCACATTGTTGCTAGCGATAATGTGGATGGTTCGCGAGATAATCTCGGGGGCTGGCACCTGCATACCCTGCCAAAGCGTCGAGACCGCCATGAGCCGGTAGGTTGTGCGATCGTGACCACCGTGCAAGGTCTTCCACTCTTGGTAGTGCTCGGCTGCCAGGGCAAGCTCACCTTGTGCCATGGCCGAGCGTATGCGAACGCGCCATGAGGTTGGATCCTTTGGATGCTTGGCAATGCTTCGCTCTGCTGCGGCGGTTGCGGCAGGGTAGTCGCCGCGCACCAGGTGTCTCTGGGCTGTTCGCGCGCTATCGGGGGCACCACCACAACTCGGAAGAGCGGGCAGGGCCATCGCAAAGACGAGAACAGGCACAGCGCAGCGAAGCTTAGAAAAACGTTTCATCTTGGTATCAGTGGGTAACATGTCTACGTATCCAGTGCATCGCATGAGCGCTAAGGTTACATCTGGCGACGCGAAACTTCCCATCGGGTGCTAGCCTTCGCGAAATGGATGTTCAGGCCATACTCTTTGATCTCGACGGCACCTTGGTGGACTCCGAGCGCGAGAGCGCCGAGGCCATGGCTCGGGCTCTTAAGGAGCAAGCGGGCATCGCGATCGAGCAGCAGGATCGCGATTTCATTGTCGGTCGATCTTGGGTGCAAATCCACAAGCAACTCGGCGAGCGCTTTCCTCAACTCACGATGACGCGAGACGAACTGATTGCAGCCACGGCGGCCAAGCGCGAAGACGTCTTTGCCGAGAGCGGACTCACCATTTTGGCCGGAGCGCGGGAAGTGGTAGGCCGCTTTGCTCATCTTCCTCTGGCGATCGTCACCGGCTCCTCGCGAGTCGAAATGAATCAAGCTCTTGCCGCCCTCGAGCTGGCATCGGCGTTTGCGGTCACGATCCCCAGCGAAGATGTGGCGACCTCAAAACCGTCGCCGGATGGATACTTGCAGGCTGCCGAACGGCTCGGAGTCGATCCCAAAGCGTGTCTTGTGATCGAAGATTCGAGCGCCGGCATCGCTGCGGGCATTGCCGCCAACATGACGGTAGTTGCGGTTTCGCTTGGCAACTACGCCGGGCACGATCAGTCTGCTGCTCATTGGCAAATTCACACTCTGGACGAACTCACAGAAGAGCTCGTCGCCCGTGCTATGGTCCGCCCGAGTTAAGAGATGTTTGAGGGACTGCCAAAGAGCGTAACGGTCTACGAGGTTGGTCCTCGGGACGGACTGCAAAACGAAGCCAACCTGGTTCCAACCGAAGACAAGATTGCCTTCGTCAATGCCTTGGCAAAGACCGGTCTCACTCGGATCGAAATCACAAGCTTTGTGAGCCCGAAATGGATTCCTCAACTTGCCGACGCCCGCGAGCTTGCCGAGAAAGTCGACAAAGTGGAAGGCGTGCACATGTCAGCGCTGGTTCCAAATCGGCGTGGTCTCGACAATGCCATAGCGGCTGGCGTCAAAGACGTTGCCGTCTTTATCTCGGCGTCCGAGACGCACAATAAGCGCAACGTAAATAAAACCATCGCCGATACGCTTCGCGCGTTCGAAGATGTTGTGAGGCCTGCCCAAGATGCTGGTCTCTCGGTGCGAGCCTATGTCTCTGCGGTCTTTGGCTGCCCCTACGAAGGCGATGTCGATCCGGCGCGCGTCTTGGATTTGTGCCAAACCCTTCTCGCAACGGGCGTCTACGAAATTTCCCTAGGCGATACCATCGGCGTCGCCAATCCTAGGCAAGTGCAAGATGTGCTGGCACTGCTTACGGCGAGCATCGATAAAGACAAACTCGCTGTGCACTTTCACGATACCCAAGGGACCGCGCTCGCCAACTGCGTCGCCGCCTTGGCCGCGGGCATTCACACCGTAGATTCATCGGTCGGTGGCCTTGGCGGTTGCCCCTATGCACCGGGAGCCTCTGGCAATCTGGCCACTGAGGACCTTGTGGCGATGCTTCACGGCATGGGCATCGAGACCGGCATCGACTTGGATGCGCTGGTGGAGTGCTCTCGAATGGCGGCAAGTTTTGTTGGCCACGATCTGCCATCGAAGTACCTAAAGGCCCACATTGGCAAGCAGGCGCGTGCGCGGCGCACAAAAGAACGCGCGCAAAGCAATTCGTAATGAGCAATCTACTTGTAGAAATCAAAGAGGGCACAGCCCACGTCACCATCAATCGGCCGGCGGCGCGCAATGCGCTCTCCAAAGCCACCAACGAGGAACTCATCACCCTCGCTGCGGTGCTTGCAGGCAATCCCGAGGTTCGCGTGGTTGTGCTGCGCGGCGCCGGGGACAAGAGCTTCTGCGCAGGTGCCGACCTAAAAGAGCGCAAAGGTGTGACGGCTGCCGAAACCGGGCCGTTTATCGACGCCATTAGCGGTGCCATCAACGCTTGGGCTGCGCTGCCTCAGCCAACGATTGCGGTCGTCAATGGCTTTGCCTTTGGCGGCGGCATGGAGCTCGCCATCGCCTGTGATCTTCGCATCGCAAGCGACAACGCACTCTTTGGGCTCACCGAAGTTCGCCTAGGAATTATGCCAGGCGCTGGCGGAACCCAGCGGCTGCCAAGGCTTATTGGTGTGGCAGCTGCAAAGGAAATCATTCTCCTTGGCAATCGCATCGACGCAGCTCGCGCACATCGCCTTGGGTTGGTGCTCGACGTGGTCCCATATGCCGAACTCGACGCCCGCGTTGAGACGATGCTTGCCGAACTTAAACTGTGTGCACCGCGCTCGACGCAAATGGCCAAGCGCGCCATCGATCGCGGAATGGAAGTGGGCATCGATGAAGGGCTTCGCATCGAGCGCGATTGCTACGAAGTTACGCTCTACACAGACGATCGCAACGAAGGCTTAAAGGCCTTTGCCGAGAAGCGCGCCCCGGTCTACAAAGGGCGCTAGAACGTTCTCGCGATGCTGGGCACTGCCTTTCCTGTGTTAAGGGGAAAGGCAGTCGCTGAGAACGTTGGCTAAGAAGGACGCTGGCTAAGAAAAACGCTGAGTGATGCGCGGAATCTCCACTAGGGTAGATTCGCCAATCTCTGCGATGTCTTGGGCAACTGGCGCTGGCCTGCGCATTGCCGAGGTTGGAATGGGAGGCATCACGCTGCCATGCTTGGTTCCGGCTGCAACCCGCCGGCGAGGTGGAGCGCCCAATCCAGAGGAAGCCGGTGTGCGCTGCAAGCGTCGAATCTCGCGCATCGCTCGCTCTTTGCGAGCCTCCTCACTGCGGGCTGCAGCTTCGGCATCAGCCTGGAGGGTTCCCCAATTTGCATCGACATCCACAGGGCTTGGCACTCGCGCCTCAGCCGGCGGAGCAGAGAGTCGCTTGTGATGAATTGAGATGACCTGGCCTGCAGGCATGTCGTCATTGGCCGGAGTGGCATCTTGCTCAACTTGCGCACCAAGTATTGGCGGGGCCACAAAGTCGGTGAGCTTTGGCAGGCCATCCTCTGCCGCTCGCTGATTGGCCGCAGCGATCAGCGCCTCCCAATCCTGTTCCTCGCCTTCCTCGCCTTGCGAAACTTCGGCGATCGTCGCCATAGCAGGTGCGATGGCTGCGATTTGGTCGGTGTCGGCTACCGGAGCCTCGATGGCTGCGATTTGGTCGGTATCCGCCATCGCGATTTCACCTTCGGCCTGCGCCTTGGCTCGTGCCATCGCAGCTTCCCAGGCCTGGTCGTCATCGAGGAGTTCGGAGCCCGTATTTGCGAGCGACTGCTGTGGAACCGTGTCGAGGAGTGCCGGATTTAGCTGAGGCATCGGCGCAGTGACCCGGGCCGAGGGAGCTGGCAGCACTGGCGGCTTGCACATCTCTCGCACCTCGCCGGTCTCGCTCACCTCAAGCCCGTAGCGAGAAAGTTGAATCCAACCGCGACGAAGCATGAACTTTGAGAAGACCGACATGCGGGAAGTTCATTGCACGTACCAGACCATGGCTGAGGCCGATTCGGGATCTCGGATGCGGGCGCACAGATATGTAACTACAGATGCTTGGCGGCTCGAGTCCTCCGTACCATCCGATTCCCTCGCAAACCGGATCGCCAGACCTGGGGGGCAGCCCCTCAAGGCGTGGATGTGGGATGCGTGGAATTGGAAGGCGTGGAATCTGAAGGCGTGGAATTGGCGCTAGTGCAAGTTGCAAGTGCGTCAAACGTCGTGGTGGCCATCACGCAGTCATAGGCAAACTCTGCTCGGTCGGCGCCTTTGCAACTCTTCATGAGTTCGGCGCGAAGTTTGTCTTTGGCAACCTCCATGTCCTCTGGGCTCGGCTGCTCGGCTTCGGGCAAGCTTGCCGTTTTCTGCTGGTAGATGAGGCCGAACATATGACCGAGAAGGGCTTCACAGTCTTGCTCGTTGAGAGCGACGCTCGTTGCATTTGGCCCCAGACCGGCGTCGGCGAGCTCAGCTTGTGCGGGGTCTGTCACATCGGGCTTGGCGTGGTGAGCTGGTTTGCCCGACCCTTTGCCGCCGCCGCAGGCATAGATTCCGACATTACAGAAAACAGCGACAAGGGCGATGCGTCTCATGGTTCGCTCATTCTAGCCCACAGTGGCTCTGAGCCTCGGTTTGCAAACGAGATTCTGGGATCGGCACGAAAGGCGGATTGGTGATCAATGCGACATCCGTGAATTTGACGCTCCAAGCGACTGTCTACTACTCTCCTAGTTCGAAGGATTATCTATGAATGTCGCCTATTTACTACGTCGCCTGAGCGTAATTCTGTGTCTCGTTGTCGGTGTTGCGGTCCTCGCATCATCGGTTGGAGTCGCTACAGCACAACAAGTCCCACGGCCAAAGAAGAAGGGCCGCAAGTACAAAGTGCGAATCGATTCGGCTCCTCAGCAAGCCGCAATTTATCTCGATGACGAAAAGTACGGAATCGTCGGCTACACGCCGTGGACCGGAACGCTGCAGTCTGGCGATTGGAAGCTCATCATTAAGAAGGATGGCTACGAAGATGCAACCCGCGTTATTTCGGTGAAGCGCACGCGTCGTACTCAAGAGACCTTCATGCCGCTTGTCAAACAAGAGCAACCGGCAGTTTTGGAAGTGCGGCCCGATGCGGATAAGAACGCATTTAACGCCCAAGTGTGGGTCGACGGTCAGCTTCAAGGGGCAATTCCGGTCACCATCAAACTCGGCGATGGTCGACACCTTGTCGAAATTAAAAAAGAGGGTTTTGAGACTTTTTCTCAGTGGGTGGAGATGAAAGAGGGCGAGCGCGTAAACGTAAACCCGATGCTTCGCGCCATTAAGGTGAAAGAAGTTGGATCCATTTTGGTGAACTCGGATGTGAACGACGCCGAGGTCTACCTCGATGGCAACTTGCAAACTGGCAAGACCCCAACCGTTCTGTCCAATATTCTCGCCGGCCCCCACGTCATTGAAGTTCGCAAAGCGCCAGCGCTGCCATGGCGACAGACCGTTCAGGTCGAAGCCGATAAGACCGTAAAGGTGACAGCGGAGCTCAAGGCATCGCTCGGAGGCGACGGCGGAAACATTCGCGTTCTCTCCAATGTCGAAGGCGCAATGGTCTTTCTCGATGGCGTGGAACGCGGCGCAGCGCCACAAGATTTAAAGAACGTACCCGCTGGCGACCATGTGGTTGAGATTCGCGCTCCAGGCTTTGTGACCCGCGAAGAGCGCGTGACTGTGGCTGTTGGTGCTGCGACGGTGCTCAAGCTTGATCTGCAAGCCGATGGCGCCACCGCCAAAGGTACCGTCAAGATTGTCTCTCCGGTTCCCGAAGCCGAGGTGCATGTCGATGGCAAGCGGCTTGGGTCGGTTCCACAAGAGAGCGAGCTTGCCCCTGGTGAGCACTTCGTTGTGGTTTCCAAACCTGGCTACAAGAGCTTTGAAGAAAAGCTTGTTATCGAAGAGGGCAAAGTGATTACCGTAACTGCCGAGCTTAAGGCTGTTGGCGGTTTGCGCTTTCTCTCCAACCCAGGTGGCGCAAGCGTGATGATGGACGGCGAAGCGATTGGCTCGACGCCATTCTTAAATGAAGAAATCGCGACGGGCGAGCACATCATTACCGTGCAACTTTCGGGCTACTTCGATTTTGAGACTTCGGTAAAGGTCGAGGGCGGCAAGATGAAGGTCGTCAACGCCGTGCTTGAGAAGATTCCCACCGGCCCAACCGCCGCCGAGGTTGAGCGTGAGCAGCGCGGGCTAACCTCCTTTGGTGCTCGCACACTTCCTCTGGGTCGCTCGACCATCGACTTTGGTACTGGTTTTCCCTACGTCCTTAACGGTGGCATCACAGTCGGTGCTGGCAAGCTTGGCAACTTTGGCTTTGATGCCGGCGTCATCTTGCGTTCCTACTTCTCGCGAACCGACTTGGCTGTTAAGGGCCGGTTGACGCTTTACGACAAGACTCCATTCTCGTTTGGTGCTTTTGCCATTGCTGGTGGCGGCACGGACCTCTTTGGCAATAGCGAGCGCAACACAGCGTTTGCCGATCTTGGAGCACAAGCCTCGCTTACTGGGCTTGGCGCAGTGACCGTGACCGGCAAGGCCTACATAGACCTCTTCACCGATCGTCACTGTCCCGAGTTTAAAAATGGTGAGTTCTCAAGTGAGTCGGATCCAATCGCCGTGTGTAGGGCGTATGCGGATGGCACCCTTGGCCAAGCTGCACGCGATCGCGTTGACTCGGCAGTTGGCGCTGGCAACATCTTTGATCGCGAGACGGGCGCTCGCGTCATGCTCTCGTTGACAGTGGAAGTTGCTGTTCGTCAGCATTGGAACCTCTGGGGAACCTATGACGGTACCTTCAATTCTGAGCGCGGTGCCTACATGGATGACTTTCACCGGCTGATGCTTGTGAACGATGCCCAGCAGTACTTCCACCTCGGCGCAACCTACAAGTTCTAGGTCCGCATTTGCCTACCTATTGGGCCTAGGATTCTAGGCCCACGTTTCCCTCGTTCACGCACGTTCGCTATCTGTAGAAAGTCAGAGTTTTTCTAATGACGTCATTTCAACCTCGTTTGCGCGTGCTTGGCGCGATTGCCAGCGCCGCTTTGGCGCTATGCACATCGGCTGGGTTGGCATCGGCCGATCCAACGGACTCACTCGAGGATGACGAAGAGCTTTCGTGGGGCTGGCGCGCCTTTGGAGGTGTGCACGGCTTTAGCGACAAGAGCTTGCTTGGCGATGGCGAGCAATCTTCGATCACCAATACGGTGATTGTCGGTTTGCGCATGTATCAGAAGCTCGGCTCGTGGGTCTCTCTCGAAGGCGAGTTGCCAATCGGCATCACCACAAGTCGCGACGATCGAGCGACGCTCTTTGTGAGCATGCCGCGTGCCCACGGTCGACTATCGCCCTTTGGAGATGTTGTCTTCTCGCCAAGCCTTGTTGTTGGCGTTGGAACTCCAGTTGTGACTTCAACGCGGCAAAGCTCGGTGCCAACAGATATCCAACCAGCGGTCTACGGCGGCTTGGGCTTTGACCTCAAACTCGAAGGCCTTCGCATTGGGCTCGAGGGCCGCTACATCGCAATGCGCGCCGAAGAAGGCAATGCACCAGCCTCCGATTGGGAAGTGCTGGTGACCTTTGGCCTGCGCTCAAAATCCAAGGCCAACAAACTTCCACCTCCGCCTCCGCCGGATGCGGATCGGGATGGCATTCCCGATGCGGATGATGCGTGTCCCGACCGGGCCGAGGACATGGATGGCTTTGAAGACACCGACGGCTGCCCAGAACTCGATAACGATAAAGACGGCGTTATCGACGGCCTGGATCGCTGCCAAGGCGAAGCCGAAACCTTTAACGGCTATCAGGATGATGATGGCTGCCCCGACGAAGTGAGCGCAGACGTTCGCCTTGTCGAGGGCACAATCGCCGGCATTCGATTTGATGCTGGCTCAGGTGTGATGGATGACCTTGGGCTCGAAGAACTCGACAAGCTCGCCGAGCTACTAAAGGCGAATCCATCAATCAAGATTAAGCTCTACGGGCACGGTGATGATCGGGAAGCCGAAGAGGTTGAAGCACGCGAGGCGATTGCCCAAGAGCGCGCGGACTCGGTTCGCGAATACCTCATCGAGCAGGGCGTTGGCTTTGGCCGCATCAAGGCCTTCTCAAGAAGCGATAGCGAGCCGTTTGCCGACAACGAGACCGCGAGTGGACGCCGTGCAAATCGCCGTGTCGAAGTTCAACTCGACCGCGAAGACGATTAGCGGTTGCACCTGCGAACACAAGAGCGTTTAGCCAAGCCCGCATCTGGGGCTTGGCAGTATGTTCTCGACTATGGCGTTGTGCCGGTTGCGGTGGCAGGTAGGACGATGGTCTGCAGCTCGGTTGCAAGCAGGACTGTGACGTTGGCTTCGCCGGCCGTGACATCGTCGACCACTAAGTCTTGGTTCTCATCAAGTACATCAGCTTGCATTGCAAAACGATAGTCGATGCCACTTGAGGCGAGGTCTGCAAGCCATGCGGCGAGTTGGATATCGAGCGCCGGCGCGATGCTCTCGCACTGATCCGCGCAGCTTGCACCCAAGGCAAGCTCGCCACAGACAAAGGCTTCTAGGGCCGTGCATCCGGTCTGCGCTTCAATGGCAACTCCGCCTAAAAGCTCGGTTCCCAGCGCATCGCCAAGGCCGCTTATGTTTGCTGGTACCAACGAGAGGGACTCGAAGGCCTCTGTTGCAATGTCTCCATAGCGCAGAGTGAAGCCGTGGTTTTCGAGAGTTGCGATTGGGTTGCTGGAGAGCTGCACCGGAACGGCAACTTCGACGAGAGGACGGCTGCTCCCAAAGAGGTCTACCTCGGCGGTGTCGATCACGGCCGAGAGCAATCGATGCGATGCGACATTTGCCCCCGCGCTTTCGATTTGCGATTGAATAAGAAGAGTTCCTAGGGCGGAATTTCGCCCGTCAATAAGCGCTTGCAGCTCTTCGGCGCTTGGCCAGCCAAGCAATGCTTCTGCGAGCCGCATGTCGAGTGAATCCTCGCCGCCTGGCAGCGTTTCGGGCCGGCAGCCATCGGCATCGAGAGTGCCGCGCTGGCCTTCAAGGGCGATGGCAAAGACCGAGACCTCGTCGGATTGGCAGTCGAGAAGTGCGTCGGGGCTCTGTGCATCGGCAAGGCAGTCGAGTAGGAGCTGCGCTCGTCCAAGGGGGCAGGCGAGTGTTGCCCAGGTGTCTTGTCCTTGCAGCGTCTCGGCTAGGCTTTCGAGCCCAATCTCGGTGTTGAGGACAAGCTGCTCGGGGAGTTTGTATGGCAAGTCGGTTACCGGTAGCTCGGCCTGAAATGCGCTGCCGCTTCGCAGGCGGTCGGCGGCAATGTGCAAACAGCCGGTCGCCTGCACAGTCGCCTCGACGCCGGCTTCGGCCCAAGCGATAACCGTGTAGCCAAGGCCGACTGCAAGGTTTCGAAACTCACTTTCTTCACCCAAGAGCGTCTGGGTGCGCTGAGGAAAGAGGCTTTCTGGTGGGGCCACAAAATCGATGGTGTCGCAACGTGTGTTGGTGTCTTGGTAGATGCGCAACTCGACTCGCTCGTAACTTGTTAGGTCGCGGGGCCCTTCGTGAGCGGTGGCGATGCGGATGTCGCTAAAGCCTTGGTCGGAGACTTGGATATAGAAAAGTACCGAGGGCGCGTTTGGTGTGGTGGCCTCCACCCGAAAGTTAACCCGCTCGGCGCCTGCGAGAAGATCGACTTCGGCAACGCCGATGCTGTTTGTGGGTTGCGTGGACGCGGAGAGGCTGGAGCCACCTGCCGACTCACTGTTGTTTTGAACAATGGAAAAGCGAATTGGCTGGCCGACAATCGACTCTCCCTCGTTGTCGGTGAGGTGAACTCGGAGCCTTGCGGTGCCAGAGAAATCGAGACCAATGGAATCGCCCGGTGGGTTGAGCACCGCGAGAATGTCGTTGCCGGGCATCGACGCATCTCGGCTGGGGACAGCGTTGTCGCCGCAGGCCGGCATTGCCAAGGGTAGGGCGATCGCGATGAGGAGTGTTCGAAGAGAGCGCATTGGGGCTTTGTCAAAGTCAAGACTCGAACCTGATATCGGGGATTCCAGGACGTTTTACGAGCCGAGAGGCGGTTTCTTGCGTGCTGGGAGCCTAACCCCAACCTGGCCCGAGTATAGCGTAGATGGCCCTGAAGCCGCGTCGCGATCCTGCCGCAATTCGCAAGTGCAGAGGTGTGCGACACATCGCAGGCAGGCCTGGCTCAAGCTGCGTCGATTGGCTAAAACTAACGAGTTCCAAGGCGAGCGGTTATGGCTGAGTTTTCCCACCTTCATCTTCACACCCAATACAGCCTTCTCGATGGCGCGATTCGAGTTAGTGACCTCTTTGGTCGCGTCAAAGAACTTGGCATGGATACGGTCGCCGCCACCGATCACGGCAACATGTTTGGTGCCGTGGATCTGTACAAGGCCAGCAAGAAGGCCGGCGTCAAACTCATCTTCGGTTGCGAGACCTATATCGCCGCAACCGATCGCAAAGACCGAACCAACCGGCGCAACTACCACATGGTTCTTCTGGCGAAGAACAAGCTCGGCTTTAAGAACCTCCAGTACTTAAACTCGATGGGCTACCTTGAGGGTTTTTACTACAACCCTCGAATCGATAAAGAGCTGCTTCGCAAGCACAGCGAAGGCTTGGTTGGCATGTCCGCCTGTCTTGGCGGTGAGGTCGCTCAAACGCTTCTTAAGCATGGCATTAAGGAAGCTGAGGAGGTTGCCAAAGAGTACAAGGACATTTTTGGCCCAGGCGATTTCTACCTGGAGATGATGTACAACGGCATGGCCGAGCAAGACCAGCTCAACGAAGAGCTGCGAAGCATGGGGCCCCGCCTAGGAATTCCTCTGGTGGCGACGAACGACTGCCACTACGTGGAACGCTCGGATGCCAAGGCGCATGACATCCTCATGTGCATCCAGACCGGCAAGACGGTCAACGACGAGAATCGTCTAAAGCACGATAGCTCGGAGTTCTTTATCAAGTCACCGGCGGAGATGGTCTCGCCATTCCACGATTGCCCCGAGGCGCTGGAGAACACCGTTCGAATTGCCAAGAGCTGCAACGTCGAACTCGAACTTGGTGATCCACAGCTTCCGAGTTTCAAGGTGCCCGAGGGCTACGACCTCGAACGCTATCTCGAGAAGATGGTGCAGGAGGGCATGGAGCAGCGCTTTCGCGAGAAGACGGCCAAAGGCGAGACCTTTGACGTCGACGAGTATCAAGCGAGAATCAAATTCGAACTCGACATCATCAATGGGATGAAGTTCCCCGGCTACTTCCTCATTGTTTGGGACTTTATTCGCTGGGCCAAAGCGCAGAAAATTCCGGTTGGACCGGGCCGTGGTTCCGGTGCAGGCAGTATCGTCGCCTACGCGCTTCGCATTACCGATATCGACCCGCTGGTCTTTAAGCTGCTCTTCGAACGTTTCCTCAATCCCGAGCGCGTGTCGATGCCCGACTTCGATATCGACTTTTGCATGAACCGCCGCGAGGAGGTCATTCACTACGTTCAGGAAAAGTACGGTCGCGACCACGTCGGGCAGATTGCGACCTTCCACCAGCTTAAGGCGCGCGGTGTTGTTCGCGACATTGCCCGCGTAATGGAGCTGCCCTACGCGGATGCAGATAAACTCGCAAAGCTGATCCCCGAGCCGGTCGCTGGCAAAACACCGCCTGTCCGCGAGGCCATTGAGAAAGAGCCTGCGCTTAAAGACCTCTACGAGACCGATTCGCGCATTCGCGAACTTCTCGACATTGCGGCAAACCTCGAAGGGCTAAATCGACACGCAGGCATGCACGCCGCTGGTGTTGTGATCGGCGACGAGCCGCTGTGGAACTACGTTCCTTGCTTCCGCGGCAAGAACGGCGAAATCGTCACCCAGTACAACATGACCGACGTCGAGCAGGCCGGCTTGGTCAAGTTCGACTTCTTGGGCCTTAAAACCCTCACGGTCATCGATACGGCGGTTAAGATCATCAACCTGCAGCGCGAGGGGACGGACGAGGAACCCTTCGATATCGACCTCATCTCGATGGAGGATTCGCGGGTCTACGATATGATCGGGCGCGGCGATACCACTGGTGTCTTCCAGCTGGAATCCTCTGGCTTCCGAGATATTCTTAAGAAGCTTAAGCCGAGCAATATCGAGGATATTGTCGCGGCAGTTGCACTCTATCGCCCAGGTCCTCTCGAGGGCGGCATGGTCGACGACTTTATCGAGCGTAAGCACGGTCGGCAGAAAATTGTCTACGACCATCCTTCACTCGAGCCCATCCTGCGCGATACCTACGGCGTTATCGTCTACCAAGAGCAGGTTATGCAGATTGCTCAGGTGATCGGCGATTACAGTCTTGGACGCGCAGATCTTCTTCGCCGCGCAATGGGTAAGAAGAAGGTCGAGGTGATGGAGGAGGAGAAGAAGGGCTTTGTGGCGGGCGCTCTCGCCAATAAGAAGCAAGAAGTCGATAAGCGCACCGCAGAGGCACTCTTCGACCTTATGGCCTTCTTCGCGGGCTATGGTTTCAACCGTTCGCACTCGGCCGCCTATGGTTGGGTGACCTATCAAACCGCGTTTCTAAAGAAGCACTATCCCCACGAGTTCATGGCCGGGCTAATGTCCTGCGATCAGGATAATACCGAGAACATCGTAAAGTTTATCGCCGAGGCAAAAGCCATGAACCTCAAGGTTGCCCGGCCCGATATTCTCGAGTCGCAGCAAGACTTCACGGTGGTGCCGGCGGAGAAAGTCGAAGACAAGGTTATTCGCTTTGGGCTTGGCGCGGTGAAGGGCGTTGGCTCTGGCGCGGTCGAATCCATTCTTCGCAGTCGCAACGAGGGCGGCCCCTACGAGTCGATGTTCGACTTCTGCGAGCGCGTCGACTCCCAGAAGGTCAACCGAAGAGTTATCGAGGCGCTGGTAAAAGCGGGTGCCTACGATGGCATTCCAAAAGGCGATGAGCCGATTGCGCGAGCGCGAAGCTTTGCTGCCATCGAGATTGCTATGGAGCGCGGCTCGCAGGCACAGCGAGATCGACGCTCTGGTCAAACATCGCTCTTTGGCATGCTAGAGGACGAAGGGCCTGCCGACGAAGGTAAGTATCCGGTCGTCAAAGATTGGGGCGATAAAGAACGGCTGCAGTTTGAGAAGGAGAGCCTCGGTTTCTACATTAGTGGGCACCCGCTCGACAGATTTGCCGGCGATCTCAAACGCTATGCAACCGCGACGGCGCAGGACTTTTTTGAGGAGCGCAAACAGCCTGGCGAGCACTCGATTGCTGGTGTGGTATCGGCGTATCGCGAACGGCCCACAAAGCGCGGCGGCAAGATCGCCTTCTTTCAGCTTGAAGACGCTGCCGGCCAACTCGAAGTGGTCGTCTTTCCAAAGAAGATTGAGGAGCTAAGAGAAGCTCTTACAAGTGATGAGCCGATTCTCTGCAAAGGCACGGTCAAAGATGAGGGGGAGGGCGGCGAGCACGCGTTTAAGCTTCTCCTCGATGAGGCCACGCCGCTTGCTCAGCTTCGCGTTGCGAAGACCTCTAAAGTTGTCATTCGCATCGATGCAACCTCGGCCAGTGAGGAGGATATTGAGACCCTCCGTGGGATTTTGGTTGGTTCGAGTGGCAAGTGCCTCGCGTTGATTATTCTCGAAATACCCGGCCGTTCGCAGACCGCGATCTTCCTTGGAGATACCTTCCGCGTCGCGCCTACCGACGAGTTGCTTGCGAGTCTAATAAAGCTCTTTGGCCCTGATTCTGCGGCCTTTGCCTAGGGCTTCGAGTCGGCGGAAATACCGGGTGCCACTTGGCTGTTGTAGGTAGGTGAGCATTCGCTACAGTCCGGTTGTGCGCCGAAGTCCTCTATCCCTCCTCGCCCTGATTGTTCTCAGCGTCTCCGTTGCTGCGTGCCCAGGTCGCGGCACACGCAAGGTGGCTGCACCCATCATGACCCTGCCAATGGATGGCGACTCGGCGGCCCGTGAGCGATTTGAAAGCGCGCGAAGCCAGTTTGAGCAAGATGCAAGCGCGGCCTCGGCACAGACGTTTGAGTCGATTGTGCACGACTTTCCAAACGACCCGATTGTTCCTCACGCACTGCTCTACGGCGCGATGGCCGATATGCGCAAAGACGATGCAGCCGCCGCCTTGACGAAGCTTGACGAACTCGCCGCACTAAAGCCGACCGAAGATGTGCTCGTCGCAAGGGCCAGCCTGTTTCGCGGATTGGCGCTCTCGGAGCTTGGCCGACATGCCGAGGCGCTGGTACTTCTAACCTCTGGGGCCAAGGCGCTAAATCGCGGAGATGGCAACGAGGTGACCTTCTGGCACGCAGCCATGGCCGAGGCCAGTGTAGCCAACCGCAACATGGCTGCCGGTATCCTCCACTACGATGCGTGGTGGGCCGGAGCTACCGCCGCCGAGAAGAGCTACATCGTCGATCGCATTCGTGCGGTTGTGCTTGGCTTGCCCTCAGCGCAACTCGAAGCGACCTTGGCGACGCTAGTTTCCAAGGCTGGGCCCGGAGCCGCAATCGTCGGAGTTCGTCTGGCAGAAGAACTCGCAAGTTCGGGCGATACATCGGGCGCAGCAGCCGTTCTCGCCTCGGTCGCAACGGCGCGCCGAGCGATGGGGGACGATGCGGTGATCGTTGGATCCAGCGGCCCTGGCAATGCCGAGCGCATGGCGGCGCTGCTGCCACTTTCGGGCCGCCTCAATCGCGTTGGCGAACTCAGCCTTCGAGGCTTGGTGATGGCTTCGCAAAACGCGCCGATCTTGGCCAACGAGGCGAGCGACTTCTCGGCCTTCGAACTTATTTCTCGGGATACAAGTTCCGACGTGCAAACCGTGGCCGCTGGCCTGCAGAGCATTGTTGCTAGCGATGCGATCGCGATCATCGGGCCGTTTGATGGCAGTGCGGTGTCCAAGGTATCGCCGCTTGCAGCAAGTGCAGGCCTCCCAGTAATTTCGCTAGCACCACGCGGAGGCGCAGGCGGCACGGTCTTTAGCATTCGGCACAGCGCCGAGAGCCGGGCAAGGCGTTTGGCAGTGCACGCCTACGAAAAGGGCGTGCGCGACTTTGCCATTTTCTCGCCGCAGACGTCCTACGGCCGCGTTGTGGGCGCTGCGTTCAAAAGCCAAGTTGAGTCGCTTGGCGGCAACGTGATTATCGAGGCGACGTACGCTCCTGGAACAACCTCGTTTACCAAGGACATCCGCCAACTCAAAAAGCCGTGGAGCGCACTCTTTGTTCCCGACCAGGCAAAGACGCTCGCGCTCATTGCGCCGGCTCTTGCCGCAGCAAATCTCAATGCGCAGCCAGTTGGCAAGAAGAGCAAACGCGGGCGCTCGATCATGCTGCTCTCCACAGCCGAGGGCATTGACCAACGCTATTTGCGAGCAGCCGGCCGCTACAGCTGGGGCGCCGTCTTGGCACCAGGCTTTTTCCCCGATCGCACGGATCCGCAAATCGCCGACTTTGTCGCCCGCTACGAGCAGGAGTTTGATAGCGAGCCATCGGGCCATGAAGCCTACGCCTACGATGCAGCCCGTGTGCTTCGCCACGCCATCGACAGTGGCGCTCGCACCAGGCAAGAACTTGGCAAAGCGTTGCGGATGCAGGAGGTGCCAAGCCTTACCGGCAACATCACCTTTGGGCCCGACAACCGCCGATCCGACCCGGGCCTGCTCTTCGAGATGCAGCAGCCCATTACCGGGCAGTTCGAGTTGCGCGCACTTCGCTAGCGCGAGGTCTCGCGCGTGATGAGCAGCGGGCGCTCACTCGGCTACGACAGGTCCAGTGAATCGAGCCGGGCAAAGGAAGCTTCCATGCCGTGCTCCATTCCGCTCTCAAGCATCGCTTTGCGAGTCGCCTCGTCGGGCAAGGTCATGCGCATCTCCATCAACGTGCCGCCGTCCTTCTCGGCAAACGTTGTGACGATATGATTGTCTGGAGTGGCGTCTGGCAAGTGCATGCGCTCGACATGTTCGATGCGCGCAAAGGGCGTAAGTTCGATGAATTCGCCGGTTATGGAAACTCCATGGCCTTGTGCATTGGACCATTCATAGTGCAGTGAGCCGCCGGCTTTCGCATCGCAGACGCACGTTACAATCTCCCAGCCTTCCGGCCCCTGCATCCATTGGCAGATGAGTGCGGCTTCGGTGTGCGCTCGGTAGACGGTTGCGGGGAGCGCGTTAAACTTGCGAGTTACGATGACGGAGGCGCCGTCGACTTCGAGTGTTAGTTTGTTCATCGTTTGCTCTTCTTCTTTCGATCGCTTGAAGGTTGGGAATTGTCTAAGAGGGGATCGAGACGCAGGTAATTTGCGTCCAGAGCGCTGCGCAGCAGCCCAAGGTACGCTTCTAGGTTGTCGAGGGCTTGGCTTGCGAGCTTGCAGTAGCGCTTGGTGCCTTCGGCTCTGCGAGTGATGAGGCCGGCGCGCTCGAGGATCTTTAGGTGCCGAGAGACGGCTGGTTGCGAGATGGCGAGGGGCGCGACAAGCTCGTTCACCGTTGCCTCGCCGCTGCGCAGTTGGCCGAGAATCGCTCGACGGGAGCTGTCGGCTAGGGCTGCAAAGGCCGAATCGAGCTGGGATTCCATGGATTCAATATAACCGAAAATCAATATAACGAAAATGTTATATTGAAAAATGTGAAGGAGCGATGAAATAGAAGGGCGCACTTGGCCAAGCAGCCTGGGGCCCTATGCACAAAAGCGACACACGTATCGCCGTTGCCCGGGCCGCTCGTGTAGGTTCGCCCGGTCATGCGCTTTTCCACGGCATTCATTCCCACTCTTAAAGAGGTTCCCGCCGACGCTCAGGTCGCCAGCCATGTCTTCATGGTTCGCGGTGGCTACATTCGCAAAGTCGCGGCGGGCATCTACAACTTTATGCCGCTTGGCATGCGCGTCATCTCGCGCATCGAGGCAATTGTTCGCGAAGAACTAAACCGCGCGAATGCACAAGAAGTGCTAATGCCCGCATCCATTCCCGCCGAGCTTTGGCAGGAGACCGGTCGCTGGCAAAAGTACGGACCCGAGCTTTTGCGCTTTAAAGATCGCAAGGGCTCAGACTTTTGCTTTGGACCAACCCACGAAGAAGTTGTGGTCGACATGGTTCGGCGCGAGACAAAGTCGTACCGAGAGTTGCCACTAAACCTCTACCAAATTCAAACCAAGTTCCGCGACGAGATGCGTCCACGCGCAGGGCTTATGCGTGGCCGCGAATTCATCATGAAGGATGCCTACTCCTTTGATGTTGATACCGATGCCGCTGAAGTGTCCTACAAGGCGATGTACGAGGCGTACAAGCGCATCTTTGCCCGCTGCGGTTTGGACTTTCGTCCAGTAGAGGCCGACACCGGTGCGATTGGCGGCTCGATGAGCCACGAGTTTCAGGTCTTGGCCGATACTGGCGAGGACAAGCTTGTTGCCTGCGATACGTGCGACTACGCAGCAAACGTCGAAGAGGCCGCAGTTCGCGCATCGGGCGTACCTGCCATCACGGGTGGTGGCGAGCTAACCAAGGTTCCAACGCCGGGCGCGAAAACCATTGCCCAGGTTTGCGAGGCACTAAAGGTTGATGCCATGCAAACCATCAAGAGCTTGGTCTACACAGCCGATGGCGAGCCACTCTTGGTCTTGCTTCGCGGGGACCGCAGCCTAAACGAAATTGCTCTTAAGAAACTTACCGGAGCAACAGAACTGTTCTTAGCCCGTGACGGGCAGGCGAAGAAAGCCACCGGCGCACCGGTTGGCTCTATCGGCCCAGTTGGTCTCGACTTGCCAATCTACGCCGACCTCGAACTCGAAGGCGCCACCGGCGCGGTTGCTGGTGCAGGCGAAGAGGGCATGCACTACACAGGGCTCGATCTTGCCCGCGACTGCAAGGTCACAAAGTACGTGCAACTGCGAATCGCCGAAGAGGGCGAGGGCTGCGCGCGTTGCGATGGGCACTACAAGGCGTATCTCGGCATCGAAGTCGGTCACGTCTTCTCGCTTGGAACCGTCTACTCCGAGCCAATGGGCTGCACCTACCTTGATGAAGAGGGCAAGAGCAAGCCGATGGTCATGGGCTGCTACGGCATTGGCATCACGCGCATTGCAGCGAGTGCCATCGAGCAAAACCACGATAAGGGCGGAATCATCTGGCCAATGTCGATTGCTCCCTACCAGGTCACGGTTCTTCCGCTGCAGATGAATGACGACGATGTCATTGCCGCTGCCAATACGCTTTACGACGAGCTCAAGGCGCTGGGCGTCGATGTGCTTCTCGACGATCGCCAAGAAAGACCGGGCGCCAAATTTAAGGATGCGGACCTCATTGGCATTCCGCTTCGCATTGCCATTGGCAAGCGCTCGCTAGGCGAGGGTAACTTGGAGCTGAAGTGGCGTCGAGACGAGGATGCTTCGGCACTTCCTGTCGCTGGTGCTGCCGAAGCAATCGCCAAGCTTGTTGCCGACGAGAACGCAACGATCGCGGCCTCGTAGTCGTTCTCGCAATGGAACAGAGACCGAGCACCTAGAGACAAACCCAATAAAAAGAACATGAGCCCACAAGAACGATTGATTGTCGCTCTCGACCTGCCGACGCGGGCGGATGCCGATGCGCTCGCCGACGCGCTTGATGTCGATGTGAAGTGGTTCAAGATTGGGCTCGAGCTCTACAGCTCCGAGGGGCCTGGCCTTGTTCGCGACTACACCGCTGCTGGTCGGCGGGTCTTTGTGGACCTGAAGCTTCACGACATTCCCGCAACGGTGGAGCGCGCGACCAAGCGGTTGGCAGGGCTTGGCGCAAGCCTTCTGACCATCCACGCAGCGGGCGGGCGGGCGATGATGGAAGCTGCCGTGGCGGGTGCTTCTGCTGGTGCTGCAGGCCAGGGCGGCGAGCGCTTGCGAATCCTTGCGGTCACAGTGCTTACCTCCCTCGAACAAAGCGACTTGGCCGAGGTTGGCATCCAGGCGCCAATCTCCGAGTTGGTTGTCAAGCGGGCGAAACTCGCTGCCGAGGCGGGTTGTGATGGTGTAGTGGCTTCGCCGCACGAGGCTGCTGCACTGCGGGCTGCACTCCCCGAAGACTTCTTAATTGTGACGCCTGGTGTTCGCCCCGCAGGGGCTGCGCTCGGTGATCAAAAACGCGTCATGACACCGGCAATGGCCAGACGGGCCGGAGCCGATATGATTGTGGTCGGTCGTCCAATACGAGACGCCCAAAGCCCAAACGCTGCTGCAAAACGCATACTCGAGGATTTAGAATTATGAGCGGTCGAAGAATTGTTTATGGAGTGGGCCCGGTCCAAGAAGTTATCAAGGCGGTCTCCCACGAGATTGACTGCATCTTTGTGTCGGAGAAGCGTCTTGCAAAAGGCGGCAAGGATGGCATCTCGAGCATTGTGAGCGAGGCTAAAAATCGCAGCCTTCGCTGGGCGCCGGTTGCCAACGCCGAACTCGATCGCCTGGCCAAAGGCGCCAACCACCAAGGCGTGGTCGTGGTCGCTGGCTCATACGCCTACAAAGAGCTGCACGAGATTGTCGACGCTGCAAAGAAGCCCGGCTTGCTTGTCGCTTTGGATGGCGTGACCGACCCGCACAACCTCGGCGCTGTTGTGCGCTCGGCACTCTTGCTTGGTGCCGATGGCGTGATTATTCCCAAGGACCGATCGGCGCAAGTCTCGGCACTTGTGACTAAGACTTCTGCTGGCGCCAGCGAGCACTTGCCAATTGCCCAGGTGACCAACCTTGTTCGCGCCTTAGAAGAACTCCGAGAAGACGGCTTTTGGAGTGCGGCAGTTGCCAGTGGTCCCGAGGCGATTCCCCTGCAACAGGTGAGCAGCGAGTTGCCGCTTGTCTTGGTGCTTGGATCCGAGGGCAAGGGGCTTCGAACCTTGGTCTCCAAGACGTGTGACTTTCATTTGGAAATCCCGATGGCGGCCAGTGCAGTTGGATCGTTTAATGTTTCGGTTGCCGCTGCCATTGCTCTTTACGAAGTTTCGCGGCAACGCGGTGAAGCTGCAAAGGGCTAGCTAGAAGTAGCCCCAGCAGCTCCATTGCCCAAAAGGCGTCCGAAGTAGTTCGGGCGCCTTTTTCTTTGCTGGTTGGAAGAGTTCCGAGGGTTCTCCGATTCGTTGGAATACGCTTCGAATGTTGGTTGGATGTGGCTGCTTTGCGGCTTTGGTTTCTTGTGTGGCGAGTGGCGAGCCTGGCACCGGGTCTGACAGCCTCCGCTTCGTGCTCTACGCCGCGGGCGCACTCGGGCAGGAGGAGTTCCGAGTGCTGACCTGAGCATCGTAGGTTTCGGCTTCGAGATCTACGCGTTTGCTGCCAGCCCCGTTGCCGCCGCTGACGATGACTTCGGGGCTTTGATTTGGCGATAGTCTTTTTCGAGGCGCGACACTTGTGGCGTCATTTGTGCCGATGACGATATTAGGTGCGAGCACCACCGCGGCGCGCAATGCGAGGCGCTCGCTGACGATGGGACGACGGGTACTACCGCGGGTGAGTGGGCTCGATTTGCCGGTTGCTTGTTTTGGCGGTTGCCACGGTCATGACGAAACCGATGGAACGGAAGCGCACTGGTTTTTCTACTATGATTTCGCGGACCGTCTCTGCGACATCAAGCATGTTCCCGATATCCCGGACTCATCAACATTCAGCCTCTATCTGCACGCAGGATAGGCCAAAGGCCTATCGGCTGCTTCTTGTGAGAACATGCAATAGTGCGGATACTTCTGACATGGCTAGCGTGCACCTGTTGTTGCAGCTCAAACAAAACAGTAAACAACCCGGAAGCGAATAGGGTACCTGATACCGAGGATGCATCGTATGCCGAGGCGCAATTGGGAGAGGGGCCAACCTGCTCGAAGGCTGTGCTTGCACAAAAGATGGCCACAGCCTGCCTCACCGCAACAAACCATGTTGCTGGGATTAAGAGGAAGGAGTATGTGATGAATTGGTGCCTAAGCGAGATATGGGCTTGCCAGAGGCATGGGATTACCGAAGCACAAGTGCAGATTCCACCGATGCCTGTCTTCTGTGCGGAACAGTTAGAGTTCCAGGAGGATTTGGGCACGCGGCGGGACGAGGCGTGCCTGCTTGACTCCATGGGAAAACTCGTAGTCGAGCTGCGACTTGGAGTGTGCGACATTCGAGTTGATGTCACCGGGGCACACTGAAGACCTACCGAGGACGCAGAAGGCGCAGGCAGCACCTCCGCGCTCCGCCGCTGGTGATTCCCCAACAACGATCGCCGAATCAAAGTCCCGAAGTCATCGTCAGCGGCGGCACCGGGGCTGGCAGCAAACGCGTAGATCTCGAAGCCGAAACCTACGAGTCCTCGGTCAGTCCCCGGAACTCATTCTTGCCGATTCCGCCAAGCGGCGCCAGGCCTAGGGCATGCCCGAACGGGTCTTGCCCTCGACCCAACCGAGAGGCGCTGCAGGCACAGAGCCGTGCCTTGCCCAATGCGCCCGTTCGAGCCAGTCGTAGCCCAAGAGCCGAGTCACTTCGGGCTGGTCTGCGCGAACGAGAATTGTCGCGGCCGTCTGCATCGTTGGGTGATCCTCTGCAAGGTAGGCCGCTTCGATTAGAATCCTTGCGGCCTCGCGCTCGACGAGAGGTGCCAAGGGCAGGGCCAGCGCTCGCTGCATCGCGCGCACGGTTGCTTTGGGCGAGCCGCGGCCGCGAAGTTGTCGCGCCAATAAATAGTGAGCAAGGCCAAGCTCGGGCTCCAGCATGACGGCTTCGGCGGCCAACCCAACCAGCAAGAGCCTATCGATCTCGGCGCCGTCCTCCTGCCAGAAGATGGCTTTGAGAGGCTCGTGCGCTGGCCCCTGGTGCATAAGAATTGTTCGCATCACTTCGCCGCGCCTGCGATCGTCGTCGTCGAGTGAAAGTGCCAGCAAGGCTTCGAGGTGGGCAAGGGCGGCTTGCGCGTTACCTGCGTCCATGGCGAGTGAGGCCAACTCGAAATGGGCGTGAGCCCGCAGGGTGGAACTTGTGGTCTCGGCATCCGAGGCGATGGCATCGTAAATTGCCTGCGCCTCCAACGTTTGGGCGTTGGCATCTGCTGTGCCACGCCTTAGCAGGCTCGCCAACTGAAGCTGATAGCGCGGCTCTGCGGGCACGTCGCTGCAAATGCCTCGGGCGGTGCGAATCGCGCCCTCAATATCGCCGGTGGCGACCTCGGCACCCATCGCATCGCGAGCGCGGGCGATGGCATGCGGGCATGGCCTATCGAAGATTGCCTTGCGGCGAAATCGCTCGCGGATAATCTGCGCCGCACCTTCGGGCAGGACGGTTGCAGCAATTGCCTCGCGCCAGCCTTCGGTGAGAACGCTCTGCGAGACTCCATAAGCCGCTTTGAAATCGCCGCCATTGGCGTAGAGAACTCGCAGCTTCTCGATTCCATGCTGGTCCAGAAGAAATCTTAGGTAGGAACCAGCCAGGGTGTAGCTGCGAGCGGAGGAGAGCGATAAGAAACCCGTGGAGAAAAGCTTGTCCACCGGTTGGTGCATGCCAAGCTCTTCCATGGCCTTCACGCTTTGGTGAGGGGTGAGCGCCTTATTAAAATGATCGGGCCAGTCGGCTGCAACCGCGATGCCCTCGATCATTCCCACATTAAAAAAGACAGGAAGGCCCAAGACGCGCCCTGCCGAGACTTCGAAGATCGGGTCGCCAAAGGCACCAGCCATGACGTGGGCGATTTCGTGGCGAACAACCTGATGCGGAAACTCTTGATGGTTGAGATAGATTTCGTGTCGCCATGGCTTGGCCATGTACACGTTGCGAGCACCCATGAGTTTGTGTTTTTGCTCGGGCGACTCGAAGTAGAAGGAGGTGATTTTTCCTGGTGGATCAACGCCCAGGTCGCGCACAAGTTGGGCTCGCCGAAATTCGTGGTCGTTGGCAATGGTCGCAATTTGACCAACCATGCCTGGGCTGGCTGGGTAGTGAATTGTGAAATGCTCGCTTTGGTAGAGGCCGGGCAGTGCGTCGCGAACATCGTCTGCATCTACGAAAAACCCCAAGGCTCCGGCTTGCTGGTTGAGCACCAGGGAAAAGCAAACGCAGGCGAGGGCGGCAAGCGAGGTTCGCAAGCCAGCGAGCCTCGGGCCGCGGTTTCGTCGCAAGCGAAGGGTTTGCGGATCGAGCCACAGCGCCAGTACACAGGCAGCGCTGGCCAGCAGGCTAAGGTGAAAGAGTCGGGCCCAATAAAACGGCGCCCGAAGATCGATGCTCTCGTCGTAGATGTTGCCAGGGAAGTAGCCGGCGAAGGGATTGTAGGAGAAGACCGCTGGGGCGGTGTAGAAGTGGAGGAGCGACCAGAGGGTGCTTACTAGGAGAAGCGCATAGGGCAGGGCCGTAGACAGCCATCGGCGCCGGCCGGCGATAATGCCAAGACAAACTCCGAGGCCACTTGCGAGGGCGGCGGAGAGCATTGGCATGAGGAAAAAGCAGCGCAGGCCAAAGAGCCAATCGCAATTGCGAACCCAGATTGCGTTTAGACTCACAAGCAGGAGAGGCAGCACCAAGACTGCGGTGGAGAGCAGGGCAGCTCCGGCAATCGCATGCGCCACGACTTGCATGGGCGGCAGAGTTCGCGAGACTTTGGATGCGGGCATGGCCCTGGCTCGCCAAATCAGGCTCGCTCCGAGATCGGCGCCAGCAATGGATCCCACAACGGCCATGACCAGGGAAAACTCGAAACCAAGGACCCCAAAGAGCGGCAAGCGACACAAGGCAATCGCGACAATTGCTAGCAGTGTCGCCCAGATACGGGTCCTCCAGGAGACCAAATGATCCAAGGTGGCAAGCCGCAACCAGCCCGATGTACTCATGCCGCCATGGTGGCATGCACGAGGGTTGGTTGTTAGCCAATTGGGGCCGGATTCGCGGGCATGCTGATGGGAATTGACGGCGCGCGTCACTGGTGTAATGTCGCCGCCCATGTCGAGTGAGTCAGACGAGAGCCGGCGCGGTGGGTCGCGTAAGCCCATCGAACTAAAGGTTGAGTACAAGCGCCTTAATGCATTTTTCGCTGACTACACGCGCAACATCTCCAATGGGGGCACGTTCATTCAGACCGATAAGCCTCTGCCCATCGGCACCGAATTTGTCTTTCGATTGCAGGTGCCAAAGCTCGAGGAACCGCTTAGCATTGAAGGCCAAGTGCGCTGGATTAACGAGCTTGGCAGCCAAGAAGAAGACGGCCCAGGCATGGGAATTCGCTTCATCTACAAGCAAGACTCCCAACGTCGTGCCATAGAAGACATGGTCGAAGGCCTTATGGTCGACAGTCTCGGTCGTCTTCTAACCACAAAGCTCTTGGCGTTTAGCAAAGAGGTTTGGGACGAGGAAGAGGGCGCAGAGCCTGCTGCTGGAGGAGAGAAGTTGTGACAAAACCTAGACGGGAAGAACGATTGTGGCGCTACCTCGTGCCAAATTTCATCACGGCCGGCAGCATGCTGCTTGGTCTGGTATCGATCTTTCAATCGATGGAGGGCAACTACGTCGCTGCCGCATGGCTCATCGTCTTTGCGGTCTGCACCGATAAGCTCGATGGCGTCGCCGCCAGGTTGGTCCGAGGGACCTCCGAGCTGGGTGTTCAACTCGATTCTCTTGCCGACTTCCTAAACTTTGGCATCGCGCCACCGGTACTTATTTTTGCAAGTTTGGGCCGTGAGCCAAGCTTGCCATTTGGCTCGACAACCGGCCGAATCGTCCTTATTGCAGCGTGCGCCACTTGGCTCCTCGGTGCCGTTTACAGGCTTGCACGCTTCAACCTCTCGACAGCTCAGGTTCCAAAGAGCCTTTGCTTTGGAGTTCCAACGACGCTTATGGCGGGGATTTTGGCGACATGGTTTTTGGCTCTGCTCAAGTACACACCAGCCGATCAAGCAATGGCAGTCGATGCCTTTGGCGGTGCCAAGCTCTTTCCCTTCTTCGAGACTCCGGCCGCCATGTGGCGCTACCTGCCACTTGCGCTCTTTGGCGGTGGCGTTCTAATGGGATCCAACCTTCGCATGGCCAATCTCGGTGGCCTTGGATCGCGGTGGTTTGCCATCTTCGTGTTGGCCAACGTGCTGGTAGGATTTATTCTGATTCCCCTCAAGCTCTACCCAGAGTTTCTTATTTGGCAGCCGACGGCTTGGGTCACAGTCTTTCTAATCTGGGGCCAACTCTCGGCCCAAGTACGAGCGCATAAATCCCCGCCGATCTTTCCTCGGGTTCCGGTCGATCCCACGCCTATCGAAGAAGTCGATAGCTTTGTCGAGAAGCTCACCGAGACTGATGATGAGTCTTCACATCAGCGCGACGTGTAGCGCGCGAGTTCGATGCGACTTCAATCTCTTGGGCTAAGCTCGGACATCTCGCTCCTCGATGCGGAGGTTCTCGATAGAGGCGAGTACCTGGTCGTTCGAAGCCCAAAGGAGCAAGGTTTTTACTGGGGCAACTTGCTCGTCTTCTCGGGGCCGCCGACTGCTGGCGCACGGCCCTTGTGGGAGGAACTCTTCGCCAAAGAGTTTGCCGACCTTCCCGGTGTTTTGCATCAGACGTTCGCCTGGGACATTGGCGGCACCACGCCTTCGCTTGCGAGCTTTGTCGAAGCTGGCTACCAACAAGAGAATACGGTCGTGCTTACGGCCAGCGCCGTACACCCACCGCGCTACCCGAATGCACAGGTCGAACTGCGAGTTCTTAGTACGGATGCCGAATGGGCCGACGTTGCCGAGCTTCAATGGCAGACGCGTGAGCCCGAGCATGAGGCGGAAGGCTATCGGAACTTTGTGCAGGCTCGCTTGGCGGCGCTTCGAAGCCGAGTTAACGCCGGCCAGGGCGAATGGTATGGGGCTTATCTCGGTGGCGAGCAAATAGCCAGTCTAGGAGTTTTTCGCAGCGGCGCGAGTGCCCGCTTTCAGATTGTGGTGACCGCGGAAAAGGCTCGTAGGCAGGGCGTTTGCGGAACTCTTGTACACCATGCCTCCGTGCAAGCCCTGGCACATCCCACGACTGAGAAGCTCATCATGGTCGCCGATACCGAATACCATGCAGCGCGAATTTACGAGTCGGTGGGGTTCTCGCCGGCCGAATCGCTCGTAGGGCTTTGTCGCTGGCCCCAGGCGTAGCTGGGCTATGGCTCTTCGTCAGGAGTAAAGAGGCCGAGGAGCTCGGTGGGGGCGCCGGCTTCGTCTTGCCCACCAGCGATAAGGATTTGCCCGTTGCCAAGGGCGTGGGCCGTCGCGTTCTTGCGAGCCACAACCAGCGGTATCGTCGCAACCGGTGCCAGCGTTCGAACGTCAAAGACTTCGGCATCGGCAATGGCATCGCCGTCTGCATCTTCTCCGCCAACAACCACGAGAAATTTGTCTGTGATGGCAACTGCAGGGTTTCTCCGGCCCGTCGCCAATAGCTCTGTAACGGCAAAGCTGCCTTGGGCAAGTGATTGCGTCGCGGGCGAGTACTGCACAGCACTTGTCGTCAGCGTGCCATCCTCAAGGGCTCCTCCGATGAAGAGAACGTCGCCAGAGAGCAAGGTAATCGCGCGATGATCGAGGCGGCGCAATTCTTCCGGCGCTTCAACGTGTCGCACTTCGCCAAGTTCAAAGACCGCAGCCCCAACTCCGCCAAGTTCTGGATCAATAACGTTGGCGCCTGCAAAGACAACTTGTAGGCCACTTGCGCTTACGACCGTGGCAGCTTGGCCGTTAAGTCCTTCGCCCCCTGGTATCGCTTGCACGCTCCCGCGAAAGCCATCGAGAAAGAGCGCCGGGTCGCCGCTTACTAAGAATTGTTCTTCTCCGACAATGGCGGAGGTTGCGCCTTTGCGAGCAAACTCGTTATCGATTGCCAGCGAGCTGTAGCCGCCGCTTGGCGGCACACGAGTATCAAAGATCAAGGTGTCGGCGGTGGCTTCGTCGGCCTCGTCCGCGCCCCCTAGGAGATAGAACAAGCCAGAGGCACCCGCCGAGACCGAGATGGCGCTCTTTGGCTGCGGAAGCGAGAGACCCGACTGAACGGTGTGCAAATACGTGCTGTAGACATCTACGGCATCGACAGGGCCGTCGACGCCCAACCCGCCAACAAGCAGGGCTCCAAAGGATGCTTCGGTGCCGCCGATGTGAGAGCGCGGGACGCTAAGTGAAACCGGAGCCTGGGTAATGCTATTGGGCGGGGCGAGAAAGACGAAGACTTCGGCGTCAATTGCCGCCAAGGGCAGGGGCCCAACACGACCGACGGCAATTCGCGCACCGTCGCTTGTGTAGCCTTCGAAGACGAGATCACCCGAGGAGCCATCTGCTTCGAGGTCAATGCTGAGACTGAGACCGTCGTCGTCGCGAGTGGCCGAGAACGTCTTGTCGCGACCTGTGTAGGTCGCTTCGATTTTGTCGATCTGCGAAAGCAAGTCGCTATTGGGATCCGCAAGTACCGAGATGCCAATCGTGCCTTCTTGGCGCGTGCAGGCGGAAAGAGCGAGCAAGAGAGAAACTCTTAGATGCGTATTGTTCAAACGATTGCCTCCGCCACCGAGGTAATGCTGATTCCCGCAACTTCCACAGTCTTTCTGCGAGAGGCATGTCCGGCCGTAATGCTGACATCGCGACGCGCGACGCCGAGAACTTTGGCCAGCAGATCGATCACTGCCTTGTTTGCGGCGCCGTCCACAGGCGGGCTTGTGATGGCGACTTTGATCCGGTCGCCGTGGATGGGGCCAAAGCGATTTCTCGAAGATTTGGGCTGCACCAAGATCGGGATGCGAACTCCGCCGGGAATTGGCTCGGCCAAAGGCTCACTCATCGAGGCCCGATTTCGCTGTACTCGCCGGCTCGGCGAAATCCGGTGCGCTTGCCATGTTCCACGAACACAACGTACTAGGCCCGATCGTGCGGTTCAACTAGGCACGCTGCCGTCCAGCCACTCGTGACCAATCGCAGAACAACTCGCAAATCCTGCTTTCGACCGATCCATTGCGCAATTGACTACGGGAAATTGCCAAATGCCATACCAAGCGAGGCCAACTCATGGGATCCTTGCGCGAAGTGGCGGGCTCCTGCAGCTCGCAAAACGAACGCTACGACGTTGACCCCGGCGACCTGCACACGTACGGTTTGCTCAGTAAATACCAAGGGATATCTCATCTATGGCTACACCAACCAAACCCTGCCCGTATTGCGGCGCAGCCGTTCTCTCCGCAGCAGCCCATTGTGGCACCTGCGGACGTCCAATGCCTGCCTCCGCGCCACCAGCGGCGGCTGCACCACCGGCGGCAGCGCCTCCGGCCAAGACCATCTTTGGCATGGCGCCACCGATGATCAACCCAAGTGCGCCTGTGGCACCCGTAGCTCCAGCACAACCACAAGCTCCGGCCGCGCCAGCCCCATTTGCGGCTCCAGCGCAGCCTCCAGCTCCTGCTGCACCGGCTCCGTTTGGCGCTCCTTCTATGGGCGCTCCTCCTATGGGCGCTCCTCCTATGGGCGCTCCTCCT
>TARA_R110002073_G_scaffold336578_2_pt1 | contig 52763 bp, 45 predicted proteins | sample TARA_R110002073 | Tara Oceans TARA_R110002073 (sample SAMEA4397174) | marine metagenome | biome: Polar Biome; feature: [DCM] deep chlorophyll maximum layer (ENVO:01000326); material: water (ENVO:00002006), including particulate matter (ENVO:01000060) such as... | depth 40 m
GGCGAGCACGGCGCTTCAAAACTGCACGACCTCCCTGGCAGGAAGGTTCAGCAACGTGAGGGAAGGTTAAACGGCGACTCACCAAAGCAATCTCTGCACCCAATGCACCCAACCATTCGAAATCCCCTTCATAGCATCGGAAACAGCTCTTTGGCTGGTTGTTTCGCCCCGTTTGTGCTACCAAAGCAATCGCCAAACATCGATTCAACGACCAACCGAAAGAGCCGTTATGAGCGACACTGAAACTGAGTCCAATGTGGAAGCAACCCCCGAAGACTCGGCGGCCGAGTCTTCGATCAGCGGTGGTGCATCGGGTGGATTGAAACCGTTGCGAGTCTGGCCTGCGGTCGTGCTGTTGTTGCTGATGGCGATCGCTCGGTATGGGCCGGGGATGGTTGAAGACGCGGCGATCATGTTGCTGATGGTGTCGGTGATTGGGCCAGTGATCTTGGGCGGGTTGATCTTGCTTTGGTGGCTGACGTTCAGTCGTGCCTCCATGAAAGAACGGCTGGTTGGATTCTTCGGTGCTTTGTTGATCGCCGGCGGATGCATCTATTCGCTAGACGAGACCATGATCGGTCCTGGCATCATGATCGTTGCCGTTCCATTCGGGACCGCAGCCTTTGGCATTGGTGCGGTGCTGTTGAGCGGATGGCTGTCCTTTCAACGGACGATCATCGTCTTGCTATTAACACTCTGCGGATTTGGTTACGCGACTCTGCTGCGCAATGAAGGAATGTGGGGTAACTTTGCGTTGGATCTGCATTGGCGCTGGGAACCAACCGCGGAAGAACTGATGTTGGCTGATCGATCGGATTCGCCATCCGCCAGTGATGTCATGAGCTCCACGGACGAAGTTGATGAATGGTTTGCCAACCCGCAGTGGCCTCAATTTCGCGGTCCTGGCGGAGTGAGCCAGCAAAGCGGACCGGCGATTGCGACAGATTGGTCATCAAAGAAACCGGAATTGGTTTGGAAGGTTCCCGTGGGGCCTGGATGGTCATCGTTTGCCGTTGCTGGAAACCTGCTCTTCACCCAAGAACAACGTGGTGAGAAGGAAACCGTTGTTTGCTACACGGCAGACGAGGGCAAAGAGGTCTGGGCTCAGGAAATCGAATCGCGATTTTTTGATCCGCTCGGAGGTCCCGGACCCCGAGCAACTCCGACCCTTTCCGGCGGAAGCGTTTTCGCTCAAGGTGCAAGCGGACAGCTGCAACGGTTGGATGCGAAGAGTGGCAAAAAGATCTGGGAAGTGGATTTGCGAGAAGTGGCTGACCGTGAGCCTCCGATGTGGGGCTTCTCCTCATCTCCGTTGGTGATTGGCTCGGTCGTGGTCGTTCATGCGGGAGGCGACGGCGACAAGGGAACGCTCGCGTTTGATATCGAGTCCGGTGATTTGAAATGGTCAGCCCCGGCCGGCGATCATTCCTACAGCTCCCCACAGTTGTTGACGCTTTCGGACGAAAAGTACGTGGCGATGTTCACCAACGCGGGGATGAATGTCTTGGATCCGGCAACCGGCGAATCGCGTTGCGACTACGAGTGGAAGCTGGATGGATACAGCGCCGTGCAACCACAAGTGTTCTCGGGCGATTTGGTTGTTTTGGCCAGCCAAGAGGAAACGCGGTGCTTCAAGTTGACTTCGACCGAAAGCGGATTTGAGGTCGAGGAACGCTGGTCATCGCGAAAGTTAAAGCCCGACTTCAACGACTTTGTGATTCATGACGGTCACGCCTACGGTTTTGACGCAGAAATCTTCACCTGCATCGACTTGGAATCCGGCAAACGCAATTGGAAACGTGGGCGATACGGCAAAGGCCAAGTTTTGATGCTGGCCGAATCGGGTGTGTTGCTGGTGGTTGGTGAGCGGGGCGAGATCGTTTTGCTGGAGGCGAACCCGTCTGAGCACCAAGAATTGTCGACGTTTCAAGCCATTGAGGGCAAAACGTGGAATCACCCGGTGGTCATCGGCGACCGATTGTATGTCCGCAATTCGCAGGAAGCGGCTTGCTATCAATTGCCAATGGAAGCGGAACCAGAGGTCTTGGCCAGCAAGCTTTCGAGGTGATTTGGGACGCCCAATCGGAGTTGCGGTTGTCACTTCGCCGATTTCCGGCCTCGTATCGAACGGAAGGCGGTTCGGATACAGTTCAGGTTCAATCAACCGCAAGTGGCCGAGGAAAGCATGGCAAAAGTCGATCAACCAGCCCCGAAGAAAGATGAGCCGGAGTCGCTTGCCGACCACTCGGCGACGATCAAGTCGCAGATACTTGAGAAAATTGGCAGACCTCCGCGACTGCACCGCGTGGAAGTGTGTCGGCATCACAACGGCAATTACCGGGTCAATGTTTGGGAAGAGCTGGAACCCATCGGAGAGTTCTCTCTCTCAAAACGGATCCACATCGGTGCGTCCTATTACCTGAAGGTCGCTGATTCAGGCGAGATCCTTCATAGCAATCCTCCGCTGAAGAAACGCAAAAACTCGAAGTGATTTCGGTCCCCGGCGGACGGGATCGCGATCGATCGACAAAGCTGCTGCTGATTGAGTTGCTGGAACACCAAACATGATGATCGAAATCGGCGGCACTTATGATTTAGAAGTGGTCAAGCAGACCGACTTCGGCGTGTTTCTGGATGCTGGAGACTTGGGTGAGATCCTGCTGCCCAAAAAGCACACCCCGGATGGCTTGAGCCCCGGCGACATTGTCGAAGTCTTTCTCTACACCGACTCCGACGACCGCCCCATCGCGACCACGCAAGTTCCCAAAGGCGAGGTTGGCGAATTCGCGTATTTGGAAGTCAAAGAAAACACGCCGTTGGGCGCGTTCTTGGACTGGGGATTGGACAAAGACGTGCTGGTGCCGTTTGCTGAGCAACATCGGCCGATGGTCGTGGGAAAGTCCTACATCGTCTTTCTGTACCTGGATAACCAAGATCGAATCACGGCCACGTCCAAGATTGACAAGTACGTGAGCAGCGATCCTGAACACGGTTTCTACGCGCAGCAGGCGGTCGAATTGATCATCGCGAATAGCACCGAAATGGGATACAAGGCGATCATCGACCAGAGCCACTGGGGATTGCTTTACAATGACGACGTGGACGAGCGAATCAGTTTCGGCCAAACCATCCAAGGATATGTCAAACACGTCCGCGTTGATGGCAAGATTGATCTGAGCCTAAAGAGCGGCCAGCAAATTCGTGATCATTACAGCCAGATCATCGAAGACTATCTGCGAGACCACGGCGGATTTGCACCCGTTCACGATAAGTCGCCATCGGAGCAGATTTCGGACTTGTTTGGCATGAGCAAAAAGCAATTCAAAAAGGCGATCGGTGGCTTGTACAAGCAAAAGGTTATCACGATCGAGAAAGACGGCATCCGATTGGTTTGACCGCCGGATCTATATTAGGATGACTCCGCGTCCAAATCGGGATGTTTAATCAAACGTTCGGTGCGGTGATGAGTGCGATGAGTCATCCGGCTCTGATTACGTTTGTGGTTGCATGCGAGCGGATTGACACTCGGAATGATATCGACGAAGCGGGATTGGGGACCTTCGTAATGTGGGACCAGTTCGAATCGGAAAATTCAGGGGCCGATTGTGCCAGAGACGCCAATTTCTAGGAGACGGCCAATGCATCCGATTCACTTGCGAACTTCGTCTTTGATCTCTCTTGCCGGTGGGCAATCGCATCGCGGCGTATCGACCGTTGGCCTGATCTCGCACATCGCAATTTTGACGGTCGTGCTGGCAATAGTGGTCGGTTCCGTTGCTGCTCAGGCGGACGATGAGCTTGAACAACTCGGCGCAGTAGAGCCCACATCGGAATCGCTGGATTTCTTTGAATCCAAGATTCGCCCCTTGCTGATCGACCACTGCTACGAGTGTCATGGTGAGGACTCGCAGGAATCCGAACTTCGCGTTGACACGTTGGCGGGAATGCTGACCGGTGGATTGGCGGGGGCATCCGTCGTTCCAGGGAAACCAACGAGCAGCTTGTTGGTCACTGCCGTCCGCTATCACGACAACGATCTGAAGATGCCGCCGGACGAGAAGTTGTCAGACATTCAAATTGCGGACGTTATCCGGTGGGTTGAGATGGGAGCACCCCATCCCGACTCAAACACGGTCGGACCAATTGTTCCGCGGAACGAGGTGGACTTGGAAGAAGGTCGCAAGCACTGGGCGTTCCAGCCGCCTGTGAAAGCGACTCCGCCGATCGGTGACGCATCAATGGATGTTCCAAACCCGATCGATGCATTTGTACTGACCAAATTGCATGCCGAAGGCCTGAGTCCCAACCCGCCCGCCGACAAACGGACGCTTCTCCGCCGAGTCACGTTTGACTTGACCGGTTTGCCGCCGACACCTGAGGAGATCAATGCCTTTCTGTCCGATCATTCGGGCAACGCATTCGCGAAAGTGGTCGATCGTTTGCTCGCCTCTCCTCACTACGGTGAACGTTGGGCACGCCATTGGTTGGACGTCGCTCGCTATGCCGATTCGAACGGGCTGGATGAGAATGTGGTCCATGGGAACGCGTGGCGTTACCGTGACTACGTCGTGCGATCACTGAACGATGACAAACGCTACGACGAATTCGTCGTCGAGCAATTGGCGGGTGATCTGCTGGATTCGGGCAGCGACGTTGATCTTCTTCACGAGCGTTTGATCGCAACCGGCTTCCTCGTTTTGGGGCCAAAGGTTCTGGCGGAAAAGGACCAAGCCAAGATGGAGATGGACATCATCGATGAACAGATCGATACCGTCGGTCGCAGTCTGATGGGGCTCACGCTCGGGTGTGCCCGCTGTCACACGCATAAGTTTGATCCAATCAGTCACCACGACTACTACGGACTGGCGGGGATCTTTCAAAGCACTCAAACGATGGACAGCTACGAGACGGTCGCGGAATGGCATGAGAATACGATTGAGACACCTGACCAGGCGGAGAAACTGAAGCAGCATCAACAAAGGATCGCCGATCAAGAAGAGTTGATCGTAAAAGAGATTGCGGACGCCAAGTCAAAGTTGGAACCGGCACCCGATGCCGCGGCCAAACTGGATGAGATTGAGAAGCGATTTCCGGATGAAACTCAGACGGAGCTTGCCACACTTCGTGAAGATCTCGATCGTTTGAAAAAGGAAACGCCGGAGTTACCAACTGCGATGGGCGTTGTCGATGGCGATATCGCAGACACCGCCGTCCATCTTCGCGGCAGTCACCTGACCCTCGGCGACGTGGTTCCTCGCCGCGTGCCTGAGGTTTTGGCTCTCGATGATCAACCGGTGATTCCAGCCGACCAAAGCGGTCGACTCGAGTTTGCTCGTTGGTTAACCGATGGGCGTCATCCGCTCACCGCCCGCGTGATGGTCAACCGTTTGTGGCGTGGCCACTTTGGCAGAGGTTTGGTTCCGACTGTCGACAACTTTGGATTGAAGGGCAGCCCACCAACGCATCCAGAATTGTTGGATTGGTTGGCGATTCGATTTGTCGAGGAAGGTTGGTCGATCAAGGCGATGCACCGGATGATCGTGCTTTCGCAAACCTATCAACAAAGTAGCGACTTTGACGCGTCCAACGCGGAACGGGATCCGGGCAACCAGTTGTATTGGCGATTCAGCGTGCGACGGCTGGAAGCTGAAGCAATTCGCGATGCTTTGTTGGCTGTCAGTGGTCAACTCGACCGGACCACCGGCGGCAACATCATGCAGTACAAAAATCGTGAGTATGTGTTCAACCACACGTCGCAAGACAAATCAAAGTACGATTCGAATCGACGTTCGATCTACGTGCCAGTGATCCGCAATCACTTGTACGACATGTTCCAGTTGTTCGACTACACCGACGCGAGTGTTCTGAACGGCGATCGAAATACCAGCACGATCGCGCCGCAGGCATTGTTCCTGATGAACTCTGAGATGGTGTCTGAGCTGACGTTTGCGATGGCAGATCGTTTGCTGAATGATGACGCCGACTCCGCGCAACGCATTCAACGTTTGTACTTGGAAGCTTACGGACGGCCAGCTAGCGATGCGGAGATATCCGACGGCGTCCGGTTCCTCTCACGATTCGAGACGATTCTGCGAGAAAACAATGTTGATTCCCTTAGCAGCGAGTCCAGTCCGGAACGCTCCGCTTGGCAAACGTTTTGCCAAGCCGTGGTGTCGTCCAGCGAATTTGTCTATCTGCGTTAGAAACTTCGTTCATCCAATGAAGTCCCGCCTCCTTCAATCCCACCTGTGCTGATGCAGTTCTCACGACGACGGTTCTTGCAAAACACCGCGGCGGGATTTGGATCGCTCGCGTTGGCATCGCTGCTTGCGGACGAGGCTCGAGGGGCCAGCGGCAGTGCCGCGTCGCTTTTGACGACGCCACATTTCCCGCCAAAGGCGAAACGCGTGATCTTTCTGTTCATGAAAGGTGGCCCGTCGCACATGGACACATTCGACCACAAGCCTCAGTTGCAGAAGGACGATGGCAAGCCGTTGCCGTTTGAAAAGCCTCGTGTCCAATTTGCTCCGACCAGCAATCTGTTGGCGTCACCTTGGAAGTTCAAGCAATACGGCGAGAGCGGGATCGCGGTCAGTGAATTGTTCCCCCATGTCGCAGAGTGCGTCGACGATTTGTGCATTATCAATTCGCTGCACGGCACTAACCCGGCTCATGGCGGCGCGAGCATGAAGCTGCACACGGGCAGCGACGTGTTTGTGCGTCCCAGCATGGGTTCGTGGGTCACGTATGGTTTGGGCACCGAGAACCAGAACTTGCCCGGATTCATCACCATCTGTCCGACATTAGCACACGGCGGGACGAAAAATTGGGGCTCGGCGTTTCTGCCCGCCAGCGTTTCCGGGACTCCGATTGGCAACGCCAGTCAATCATCTGATCAAGCCCGTGTGAAGTACGTCGAGAACGCTCGTCTGTCGCTGGATGCCCAACGTATGCAGCTGGATTTGACTCAATCCATGAATCGAGGTTTCTTGGAAACGACCGGCCCGGATTCCGACCTGGAAGCTCGTATCCAGTCGTTTGAACTAGCGTTTCGAATGCAAACCGAAATGCCGGAGGCGTTGGACTTGGAAGCCGAGACAGAGGCGACACACAAACTTTACGGCATCGACAACGAAACCACGGCGGACTTCGGACGCCAGTGCTTGATGGCACGCCGATTTGCCGAACGTGGCGTGCGGTTTGTCCAGGTCACGCACAGCAACACGGAAGTGCAGTGGGACCAGCATGGAAATCTACGCAAAGGACATGCACAAAATGCGGCCGAGGTCGACTTGCCGATCGCGGGGTTGCTGAAAGATTTGAAGACGCGTGGTTTGCTAGACGACACGCTGGTGTTGTGGGGCGGCGAGTTCGGACGCACACCGACGTGCCAGGGATCCGGACAGGACGGACGCGATCACAACCCAGAAGGTTTCACGATGTGGATGGCTGGGGCTGGATTGAAAACCGGAATCCAGTACGGTGCGACGGACGAGTACGGCTACTACGCGGTCGAGAACAAAGTGCATCTGCATGATCTCCACGCCACGATGTTGCATCTGTTAGGACTCGATCATGAGCGACTGACGTATCGTCACGCTGGCCGCGATTTCCGCCTGACCGATGTCGCCGGGAAAGTGGTCCACGACATATTCGCTTAGACGAGGGGGCCGTACGCCTGACGCTGCGAATCGTTGTTGGCAACGCACCGCTTGCCGGTCTCAAGCCTACGACTTGTGCGGCAGCGTTTCGTTTTCGGAGTTGGTTTTTGCCGCGAAGGGATTGGTGTGAACGTCGCCGACGACGCCATTCATCGCCCCGATCCAACTGCGAATTTGATCTTCCGTTTGAAAGCCGACGTGATCGCCAAGCTTTTCGCCATCGCGAAAGAGCATCATTCGTGGGATGCCAGTGATCTTGAACTTGCGAGCGAGATCTTGATTGCCGCAGAGACTGATGGAATGGATCTCCAAACCCTCTGGAGGATCGGCTTTGAGTGCTTTGAGTTCCTCATCCAAGCGATTGCAGGGACCGCACGAGTACGACCCGAACTTAACCAAAACCAAATTGTCCTGGTCGACCAACCGGTCAAACGACTCTTCGCTGTATGTGCCCGTGATCTCCGACATGCTACATCCGCCCAGTCCAAAGATCGCGATGGAAAGCAGCAAACCAAATCGAGTTGGAGAAGAGGAAGCCATCGGCGGGTAATTTCGTGTGAGCTGAGAGAGGAGCGTTCACCGCACGGTTGCGGGAACAGTGATCACGGTCCTTTGGCAAACACTTGGTCACAAAACGCGTCGTGTCAAACGCTTTGGCTGAGAAGCTGATTTCACATCCACGACTGCAATCGGGCATCTTCTGGTGCCAGTCAGAGTAGAACAGTTGTCCCCAACTGTTCCGTCGGTAAGGGGGCGATTGCAAATTGCAAAATGGACATTGCAAATTGGCAATTGCAGGTCGGTGAAACTGGTGACTTGCCAAGCCGGAAACACTTTGCGATTTGCAATGAACAATTTGCACTTTGCAATCCACTCACGACGGTCCCACCGGGACGATGTTGCTGCATCTCGTCCGCGATTGGTTTCGAGGCTTGCACCTCGCGCCAAGTACGTGGGCTCCTCCGGAGTCATTTGTCCAAGGTCGCTCTGGATGAGGCCTTCTGAATGATGCGGTGTTAATCGGTTGCATCATTCCAATGTGCATCTATCGAGACTTCATCGCGAAGATGGTCTGCGGTACAACCCGAGGCCGCTCGGGTTCGCGGGTTTAGCTGGGTAGTAGGCCGAAGGCTGCGGCTAGGAAGGCGGGGCCGTTGAACATGGCGTGGATTAGGATTGCGACGGTTGTGTTCTGAGTGCGGTCGAAGATGAAGGGCAGGATCAGCATCAGAGGCAACGAGAGGACCAGTGTTGAAACGCCAAATGGGATGTGGAAGGCGAGCCATAGCAATCCAATCGCCAACCAACTGTGTCGCATCGCGAGGCGTGACTGCACATAGCCTCGCCATAGCAACTCTTCGCCGACGATGTTCAGCACAAACATGGGTGCCCAAAGCAAAAGCAGCAGACGGTCTCCACCTTCCAGCGGCGACATGTCGATGCACCAGGGTTCTGTTTCAACCGGCGGCAAGAAACCAAGCCGAGCTAGGATGTTCCAGGCCGCGAGTATCAAACCAGTTCCAGCCAGCACTGCGAAGATTCCGCCAACTGCATGGATGCAGTCTGTCCTGCTCATTGGGCGTACGCGAAGCGATTCCATGATTTTCGCAAAGGTGTTGGCTCCTTCTCGATAGGCTTGCCACACCGCGTAGGTGACCATGGGAGGGAACAGTAGGAACCCGATCAGATACCAATGCGTTGCCGGGTGCAGTCCCGGTTGGGCTCTCAATGCTGGAAGCACCCAACCTAGGAGCAGCACGAGGTAGAAGGTCGCCGCCGAAAAGATCGCGGCTGCATTCACGATCGTCAGAGAAGTACGTTGGCAGTTCATTAAGTAGCATCCAAGCAGATTGCATGCCTTTGTCTTCCGTCACCATTGGCTGTTTCAATGATGGACACGCTGACCATGTACAACCCGATCATCGCTCAAGCGACTAATGGGGCTTGTGACGGTTCGTTTCTTCTCAGAACAACACACCGCGAGCGGTGAGGTATCCGAACAGAAAACCGATCGCCGTGAAGACGAGGATGCTGACCAACCAGGTTGGACTCGATATTCCGGTCGCCTGCGAAGCAGCGGAGACGGGGTTTTCCGGCGGTGGGTCTCGAGGAGGTGGCGGTGGAGTGACAACAGAGCTGGTGCTTGACGTGGATGAGTCAGGGGCGGATGCGGCAAAACCAACATTGTCCCAGCTCATTTCGTCGAGCATCGATTCGCCGAACGAGTCTTCCGGGCTAGGGATGCCAGCGGCGGGGATTGCTACCGGTTGCATTCCTTCGCCGATTTGGATGGATCCCGAGTCGTTTGTGTCAGCATCCATTGTTGCCCACGGACTCAGACGCATCACGACTTCCGCAGCGGTGGTGATTCGCCGAGAGACTTCCTTTTCCATCATGTCCGCGATTGTGTCGACAAACGCTTCGCTGAGTTCCGGTGCGTGTTGAGTCGGCTTGAGCGGCATCTCGTTCAAATGTCGTCGGCATTTCGATTTGGAATCGCCACCAGGAAATGGCACTGAGCCTGTGCAGGCGTAGTACAGCGTGCAACCGAGCGAATAAATATCGCTGGGCGGTCCGACTTGGTCTGGTGTTCGAATTTGTTCGGGCGATAAGTAGTCCGCGGTTCCAACCACCATGCCAGCCCGAGGATCATCATCCGGTCCGAATGACAAAGCCGCCAAACCGACGTCGGATACTTTGGCGTGACCGTCGGGAGTGACCATGATGTTGGCTGGTTTCACATCGCGATGGACCAAACCGGATTCATGAGCGTAGGCCAGCCCCGCGGCGGCTTGAGCGATGATCGAGGCGGCTTGTTGCATCGACAGGCGACCGTGCTCGCGAACCAATCGTCGCAGATCGGTTCCCGGGACATACTCGGTGACCAAGTAGTGAACCTTGCCGTCCTTGCCCGCGTCAAAGGCTCGCACCAAATAGGGACTGTCGAGGTTCGACTGAAGCCGAATCTCGCGAGCAAAGCTTTCCAGGCTCAGCGGGTCGGACTTTTGTAGCGGCAGAACTTTGATTGCACATTGTCGGCCCATGATCTTGTGCACGCCACCAAAGACCTGCCCCATGCCGCCTTGGCCGAGGAACTCGGTGATGACGTAGTTGCCCAATGTCAGCTTGGTTCGACCTGCGCGGATTTGTTGAGATTGGTAAGACGTCAAGATTCGGTCGCGAACCAACACCTTGGACATTTCTTCGCAGACCAACTCGGGGTTCAAGCGATCTTCGCTGGCGAGGTTTTGTTTCACCTCTTTGGCGGCGCGTTCCCACTGCTCCGCCTTGAGCAAATCAGATCTCAAGGCGGCTTCTCGAAAAACGGCGACGGGGGAAAGCGTCTCGGTCATCAGCTCACTTCGTGGTATCGAACACAACGCACAAGTGAGTCACACCGTGACCCGATGATGCCCATTCGATCCGGTCGTCTTCGCATTTGACTTCGCCGTCGATCGATGCGGCATCGATGGATTGCATTGACACCGCGGGTGGATGGACTGCATCGCTGTGGTCTTCCCCGAGCGGACGTGACAGGGGCGAGATCGGATGAGCGAGGGCGACTGGTTGGCAGAACCGCACGATGCCGCGAACGGATTTGCTGGTTGTCTGAATCGCTCGCAGGTGCATCACCATTCGGCCGTCATCCAATAATCCCGTCGCGACGACCTGAATGCGCATCGTCGATGGCGAGGCATGCATCAACCACGATCCCGCGGGCACACCTTTGCGAATCACTTGCCCATTGGGAACTTGCAGCACCGTTGGGGTTCGCCAAGGTTGCATGGCGGCATCGATTGGATGCGGGACGTCAAACCCGAAAGCAAATTCGTGCCAAGGCGAATAATTATCGGTGGCTTCGCTTGGAGAACCCGACGCATTTGCAAGAGGCAACAGTGTTTCCAGGAAACGATCTTCGCTGCGGCGATGGAAGCTATTGCCGTGTGTTGCGACCAACGTTCGGCATTCGTCTTCTTCGTGAACAAATCCGAGAGGTGCGATGAAGCGGCGGGCGCTTGTTCGATGAAGCTTCTCTCGCACGATCGCTCGCACCACGGGGCTGGCACCTGGAAACGCCATTCTCAGAACGGGATGATGGATCCAGTCCAACGAATCGTCCGCTCCGCCGGTTCCTTGCGATGATGCATTCAAAGTTTCAAAACGAATGCGGTATCGAACCAACCGGCTGCCGCGAACCAATTCGACTTCCGATTGCCACTTCAGCGTTTTTGATGAAACGCTTGTCGACGAATCGGTGTTTGCGTCGGCAGGCATTTCGATCGTGCCTTCCAACGCCACAACTCCGCGAGAGATACTGTTCTCTTTTGTTTGGACCGAATTGCATTTGGCGACAACGCCTTCGGCCTTCTTCTTCGCGGGCACAAATTCAATCCGAGTCGACAAGCGGTTCCCTCGGACTTTGCCGCTGTAGACGCCTTGGATTCCGCCGTGTTCCGAGTTGATTGACAACTCCAAGAACTCATTGCTCATTCGTTCGCCATCGACGATCGGACCAGGGCCGCGGCTCATCGATCGACCAAGCTGTTTCGCCCAGCGGATCAGTCGTGGGTTGTCGTTCTCGGCCGAGTTTGGGCGGGCACTGTTGTTGGGATCCGTCAACAAAGCTTTGGCGGCCGCGTTGGAGCTGGTCCATCGGTAACCCCATGCGGGGACGTCCAGCACCGCGTCGGTGTTTCCTTTGTCAGCGTGAGCGTGGAAGATCGAACGATCGGTGGTTGGCAATTTGCCTTTCACGATCACACGTTGGCGAGTCGGCACGTTGTTGCCATTGACCACCAGAACGCTTTCGGTCGGTTGTGTTTTCGCGGCGATGTTCGCGTCCGCGGAAACTTGGGCGCAATCGTCCAGCCCAAGCGATTCGGCCAAGCCGTGAGTGGGATCGGTGCGTCGTGGGTTCGCCAACATGGACAATCCGTTGGCGTCACGCTGGGATTGCCCGCGGACCAAGGAGGCATACTGCGTGGCGGATTGCCTGGCCGCTGAGGAACCTGCACGCATTCGATCGGCCGGCGAATCTTTCCACGATGCGGAAGATCCGTGGTGATAGGGATGTTCGCCATCGATGAAGTATTCGTCGATCTTCCAAAACCGACCAAGAGCGAGCGTCCAGGTTGCGGCTCGATTCAGATCGTCGAAGCTCTCGCAGCCTTTGCCAGGCCAGTGAACCAAGAGAGCCGTCGCGATTTCTCCCGCGTCGATGGCTTCACCCAATCTGGTCCCTAGAGTGAGGAACGAAGATTCGTTGTTGGCATCGACCGGTTTGGCTGTCAAAGCCTCGATTTCGTGACCGCTTTCACCAAGAATGACTTTGGCTTCGTCACCGAATCCGGTTCCATTGAGAAAATCAATCGGCAACAAGCCGCGGCACTGCGTTTGCGATTGTCCATCGTGTTTGTGACTGGCCAACGCCGCGACAATTTCCGGGGTCGTGCTGCCTCCCAAACGCGCGTGCACAGACATTGGTTGACCGACCGCACGTTGGACTTGTTCAATCGACTCACGCAGCGACCGTTCCATTTGGTCGATCGTCAATTCGTCGTAGCAAACGGTGGACGCTGGTCCGCCGCCTGCCCACGACATCGCATCGGATGCCAATCGCGATTGAAAGGCTTGCTGTACCGAGTCGTCTGATTTCAAAACCGCATCGGCGACCGCTTGGTCGACCAACGCGTTGCGAGGCGTCGACAAGATCGCTTCGGTATCGCTGGTTTTCGGTTCGGGCAGTTCCAGAAAACGGTCCAGTGTCGATGGAGTCAGCAGCGTCAGATCAATCAGTGATGGATCGGACGCAAAGTAGTGGTCGCGTTCTTCCGCCAGAGCGTCAAAGCAATCGTGTAGCGCCGCGGCGGTTGCTTCGGCATCGTTTCGCACCCAAGCCTCGGCGGCGTCCAGGACTCGCGTTTCGAAATAGACCTGGTCAAGGTTGCTGGTGTAGCGAAGTCGGCGGGTGAGCACTTGAATCTGCCACCATGTGTAGCTGAGCGCGAAAAAGTCGGCTTGCGAAATTTCGCGGCCCTTTTCGGTCACCAATCGGACATCGTCCAACAAAGAGGCGGATTGATTCTGCCAATTGTCGTTCGGATTCTTCTTCAGCACGCTCGAGTCGCCGAACCAACTGGATTGGATTGACGAATCAATGAGAGCCAGCGCGTCGTTGCGGCTTTGGCACCGAATTCGGACGTCACGGTGTGACTCCAAATCGACGGTCACGCTGCGACTGGCGGAATCGGATGCCGGCAAAGAATCGCGAACGGAGGCGGTCAGTTTTGACAGGCTGGCCTCGGGAATCAGCAGCAAACGGACTGGGCCAGCGGTCGCGGGGTCCGATTCTGCTGATTGTGACGCTTGGTCCGGTTCCGTCAGGCTGCCGATGGGAGTCGGCGGCGAAGGCAAATCGTCCGCTCGATGCCAGGTGGGGAGCCGCCCCGCCTGAGCGAGTAGACGAGGATGCCAGGCCGCTGTCAGAGTGCCCAATAGGCTCCGAGCGGCGTCATGATCCAACCGAGAGGGGAAATCTTCGATCGTGCTGCAGGGAATTAGGACGCAACATTCGGCAAAGGACGGCATGAGCGACTAAAATTTGACGTGAAGGAGCGAAAAGGGGATACTAGCGGTTTGGCGAGATCGCCGGCACCTCCCGGACTCGCCCCTGGTGTCAACTTTAGCTGACACCACTCATCGAAATAAAAAATCTTGTCTCTTCGTGTTGAAAGTAAACCATGGCCGGATCCGGCGGCGTTTGGGGAATTGAAATTGGTCAGAGCGCGCTCAAGGCGTTGCACTGTGTCAAACAGGGCGATGAGATCGTTGCCGATGCCTTTGATCTGATCGAGTATCCCAAAATTTTGGGACAAGCCGATGCGGATCCGGACCAACTGATCGCCGATGCGCTGGATCAGTTGATGCAGCGAAACGACGCGATTCGCGATCGCGTTTGCATCAGTGTTCCCGGTCAAAGCGGTCTGGCAAAGTTCTTCAAGCCACCACCGGTGGAACTGAAGAAAATCCACGACATCGTCAAGTACGAAGCCAAGACGCAAATTCCGTTTGAGTTGTCCGACGTGGTTTGGGATTACCAAACGATGCCGGGTGCCACCATCCAGGAAGGCTACGCACTGGAAAGCGAAGTCGGTTTGTTCGCGATGAAACGCGAGCAAGCTTACCGGCAACTCGCTCCGTTCAAAGATGCCGACATCGAAGTCGACATGGTGCAGCTGACTCCGATCTCGCTCTACAACATGGTCGCGTACGACCGGTTCCACGAGCGAATCGAGAACGAATCGTTCGACCCGGATGAGCCTCCGACGTCCAGCGTCCTTTTGTCGATCGGTACCGACAGCAGTGATTTGATCGTCACGAATGGTTTCCGAATTTGGCAACGCAGCATGCCAATCGGTGGTAACCACTTCACACGTCAATTGACGAAAGACTTGAAGCTGACGTTCGCGAAAGCGGAACACCTCAAACGCAACGCGCGTGAAGCGGTCGATCCGAAACTCGTCTTCCAAACCATGCGACCGGTCTTCAACGACTTGGTCACTGAAGTCCAACGTTCGATTGGTTTCTTCCGCAGCATTGATAAGAAGGCCGAGATCACCGAATTGCTGGTGACCGGTAACACGGTGAAGATGCCAGGTTTGGCCGCTTACCTCGGCAAGAACCTCGGCTACGAAGTCCACACGCTCGACCGATTCAATCGCTTGTCCGGCGATGATGTTCTCAGCATCCCAACCTTCCGTGACAACGCACCCACTTTCGCGGTTTGCTACGGGTTGTGTTTGCAGGGCTTGGGACTGAGCCAGATTCACACGTCGTTGATCCCGGCGGAGATCAAGACCGAACGCATGATCCGCGCGAAGAAGCCTTGGGCTTTGGCGGGGATGGCGGCTTTGTTGCTGGGAACGACGACCCAGTACGCACTCACCCAGCGTTCGTGGCAAACGACTCACGAAGATTTGTGGTCCGGCGCCGCCCAGGCCGTCTCGAGCATGTCGTCACACAGCTCGGATCAAAAGTCAGAGGATTCGTTGCTGGTCAGTCGCTTGACGTTCTTGAATCGACTGGGCGAAGAGATTTCCGGCAACGCGGAACGTCGATTGGTTTGGTTGGAAGTCATCAACGCGGTTAACGCGGCGATTCCACGGGCGGAATACCCCGAGGACAAAATTCCAAGCATCAAAGAGCTGCCACTGGAAGATCGGATCGACTTCCACATCACAGAAATCGACACCAAGTACTACGAAGACCTCGCCGAAGATTGGTACTCGGAGCGTTTGGACACTCGGTACAAAGAGGAAATGAAGAACTGGTATGACCTGATGCGAGATTCCGCGCCGCCGGAAGAACTCGCCGAGGACACCGGTCCCGAAGAAGACGGCTGGGTCATCCAGTTGAAGGGATACCACTATTACAACAGCCCCAAACACAAGGGCGAAGAAGGTAGCCAACACGTTCGGAAGTATTTGACGACGGCGTTCCGTGAAAAACCAATCACCTTGATCGACCCGCAAGGCAACCCGATCACGTTCACGCCTGAGGAATTTGGTTTTAGCTACCCGATCTTGTTGAACGACAACCAACCCCAACTGGTTCAAGTGCCAAACCCGGACTACGACCCGGTCGCTGCGATGACGGCGATGCAGTTGCGAGCCGAAGGCGACGAAGACGTTGAGGTCGAAACTCAATTTTTGGAAGTGCTGCGACTGGATTTTGTTTTCCAGGTCGTTTGGAAAGAAAGCGTTTTGAGCGATCGCATCGAAGCAAAACGATTGGCGGAAGAAGAAGCTGCTGCACAAGCGGAATTGGAAGGCACTGGCGACGGATCGGGATCAGAGGACGATGTTGATGCCGATCCAGATTCAGTCGCGATGGCCAACTAGTTCAATACGACGGCGATCTCCTCGCCAACAACCACACACCACCTTTTCTCTCTCGACTCGGTCTGATCGATGGATCAACTCAAGCAATCATTCGCTGCCGCAGCCAAGTACGGCTTTTGGATTGGCACCGGCACCATCACACTCGGTGCATTGGTGATTTGGTTTCTCGTCACCGGCGAATTGGTGGAGGAGAACAACAGTCGAACGTCGAAGATCAAAAGCGACGTCAGTGCGGTCTCAACGCTTCGTTCTGAATTGCCCGAGCATCCCAATCAGATTTCCAAAGCGGCGATGGACTCGTTGGTGGAAGGGCGACAAGCCGAAGTCCTGGAAGTTTGGCAAGAAGTCTACGACGCCCAACGCGATATTCTGGTTTGGCCGGAAGAAGAGCTGACCACCGAATTCGTCGATGAATTTCGCGATTTGATGCCAATCGAAACGCACATTGCGTATCCACCGGAAGACGGACAAGAGATTCCAAGTTCGTACCGGAATCTGTACGCGTACTACATCAAGGACGTGTTGCCCAGCATCGCGGAAATCGCGAAGGCTGAATGGGAAGCTGAGTTTCGGTCCGCCGGTGCTGGTGGGATGGACGCCATGATGGGTGGCGGCATGGATTCGATGATGGGTGGCATGGATGGAATGGGCGGGTACGGCGGCATGGGCCGTGGCCCCATCAACATCGCCGGTGTGGAAGATGTTCCGTTGGTCGATTGGCCGGTCAGTTCTCAGTCAGCCATCATCACCGAATTGTTTCCTTGGCAGGGCCGTACGCCATCAACGTTGGATGTCTACTACAGTCAAGAAAACCTCTGGATTCTGCGACAGTTGCTGGCAATCGTTGCGGATGTCAACGGTGAGGCACAACAACCGTTCGAAGCCAAGATTCACGTGATCAACCACCTGTCGCTCGGTAAGAAGGTCAAATTCACGTCCGGTTCCATCCAAAAACCCGGAGTTGCCATGACCGGCGGCATGGGAGGAATGGGGATGGATATGGGAATGGACATGGGCATGGGAATGGATGACATGTACGGCGGAATGGAAGGAGGCGACATGTACGGCGGTATGGATTCGGGTATGGGCACAATGTCAGAAGCTCCCGATCCGGTGGACAATCGTTACGTCGACACGTCGTATGAACCCATTGACGGTGCCACTTTGCGTTCCGCACTCGAAAGCGATTCGCCTGAGGACGCGCCGTTGAAAGTTGCGAAGCGAGTTCCGGTGATGATGTCGTTGCAAATCGATCAACGCTACATTCCCGATCTGTTGGCCGCGTGCGGCAGTGCTCCACTGATGGTGGAAGTCAAACAGGTTCGAATCCTTCCCAAATCCGCTGGTGCCAGCGCCGTCGGTTCGATGGGCGGCGGTGGCGGAATGGGCGGCGGCATGGATTCCATGATGGGCGGTATGGATATGGACATGGGAATGGGCATGGACGGCGGTATGGGAATGGGTGGCATGGGGATGGGAATGATGGGCGGCGGTGCGAGCCAAGGCCCCAAGGAGAAGTTCCCGCTTGATGTCACGGTGGAGGTCTACGGCCTCATTCACATCTACAATCCACCGGATGAAGCCAAACTCGGCGTCGAACAAGTCACCGAAGACACGATGTTGGACGGTGAAACCATGGCCCAGAGTGCCGAAGAGGATCTCAAAGGGGCTGGCAATGGTGCAGGAGCCGACGCGACGACGCAGCCCACTGTCGACACACCTGATTCCGCTTTACCGCCGCCAGCGGCTGATCCCGATGCAACCACACCCGCCGAGGACGCAGCTACTCCGGATGCAAACGAAGCTTCACCCCAGCCCGCGGGAGAAGCCGCGGTCCCGGGCAGCTCCGCCAGTACAACGGGTTAGCGGGTAAAACTGTTAAAGTCATGAGCAGGAATGAACGATCAGATGCCTTTTCCGCGAAGCATTTGATGAGCCATTCCGAAGAAGATCGCGATCGTTCAGGTTGATTGTGGCGACCATCCAACCTCGAACACGTTTAAAAACTGAGACGTCGCCAACCTTTCCTTTTCTCTTTCGTGCGTGCGAGTCAAACCATCATGGATGCCGACAAAATCAAACAGTTCTTCATCTTCCACGGTGAAAAATTTGTCGTCGGAATTGTTGTTCTGGCGGCTGGTTGGATGGTCTATTCCGGTCTGAACATGCCCAACATGTTGGACGAAGTCCAACCGGAGCGTTTGACGGCGGATGCCAACACGGTTCGCGCCAGCATCGACGAGGATCACAACGAAAACATTCTGCCTGAAAGGGAACCTGTTTTCGACATCCTGGCTGAAACCGCTCGTAAGCGAACGCCAGTCGATGCAACGGCCTACAAGATGCCTCACTTGTTGGAACGCAAGACCATCGACACATCGATTCGTCGCAAAGATCCGGTCGTGCACGCACCGCTCGAACTGCGGGTAGACAGTCACATCGCATCGATCGCGATTCTGTCGCGAAGCGGAGAGTACCCGCTCAAAGACCTGGAGGGTGCCGAAGCTTTGGAAGTCGTTGAGGAAGAAAAACCACGTCCCCGAAGCCGTCGTCGAGGTCGCGGTGGCATGGATGAGATGATGGGGATGGACGGCATGGGCATGGATGGAATGGGAATGGAGCAGGGAATGGGGATGGATATGTACGGTGCCGATATGGGAATGGGGATGGGCATGGATCCGGGGATGATGGGAGGCATGGGGTCCATGTCAGCCACCGCCGCCGGTCGCCGATTCAACGCGAAGCACAATTTTGGATTCACACCGACGACGAAGGACAGCCAGCTTCCCGTTCCGCAATACGCTTGGTTCATTTCCGGGACTGCCGTGATTCCTCACAAGGCGATGGCGGAGTCGTTCCGCGAGGCACTGCAGAGTGCGGAGGGGTATCTTCCGGTCCGAGATCAACCTCTGTATTTCAATTACGAAGTGCAGCGAGCGGACGTCACGAACAAGAGTGTTGATGAGTTGGCGGACGAAGATTGGATTCTTCGCTACACCCGTGAGCAAAACGTAAAGCAAGCCGCGTTTTCTTGGGCGGGCTACGCACAAGAAGTGGTGCCCGAGGAATACCGAGATCTCAACGTCACAGGCTACATTCCGCCGGTTTTGCTGATGGACTATACGGACTTCGTTACACATCCGCTGATCCCAATGGTTTCTCGTCGTGAAAAGCAGATGAAGGCTCGCGAGGAGATGATGCGAGAAGAGAAGTTCGGTGCCGATGATCTTGAATTGGCCGGCCCAGGTTCCGCGGGCATGGGCATGGGCGGTATGGGAATGGATATGGGCATGGACATGGGAATGGGGATGGAGATGGATATGGGAATGCAAATGGGGGGAATGGGCTCCTATGGCGGGATGGCGATGGTGGAAGAAGATCCGGTCGATTACAAGCTGATGCGTTTCTACGATTTCGCAAGCAACCAAGATCCGAATACCCCTCGCCCCGGTCGGAAGTACGTCTACCGTATGCGTTTGGCAGTTGTGGACCCGAACTTCCCCGCCAATGCACTGCAACAACCAAAGGTTTCGTCGCTCTCGGGTGAGGTTTATCAACGAGTTTCAAAGTTGATGGAAGCTGCCGAAGCAGACAAAGCTCGCAAGGGGCACTTCCAACGTTGGTCCGATTGGAGCGAACCAAGCCCAGATATCTCTTTGCCAAGCTTCACCGACTATTACGCTGGCCCCGTCGAAGTATCGCGAGTGAAGGAGTTGGAGGTCAAAGGCAAGAAGGTGGAGTACTCCCCAGAACCGCCGACAGCAAAAGCGGTCAACCTGAACTACAACCTCCAATTCAGAACCTTCATGCCAGTTTGGATGGAAAGCCTGAAGCCCGGATCGGTTCTGTCCTACGAAGGACCCGCTGAGTTAATTGATCCGATTGATCTCGTCGTCAAAAAGGTGGAAGATGCGAAAATAACTTCGCAAACCACGGTGATCGATATTGATGGTGGTCGAGTGCTGCCAATGACAGGCGAATCCGAATTGGAGGAGCCTGGAATGATGCTGCTATTTGACGAGAATGGATCGTTGAAAGTGACCGGCGAAGTGGAAGATCAAGAGATGTATCGGATCTACTCCTTTGCCGAAGAACGCGGTCTGTAATAGCGAATGCCACGATTCAACGCCTTTGAATACCTTTCCTCGCCCGAATCCACTCAGGCGGGAAGTTCCATCGGCGTTGTTTACGGTGTCGATAGCACGCTGAGAAAATGGGCAATCGACGCGATTGTCGGTGACAGCGAATGGACGCAGGTCGACGGCGAAGTTTGCAAGTGGTCGGATTTGCGTGATGATCTCGCCACTGCGTCCTTGTTCGATTTCGACGGCGGTGACAAACGAACTCTCGTGGTTCGTTCCGCGGACAAATTTCTGTCCAATCATCGGCCTGAGATTGAAAAGTACGTGTCCGCCCCTGGTGATGCCACCCGGTTCGTTCTCGAATTGGAATCACTTGCCAGCAACACTCGCGTTTACAAAGCGGTCGACAAATCGCATTTGCTGGTTGCTTGCACCAGTGCTACGGACGCAAAACTCGGCATCACCGCGGCATCGCGCCGGAAGTTTCTAACTTCGTTTGTTGCCGATCGCCACAAAACGCAACTCGCTCCCGCCGCCGCGGACGCCTTGGTGGAGATGTTGGGCGAGGAGATCGGCATGCTGGATACCGAGATTGCGAAACTTGCGTTGTACGTCGACGTCGGCGGAAAGATTGAAGAACCTCTCGTCCGAGATGTCGTGGCCGGATGGCAGGGCAAAACCGTTTGGCAAATCACCGATGCGATCGCTGCCGGTGACGCAGCGGAAGCGTTGCGACAACTCGATAAGCTTTTCAGCGGTGGGCAACGTGCAATTGCTTTGTTGCCGCAGATCGCTTGGTCGCTTAGACGATTGGGGATGACCACCGCAGCCATCGAGTTTCGCGAACGAAGCGGTCGGCCCTGGCAATTCGAAGACGCTTTGGCAGCCGGTGGAATTCGGCGTGGGTTCGAAGTTCAATCCGCGAAAAAGCAACTGCAGTCGATCGGTCGGGAAAGAGCCAAACAATTGTTGCCGTGGCTGCTCGATGCCGATCTGCGTCTCAAAGGCACCCACAGTGCCGAGGGTCGCGACCGATTCTTGCTCGAGCAATTGATTCTAAAGCTTGCTCGACAAACCTGAGTTCAAAGCGGTTACTCAGGACGCGTACGCTTCACATTTCTCAAAGGAGTTGGCCGCATTTTCACGCGGCCAAGTGAAGTGAAATGCCGCACCTTGGTTGATGCGAGACTCCACCCAAGCGGTGCAGCCTTGGACTTCGACCAAACGTTTGACCAGATGCAGCCCCATGCCTGTCCCGCGTCGGTCTTTTCCGCTTTCAAGCGTTTGGAACATTCCAAAGATTCGTTCTTGGGAGCTCTCGGGAATACCAGGTCCGTTGTCGCGAACCGTGAAGTGATACGAATCACTGGTGGTTTCCGCGGTCACAATTACTTGGCTACTACTGGCCGCGTGTTTGATGGAGTTGCCGAAAAGGTTGCGGAAGATTTGTTCGAGTGGTCCGCGAGCGGTTGAAAGGCTCGGCATCTTTGCCGGTAGCACCAACTTCATCGTTGGCGGAGGTGACATGAACGCGAAAAGTTCCGGCAACGCGACGTTCAGATCCACCCACTCGACGGCGTCGGTTTGACGTGTCACGCGAGCGTAGGCGAGCAAGTCGTTGAGCAACATGTCCATCCGACTGACTTGTGCCTGCAACATCTTCAAGTGGTCACGCACCTCTTTGCCAATTTGCCGAGGCATGTCCTCCTCGATCCATTCGGTCAGGTGCATGATTCCGCGAAGGGGAGCCTTCAAGTCGTGCGATGCGATGTAGGCGAATCGGTCCAGGTCTTCGTTGCTGCGTTCCAGTTCCTCTTGCTTGCGTTCCAAATCCATCGCGACTTGATGACGTTCGGTGATGTCGGTGAAAGTTGCCAACGTCATCGACTGGTTTTCGATCTCAATCGCGGCGGTGACCAAGCTGATCCGCATCACGGTTCCGTCAGCACGCTTGGTTTCGAATTCAAACTGCGTATTCGCGGATTGGTTCGGGGAAAAGCGATCGCTTGAGGGTGTCAGCTTTGCATGGAATTCAGCGGGAACCAGATCAATCAACTGAATGGGACGGTCTTGAGTTGGGCTCAGTTGGTACATCGCCTCGATTCGTGAATTGATCAGTTGAAGCTGGTGGTTTGAATCGATCAAGACACTGCCCAGCGGACTGCGCTCGAACAGATTTCGGAACTGAGCTTCCTGGCTGGCCAACGCGATCTGAGTTTGTTCGATTTCGGTGATGTCGGTTCCCACCACCAAGATGCGTGTGTCTTCGTTGTGAAGCGAAGGCAGCGAGTACTTGTCGATCAACATTTTGTAGTCGTCGCCATTCTTGTTCTCCAACGTTTCCGGAACGCGGCGAACGGGACGATTGCCTTGCAGCAGTTGTCGATCGGATTCTTGAAAGCGTTCACCCTGTTTGGGATACACTTCGCTGGTCAGGCGGCCTTCGATTTCCTCGGGCGTCATTCCCGTGGCATTGGCAGCGGCGCGGTTCACTCGAAGGATTCGATGCGACTCGTCCTTGATCCAAACAAAAGTCGGGATGGTATCGAGGATAGTTTGAATCTCCTGATGACTCGCCTCGAGTTCTTGCTTTGCACGCAGTCGCTCGTCCACATCGTGCAAAACCCCCAACCAAAATGTTTCTCGGCGGTCCCCAAGTGTGATCTTCCGACCACCTTCCTCGGTGTATCGATAGCTGCCGTCACAACGTCTCAGGCGATATTGCAAGGACGTTTGCTGGGCGTCGCTCACTGCTCCATTCCATCCGGCATGCTGGGTGAATGCCGCTTGGTCTTCCGGGTGAACGAGGTCCAGCCAAACCTGAGATGTCTGATCCGCCTCCGGGACCTCATGGCCCAGCGAAGAGAAGCACAGCTGACTGAACAGTGGGGGGGGCGGATTGCCGCCTTCATCAGATGGCAGTGGACGCAGATAGAAACCACAGGTGGCAAGTTCCAGCACGTCGAAGAAAAGTTCCCCGTGGGACTGGAGATAGTCGCGGAGAGCTTGCATGCTGCTGGTGATCGGAAAAGAGGAGTTGACCATTGAATGCACCGGTTCGTCCAATATCGTCATATTGGCAGCTCACTCGACGGTTCATTTTGAAATCCCCTGGAAGAGCTTTTGCGAAGCAGCAGCCGGGGGTGTTGTTTTCGACAACGCAATTGCTGAGTTAGATGAATTTTTAGTGTTTTGCGGGGCACAGCATTTGAGAGGATCCATCCAGCCGTTGACGCTTCCCAATGGTTAAGCAGCTTGCGGTAAACCGACCGGCTCACGTCATGGCATCGCGATATGTCTCAACCGAAGTGATTGAAGTTCACGACGACACACCAGCCAGCTGCGTCGGGCCACCATTCATTTGTCTTTGGTGGCGAACGTTGCGGCTCGTCCGTAATGGTATCCATCCGGCAAGGGGGTAGATCCGTGCCGCCGAGCGAAACCGCGTACGATATCTTTCCGGTTTGTCTTTCAGCTGCAGTGAGATTTCATTGCAACGCGTGCTATCGCCGAGGTCCCATTGTTCAGTTTGACGAAGCCAACCCATCAACAGCTTTTGCAGAGAATCACGGAGCAGTCACGGTCACCGTTTAACTACCCCGACGTGGGCGCGAGTCTCGGTGAATTCCCGGCTGGGTATGAGCACCATCACCATCGGGTTCGATTAGGAAGCGGGCAAGAAGTCTTCGACAAGGCAATGGTGGCACTTGAGAATTGGCGACAATTCGATGTGGGATGGGCGGAGGCAATTCCCACGGACACCTCCATCACGGTCGGCAACACGATTGCAATTCGTGTTCGCATCTTCGGCGTATGGGCGGTTGCCTTTGATCGAATCGTCGACGTCTTTAGCGAGCAAGAAGGCGAGTGCCACCGATTTGGATTTTCTGTCGGGACGTTGATGGAACATCCAGAGCAGGGCGAGGAGCGTTTCTTGATTGAGATCGACGAGGAAGGTCAGGTGGATTACGAAGTCGCGGCGTTCTTTCGACCGAACACGCTGGCCGCGAAAATTGCTTGGCCGGTCCTGCATCGACGATTCAATCGTTTTCGAAACCAATCCGCTGAGGCTTTGAAACTGGCATGTGCACCTGGGGCAGCCGAGCATCCAAGTGACGGCTAGCTAAGCGGGAGTCATTCGGCATCTAGATCGTTGCAGCGAACGCCACGATCCCACGTACAACCTGGGCTGATACACAGGCGGTGAAAATGATCATTCCAGATCAAATGCTTCGATCTTCCGTGCGTTCGGCTATCCCAATGAGACATCGAGGATCATCATCACGGTGAATCCGATCATGAGGCAGAGCGTTGCGAGATCTTCATTGCCTTCTTGATGTGTTTCGGGAATCAGTTCTTCCACGACGACATACACCATCGCCCCGGCGGCAAAGCTGAGGGCAAACGGCAGCACGGGGGCCGCGTAGACAACGATTGCTGCTCCAAAGACCGCGGCGATCGGTTCAACGATTGCGGAGGCTTGAGCGATCAGCCAAGATTTTGTCCGGCTCATACCTTCGCCTCGCAGTGGCACGGCGACAGCGATGCCTTCGGGAAGGTTCTGAAGACCAATTCCAATCGCGAGTGCTATCGCGCCACTCAACGTGGCCGATTCAATCTCAGCGGCTGCGCTGCCAAACGCGACTCCCACCGCGAGCCCTTCGGGAATGTTGTGCAGTGTGATCGCTGCGATCAACAGGACGCTTCGTTGCCATGCTGTCTTGGGACCTTCGGCGGATTCGGTTGGCAGACCACGGTGCAGGTGCGGCAGACTGCGGTCCAAGCCATACAGGAATGCACCTCCAACGAGAAAGCCGACCGCGGCGGGCAACCAACTTGGCCATCCTTGTTCGGAAGCGGCCTCGATCGATGGAGCGAGCAAGCTCCAATAGCTCGCCGCCAACATCACGCCGCCAGCGAACCCCAGCATCGCGTCAAAAAGTTTGCGAGGCACATTGGTCAGCCCAAACACCACCGCCGCGCCGAGTGCCGTGAGCGCCCAAGTGAATACGCCGGCCAACAAGGCTTGGAGGACAGGAGTCTGTTGTTGCAGCCAATCGATCATGAATGTGAACGTGTTTGCCGAGGTGAGTTGTTGCGTCTCTTCCCGTGACGCTGCGTTTCAAAGGCAGTGAGCATCCCAAACGCCCGGGGCCCGATGACAACGAGAGTACCGGCGATTCAGGCAACATCACTGCACTCCGCCGAGATTGCACACGGCGCGCCACTTGCTCCGCGTGAAATCATGTCTGTGTTGAATGAATTGTCGTTGCCGCTCAACGTTGTTGTCTTCACTATTGGTGCAGCTTTGGTTTGGTTCGCCGGCACCAAGCTCAGTCAATACGTCGATCTTTTCGCGGATCGAACTGGAATGGGCAAAGCGTTCGCCGGAGCCTTGTTGCTAGGTGGAGCGACCAGCTTGCCTGAACTGGCGACAACGATCACGGCGTCCTGGTCGGGTGCAGCCCAGCTCGCCGGTGCAAACTTATTGGGCGGAGTGGTAATGCAAATCGCCGTGTTAGCGATGATTGACGTCGCTGTGTTGCGCGGTCGGCCGCTCACGCTGTTTTCGCCGAACTCGTCATTGTTGATGGCCGGAGTCTTACTCATCGCGCTGGTCGCTTTGGCATCAGCGGCGGTCTCGGCGGGCGAACTCTTTTCGTTCGCAGGAATCGGATTTTGGCCGGTCGCCTTGTTTCTCGCGTACGTCGGATCCATCTGGGTGATCTATCGTTACGAAGGCGACCCGCGATGGCAACCTCGCGGGGAAATTGCTCAACCGCCCGAGTCGGCTCGAGATTTGAAGGATGCCTATCAATCGGCGTATGAGTCCGTTTCGACGAAAAAATTGATTGCTCTGTTCTTCGCCGCGTCGTCAGTCGTTTTGGTGGGCGGATTTCTCGTTGCGAAAACCGGTGAATCGATTGCCGAGCAAACCGGGATCGGGCAAAGCTTTGTTGGGGCGACACTGGTGGCACTGGCGACGAGTCTGCCGGAGGTCAGCACAACGTATTCGGCGGTCCGGTTCGGGGCGTATAGCATGGCCGCCGCGAATATCTTGGGCACCAATAGCCTGGAAGTCGCATTGTTTTTGCCTGCGGACATGGCTTACCGGGAAGGAGCGATTTTCGATGCGATGAATCCTTCGGACGCTTTCTTGGCCGCCATTGGAATCGTCGTGACCGGTGTGTATTTGTGGGGGATCTTGGAACGACGCGACAAGACAGTGTTCGGCATGGGCGTCGATTCGTTCGCGGTTATGGTCGTGTATCTCGGCGGCTTAGCGATTTACTGGACGTTGTGATTTCTATCGCTGAGTTTTTGGCATGTTGCTTGCGTGCAGTGCGTCTCAAACGACGACGTCTACTCAGTTGTTAGGAGCATCATGTCAGAACAACAAACCACGAGTCAGCGCCCCGCCGTGATCGTGACCGGCAGCACGGGAATGCTGGGATATCCGGTTTGCCTGCGGCTCGCTGATGCTGGCTATCAAGTCTTTGGATTCGATCGGGTCGGTCTTCCCGAACCACCCAAGCAACATGAATTCGTTCGCGACATCCAGTGCGATATGGCTGATTCCGCGTCTGTTCGTGCCGCGATGAAGAAGGTCCATGAATTGACCGGCGGTCGCCTTGCCAGTGTCGTTCACATGGCGGCGTACTATGACTTTTCCGGTGAGGACAGCGATCTGTACGAGAAGGTCACCGTCAACGGAACCGACCGGCTTCTCAATCAACTCGAAGACTTTGAACTTGATCAGTTCGTATTCACCAGCACCATGCTCATCCACAAACCGTGTGAGGTCGGTGAACGAATTCGCGAAGACGATCCGTTGGAGGCCAAGTGGCCGTATCCCCAAAGCAAACTCGAGACCGAGCGATTGATTCGCGAGGGGCACCCGAACGTCCGTTCCGTTTTCTTACGAATCGGCGGAGTGTACACGGACTATGGCCGACAACCGACGCTCGTCCAACAGATCAAACGCATCTACGAAAAAGACTTCCAAGGGCACTTCTTCCCGGGCGATCCGGAGGCTGGCCAATCCGCGGTGCACTTGGATGACACGGTCGAGTCGATCGTTCGCACCGTGGAGCGACGGGCTGACATCGAAGCCAAAACGGCCATTTTGATTGGCGAGCCAGATCCCCTTTCGTACCGAACTCTCCAAGACCGGATCGGAATGGAACTTCACGGCAAAGATTGGGCGACGCTGTATGTTCCTTCCGCGCTTGCAAAGGTCGGGGCGGCGGTGACGGATGTGGTCCAACGAGGCGACGCGTTCATCAAACCATTCATGATCGACATGGCCGACGATCACTATGCGCTCGACATTTCTCGGGCCAAAGAGTTGCTGGGGTGGGAACCGCAACGCAGTCTTGCAGAAACACTGTCGACGATAACCGGTCAGCTCAAATCCGACCCTGACACTTGGTATCGAAAGAACGGGTTGAAGTGATGTCGCAAGTCACCATTCCGGTGGACGATCTGAACCGAAACGTCCCACCTTACAATCACAACCCGTCGGCTTGGAGTCAGCGGATTCCGATCTGTTTGTTGGCATTTGTTGCGGCGGCAATCTCTGCCCATTTGTCGCTTTATCAATGGGAATTGATCGGAAGTGCCTATGATCCTGTGTTCGGCGATAGCAGCAACGATGTGCTCACGTCGGATACCGCGAAAAGGATGTATGGCATCCTTGGCATTCATGACGCTTCGCTGGGCGTACTGGCTTATCTCGGTGACGCCATTTTGGGATTCGCCGGATCCACGAGACGTTGGCAGTACCGACCTTGGTTGGTCATCCTGTTCGGCATCGATGTCATTCCGCTCGGTATCGTGAGCGTGATCTTGGTGATCTGCCAAGCCTTCCTGGTCGGGGAATGGTGCTTTCTATGCCTAGTGACCGCGGCGATCTCGTTGGTGCTCGTCTATTGGGCGTGGGACGAAGTGCGAGTGTCGCTGGCGTATCTGCGCATTGTTTGGAAAGAGCATCACGACAAGCGGCTGCTTTGGGATGCGGTTTGGGGCGTTCGATCGGAACGATTGGACGCGGCCGGTGAACAACTACTTTCTCGCGAGGTGCGCTGATGTGGGGGCGAGTGATTGAAATCATGACGGCGGTTTGGTTGGCGGCCAGCCCATTTGTGTTTGGTGTGCAGGCAGATCCAACCTTGCTGTGGGCGGACCTTGGAGTCGCTCTGCTGATCTGTGTGCTCTCCGCGTTGTCCTATTGGCCTCCAACACGTCACGCTCATTTGCTGATCCTACTGGTTTCAATTGGATTGATTGTTTGGGGGCGATTCGCGGTCCTGCCGCCAACTCCCGCCCACCAAAATCACATCGTCGTTGGGATCTTTCTTTTGATGATGGCGTTGATTCCCAACGAAGCTTCTTTGCCACCCCGAGCGTGGCGGAAAGTCCCCGCGAGCGATGAATGCCCGTGAGCGATCGACTCGTCGATATCGGAGTGATCGTCACGGGGACTCTTGACGCGGTGGACGAAGCCGCGGTGCGTCGTGGGCTCGATCAGTTTCGCGAATTTGTGAAGGATCGTTTCCCGGAATTCAGATGGGAAGTCAAAACGACGAGGCGTCCGGAAGCGGTCGCGGCGAAGCGAACCGCGCCGAGTGCCTTGTTGCAACAAGCGTTGAATGAGAGAGACGAACAACACTGGGATTTCGCGTTCGCGATCACCGCCGCCGAACTTGAAAGTCACTACTCGCATCACTGTTTCGCGGCGCTGAGTCGTCCACTGGATTCCGCTGTCTTCTCATTGTCATTGATCGACCCACGAGCAATCGGCCGCGACGCGGAATCGGAACAACGAATCGCCACCATTGCCAATCGGTTGAGCCGACTGATGTTGCATGCGCTTTCGCATCTGCTCGGGCTCGGACGCGATTCAAATCCGAAGAACTTGCTGTTTCATCCTTCATCGGCAGAGCAGCTTGATGAGATGGAAGAGCTGACCGACTTGCAAGCGGAACAACAAATCGCGGCGCTCGCGGAAATTGCCGATCAACGTCTGGAAGAACGGTCGGGTATCTCAACGCCGTGGATCAACTTCATGCTGCGATCGGCGGTGATCAACGCCCGTGAAATCTGGCAAGCCATCTTCGCGGCTCGGCCATGGCAATTTCCGCGGCGGTTGAGTGGTCTGACTTTGGCGGCCGTGTCCACGTTGGTCGTGTTGCTGCTGACGGCTGAATCGTGGGATTTGGCTTTATCGCAAAGCTTCGCCAGCACCACGGTTTTGGTGCTCGTCTCCTGGATCGGCACAACCACCTACGTCGTCTTTCGTCAGCAATTGATTGTTCCCAATCGGACACGGCAAAGCGAACAGATGGTCGTCACGAATCTGTCCGCGATTGGAATTGTGTTCGCCGGCATGTTGGTGACTTGGTTGACGCTCACGGCGGCCGCGCTGGCAATCGCCGGTCTGTTGTTTGGTCCCACCCTGATTGCCGAATGGGCCGCTTCACTTTCGCAACCAGCGTCGCAAATCGGATGGGCGGAACGTTTTTCGATGTCGACCTTCAGCGCATCGCTGGGGTTGATGATTGGTGCCTTGGGTACCAGCTTCGAATCACAACACTACTTTCGTCACATCATATTTGTCGACGAAGAGATCTGAATGCGTCGCTTGGATTGAATGATCTTTGGGATTCGGTGCCGTCCGTTGAACCGAGATGAAATCACTGCTCCGAAAGGCGTTCGTATGCGTCTCGCGTTTGACGGTCAGTCGGTGGGATCGTCAGCAAAATCATTTTCGCGGATGCCTTTGCTTTGTCTGGCTCTCCTGACGCCGCGACGGATTTGATCCATCCAATCATTGCTGCATGCCAACTTGGGTCGCCTTGGGGAAGTCCGTCAGCCAGTCGCTTCCACCATCTCGCAGCATGCCTTTGATCCGATTTCGAATGCGAGACGGCGTAGGACGTCGCCGCTCTCCGGCACCATCCATCCGCGCTGGAAGGTGTTCGTTGCAATTCGGTTGCTATCAACGATTCTGCGGCATCACGCTGGCCTGCCCAAATCAACCAACCGGCTCGTTGGATATCCGTGGGAAAGTTTCCATCTGATGGGAGTGACAGCAGATACCGCCCAATGTCGACTCGGCGAATCGGGTGTTGAACAACATCCATTTCCAGACGCATCGCCAAGGCGTCGTTCACGCCAGTCGGCGGTGAAGCCTCGATGACATCCGTTTGGTTTTGACGAAAGGATGCGAGTTGTTGAAAGAATCCATCGCTGGTTTCCTTCTGCAGTTCGCTCCACAGCGAATCGGAGGTTTCTGCGATCAACACGGTCAAGTCCGCGTGAGTTCGCCTAACGATCTCTGACGCATCGTGTTCTTGAAACGCTTGGTGCATCGAGGCAATGACGTCCGGACTTGGTTGGTGGATCCACGCTTTCGCCCAAGCTTGGATCGCCTGAGCACGCACCGAATCAGCGGTGGATTCGTTCATCCAGTGAACGTTTGCAAATTGCACGGAGATCTTCGCAGCCTCGAGCCATTTTGATTGTCGTTCGGCCCAAGCCATTCGCCAACGCGTCGCGGCAAAAGCGGATTGCGATTCCGGCCATTGATTCGCGATCTGAATGAGCATCGCTTCGATGTCGGCATCCGATGCAGTCGTTGGTCCCGCAGCCTGACCGATGGTGGCCGCCTGCAGCAACGCGTCAGCGGAGCTTGCCGAATGGGGGTGTCGCTGGCTGATCCGACGAAGCAACTCGATCGCAGCTTTCGAATTCGATTGCCGAGAAAGGATCGCCGCCGCTTTCATTGCTGAGTCAACACTGCGGCGGGCGACATCGTCAGACACGGCGGCTTTAGCAAAGTGCAATGCGGCTTGCATCGACTGGCCGCGCCGCAGGTAGTACATCGCATCGGCGATCCACAACCGCGGATCGGATCCGTCGATGGGTGGATTGGCCGAGTCCATTCCTGATTGCAAACGCGTTTGCGCCACGATCGTGTCCGCCCGATCTTTCGCGTTGGCACCGTGACGCTCGCGAATGATTTCCAACCAATCGGCAATTGCTTCTTCATCCTTTTGTGCGAGCAGGTAACGCAGTCGAACCAAGTCCATGCCGACGCCGGCGTCTGTCACGGATGGGTCGCTTCCATAGACGGAATGAAGCATCTGTTCCGCCGTTTCCATGTCGCCGGCCGACAGCGCGACTCGGACCCGCAGAGCTCGTGCGGATTCGGCCGATGAGTTTGAATCGGAACCCGTTGGTGCGACATTCGCCGATTCGCGAAGAACAGCCGCTGCCGATCGTGCGTCGCCTTGGCGGAGATGAGCTTCGGCGAGCAATCGCAAGACTTCCGCGCGAGCGATTCCTTCAGCGGGTAACGCCAACAACGCTGCTTCAGCGACTTTGACCGCTTCGGCGGCCGATGCGACGCCGTCGCCGCTTCCTTCGGCGAACAGTTCGGACTTGAGTACCGCCAATTCCACTCGGGAAAGCCACAGCAAGCTCACTTCTCGAGGTGACTCGGATGGCTGCAGTTCTTTCAGTCGTGACTCCAACTTCCCATCGGCTTCGCCAACGTTGGTCAGCAAGATGGAGAGTTTGTCGTCAGGGATCGGTCTCGCGATGACCTCGATCAGATCGTTCCGAGTCGACTGCACATGGCTGTCGGCTGAACTTGAATCCACCAGCCGAGAAGTGCGACTTGTCTTGTTCGCGTTTGCGGCGTCGGATGTCGTTTGAGCCAAAATGACTGTCGGCCAAAGTATCAACAATAGACCGATGACAACTGCGACAAAATCTAAATATCTAAACAAGGCACTCATGGCGTGACGGGCTCCGCCGAGTCGTCCACCGATTGCGCTGAACTGTCAGCTGAAACTGCCAGGTGAACTCGATCGAACCCTGACAATCGAACCATGTCGACGGTCGCAACGGTGGCTGCCATCGAAACATCGCCGTCCGGATCAACGATCACTGGCGGTGAGATTCCTAGTTCCGCGATCGCGTCCAACCGTTCCCGCAATGAGATCACGGAATTGAATTGCGTCGTCCCCAGAACATATCGCACGGATTTGGAACCGGCGCTTTCGATCTTCAGAATCAGTTCCTCCATCGGAACATCGGTCGTTTCTTCGGGAGGCAGTGTCTCGGACGAAACGGACGTCGACTCCGCAGCAACAGCCAACCCGCCCGGCATGTCTTGCTCGGGCGCATCGAAACTACTGGTCCAGACAAAGAACACCAGCAACAGAAAAACGACATCGATCATCGAAGTCATCCCGACGCTCTGTTGTGAATTGCTTCGGATGGCGGGTCGCTTCATCGTGACGCTCCCGGCCGATTGGATGATGGCAGCGTCGCGATTGATAAGTCGCGGATGCCGATTTGGTTGATGCGATGCAGCACTGGTTCGACAAATTGATACACAACGCTTTGATCAACTCGTAGACGAACGGGCGTCTCAACGATCGATTTGGTTTGACTGAGCCGAGTGATCATCTCGTCCAGGTTCACCTGGGTCGCTCCCAGCCACAGCTGATGGGATGAGTCCATCGTCAGATTGATCGGAGCCGCGTTGGGATCACTTTCGATCGATGACTGGGCTGATGGCAAGTCGACGGCATGCCGGTTTTCTTGGCGAGCCAAGTGACTGGAAACGAGGAAGAAGATGATCAGCAGAAACACGACATCGATCATCGGTGTCATGTTGATCTCGTCCACCCGACGACCGTCTTGAATGGATTGGCTGGGTGAACGCATGGGAGAATGAGATGAGCGAGATAGTCACGGCGGTTCCAGACCACTATCGTAGTGCAAATTCTACATTTGTTTTTCACGCGAAAAATTGCATGACTTCGGAATCTTCCCCGTCGCTTTCACAAGACACGCCAGATTGTCCCGAAGTTCCGCGCGGTGGTGCATGGACGTTCGTCAAAAATTTCGCTCGAAACCCGAACCAGGTGGGGTCGGTTTGGCCCAGCAGCCCCGGTTTGGTCAAACGAATGGTCGAATGGTTTGATTGGGAAAACGCTCGCGGGGTCGTCGAATTCGGGCCTGGGACCGGCGTCTTCACCGAAGCCATTCAGAACCATCTGCACGAAGACGCAAAGTTCTTTGCGATCGAACGGTCGCCCGAGCTGGCTGCGATCACGCGAGCCCGTTGCCCGCAAGTCAATGTGGTCGAGGATTCGGCCGAGTCGGTTGCGGATCTGTGCCGAGACAATCAGATCGACCAGGTCCACGCGATCATCTGCGGTTTGCCTTGGGCGTCTTTTCCCGACAGTTTGCAAACCAGCATCCTGGAAGCCACCTTGGACGTGTTGGCTCCCGGTGGTCAGTTCGCGACCTTTGCGTATTGGCAGGGCGTCGTTTTGCCCGCGGGTCAGCGTTTTTCGAAAAAGCTTCGGGGAGCTTTCACCGAGGTGCATCGCAGCCCGACGGTTTGGCGAAATATGCCACCGGCGTTTGTTTATCGCTGCGTCAAACGATAGAGCTTTCGCTGTCTGCTTGGGCATGACCGTTGCAGTGGTGACAACCTCGGTCGTCGTTCGACTGAATCAACGCCCGGCGCTCTTCATGGCCGCGAAGAATAGACGCGGTGGTGAAGAAACCGCCATCGGTGACGCTATTTCCATCCATCCGTTGGGAGGGAAGACGATTGATCGTTCATGGGCGAGCAGCGACAATTAGGAGTGTTCGGCCGATTCTTTTGGCGGCGCTCAAAAACATTTCGCGGTCACATTCGCGTTCTAAAATTCCTCACATCTCTACCTTCGTAGGAAACCCAACATGCAATTGGATTGGATCTCTCGAACGTCCACTCGCACTTTCGCCTCGACCGCTATGGGGTTGTTGTTCGCTTCCGTATCTTGCGTTTCGGGCGTGGTCACATCGCCCGTGATGGCGGAAGAAGCCGCGGCCAAAGACACACGGACGGCCGATCAACGAATCGATCAAATGGTCGATCGCGGAATCGAGTTCTTGCGCACTCGCGGTCAGAGCGACGAGGGTGCATTCAGTGGTGAAACCGGAGCTGCCGTCACGGGATTGTGCGTGCGAGCGATCTTGGAACATCGCCCCGAAGCCGTTTCGACTGACCCGGTGATTGCGAAAGCGATCAAGTACTTGGAATCGAAAGTTCAACCTGACGGTGGCATCTACGCGACCGGTTCAAAACACCGGAACTACGAAACCACCACCGCCGCGATGGCTTTGAACAAAGCCAACCAAGACGGCCGTTTCGACAGCCAACTTGAGCGAGCAAAGAACTTTTTGAAAGACATCCAGTGGGACGAAGAGGAAGGTGCCGAACCGGGTGACACCGCGTATGGCGGAGCCGGCTATGGCAGCCACTCGCGTCCCGACTTGTCGAACACCGCGTTTTTAATCGAAGCACTTCACGATCTTGGAACGGATCCCCAAGACGAATCGATTCAAAAGGCTCTCATGTTTGTCAGCCGGACTCAGAACCTGACTCAACACGGCAACGATACCCAACATGCCGACAAGATCGGCGACGGTGGTTTCTATTACACACCAGCCGCGGGCGGTCAAAGCAAAGCAGGTGAGTCCGCGGACGGCGGCCTGCGAAGTTACGGCTCGATGACTTACGCCGGCTTGAAAAGCATGATCTATGCGGGGCTGACACCCGAAGATCCTCGCGTCAACGCCGCACTCGACTTCATTCGCAATCACTACACCTTGGACAACAACCCAGGCATGGGTGCCCAGGGTCAGTATTACTACTACCACACGTTTGCCAAAGCATTGGATGTGGCTGGATTGGAAGTGGTTGAGTCGACCGATGCGGGACCGCGAGATTGGCGAACGGATCTGATCAACAAGCTCGAAGCGGAGCAACAAGAAGATGGCTCGTGGGTGAACCGCGAAGCCGAGCGTTGGATGGAAGGCGATCGCCAACTCGTCACCGCTTACTGCTTGCTCGCGCTCAAGCACGCTCGCAAGTAAACGAGTCTTCTTGATAGCTCGTCCGCGTTCTCAATTTCCGCGGACGAGCGACTTGGTCAGCGGCGGCGATCCACTTGGCGGATCACTTTCCGCGAATGGGTTTGTCGCCGATTGCCATTTCGGTCCGTGGCGTTTGGGTTCCACGCGATTGAAGAACAACAAATCTAGGCGAGCCCGTCCGATCGCGTACAATTGGGACATCCAATTTGCATCGCCACCGACGGACCGACCCATTAAATCCTCGACTTCTCCACCGAATGATGCCGAAACGAATCGGCCGACCGTGCCCCGCGATGGGTACGTGTGCCGTTATGGCTCCATGAGGTTGATGGGCGTGATGACGGCAACCGAGTGTTTTCGGTATGGCGATGAAGTCGTGATCCGCAGCGATCGCGGGACTGAGATTGCCACCGTGTTGTGCGAGGCAACCAACGAAGCGGTCGAGCAGGTTCCCACGAAGGGCAACGCGGAGCCGGTTCAGGGGAAAATCATTCGCCGGCTCGATACGACGGATCGAGGCGATTGGTCGCAAATGTCAGAAATGACTCGCAAGGATCTGCTGGCGGCCAAGAAATGCGTCGACCAGCTGAAACTTCCGATGCAAGTGATCGATGTAGAGCGATTGCTCGGCGGCGAGCGTGTGATTGTTTACTTCGTCGCCGATGGCCGAGTCGATTTTCGCGAATTGGTCAAATTGGTCGGCCGCGAATTTCAGACGCGGATCGAAATGCGTCAAATCGGTATCCGGGACGAGGCGAAATTGCTGGCCGATTACGGCGATTGCGGACAAAAGGTCTGTTGCAGCCGTTTTCTCAGCAAGATGCCGCCGGTTTCGATGAAAATGGCAAAACTGCAGCGGGCCTCGTTGGACCCGGCAAAAATCTCAGGACGATGCGGGCGATTAAAATGTTGTCTGCGTTACGAATTTGAAACCTACGAGGAAATGGCAGAGGAACTCCCCCCGATCGGCAGCGAAATACTGACCCGTGATGGATCCGCCAAGGTTCTCGCCCAAGACATCTTGGCTGGGCAATTGGTGGTCAAGACCGATGACCATCGACGCGTTATGATTCCTGCGGGTGACGTTGTCAGCGTGACAAAGCGGGGTTCCGGGGAACCCACTAAACAACGTAAACGCTGAGCCCACTCGAAACACTTCCTTTTCTTTTCCTCGATCCTTCGCCATGCCATCTCCTGTCAAAGCGATGCAGGACCTCCTGCGAGACGACACTCGGTACAAACTCGAGGCGTATCAATTCATTCGTGAAGCGTTGCAATACGCTCACGAGAATTTGGACGCGATCGGGCCGCTCGGATTTGGTCCGTCCGATGACCCAAGCAGCGACGCGCCGCGTCATTTGACCGGACAACAACTCTGCGAAGCATGCCGTTTGTACGCCATCGACCAATTCGGTTATCTGGCCCAAATGGTGCTCGAGAATTGGGGCCTGCGACGAACCGGCGATTTTGGTGAATTGGTTTACAACCTGATCCGGATCGAGCAAATGCGAAAAAGCGAATCGGATCGCCGAGAAGATTTTGACGACGTTTATGATTTTGAGAACGCGTTCCAACCCAAGTTCGAATTGGCTCTCAGCGACGAGGACTGATTGAAATCGAACGCGAAGCTCCTTCCTTTCACTCCGCGAAAAAGCATCATGCGTTTCTCTTCCTTGCTCGCACTTTGGATGTTGATTGGTTCGGCAACCATCAATGTCGGAAACGTAAACGCCGCTGACGCGGGTACGGCCGAGGCGACAACCGGCGAGGCGACGACCGATGTCGCTCGCCAAAGCGAGAAGCCGCGGCCAAAGGAAAAAGCTCGCCGAACTTACATGGGCCGGATCGTTGCCCAACCGATGTCGCACCGCGGTGCCGCTTGGTTGGTTCGCCCGGAACGAGACGACGAGGAGAAGGCCGGCGAATCCTTTGACCGCCTGGGATTGAAACCTGGCATGACGGTCGTCGATCTCGGATGCGGCAACGGTTACTGGACCATCCCGATGGCTCGTGCCGTGGCGGTCAAGAAGCAAGCCGATTCACCCGACGCGGATGCTTCGTCGGCGGAGTCCAACGACGCGGCGGATGCGGATGAGGACGCTGAATCGCTGGATGGTCAGGTCATGGCGGTCGACATCCAGCGAGAGATGTTGCAAATGCTCCAGCGGAACGCCGCTCGAGCAAAACTGGACAACATCCAACCGATTCTGGGCGCAATCGACGATCCCAAGTTGCCAGCCGGCAAGGTCGACTTGGTTCTTTTGGTCGATGTTTACCACGAGTTTTCGCATCCGGAATCGATGCTGTGGGCGATCCGTCAATCGCTCAAACCCGACGGCGTGATCGCTCTGCTCGAATACCGAGCCGAAGATCCCGCCGTTCCAATCAAGCCGCTGCACAAGATGTCGAAGTCGCAAATCATGCAGGAATACAAAGCCTCGGATTTGAAGCTCGTTCGCGAATACAATGCTTTGCCGTGGCAGCACCTGATGTTCTTCGCCCGCGACGACAGTCCGTTGCCGGAAATTGCGCCGGAACCGTTCAACCAAGAGTGAAAGTCAGGGGCACGTGTCGTGCCAAGAATCTCGCCCCGGACGGGGCCGCCGTCCTTAGCTCGTGGCGGAAGCCCCGAGATTTGGTGGTCGAAAACGCAAGGTCGCCCCGGATGGGGCCGTCGTGGAATTGAGCTGGAGCCGCGCTGACCGGCTTGTCGGATTTGCTGTAGGTTGGCCACTCTTGGCCGACATCCGCTCGGACGGGCAAGAGTGCCCATCCTACCTGCTTCAAAACCTCGTTGATGACTCAATCGAAACGCCGGGACGCTTGCGAATCACTCTGCTAACAGCTTCGTGACTTCTTTCGATTCGCGATCGATTCGGTATACCTGTTTGGCTTTCGGATCAGAAACGATCACCGCGTCGGCGGTCGCACTCAACCCAACTGGGCCAAGCAACAGTTCTTCGTCGAACCATTTCTCGGTTTTGCCATCGGCGGTGAATTGCCAAATGCATTTCCCGTAGACGTCGGAAACGAAACCGGTGCCGTCGTGCCAAGCGATCCCGCCTGGGAAACCGTAGGGACGATCCGTGACAACCGGCTCGCTGGTTTTCTCTGCGACGTTGATCTTCACGACCGCATCGGCATCAGGCGTCACTGCGTACAAGGCACCCTCATCGTCGAAGACCAAACCGCGGGCGTTCACGCGGACGATCAACTCGGGCTCGCCGCCTTCGATGGGCAATGCAAACGTTGCGCGTCGTTCGGCATCGCCGACGTAGATCGTATTGCCATCGGGTGAAATGGCCAGCGCCATCGGGATTCCAAGGAATCCACCATTGAGCGGTTTGGCATCTTGGCCGCCGGGAGCATCCGCGTTGGGCGTCACGTGATAGATCTCACGTGTTGCCGAATCGCCAACCAGGACGCCGCCACCGGGGTGAGGTGTGGCGCTGTAGGGGCGATTCATTGTTTTGCGAAGATACCGTGATCCGGTCACGAATCGCTCGGGCTTGGCCGCTTCCGTCGCTGGCCATGGCACCGTCCAAACGCCCGGAGCATCCGAATCGAGCACAAACAACTTGTCCTCCGACATCACCGCACCGCGCGGATAGACGGGACGCTCGGCTTCCGTCCAAAAGTCGTCCGGGTAGGTCTCGGGCTTGGCTTCGGCCGTGGTCTCTGCGGCGGCCGCTTCGGTCTCCGCCGCGTCTTGAGCAGTCGCCGTGTGAGCCTGCAGAACAGTTCCCGAAACGATGGCAGCAATCAGCAGCCCACGCACGCTTCCAAAGCGACCTTCAGTCAATTCTGTGAAACACGACGGGGTGTTGCGGTGTGCATTTGGGAAGATGAAATCGAAAATTCGGGTTGGGCAAGATTTATTCATGAGGAGGGTTATGACGTCCGATAAGTAAGAAGTTCCATGTCCCAATTCCGGCAATGACGTCTCATGATAACCATTCCCCGTCGATTGTTGTGCTTGTTCGCCTGTTTCATTGGTGCGACTGCGTCGTTGACGTTGTCTCAAGCCGAAGCCGCAGACCAATTGATTCGCAGCCGGCCCGTTTCACAGGGAAACACGGTCGCGACGCGGACTTCGACGACGCACTCCGGATGGTCGCCACAAGGTAACAGCCAGTCGGTCCAGCGACACCAAGCGGCTTCAAATCGCAAGCCAACTTTGGTTTCACGGCCAGCAAACGGATCGGTCAAGCAAGTCGGCTACCTGGACGGCGGTTGCGATTGCGCCGAATGCTCTTCGGCGGGTGTCCTCGGCGGCCCCGGTTGCGGGATGGAAGCCAGCTGCGGACTCGAGGTCGGGTGTGGACTCGAAGAATACGGCGTCTGCAGTTGCGATGCGTGCAGCGGTGATTTGATGTCGGGCTGCGACAGTGGCTTTTGCGATGGCGGATGCGATGGGATGTGCGGCGGAGCCGAAATCGATTGCTTCCCGCTGTTCCTGCCAATCTTGCGAGTCGATTGGAGCCGTTTCTCGTTCTTCGCCGGATCGCAGGCATTCAAGTCGCCTATGAACTACCCCGCTTTGGACGTTGCCGGCCAACCTCGCGGTGGCAGCGGAAGTTTTGGTTACTACCAAGGGTTCAACGAAGGTCGTGATCTTCGCAACTGGTTGGGGCTGGATCTCTCCGCGCAACTCGGTGTGCGAGCCACGCAAACCAATCTGGACGGCGAAGAGTTCACCAGCGGACGGATGCACCAAGTCTTCGTGACCGGCGGTCTGTTTCGTCGCGTCGACTACGGCCTGCAATACGGATTGGTCGTCGACTACCTGAACCAAGACTGGTACTACCAAAGTGATCTGTTGCAACTACGCGGTGAGCTGAGCTGGAAGGTTTCCGCTTGCCACGAATTTGGATTTCAATTCATGGCGGGAGTCACTGATCAGATCGTGACCACGGAAGCCGGCGGCTTCACCAGTTCGGAGACCATTGAACCAGTCGACCAGTACCGAGCGTTCTATCGCCGAGCGATGGGCACGACGGGACACATGACCGCGTTTCTCGGTGGCACCAGCGAAGAACACTTCATTTGGGGCAGCGAGATGGAGATCCCATTGCAAACCAATTGGTCGCTGTTGGTCGGATCGGCATACTTCAGTCCCGGTGACGATACCGCGTTGGATGCAAACGAAGCCGAAGGTTGGAACTTGTCGATTGGCTTCGCATTCCGACCGGGCGTCACTGGACCAAAGCAACGCTACCGCAACCCACTCTTCAACGTTGCTGACAACGGATCGTTCTTCGTCTTCCGTCGCTAAGCCAACTCGCGAAATCGAGTTTGCCCGCATCCCGTGCTACCGCAGCAAAGCCGCACGAGTACGGAAATACCTGCCGGCGTCTCATTATCCTTTTAAACCGCCAAGCAGCCGCCGAATGGTTGCCGCGTCAACACGTTTGCGATCCGTCGATCCACAAAGCACGAGACTTCGACTGATAACCGCGGGCATTGTACCAAGGACGGTATTGAACATCGGTCGCGAGACCGGTTGTATCATTCGTTGTTAGGTTCTTAAGCTTGCAGTTCCGCCAAACGTGCATTCAAAACCGTGTGCAGGGCTTTCAGTTCCTCGATCGACATCTCCATGAATGGTAAGCAGTTCGGCAGGAATGATCGGGCACAACCATGTGAGCCGTTTGGGTGCTAGCCCCGGTTTTTCGTGGGACAAATGACGTTTGCTAAAACAGTTCAAATGCCGAAAGACTCTTGCCGACCTGCTTAGAAGAGTTCCGTGAGGCGGTTTTAAAAGGTTCTCTCACGCCAGAGTTCCCATTCCTCGAGCACCGCATCCGGTGATGAAACCCACTTCTTCGCCGGCAGCAGATAGAACCGATTCGAATCTGGCGATATGGTTGTCCCATCATAGAAAAGCCCGGTGGGCCGATGGACTGCAACGGCGTTGGAGACGATGAAAGTCTGATTGTCTCGAATCTGCGAAACCGACTCTGGTGCAATGTCTCGATTGAGGTGGAAATAGGAGTGGATCTTCCCTTCACCTAGTTTCGCATTCTTTGTCCAATCGGCAAACGCACTTCGGATCACTTCCAGTCGGCGTTGATCGCGATTGTTCCGGGAAATCAAATACGCGAAAAACATTGCGGCAACCAATGTCGCGACACACAGAGTCCTCAGTCGATAACGAAACCATTTCATGAGACGTTAGTCTATTGATCGAGAAATAGGTCTCAGCTTCTCAGAAGCAAAGTGACCCAATAAACATTGCGTGATCGAAACTCAAAGAGAAACTTCGTCGCAGGCCGGGAGTAACTGGGGGCCTGGGAATCATGACGGGGTGACAAAGGTCGAGATCAAATGTGTTCCAATGGAAGGACTCTGGTTCTGCAACGAAGCTGCATTGCCCGAATTGTCAGTCAGCTTGATCTTCATGGGGGCCATTCTCAAGCGATATCGCATACCGATTTGCCGTAACGGTAGAAGCGACGTAACAATCACAATAAACCAATATGTAACGCCAATTTTGACGGATCGAAAACGCTCGGTGTTGCCGTCGCGACTGAAGTCCAACCACCGGATCGGTCCCCACCCGGACATCGCGCTCGCATCGGTAGCAATGCGTCCGTCGCCCGAAAACACGCTCGTCGCATATGGACTATGCGAACGCTGGAAACGCGGTTTCCCACCACTCTGTTCGGCGTTTATGTGATAGCCCCACACAAGCTTGCCATCGTACGGTGCGACTGATCCTGAGAGGATAGTCAACCACAATCGGCTTTCCGAGGTTGCATAGATTGCATTAGAAGCGGCACGACCATCGGCTATGTAGCGATCGTAGGTCACCGCCACCTCGTCGACACTCGAACTGCTGCGATACCAAAGCAGACAGGTCGCAATACAAATAAGAAACGACGCTGTTGACAATGCTTGCGCGATTCGACGTCTCATCTTCAGTTCCGTGAGTTACAACAGCGAACAATTGGGACTGTCATTCTACCACGCAATAATTGCGCATTCCGAATCGAGCACTTGTTCAATCACCAGACTCAGGCGAGTTGTTTGTACATGACGTGTGCGTCGACGTACCCCAATTTCGGATGATCAAACGCACCGGGAAGCGTCCCGACAATATCAAACCCAAGTTTCTGCCATAGTCGAAGGGCGTTGGTGTTGGTCGCCACGACCAAATTGTATTGCATCGCGCGGTAACCTTCCGCGATGGCTTCCCGTTGTGAGTGCTGACACATCGCGGACGCGACACCAACTCCGCGTGCTGCGGGTGAAACGATGTACCCGCAGGTGCACACGTGCGAACCTTGACCGGGCTGATTGGCTTTTAAGTAGTAGGTTCCAACAACCGAACCCGCACCATCCACTGCGAGGAAAGTTTTCGCCGGATCCGAAACCCAGATGTCGAATGCGTCATCCATCGTGATATCACTTGGATATGGGAAGGTATCCCCGGCTCGAAACACTGGTTCGATCATCTCCCAGGTCTTTGGCCAATCGGCATCGAAAAGTTGGCGAATCTGCGGCATGCGTGAAAAGGCTTTTCGTTGAGTAAACGTTGTGGCGAGCGAGTGACGCTTGGCTTTCCCGCGGGAAACATCACTCGTCATCGAGCCACTATCTTATCACGTTCCTTCGGCGTTCTGTCGAATCGCGGAACGGACTGAATACCGTTGCCAAACGAGGTTGATCGCGGTAGCCAAGGTCAGCAAAACAAACACGCCAACGAGTTGATAAACGGGGCCAAAGACAAGGTTGAGCCCGCCTTGCGCATCGTCAGCAACAGTGCTGAAAGCATAAAATCCGAGCAAGCAGCAGCCGGCAAGAGCGACTGCGATCACGAGACGCGCGACCCAAAATCGGAGGCTCCGGCAGGCGAGCCAAATCAGCAAATAAGGTGCAGCGACCAGGCCGGCAACAACCAAAACAAAGACTGACATGCCGCTGGTCAGCATGAACATCCAGCAAACAAAACTGCACGCTACGATCAGCGACGCGACTGCGAGAACGCCTCCAGAATGTCCTGGACTTTCGTCTCTGTCAGCCGCTCCGGAAAACGAGTTCGAGGAAGCGGCGTGATCTGGCGTATCGTAGGGATTTGGATCGGGCAACGTTCAATCATTTCGGGCGAGTGTCAATTCACACGTCTCTTCAGCTCAGAACGCAGTCTAGCAAAGCCAGCAGTGACCGCCCACGGAAGCGTGACGACACACAACGAGATAACTCCTGCGTGAAGCGAAAATCGTAGCATCTGCATGGTTGTGAACTCGAGGATCTCGACGCTGCCCATTTCAAGATTGTAACGACGGTTGAAATCGCGAGCCACAACGTCTCGCAACACGTAGGTCGTGGGAATCGAAACCAACATCGACCAGAGAGTCCCGTTTCGAAATCCACGAACAAATGTAGACAGGCGACGTTGCCGCGAGACGAGTTCAGCGGACGACGTTGGAGAACGATCAGGTTCGACGTTTGACAATGATGAGCGTACTTCGAGTTGCTGGAGTGAGAAAAAAACTTAGTTCGGAAACAATCGCCAGTCGTTGGCTATTGCGCACGGTCATCCGACGGTTCGCAGATTCCTGGGGCGCGTTTGATGTACCGCAGCGCCAGCAACCCGTCGTATATCACCTCGCCATCTGGCTGCATCCCCACCTTTTCTAGCACACGTATGGATGCGACGTTCTCTGGAAGCACAAACCCAAAAATTTCCCGAAGACGAAGAGTGTCGAAACCGAATACAAGGCATGCTTCGCAAGCTTCGGTCGCGAAGCCGTGACCCCAGTATTCAGGAAGGAAGCGATATCCAAGGTCGACCGCGTCCATCTCGGGCAGGTACTTCAAACCGCAGAATCCAATGATTTCCCGTGTCTGTTTAAGAACGCACGCCCAACGCCCATAGCCCACTTCGTCAAAATCGGGATATTGCACGATCGCCTCTTTAGCTGCATCGAGCGATGGGAGTAGCGGTTCGCCAGTCAAACGCATCACCTCCGGGTTGCTGTTGAGGGCAAAGAACTCAGGGGCGTCGTCAATGGTATACGCACGGTGCTCGAGACGTGCTGTTTCGGGACCGGTTGTGTAGGGCTTCCTCATCGATCTGGTCTTCCTCGATCGCGAACCGGCGGACTTCTTTCCTGCGAATATCGAGGTTGACCGAGTCATTGCAGCTTAGCAACCATCCGCGAAACGCCTGACCATGGCGAGATCGGCGCAATCCAATGGTGTGTGCAGTTTGACTACCTTGATTGTTCCGCAACGAAAAGCTTGAAAATGAAACTGCCGTTGTCCGAGCGAAACCCAACGGGACCATTAATAGGTGCGACAACTCGGGTTTCCAGAGGGCCAGACCAGACGGTCTTGTCATCGACGTCAACGATGCAACGGAAGTTGCCATGCTCTTCCTCTACGCGGGCACGCAGGCGATGGGCCGTATGTGTTTTTGCAGTGGTACCAACTTCCTCCAGCGGAATATTCGCGATAGTAGAGTATCCGTGAGCGCCGCAATCGCTGTGAGAGGATGCGCCGGGATTCGATTTGAATGTCACCACGATCTGCTCGACAGGTTCGATTCGCCACATCACATAGAGTAGGTTGCACGAGTTCTTTGCCCGCAGTTTCAGGCCTATCTGGCGAACAAGCTCACCGGAGGCAAGCTTTGAAGTCTGTTTCGATGGGCCGCGGTAGCGAAATTGCAGGGTGGCGTCTTGATGCGTCCCCGCTTTGCGTTGCGCCCGTTCCTTCGGGCCGACGACGGTAAGGTATCCAGATCGGGTTTGCGAAACAGATCCAAGTGTGATCTTGAGGTCAGACTTTTGGGTATTGGTCAATTCTGGAGCAAGCATCGCCAGAGTCGCCACGAGTGGATAGAGAATCATAATCTTCCTACACAAAGCGTCGCCGGTCACGGAGAGATGTGTGCATCATCATCCCATGCCGAGGTCTTCGATGAATCTTGTGCGAGGCGTGATCTTGGAACCGTCTGCACCCAGGGTGACCATCACGATCGGTCGGAGTTCGTCAAGTATCTCTTGATTCGTGCGGAGATGCAATTGTTTCGTTGCGACGGAAACGCCCGCCATGCGTCGTGCGACGGCACCAAATGTGGCCACTGCGTTAGGTGGGTGGCTGCGGAAGGGAATCGTGATGATGTGAAGTGCAAGCGAGACAAGGCCCGCGAGTGCAAGCGTCAGCGGAAAGATTGCGACATCAACAGCGACAGAAGTAAGAATCGCGATGACAATTGTCATCAACGCTAGAAATGCCAGCAGTTTTCGAAGTGTTGGTGGTCGGCGTAGACCCGGTGGCGCCGTGCCGAGAAAATCATCCAACTTTGCCCACAGTCGTCGGCGTTGTGATCGGTCCATCACGTCAACAACGCGAGTCCCTGTGCGTATCCGTAGCGTTTCATCGTGCAACAGCTCTCGGACGGTGGAACGCAATTGCAGGAACGATTTTAGAGTGGGACATGTAGTAATTTGGGCGGCCTCAATTCGCGATTGAATCAACGCGACGAGATCAGCAACGGTGCTCACACGCTCCGCCTCGGTGTTTTGGATCGAGATGCCGAAGTGATCTTCGACATTCATTACGATTTCAGCAGCGTCAAGTCCCATGATTCAGTCGGGTGACGGGAATGGGGTGTGGGGCGAACAGTTGTTCGCTGCATCTCGGCTGGATTTGTCGCTCCGACGCGACGCTGTGTCAGGACGCCGCGCTGTGTTTTGCGAGTAGTTTTGTGACGGCGTGTTGGTTGTGGGACGCCGCCCTAACAGCCGGAGTCTGTCCGTTGGCATCGAGGGCATTGGTGTCGGCACCGTATTTTAGCAAGGCACGAACCGTTTGGGTGTCGCCCTGCGTGCAAGCCTCGTGAAGCGGTGTACGATGGTGGATGTCTTTGCTGCCAACAAGGTACGGTCGCCGAGCCAGGAAATCTTTGACGGTATCCGTGTCGTAACAGTAGGCCGCGCGGAAAAGTGTGAGGACGTCCGAGTCTTCGGAATCAATCAGGTCGTCAATCGCTCCGTGTTCGACGAGCAAGCGGCAAATGTCCTTGTGTTTGCGTTGTCCGGAGTAATGAATTGGGTTGCCATCTTTGGTAGTGTCACCCGCACCGTTTTGGACGAGCAGTTTGGCCACCTCGTAGTGTCCACGATACGAAGCGAACACGAGCGGTGTCCAATCGCCATCTTCGGTGGGCCCATGAACATCGGCACCGTGGCCGATCAATCGTTGAGCAACGCTGGATTGCCCACGACTTGCAGCAACATGCAGCGGCGTGAGCTTTTTTACGTCGCGAACAGCGACGAGTGTCGGGTTTTTTTTGAGTATCTTCTTGACAGCTGCGACGTCACCTTGGAACGTCGGGGCGAAGATCGGATGGTTTGCCATTTTGGCTGGTTTGGTTTTTCAGCACAGCAACCGGTGCGAGAACGACAGGAGTGTACCGGGCAAAATAGATTTTGGAGCAGCGACTGTTCGGGCTCGTGAGGTTCATTAGCTGAGTATGCATGTTGGCGGCGGCGAAACATCCGAACGCTCGGGTTGGATGGAGGCCTTGCTACCAGCAGTTGGCCTCTAAATTCTCAGCAGCAATACATGCAGCGACAACGCGATTGCGATGGAAACGACCGTCCTGAAAACGTTCCATCGATTCCACTTGTCCTCGAACTCACCTCTTGCGACCAAGAGTTCTTGATCATCTTTTTGTTCGACGTCAATCGCCTGGATCTTGTTGTTCAGCGGGATGTTGATTCGAACAGTTGGGAGCTGGACGCCCAACAGGTAAACAACCGCAGCGGCAATCAATATCGCTCGATTCGCACCATCAATCTGTGAGAAGCCGATGACCGCCGCCACAATGATCGCAGCAACAGACCCAACCCAAACAAACATGAAGGTTGGCTGGTTTTCTTGTATGACGCCATCGATCACTTGAAACGCGCGAACAAATGACCGGTCGTTGAGTCGACTGATGCCTGGCATGGCTACGACAGCAAACGCAAATAGAAACCCAGCAACGAGTGAGCACAAAAGGGTCGCGGATACCAAAACAGTATGGAAAAACATTTACTCCAGCTCGGGTTGAGGCGTGACAGCGATAGCGAGTGTTCCACGTCTCATTCTACAATCAACCACCGGCAATGGTTACGTGGCGAGTTTTAGGCAAGTGATCATCGCGACGTAGTTGCAGGAGTTTCGATCGGATGTCGAGGCGAATCAGAGGGTGACCGTGAACGATTCACCCCGCGTGAAGACGGGCAACGCAAACGTTCCGTTGCAGTCGTTGGTTCGCGGGTTCATCGCTACAGGCATCGATGTCTCGTCGTCGACGTTCGCGTTCGGTTCACCATGTACGACCAGATCGCTGGTCCGAAATGGTTGTGAAGAACCGCGATGGCCCATCCGATCAAAGGCCCGTAGAACGGAACAGGCAACGCGAGTTCGTAACCTTTTCCAATTAGATAGATCCCGATTGCATAGCCTATGCCCGCATAGACGTAGCAGCGAAAAATCGAACGCAATTGCGAGACCTTTGCGATCAATACCATTACGACCAACGCCACGTCGGCAACGGCAAGTGGGGCAACGAGAACGGGTTCGCGAAGCAGCATGGCGGGAGCGTACAAAGCAATCTCTGGCAGATCGCTCAGGCCCATCTGTAGGTATGTCGCGGAGAACAAAGCGACTGCCAATATCGCGAGCAACAATCGTGATGGTAGCTCGATCAAGAATCTACGTTTGTTCATAGATCACAGTCTTGTGGGTTGTCAGTCGGGAAACGAACCACTTCACCGGCAACCGCGTTTTCAGAATCCACTCGTGAACCATCGCGAAACATTCTGGCACAGCGTCCCGCATCACTAGGCCGGGTAAGCGGCCATTGTCTTGACGATTGATTGGTCACGGTCGCTCCGGCGCATGCCAGGGTTTGCGGCCTTGTACCGCTCATTCTACGTCAAAGACTTTGGTGCGGTCCTGTTTTGGGGCACTCCGCTGGTTGTCAGAAGATTCGGGTTTCTGACGCCGGTAGCCGGCGAGATATAGACCCAGGGCGATTTCGCCATACTGGGTAATTTGCAGCAGTGAGTAAAGATCCGTGTCTGGGTTGTTGATCCTCTGCAGCCAGCCGGGTGCACTCACTTTGGTATGTCTCAATGGAACGCTCCACTTCACTGATTGATCAGCTTGGCAACGTAACAGACCCTCGTCCAGGAGAACTCGTTTACGGTTCGCAGCCTACGGCTCGTTCGAGAGCACTGGTTGGATGACGAATTCACACGAATGTCGACAGCCAAAGTTGGACACCGCCAATGAGACGGCGAGGCGTTCAGAGTTCAATCGCAGCAGGGCGCTGAGACTCGGGGCGTCCGCAGCAATGAATGATTGGCTGCCTTTTGGAAGACTCGTTTGATGGGCAAATGGATGCCGCAAAGAATCGTTGACATGAGACTCTTGCGACCAAATTTGCAAGAACGCGACGCTGCATAGAAAGCTCGGAAAACGGACGCATTCGCCGTATCGAATGAGCCAAAACCGAGATTCGTCTGTGGGTTGTTCTAGTTGAAGACACGCAGAACCGGGAACAGCCTCATCTCTCTCAATCTTTCGCTCTGCGACGAAAATTTAAAAGAATGTGGCGGGCTTGGTAAACGGATTGCCACAGGGAACTGAGACACTGCTTCAGATCGATCTCCAACTGCTGGTTGCTCGATTTGCACCGTCAGGCCCCTTTCCTTCCGAGCTGCCCCGATGCCTTTTGAAAGACCGCAAAGAGCTTGTTTCTCAAGCAATCAGAGAAGCAATCCAAAAATGGTGCGCGTCCGGAGCGCAAGCGAACGGCGATCAGGTGCCGAACGTCGATCTCTGCGTTCGTTGCGAGTCGAATCACTGGAAACCCGGCGGATGCTGGCCGCGACGCTCAATTATCCCGGACAGGACGTCGAATTGCAGCGAACGGGCGAATTGCTGCGCATTGTCGAGTCGTCGAACAACTCGAGTGTGCTGGATGAGCTGAACATTTCCATGATCGACGACGATCGGCTTGAAATCAACGCGGCAGCGTTTCGCGTCGATAGCGATGTGAACCTCGCGGGCAATGATCTGCTGGTCTCGGCGGAGTCAATCTTCGTCGTCAATGGTGGCTTGCTCGGCGCGGATGAAGTCGTCTTGTCGGCTTCCAAACAACCCGATTTGGTCGGCGATGTTCTCAGCGACGCGGTGCTGCGTGGATTGATTGCGACGGAGTCGCAGACGATCGAGGTTCGCAACTCAAGAATCGACGCCAACCAAATCACGCTGTCGGCCGACGGCATTACGTCGACGGGCTGGAATGAACTGGGGGCCCAAGCCGATGGTATTGCGGGCGAACTGATCAGCCAGTTGGAATCAATCCCGCAGATCGGGCTCAGCAGCGTCAGTCCACTTTCCGGGCAAGCCAAAATTCATCATGCGGCCGCCGGGATCGTGTTGGCGGATGCCGTGCTCAACAGCACCGGCATCGTCGATGTGACCGCAACCGCTGTCGCTGATTCGTCGGTCAATTCGATCGCTGTGACGGGGTTTAATGCGAGCGGTTTGCCCGCGACGGTGTCGGTCGGTTTCAGTCATTCAACTTCGTCGGCGACGATCGACGTCTCCGGTACGACGCAGGTGACGGCGGGGGGATTGGTCAACATCGCTACCGACGCGACCAGCACTGCGAAGAACGTCGCACGCAACGAAGCGAATTCGCGGGCCCGATCGCAGGACGCGCCGGATGTTGATACGGCAATCAATTTGTCGCTGGCTTTCACCGACGAAACTTCGACGATCGATGTTTCAGCCGGCAGCAGCATCACCTCGACGGGTGGCGTGAACATCAACGCGACCGGGGATGTGACCAACGATGTCAAAGCGACCACGGCGGTGTTCAACGACGGAACCGTGGGATTGTCGGCCGCGATCGGTGTGGACAATGCGGTCGTGCGATCGCGAGTGGACGGAAAGATTCGTTCGGGCAGCGCTGGAGGCAACTCGGAGATTATGTTTCCGGGGGCAATGTGTTTTCCGGATCGGAATTGTTGATCCTGCCGAACATTCCGGCCAGCGAACCGATTCGCGTCGGCGAACGGTTGACGTATCGATCCTCAGAACCGTTGCCCGGTTTGATCGACGGAGAAGACTATGTCGTTTTCGCAGCCAACGTTCGTTCGCAAACCGGCGATCTGCTGGAGCAGACAGTGCAGGTGACGCGTGCCAAAAGTATTGGACTGCAGCCCGCTACGGAGACTGGGTTGCAACATTCGCTGACGCGTTTGGGCGTGCTGCGTTTTGATTCGGACGATGTCAGCACCGCGGCGGGCGGCGAAGGTCAGATTCAAATGACCCTACCTAACGGCGTGACCAGCTTGACGTATCTCGGACCAGACCCCGGTGCCGATGACAACCTGCCTCCGTCGATCAACGGGCTTGTTCAAAACCAACGCTATGAAGCGATTCAGCAAGGCACCATCGTGAAGCTGCGATTGCCTGGGCAAACCGATTTTGCCAGCTTCACGATGCCTGCGGGAGCGACGGCGGAACATGGCTTTCGGTTCGACGAAAAGGTGCAAGCTTTTGACCCGGCGGCCGACGTCGATGCCAGCTTCAATGCGATCACGTTGCCTGATGGTCACGGTTTGCAAACCGGCGACTTTCTGTTGTACGCGACTGACTCAAGCAATAGCTCGACCCGAGAAATGTTTGCCTTTGACGGTGATGGCAACGAACTCGAGAGCCTCGGCAACGTCACATTGCCCGACGCCCCGATCGGTGGCCTGGACGATCATCACGGCTACTACGCAGTCGTTGATGCTCGCTATCCGAATCGCTTGCGACTAGCCGGGTCACTGACCGATGCACTGGCAAGTGAGATCGTCGACGTGACCAGTCGTCTGAACACCGAACATTCGTTCACACGAAATAGCAGCGGCGGCATCTCGGTGACGGCTTCATTGACCGCAACCAACCAAGCCGAGGCCGGTGTGAGTTTGACCCAGGGCGAACAACCCTGGAGTGCCGTGCTCGGCGGCGTCGCATCGGGCCGTTTGGAAAACATCGGATCGGCCGGACTGGGATTTTTTAATTCGCTGCGTGAAAGCATCCAGGGCAACGGAGTCAGCGAAGCGATCGAGGTGACCGATGTCGATTCTGGATCAACGATGGATGACGCGTCAACCAAACAAGGTGGCATCGACGCGGCGGGTTCATTTGTCGTGTCCGTATTTGATCATGACGTTCATGCGATCATCGGAGCGACCGCCGATTTGAATTCCCAAACCAGCCTCAGGGTCGATGCCGACATCGTTCAGCAAACACGGCTTGGCGCGATCGGGGAATCGACTCGCAACGCGCTCAATGAAGGCACAGAAGAAGACGAGGATGGCGGAGACGGCAGAGAATTTGCGGTCAGCGGCGGATACGGGCTGTTCAACAATGATGCCCGAGCGATCGTGGAAGATTCATTTGTTGATGGCAACGGTGAAACCCAACACGCCCGTCTGGACGCGGCTGGGCACGTCGCCATCGACGCGGAGATTGTCGTTCCGTTCTTGGGTGCCACGAACGACGGCGTTAACGCAGCCGTGACGATCGACCAATTCGGCTTATTGTCTTTCGAATCGTTGCTCGATGGTACGCACGGGTTGGCTGGGTTGGTCAACGTGTATGTAAGAACACTAGCCGATGGTGGTGACGATTCGCTTTCGCTGGCACTCGGTTTGATAATCACCAACGCGACCAACCATGTCGTCGCCCGGATTGGTGAAGGAGCGATGGTGCAGACGAGCGACTCGTTCTCAGCCAGCGGCCAAGACGTTCGAGTGACCGCGTTGTTAGACACGTTCAACGTGGGCGCCGGTCAAATGTCGGCGCTCAACCTGAGCCTGCCTGGCTTTGCCGAAGCAATCAACCGTGGGCGAAAACGCGAAGGCGGCAGCGTTCAGGACTTCCTCAAAGATATCGCCGATCCACTAGGGGTGTCCGGCAAAAACGCGGCCGGTGGCACGATGCTGTTGACGCTGGGAGATCATCTGACCGTCGCCGAGATCGCGGACTCGGCACGGGTTGGTGGATCCAGTTGGGGACTCGGCAACACGATCGACGTGAGTGCCGTCTCAGACATTTACCCCGCATTATTCACCAAGAGCGTGAGCGCGTGTTGATTCACTGGC
>TARA_R110002073_G_scaffold69054_6_pt1 | contig 52745 bp, 47 predicted proteins | sample TARA_R110002073 | Tara Oceans TARA_R110002073 (sample SAMEA4397174) | marine metagenome | biome: Polar Biome; feature: [DCM] deep chlorophyll maximum layer (ENVO:01000326); material: water (ENVO:00002006), including particulate matter (ENVO:01000060) such as... | depth 40 m
GGGCGCCTGCACATATTCCTGATAGATGGAGAGGAAACGATCAGCCTGACCTTGCGCTTCGGCGATCACCGAGTCGCGATAACCTTGGGCTGCCTCGCTCAAACGCGCCGCATCGCCGCGCGCTTCCGGGATGACCCGGTTGGAGTAGGAGGTAGCTTCCAGGCGCAAACGTTCGGCGTCTTGCTCGGCGACATCCACGTCACGGAAAGCGTCGATCACGCTGGCAGGCGGCTGGGCGGTCTGGAGGTTGACCTCGAGGATCTCGATGCCGGCGGTATATTCATCCAGCGTCGTTTGCAGCAATTCCTTGGTCCGGCGCGAAACCTCGCCACGGCCCTCGGTGATGATGTATTGCAGATTCGACGTACCGATCACTTCGCGCATGGCGCTTTCGGCCACGGCGCGAACCGTGTTCTCCGGATCGCGGACATTGAACAAATAGTCCCGCACACCGTCGGGATAGCCCAGATTGACGCGCCACTGCACGGCAAAGTCGATATCCACGATATTCTGGTCGCGCGTCAGCATCTGACCTTCAGGACCGGCGCCGATGGTGAGCGTGTTGGTCGTCGTCACCTCGGGGAGGAAGACGGTCTCGATCGGAGTCGGGAATTTCACGTGCAGGCCAGGTGTGGTGGTCCGGCTGTATTCGCCGAAGCGCAGCACGACACCATTCTGGTTGGGTCCGACCTGATACCAGCCACTGCCGGGAAGCAGGAACCAGACACCAACGAGGATTGCCAGCACCAGACCGACGCCGAAAAAGCCGCCGCCCTTGCCGCCAGCCGCACCGCCCTTGCCGCCGCCACCGAACATGCCGCGGAAGCTGCGCTGCAATTGGCGCACAACTTCATCGAGATCCGGCGGCTCCTGGCCGCCACCCCCGCCACCCTCGGGCTTGCGGCCCCAGGGATTTTGTCCGTTTCCGTTATTGCCGCCACCGGACCCCCAAGGGCCTCCGCCGCCGCCGCTACCGCCGGTATTATCGTTCCAGGACATGGATGCTTCATTCCTCTCGATACGTTGTCTCATTAGATGAACGTTTGCGGGCAAAGGTTCAAGGCCTATCGGGCGGGACGTGCAGAGCGCCAATCCCGTTGACCCGGGCTCAGACCCGTTCCAGCACACGGCAAACGAAGGCATGATCATCGCCCGGCCCGGCCTCGCACAGCACATGGCTGGCCTCGATCCACGCCGCGTCGACGAGCGCGGGAAACACTGCATCGCCGGCCGGTTCCGCATCGACTTCAGTGACATAAAGCCGGTCGGCGCGCGCCAGCGCGGCGGCATAAATCTGTGCCCCGCCAATCACAAACACCTCATCGACCGAATCGGTGCGCGCCTGTGCGAGAGCGATATCGAACGCTGCGACCAGATCGCCCGCCACTTGCGCGCCCTCGGCAAGAAACTCCGCCTGGCGCGTCACCACGATATTCAGCCGCCCCGGCAAGGGCCGCCGGGGCAGGCTGTCCCAGGTCTTGCGACCCATGATGATCGGCTTGCCGCTGGTGGTGGCCTTGAAATGTTTGAGATCGGAACTCAGCCGCCAGGGCAGATCGCCAGCGCTACCGATCACGCCATTGCGGCCGCGCGCCACGATCAGGCAGATGCTAGGCTGGCCGATCCGGGGCTCAGCGCTCACGACGGGGCCTCGCGCTCCAGCCAGCTGAGCCATTTTTCCTGAACCGCCGCATCGAGATCGATGCCCTCATCGCGCGCCATGAGCAGCAACATGCCGAGCACATCGGCCATTTCGCGCGCCAGATGCTCGCGCGCACCGTCATCGACCGGCTTGCGGCTGCGACCTGTGGCGGTGAGATAAGCTTGGGTCAGTTCGCCGAGCTCTTCCTGCAATTTAAGCAGATACCAGTCGCCCGAGCGGTCGATGTCATAATGCTTGGCATAGATATCGGAGACCTGCGCGATGCGGGCGCCCAGTTCGCTGAGCCGGCGGCTCATACCGCCACCGGCGCCTTGATACCCGGATGCGGATCATAATCCTCCAGCATGATGTCCTCATACTCGAAGCCGAACAGATCAGTGGCGTCGGGATTGAGGCGCAGGCGCGGCAGGGACCGTGGCTGGCGCGACAGCTGCTCAGCGACCTGATCCATATGATTGGAATAGATATGGGCGTCGCCAAAGGTGTGGATGTATTCGCCCGGCTCCAGCCCGCACACCTTGGCGACCATCGTCGTCAGCAGGGCATAGGAGGCGATGTTGAAGGGCACGCCGAGAAACATGTCGGCCGAGCGCTGATACAGCTGGCAGCTGAGTTTTCCGTCGGCAACATTGAATTGATACAGCGTGTGGCAGGGCGGCAGCGCCATTGACGGCACATCGACCGGGTTCCAGCCCGACACGATCAGCCGCCGCGATGACGGATTGGAGCGGATCTGTTCCAGCAGATTGGAGAGCTGGTCGATCTCGGTGCCATCAGGCCCGGACCAACGCCGCCACTGCTTTCCATAGACCGGACCGAGCTCGCCATCGGCATCGGCCCACTCGTCCCAGATCTTGACGCCGCGCTCCTGCAGCCAGCGCACATTGGTCTCGCCGCGCAGGAACCAGAGCAATTCGATCGCGATCGATTTGAAATGCACCTTCTTGGTCGTCAGCAGCGGAAACCCCTCCGACAGGTCACAGCGCAATTGCCGCCCGAAGACCGAGCGCGTGCCCACCCCCGTGCGGTCGTCCTGGAGCGTTCCGTGTTCGAGGATATCGCGCAGCAGATCGAGATAGGCCGCTTCCGCCGCCGAGCCGGCCGCGGCCGCGCGTCCGGTTTCGGTTTCGGTTTCGGTTTCGGTTTCGGTTCCCGGTTCCAGAACGGCCATGTCTGCCATCGCGATCTCCACTGAATTGCCTGCCCACACACTCTACATCCGATTCGCCGGCTTCGAACCGGCGGCGTCAGATTGATCCACACGTTTATGCCGCAGCCGGTGTCGCGCAGGCCAGGCCGATCACAAATCCGTGTCATTGATCGAAAACGGGCTTGCCTTGTCGATATCTGACGTTAGCTTGGCGAAACTGGAACATATAAAGAACACACAAATCTCTGAGGGAGACACATAATGCTGGGATATGTCACGTTAGGAACCAATGACTTGCAACGCGCCGCCGCGTTTTACGACAAGATCTGCGCCGAATTCGACGTCAGCCGCATGATGGATTTCGACACTTTCATCGCCTGGGGCAAGCCCGGCGACGGTGCCGGCATTGCGCTGAGCAAGCCGCATGACGGCAAGCCCGCCACGGTCGGCAATGGCGTCATGGCCGCCTTCCAGGCCGCAGACCCGGCCCAGGTCGACAAGGTCTACAAGCTCGCCATCGAGCTCGGCGCCAAGTGCGAAGGCCCCGCTGGCCCGCGCGGCGATGGCGGTTTCTACGCCGGCTATTTCCGCGATCCGGACGGCAATAAGCTGAACGTGTTCTGCATGTAATTCCCGTCGTCTTGTGGGAACGGGACATAGTGAAGATTAATCGCTATGTCCCGTTCCCCAATTACGATTTCGTCGGTGATAGATTCGATGATCATCTTCTTCTGCTCGTGGGTGAAATCATCCCAACGGCCATAAAGGTCCCTAGCTCCGGCAATCACTTCTTCACTGGAATCGCTGGTTACCTGCAAGGCGGATATGTCCCCCTCAAGCGAAGCTATTCCCGTAGTGATTGCCTGCAGCCGCTCCCCTGCCGCAGTGTCGAGCTCGCCAAATCGCTCCGATGAAATCATATCGTCCAGGAAGCTGCGCAGCACCTTGTCTCGATCTTTCGTGACCACCTCATGGTCTCTTTCCAACACGCCGATCTGGCGCTTTTTCGCGTCGATCTCGTCGCTGGTGGAGTTGAGGTAGGCTGCGAGTTCATCTTCTGACGAGAAGAAGGATCGCAGCTTATCGCGGAAAATCGCTTCCAAATCGTCTTGAGGAATTTTGTTCCGGCATTTTGGGCAGACAAATTTGGGTGACTCATTCAGCACGTACATTGTCCGGCCGTCATGTCCGCATTTCAGTTTTCCAGCGAACAAATATCGCCCGCGAGGCCCCGGCCTATTGCCCTTCGCTTGATCGTCGAGAATGGCGTTACACCGATCCCAAAGCTCGGCGGTCACCACGGGTTCGCACTCGTGCCACTCCCATTCTTCCTCAGGCTTGAAGTGCACTGCGCCGCCCCGCCGCTCGGCGTAGGTGTAATTGCAGCGGCGCAATCCCTTTGCGGTCGGGTCACGCAACATGAGTTGAATTGAGGAGACGGAAAATTCATTGCCACGACGGGTGCGATGTCCGCGTCCGTTCACCATCCGCGCAACGGTGCCCTTGCGCTGATACTCCGCAAACAACTCGTAGACGAGTGCCCGCACGGGAGCTTCATCCGGATGGGGCACCATGGAACCGTCCAGCCATTGATACCCATAGGGGGCGGCGCCCGCGACACGCTTGCCCATTTTCGCGCGCGTGATCACCGCGGCTTTCACGCGATCCGCGATCTCCTCTCGCTCCCACTGCGCCATGGCAGCAATCATGGTGTAGAAAAGACGACCGGATGGGGTCGATGTATCGATGCTCTCCTGCAGCGACACCAAGTCCGCATCCTGGGATCGGAATATCTCTGCAAACTCCAAAAGCTCGCGAGTATTTCTTGCGAGGCGCGCGAGTTTCGAGAACAGGAGTGCGCTGATCCTCCCAGACTTGATGTCCGCGAGCATACGTTTGGTCTCGGGGTGGTCCATGACCGCTTTACCGGAAACACCGGAAAGATCGTACAATTCGACGATGTCCCAACCCTTGAACTGAGCATATTGCTCCGCGCGCGTTCGGTGAATATGCGGGCTATCACCCCGAGCTTGATCCTCCGTTGAGACCCGAATCCAGACCCCGACCGACTTTCCTTCACTTTCCAACATACAAGTCTCCCGCACTTCGGGTCGCCAAGAGCCGACGGTCGATGCTCGATTTGAACGGCAAGTCCTAGTTGTAGGCGAAAAAACTCGAAATCGGAACGCGCAGAGCCCTGCCGATAAGGAAAAGATTCGAGGCCCCGGCGCGCCATCTTCCGTCTTCGATGGCCGCAAGCTGCTCGGTCTTGAGGCCGATCTCGCCAGCCAACTCGACCTGTCGGACACCCTTGAGAGACCGGTGGAGCCGAATTTGAAAGCCTACCTGTTGATCAAGCCTGTTCATCGCCTGCCACCCGCTCTCGGTGCTTGTGCTGCCCCATAGAAAATCTCGCGTCGAGTGGAGGGCATAGATATGAAAATAGACGCTAAGCGCATGCGCGCAAAGTGGGTCATTTGCCACGAGGCATGCCGGTGCTGTTGGAGGAAGTATCCTCCTCGGCACTTTCGCGCCGCGACGCGATGAAGAGCGCAATGAGCGGGATAGCGTGGGCGACAACCGCGACCGTAATGAATGCGGCGCCCTCATCGCTTCTCGACACGAGTTGAAAGGTCGGGCTTAGGAACCATACTTTCACCGCAGAGACAGTCACGGTCAGGATGGTGAAAAGGCGCTCGCCCGCAAACGCGCCAATCGCCACCAGCCCCAGGGCCAGGCCGCCAATGTGCAACCCATAAACTGGGATAAACACAGACAGGATGAGTACGACAAAGCCCGCGATGGCGAGGCCGGATGCAGCTTGCTTGTTCATGATAGTTTCCTCGTTGATCTTCCCATTCGGGAGGTGAAATTTTGATCTGAGACGTGCGCGGCAAACCGGCTCACAGCCTACACCGTCACGGATTGGCCAGCAGAAGACGCCAAACGCGTCACGAACCGGTTTCGCGGCTGGTATTGCCTGCGGCGATATCGCGAAGCCGGTCGATGATTGCCTGACCGACGATGGCCTCGATTTCAGGATTGCTCGGCACGCTGCCGCCCAAGCCGATCTGTGCGGACAAATCAGCGGTCCAGATCTCTCCGACATCGCGCTGGTAGAGGATGATCTGATAATTCTGCGTGATTGTTGCGCGCTGCATCGAGAACACGTGCGCGTCTTGCTCCACGCCGAGCTTCACCAGGCCCAGGATAAGATCGGCCGGGAGTGCGGTGCTGGCGCGCGCAAACGTGTCCCGACGCTCTCTACGAGTCATCTGACCAAGATCGGTCGGCAGACCCAAGGCCTGTACGCGCGCACCGGTACTCGCAGGCGAGATAATCGTATTGATCGACAGTTCGGCCTCGGCGATCTGCGCCGCTTCGATCAGCGACCGGTCCGGCGAAGCCCAGAATGCCAATATTTGCGCGGACAACATAGCCGCCGTCGCACGCGGGTCGATCTGCTCATTTCCAAGCTCAATCGCGATATCCCCGCCCGTGGCCGATTGGTAGACCTTGTACCCACCGAACACGCTGGTAGCGACGGCAAAGCCCGAAGCCGCCATCATCAGGGCCGGCGCTGCAGCGATGCAGCCAGAAAGTGGCACCATGGCAGATGCCAGGAGCAGCGGCCGCAAAAGGCGCCGCTTGAGCGAAAGACTGTCATTCATGAGGTTTCCCCTGCGTTGAACACTTTGGGGTAGACCGTTCAACGTCAGGCGGCCTCGCGTGGCCCTGTTCCGCGCCACATCCGGCGTGCGATCTTGCGCTCCTCGGCACCGATTGCGTTCGCATAGATCGCGGTGGTTTCGAGCTTCTCGTGTCCGAGCCAGCGCTGCAGGAGATTGAGCGGAATGCCGCTCTGGACGGCTGCCACGCCGAACCCATGGCGGAGCCCCTTGGGACAAGCGTGTGAGCCAGAGAGATGCATTGAGGCCATGACACGTTTGATGACGAGCCAGCCCTTCCCGCGGCTCCATGGCCAAAGACGGTCAGAGGCCTCCAAGGATCGGCTATGGAGTTTCAACTTTGCCAACACCCAATCGGGAAAGGGTATCGCCCGGTACACCGGCTCTTCTCGGCGCTTCTTGAGGCAGAGAATGACGACCGCTCGCGTCTCGAAATCGATCCGATCAGCGGTAAACTGCAACGCTTCGCTGATCCGACAGCCGGAAAAGGCGAGCATTAGGCAGAAAGCCTCCTCGGCTGCTGAGAGAGTGGTGCCGGCACGGATGAATTGCTCACGCTCCTTCGGAGTAAGGTATTTTCGGCGACCCTGAGTGTCGAATATCATAAAGGAAAAATTCGCTCCGTACGTCTGGACGATCCGTCCAACTTTACTCTTGACGTACGTGCATAATGTGGGGACCATCTACCCCAAAGTGTTCAATTATATTGCAGATTCATTGCTTTATACGAATTGGCTGTGCATACAGCTCAATCGATGCATCTACATTTAATCATATTCTAGGATGCATATGACCGTTCTGAGACTACCTTTGCATGTGATTTGGCAATTATCTGCAATCACGAGGGAAACGAAGCTCGAAAAGCCATCGGGATGGGGACAGCTCTCGCGCGATGTCAAGGCATCCGCGACGGGTAGAGAGCAATCAACGCCATGCGTGTCGGCATAGTGGAGGCAGGAGTGTGGCGCGGGGCGTGACATCTCGCTTTGAGGTCACTCCTCGCCCTTCGACCGGCTCGCGGACTGCCCGATGATCTTGGCGAGCGCGTCGCGCTTGAACTTCGAATCGTCCTCCGACACCGCTCGAAAATTGGTGGTCACGTTCCAGCCACGCACCACGTTCTGCGAGGTGGACATCTCCGCCGCACGGTGATCCAGGGCGGCAGCGATCTCTTCGCTGCCGAATACGAAGAACCTACTCGCCAATTCTTCGTCCAGCGCATCGCAGATGAGTTTGCGGTATTTCTGGCGCCGATCCTGTTCGAGGATCACAAGGAAGACTTCGTCGAACCCGGCGCGGAAACATTTTTCAACATTCTGCTGCTCGTGAGCGGGGTCGGTCGAGACGGATATTTCGACGGCGATCCGCAGCTTTTCATGCTCGAGCGCCACATCCACACTGCCGGCGCCATCCAGCACTGACTTCTCAATCGTGGCCTTGAAGTTTCTCTCCTGCGCCAGCTTGCGCACGAGTTGCTGCAACTGGGTATGTCGGCGTCCACCCACCCCTGCGACATACTCGTCGATCTCATGTCTGCGGGTTTCCCTCACATGGGACGGGTCGGGTGGGGCGGATGCCGTGGCCGCAGCAGCTATGTCAGCGACGTCAGCTGGGCGCACAACCGGGTCAGATACGCTTGGCGGCGATGGTGCTCCCCCACCAGAGGGCCGCTTTGGCGGTTTGGGTCCATCATCCTGCGCTGGCGGTTCATCCTCGCCGCTATCTCCGGCGGCGATGATCGCCTCGACCTCTTCGATGGTCGCACAGTACCGCTCGCGATTGCGGTCGATCAGGGCCTGAAATTGATCATCATCCAGTGCAGGCATGGCGTTCACCCGGCCAAGCTCGACATTGATCCGGAGCGCCGCCGTCGTCCGGTTTTTCACATAAGCGGCAAATTCGGAGCGGCCACGCCGCTTGCGCATTGAGCGCAGAAAATCCGGATCCGTGCGCATATCGTCGGCCAGCGTCCGGGCATCCTTGGCCGAGACACCGCCCGCGAACTTGAGTGAGGTGGACGCCATTACAGTGGAACGGAGCCGGACCGGCATCTGCTCCAGATGCTGCGCGGCGATGTGTAATCCGACCCGGTATTTGCGGGCCTGATTGAACAGCTGCTCCATTGTGTCATCGAAATAGTCGTGCGCTTCGTCGATATAGACATAGGTCGAGCGGCGTTCGTCCTCCGGAATGGTCGCGCGCTCAAGCGCTGCCTGCGCGATCTTGGCAACAAAGAAGCGCCCGAAGATTGAGCAGCCCTCCGCCTTGAGGAGGTCCTTGGCGGTGTTGATGAGAATGATTTTGCCCTCATTCATCGCCTCAAACAGATCGATGCGGTTTTCCGGATGAGAGAACATTCGCTCGAAAACCGGGTTGGCCAGGACGCCCCATAGCCGCCGCAATATCTGCTTCTTGGTCGCGGTGAAGCTGGGCGAAAAGAACTCGGTCTTGAAGAAGCGCCGGGCCGATCCATCCAGCTTCGTCATGTATTTCTTGAACGGTCTGCCATCTTCCATCAACTCGCGCAAAGTTTGTACGGTAGCGTCTGGAACGACCATCATCAGCCGCGCCAGATAGTGGAAAACGACTCCCTGTTTTTGCGTCAGTTCGGCACCGAGCAGGGCCGAGAAGAAATACTCGTAAAGATCGATCACCGAGTTGAGCACGCGTTCCCGGTCGGCGCGGCCATACCCGTCAAGGCGGGATTGATCGAACGCGAACAGATTGAGCGCGACCGGAAACTCGACATCGGCCGGATCGATCAGAATGAGCCGGTCAGCAAGCGAGTCCACGCGCTCGGGATCAAACAGCGCAAGCCGGGAGATTGTATGGATCAGGTCGCCCTGGCTATCGATCACGATGATGCCGGGCGGGGTGTCCCCATCGTGAACCAGATCATGATGGATCAGCTGCAACAGGAGCTGTGTCTTGCCGTGACCCGAACCGCCAACAATCAGCGCATGCTCGGATCGAACCGCGTCCGGAATGGTGATCGGGATCGAGGCATCCAGCATGTCGCGCAGCGGTGTGTATTGCAGATAGGTTTCCACCAATTCTGACGGCGGGGCCTTCTTCGCCTCGCCGGCCATGATGTAGGGTTTGGTCGAGGGCGGTCCATCCGGATTTATACCAGAAGCCCTCAGTAGATTGTGCATGAGCTGACGGCGGACGGAGACGAATAACTCCGGCTTCCAGAGGTCGGCGCGTTCATGGCAAAATGTGCTCACGGTCCGGTCTATGACAGTCGAAACATTTTCGACAATTGACGAGAACGCCATGGTGAGCTGAAGAGCGTGTGCGTCCTCGATTGGCTCGACGAGGCCATCGCTGACGACATCGTCAAGCAGGCTTGCCGACAGATCGGTGAGAACCCGCAGACCTGTGGAATAGGCCGAATGAAAATCCGCGTAGAACCGTTCCTTGCGGAGCAGGTATTCGCGCAAATCGACCCGCACCGGCATTTCAAGCCGGGCGATAGCACCGTCATCATATCGCGGGAACCAGATGAACTCCTCGGTGATCAGCTCGAAGAGCGGATCGTAGAGCGCGAGAGCGACCTCCTTCGAGTAGTCCGCTGCGCTTTGAGCGAATGCATCCCTCAGTATCCCGATGACAGCGTCTGAACGGGCTTCCGGTGCAAGCAAAGGTGTATCGTCATGCATCGCTTCCACGCGGGCATGCAATTGCACCAATTCCTCAATCTCGCGATCGCGTTCGGTCAGGAACCAGTTCGTGAACAGGCCGCGCCCGACGCTCGGGCCGGTGGAGGGCAGCGAAGCGCTCGCCTGCTGACCCTCGCGCCACCATCGACCAAAATCTGAGAAAAGATCGTCGAGCATCGCTGTCAGGCAGCGGCGATTTCGACCACTTGCTCGGAACCGTCGAAGCTCCTCGCGACGTCAATATAGCCACGGATGTTTTGGCATGCGGTATGAACCTGATTTTCCGTCCCTATAACCTCGTCGAGGTTTTTGCACTCCAGGTGCTGGCCAGCAACAAGATCGCCGAGTGAGAATGATCGCTTGGTGAGGCGGTCCATCAAAATACCGCCGACGCCAGCCCAGCTTCCCGCATCGGCCCGTGCAAGATTCTGATCAGCGGCTTCAGACGTGTAGACGAGTTGTTTTTGGAGTTTGTACTTCTTTACCAACTCGGCCTCCTCGGCGGTCAGCTCCGCCATAACGTCGAGCACAAAGATAGCGGTTCCAGTCAGGCCAGACTTCTGGCTGCGACGAAGTTTGAGATGCATGATGTCCTCCCAGCTGCATTCCCCTTAAAGGGGAGCTACATGAAGAAAACAACTTTGGCGAGTCTCATGTCAATCTTTACCCTTAGGTTCTCTCCCAACGCTTTCGCCAAAATATTAGCACATGGATTATCAAACCGAAGCCCGGAACAAAGGCACGCCGTCGTTTCGGACCACGCGCGCGCTGGGAAAGATGTGGGCTCAGTCCATTTTCGCGAAATCTGCGAAAATTTGAGCCACTGTGCCATCAGAGCCGGAAATGTCGGGCCGATCCCATATCTCAAGGATCACCGCCGTGGACTTAGGCCCAAGCAGGCACTCCAGCACTACACAGGGGACTCCGCATACCCGAACCATGCAGACTTGCCGACCGGCCGCCCCAGGATTTCAAAATGCTTCACGTACATCTGGTTGCCCCAATCAAAGTGCCAGAACTCGAATGGGTAGTTCGCAAAACCGCTGCGCTGCATTGCCCAATGTAGTAGCCGTCGATGTCGCAAAGCTGGGACATCTTCATCAATTTTTCCGTCACGAAACATTCTCTCGAGCGCGTCGCTGTGACTTAACTCGGTCATCTCGTCAAAAGCACTCCCCATGTCGAGCAACTGATGAGTGCTACGTGATCGCAGAGTGAGGTCCACCGCCCCGCCCGTGGAATGGGCAGGCCACGATGTAGAGTCGACCGGACTGAAATGCTCGGGATCTGAGACATACCTTAACATCCAAGCCCGCCGTTGCTCGGCTGTGGCGGTAGGCATCAATTCGAGGCTTTTGTTCCAGAAAAACGACCAAAGACCGAGTTGGGTTTCTATGGGCCGATATCCATCCCACACGAAAATTTCTGTATCATACTGCCATAATAGTGCATTCGCCTTTTGAAGCATCTTAGCGACGAGCCCTCGACACCAGACTTGCGAAAGACTTCCCTCGATCCGCATGTTGTATGGTGAATTTCTCTTGTCCGTTCGCGCATAGAAGCTTTCAGAGGCCACTCCTACTTCTGACAAACGAACAAGCGGGTCACGGAACCTTGGGTCGGAAGAGTCTACCTGCACACGATTTGCGCCGCCAGCATCACTCGGCCAATCGAGAATGGGGATATTAAATTCCACATGGTTCATGACGTCGCCCGCCCAGGTGGATCCGCTTCAAATGATTCGCGAATGACATCGCACGCTCAGCCGCCACCACACTCACTGATCATCTCCGACATCTCCGACATCTCTGCGCATTTGCTCAGACGAGACGCTCGCGGTCTTCTGCAGGATTCTTGGGCGCACTGGACGGCCACAGCCGTTACACCCAATCAAGTCGCACCATTTACTATTCCGGCTACTAATTCCACATACGCAATACCAGAATGCCTTCCCGAAATCGCGAAATACTCCCCTCTACTTAGTCTAGGCGATAGATTGACATCAATAATATGCGGGTCACCATATTCGTCCAATATCAAGTCAATTCGAGCGTAACCTCTACAACCCAAAGCAACAAATGCCTTTTCAACAAGTTTTTCAACAGCGGGGCATTTCATCGGCACGATCGACGGGTACGGCCCAACAGTTTTTAGGTCTTTGGAAAAAATAGGTGCATCAAATTCCAGCTTCAGCGGCGTGAGAGCACAGCCCCGTCCATTGCGCTCCAACACCCCAACAGTGAATTCATCGCCGGAAAGATACGGTTGTGCGATATACCGCCGCTCCCCTAGAACTCTCACCGAATTAGTGAGCTCATCTCTATTCTTGACCATGGAAACATGATTGCTGGCTCCGCCACGGATCGGCTTCAGGATGATCGGGAAGTCTGCATCGCAAATATTATGAACGTCCAACAGCTGAGGCGTCGGAATTCCGGCTGCCTTGAGTGCAGAGGCACACGCCCTCTTGTCTTTCGCAAGACGCGTCGCTTCGCTCGGCGAGCCCGTAAATTTGAGCGCTTGCTTCAGCAAATACGATTTCACTCCAAACTGCTCCGGAAAATCGGACTGAGAAATCCATCGCGGCGCGGGAAAGCTATCACAGCAGACGACTACCTCACTTCCCTCCAGGTGCTCTGAACGCAACGCCTCTAAACTTCTGATTTCGGGATTGTGTCCAAGCTCGCGGAGCGCGTCAGCCACATCGCGAGCGGACGCCTCGGCAATTGCTCCATCGGCGTCATCACTCGCAAACAGAACGACAGAACGGCCTCGTTCAACTCCCTTTAGCGTATTGATTGTACTAGCCATTCAGCTACGTTCTCGATTGTATGGCCGTCGCGCTGTGCTGCCGTCACAAAATTTCCCTTCTCCCCTAACCCCGGGATTGTGTTTATTTCAAGTACAAAGATTTTTCCATTGTCCAATATAAAATCGGCGCGACTTAATCCACTTAGCCCAAGCAGCCGGTGAGCACTCAAAGCAGCCTCCTTCAATTGAATAACAACTCCATCATCCAAATCGTCAAGATACCCGTAATATTTATCGCCATAATATTTTGCCGATTGATCATAATAACTACTTTTTGTGGGTATGATTTCAACAGGCGATAAAACTTTGGTGCCCATCGGCAAGTCTGCGATCCCGACGGTCACTATTCTGCCGGAAACCCAATCCTCCAGTATAACGGGGCCGCTTTTCAACTCATGGATTGCGGACGAAACATCACCTTGAGAGTGTATCGGGAAAATTCCGTAACTCGACCCCATACCAACCGCCTTCACACAAGTCGGCGCACTATATTCAAGAGTTACATCCTGCAATTCACCTACATCGGAAAAGTATCTCCAATTCGGCGTCAACAACCCACCGGCCCTAAATATGCACTTTGCAACATGCTTATTCATGGCGAATGCTGAGGGAGCGGTGCGCGACCCCGAGAATGGGGTTCCTTGCGTTTCGAGCACGGCCTGGAAGCTCCCATCTTCACCCAGCCCCCCATGGAGTAGGATTATCGATTGGAGGTGGGCGTAGCGCGTTGCAGCCGCCAATGCGGCCCTTGCATTTCCATCGAGTTCTAGCGAATGCACAGTATACCCCAACCCCTTGAGGGCACATGTTGCAACCCTTCCCGATGCGAGCGAGGTCTCTCGCTCAGGCGACCCACCGCCTGAGTAGATCACTACCTCTCGACCGCTACCTTCTAACCCGCGCTTCGTCACGACCTGCCCCCCCCAATTCGCGTTGACAATAAGTCGCCCACGACCCTTTCCGCGATCAAAACCAACTCGCGGTCTGGGACAGCAGAAAGGGCTGGGGTGGCATTATTTTCTATGACGAACGGCCCTTTCTTCGACAACACGATGTCCACAGCATTTAGGCCTGCTTGAATCGCATCAGAGGCCCGCAAGGCCAGGCAAATCACCGCCTCCGGCGCGGCGAGGTCGACCCATGCCCTAGCCCCTCGCGATTCACACCCTAGCCAGCCATGTAAAAGGGTGCGTCGACGGACCTCGATCGTAGCGCCATGCAATACGGTGACCCGAAAATCGTACTCACATTTAGACTTTACAAAGCTCTGCAACACCATGCCACGCTTCAACGAAGCCGGCGCGTTTTCACTAAATTTTCGCCACTCCCGCTTGCTTCGGATCAATCGAACTCGACGTCCAAAGCCACTGGTGTTCGGCTTTACTATGACCGGCAAACGCGGAACGCGAGAGGGGCGGCTCGGGCACAGCCGCGTTAATGGGGTCGGCACACCGTCCGCTCGCATCAACCGGTAAGCATTGTACTTCGAATAATCCGCATGCGATGTATGGAGAGATGGGAAAGTTGCGATTTGAGCATCTTCCGCTTCGCTCAGTAGTTTCATTGCTTTTGCAACCACCAATCGGCCGGATTTGTAAACAGCGCTCGGTGGAATTCTATTTACTAATAATTCCGCACACATGAGATCGTTCTTGCTTAATAGTAATGGATTTACCATTTTCGCCACCCATCCCCTTGCCGCCAAACGTTCTTGAAGGGCGCGGTCAAACCGTGTCCTTCGCATAGTTAGAATGTATGCTACCTTTCCAGAAACAGTTATAGAGTCGCGTCCAACCAAAGCCCCCACCCCTTATGTTTGACTATCCACAAATCGAGAAAATCCTCCGTAGGAATTGCACGCTGAACGCCTTCATTGTGAACCGCCTTCCGATGATGGGGGTCGTGAACTATCGCCGTCTCGGCGTTCGCGCCGATTACAACAACTGCGTGTCCGGATGATTGCGCCTCACCCGGAAAGTGGTGAAACCGCCCGGTTACCAACATTGGCTGAGCTTGTGCAATTCGGAAAAATAGTTCCCGATCATCTATACTTTCCGTAAAATATTTCATCTTTACGTTTTTGTACCCGAAGTGGCGAGCCGCTTGAGCTGTTCCCTTGTGAGAGCCAAAGATTCCACTTCCTAATTCAAAAGCTTTCTCATCTATGATACTCTGATCTACACAACGCCCCTGATATTCCATGAGCATTCCCAGGCAAGTGGGAACGCAAGTATTTGGTGAAAGCTGCACTCTATGGCGAACATTGTGCATGTTGGTGTCTCTACAAAAGTTGGCGCGCTTCATAAGTTGTCTCTTGGATACATTATACACAAATATAGATGGCACTAAAGCAACCAGCAATAACTAGATATCTGCAGACAATGCCATTGCTTCATGGATGGGTGATCACTCTTTTGGGACACGAAATGGCTTTGACCAAAGCTCTCCTCTGCGACCCTGCAATTCCACGGACATGTGCCCGGAATTCGCCGGCAATTTCCATTCTTAGGCCACCGGGTTGGAGCCCCTCAGCGCTGCCCTGTTCAACACGCGCGAAACCCTAGCTGGTTAGGCTAGCGCCTTTCGACCAGCTCCCACTCCCCGGCGGTGGGCTCCGTCCGTACATCGAGCATGAACATCGTGACCCTTTTCGGTTCTGACTTCTCGCCTGCGCGAAATTTCAGGTACATCATTCCCTCCCGGCCGGATTTCCTTGAGAGACGAAATACCACATGAAAACAATCTTGGGGAGTTCGACATTAAAACATGCCCTGAAGATGTTCCCGCCGCTCCTCGTCCGAGGTGATCGTCACCGCGCTGAACGGGTTGCTCGGCGCCCCGTCGATCATTAGCCGCAGGTAGATATTGTGGTTGGGCAGGTTGATCAGATCGAGGCGCGAGAATTTCGGCTCGAACTCCTTGGAGAGATAAGCAGCGTCTTCCGCGCCCGTCCGAAAGGAAATGAGCGTGCCGGCATTGCCCAGGACTGCATGGCGAACCGATAGATCGATCTGCTGCAGGAATTGATGCGCCATCACCATGGCGACACCGGTCTTGCGTAACTCCGCCAGCATCTCGGCTACCGCCAGCGTCGTGAAGGTCTGGAACTCGTCTATGTAGATGAAGAAAGGCTGCCGCTTCGCCTCCGGAATATCGGCGCGTGAGAACGCGGCCAATGAGAGCATCGTGGTCAGAACACCGCCGACCAATCGAGAGCTGTCACCGCCCAATCGCCCCTTGGAAAGATTGACGATCAGAACCTGGCCACCATCCATGATGGAGCGAAGCCGAAGCGGATTGTCGCCAGTGGTGAAGAAGCGATAGAGGCGTGGATCGGCGAGCAAGGCTCCGACCTTGGACTGGATGGGAGCTATCGCATCACCTCGATAGCGTTTGGCATAGCTGGGAAACTCATCGCGCCAGTAACGCTTCACCTGAGCATTCTGGATGTTCACCACGGCCTTCTCCCGGAAGGCATCGCTCGTCAGTAGCAGCAGGATATCGGGCAGCGTCGCCTGTGGCTGATCCATCAGAGCCAGAAGCGCATTGCGCAACACATGCTCCATGCGTGAGCCCCAGGCATCGCTCCACATCATCCGAAACACGTCGAGCAGTCCGGCTGCCACGAGCGGACGCAGCGCCGGTGAGGTTCGGGTCAGCGGATTGTAGGAGATGGAGCAGGTCGGCGAGGCAGGATCGACATAGACGATCCGCTTTTTCTGCCGCTTGTTGGCCTGGTTATAGACCCGCTCGGCCAAATCGCCATGAGGATCGAGAAGCGCGCATCCCTGCCGCGCCCGGATGTCGCTCCCCAGAAGCGTATGGATCAGCGTGGTCTTGCCCGTGCCGGTCTTGCCGACAATGTAGATGTGGCTCATGCGGTCGGCCTGCTTGATGCCGAAGATGCGGTCATCGTCACGGTGACGAATGCGGGCGAAGCGCTGAACGCGTGGTATGAGCGGACGGTGCATCGCTCCAGTTTACGTCCGGTACTATGCGACGCGAAGACGTGGGCGTTCGCTCGCGCTGCCATATGCCTGGTTCAAGAAAAGGCCCCGCCGAAGCGGAGCCAAAAGAACTAGTATTCGTCTGCGAGCATCAATGTGAGCACGCGGGTTGTTTTTGCCGGATTGGACGGGTCGTCAGACCCGAACAGGCGGCTTTCGTCGTAATAGTCGATCTTCCAGAGAATGGGTTCGCCTGCGAGAACGAACCGCCCGAAGTCATGATCCCCATAGGGATCGTTCTCCGGTGTGAAGTGGTCGAACTCACGCAGCCGCTGGAGGGCCGCTCTGATGAACTCCTCGTCTTTCTCCTTCAGACCTCGGGTGATGAGGATCTGCCCACCCTCGCCCTTCGTGCGAAGGGCATCGTTGAGTTCCCGGATGGTGCAGGTCCGGCAGTCTTGGGTCACGTCCATAATCGTCTCTCCGTATGGCGTCGCCGACATCGACACTCGATGCCGGCGGACAACACCGAGAAACCGGTATGTCCGACTGAAAATCGGCTAATCAGATACGCAAGAGCGTCACCTCCTGCGCCTCGCCATTTTGGCAAATCAGATTGGAAACTGAAGACGTCGGCATTTGCAGTTCACGCAAGTTTGCCTTTTGGGGGTGATTGGGGATGTTGGGGGATGTCGTACTGGACGCCCGGCGTGGACTGCAGCCTAACCGCGCCGATCAATGACTGGCGGTGTCCCTCCTCTGTGGTGTCCTGAGATGTCCCCCGACATCCCCGAACTCTACGCGCAGGGTTTCCCCGAGGAGCTCTGAGAGATGTGCCACGTCCTCGTCAGACACGCCGTAGCGCGTGTAGAGGCGGTCCAGCTCGTTGTGCTGGGTCTTTGGCACCACGAACACGCCATGGCTCTTCCTGGACTTCAAATTGAGCTTGGTTCGAATGATGTGCCCCATCGCCCGGGCGGCCAGCGGGCGGCTGGTCCCGTCCAGATAGGCTTTTCCGTGCATGGCGGCGATATCCTGCATCGCCACGCCTGCGCTGCCCTCTGTGGTCATGAGCCGTTTGATAACGGTGAGCACTTCAGCCTCAACGGTCTGCCCCCTGGCATCGGTGAGGGCGGCCTGAGCCGCAGAGGCATGGGCAAGGATCGAGGCCTTGTCGGTCTCGTCATCGGCAACCGACAATAGGGGTGCGAGGATTTGATGCATGCGCGGTTCAATGTCGAACTTGGTGGCGTCGATCCGCTCGGGTGCGCCGAGGCGTGAGAAATTCTTGAACCGATACATCAGCAGCTTGTCGCGCAGGATAGCGGCTTCCGCTTTCTGCTCGATCGGCAGATTGATGGGCATGTCTTTGCGCTGGGACGGATTAGAGCTCGTCTCGGTGAGGAAACGGCTTTCAAGCGCTGGGTCGTCATATCGACCGCGCATGCCGACGATTTTCGGTCCGAAGACTTTGAATGCGCGCGGCCGGAATTCCTTTCCGTTGACGCTCTCGCTGCGCAGCACTGGATAACCTTTCACATTGCCCGCATTGAGGATCTTGGCGATAAGCGCGCTTTCGTCGGAAAAGCGAAAATCGGCTTCGTCGATCACGAGCGTTCCGCCGATAAGGTCAATCAAGTGAAAGACTGGCGACGACGTTGAGGCACCTCCGGCAAAGATCGCCTTGTAGCAAATCTCCCCCACCACCGTGAGAAACCGCGTCTTGCCGGTTCCGTAGTCGCCGCGCCTGCGAAGGTATGGGAGCTCGTTGAAGCGGTCATAGACCCAAGTGAGCAGCACATAGCTGACCGCCAGACGCTCAAATGCCTCCGACACGTCCACATAGCGGTGGATGTAGGACCGGATGGCATCGACCAGATCGCTGGTTTCGCCATACTCCATCGGCCCCGATGCAAAATGGGTGACGTTGTGCTCGACCAGCGCCGCCGCACTTGCGAGCGGCACCATCCGCGTCCGACTGTCCGGCGTATAGCTGTCGATGACCTGGGCCTTCTGGCCATTCCAGATCGCGAGCTGCGCCCGCTCGGTTCGCGGATCGAACACCAGCTCGATCATCTCCCCGTTCACACCGATGGATGAGACCACCGGGACTATGGTTTTGACCTGTTTCTTGGGCTCCTTTTTGTCGTTCGGAGCGTCAGTGTTTTTTGTAGTCATATACAGCCAAGCCTACGGGGCGGCGACGCACACGAACAGGCGTGGGCATTCGCGGAGGCTGCCAATATCCACGCCTACTGTTTGGCCGTGGGTGGCGTATGCTTTTCAGTCCGATGTCTGACCGGAAACCCTACCAGCCGAGGATCGATTTCTTGCGGGACATTCTCCCGCAAGGCTTGTCTGAAGCCGAAATTCAGACCGAAGAAGCGCGGCTGATCCGATACATCGCATTGGTCGAGCGGATCGCGCTGAGGATCAGGCGCGACGCAGGGTCTGTCCAAGTCACTTCCGAAGATTCGACTCAATGCGATTCAGACTCTATGATGTAGACCAATAATCTATTGAATTATGAAAGAAGTTTTTGCGTACACTCGTGTATCCACTGTGCGTCAAGGCGAACGCGGCGTGTCACTCCAGGAACAACGCGACGCCATCGAGCGTTACGCCACGAGAAAGAACCTCACTGTCAGCCGCTGGTATGAAGAGCGGGAGACCGCTGCCAAGACCGGCCGACCGGTCTTCGCCAAGATGTTGAAGCTCCTGCGCAAGCAGCAGGCGTCTGGTGTCATCCTGCACCGCATTGATCGCGGCACTCGTAATTTTCGCGACTGGGCCGATTTGGGCGAACTCGGAGATCAAGGGATTGAAGTCCATATCGCCATGGAGGACTTGGACCTCTCCTCGCGCAGCGGACAGCTGGCGGCTGGCATTCAAGTGGTGATCGCCGCCGACTATATCCGAAACCTGCGTGACGAGGTACGCAAGGGTTTCTATGGGCGCCTCAAGCAGGGGCTCTATCCGCTACCGGCACCAATCGGATACCTCGATTGTGGAACCGGCAAAGTCAAGGAAATCGACCCGGTACGCGGTCCACTGGTTGCCCAGGCGTTCGACCTCTATGCCTCCGGCGAATATTCTATTGAGCGGCTACGCGGCGAGCTGATCCGCCGTGGCCTCTCAAACCGAAACGGAAAGCCCGTTTCAAAAGGTGCGGTTTCCCGCCTGCTCAACAATATCTTTTACACCGGGGTGATCGAGGTCCGCAAAACGGGTGAGACGTTTTCCGGCATCCATGCTCCCTTGATCGCTCCCGATACGTTTCGGCGTGTTCAGCGGGCCTTGTCGGGCAAGACCAACATCAAGGTCCGCCGGCACACCTTCACCTACAAACAGCTCCTGACCTGTGCGTCCTGCCTGCGCACATTGACCGGCGAGCGCCAGAAGGGCCGCGTCTACTACCGTTGCCACAATCGCGAATGCCGCGGCTCATCGGTGCGTGAGGACGATATCGACCACATCGTAGGGTCCGCCCTCAATCGGGTGGCCTTGTCGAAAGCAGAGGTTGCCATCCTCAAGGAGGAAGCCGAGAAGGTCGCCGCCTCAGGCGACATGGGATTTGATGTTGAGCGAAAAGAGCTCGACCTCAAGGAGATCGGAATAAGACATCGCCTTGAACGTCTGACCGATCTGCTGATTGACGAAGCCCTGCCGGTCGAGGCCTGCAACCAGCGCAGAGAAGGGCTCCTCCTTGACCTCAAGCAGATTGAGCAAAGACGGGCCGAAATCAACGACAAAAACAGCCTCAAAGACCTCAAGCTTGCTCAATTGTTCGAACTCGCAGAAACGGCTCAGCTTTGCCACGATTACGCGAACCAAGCCGAAAAGCGCGAATTGCTCCTGGAAACGTGTTCGAACTTTTTGGTAGACCGAAAATACCCCACAGTGGAGCTATTTCCTGCCTATCACGCACTCGCAAATCGCGAGCGCGTCCCATCCGGCGGACCGTGTCGTGACATCTTTCGAACTATGGCGTGGGAATTTGCACGTAGTGCGAATGACCACGTCAATAAAATAAACCCTTCCTGGCAGCGCGCTGCCAGGAAGGGCCTGTCCGACCAAAGGCGAAACGTTGATTAGACATCAACTCTCAAAAGGTTACCTATCCGAGACAATCCTCTTCGGTGACCCTTTTTTGCGACAACCAGTTTTATGGCTTCATTCCCGGTTAACAGCCTTACATGAGCTCAAAGCTGGTCGCTGCCGAATGTCCCGCCCGGTGAATGAGGCCACTCGAACACGTTGATATTTGTGCGAATGCACCCCAGAGTGCGTAGTGTGAATTGATACGGTCGAAGGTTAATATGGCGCGTACAAAAAACAGTTCGAAGAAACAATTCCTCGACAACTACAATCCAGCTGAGGCTTATCTGCAAAGGCCTAAGCGGAAAGACGGAGTTCCAGGAATCTTGGAGGGTAGTTCGCCCAATGGCGCGCCACTTCTCATTCGCGTATGGCCGCGAAACCCCAAAGCCGACGACAAGGACCTCATTGATATTTGGCGCAACGAATTGCGACTACTTCATCGACTGGGCGGGGCACCCGGTGCTGAGGAGTACATCGCAAGACTCTTTGACGCCGGTGAGGATGCGCAGGGCTTCTACATAGTCATCGCAGCAGGCCAGCGACGCCCCCTGGAAGTTCTTCGAGAACGGGGCGGTCCGCGCACCGACTGGTTGAGGTTCCCCGCGTCGAACCCGAACCGTCGTCGGCTCTGGGCCAACCTAAGGCGAGTGGTATTCGGTCTGGAGGTTCTACACAGCCAAGGGTTAATCCACTGCAATTTAGACACTTGGTCTGTATTGAGTGCCGGCGACATAGAGCCAGACTTTCAACTTACGGGGTTCGAATGGTCCATGCGCCTCATGGCGACGGTGGACAAGCGGAAACCAAACCCCGTTTCCACGGGAAGAGCGCTCTCATTCTTGGACGATTGGAAGGCGTTTGCAGTCCTCGCCGCCCAACTTCTCAAGTTGGACATGAGACGATTAGAGAACTTAAAGATTCCCCATCATGAAGTTGCGGAGAGCCTCAGTGCTGATGAGGCGTGGCTCCTTCGCGAGCTTCTCAACCCTCGTCCCCATGCGCAAGTGGACGGAGCCTATGTGGCTCGGAGAATTGGCGCACTGTTGGAAACCTTGGATGACGCCGCGGCAGTGGATGAGCCCCAGTATCAAATCGTGCTTGATATCGGCCGCAGCAGTGGACTCACTCGGGCAATCCGAGAAGCCAGCGACCTCAAAATTGAGGTCGATGACACACAAGCGCAGCTCGATTTCGTTCTCGCTGATCTTGCTAGTCCCCGAGTTATCGCTGTGGGGCGACCGAATGACGTCAATGTCGTCGCGAGAGGCACGGACCTGGTTTATCGCCTCCGCCCGTACAAACCGCCTCACTCTGAGGATGCGACCTGGGAGTTTTCAGTATGTGATCGCGCGGAGCAGGCTGGCGAATTCAGAGCACCAATATTGGCAGAAGACTCGCTGCCGCCTAACTCCATAAGGCTCATGACGTTCACCGAAGCCAGCCGACGGATAACCCGGGTCCGAGGGCGTGTACTAAGCTGGGATCTGGTGCGGCGTCGCCTTTTGGATGCAGCACCTAAACCACAAACACGCGAACAGCGGCTTCTACAAGCGATGACCTTACTCCATTCCGTCGAACTCGTCGCAACGGTGGCGGAGGCCTTCGCAGTGAAAGCCCGCCCCCTGAACAACGGCGAAGGTGAATTCGATTTGGTCGAGGTGACCCTCCAAGTGGACACAGACCGTGATCAACTGTCTGAGGCCCTAAACCTGCGCTCGGCAGATCAACGGCTTGAGGAGCTGCTTGAGCGGGAGGTAGCCGACGATGAAGGCTGGCGCCTCGCCGAATCTCGAACCCTTGGCCGAAGGTCCGCCGGTGATGCTGAGCTCGTATTTGAGCGGGCCGAGCGAAGCGACCAAGGAACGCGGTTCTTCTTTCGACGAGCGTTAGCCACGGCCATCTTCCCGAGTGAAGGGATCTTGGTGCCAGGTGAGTTCAGGGGACGCCTTTCCCAATTCCGACGTCGCGCAAACGCGCTGCGAGCCCTAAGCGGTCACACCGAACTACTTAGGATGCTTAGTGATCCCCGCGGTGCGATTACTGCCTCTCACGAGAGTTTTCCAGACGACGATTTCGCCCAACGCCTTGACCCAGCAAAACGCGATGCACTACATGAGCTTAGCTCCGTATTGCCTATCTACATGGTGCAAGGCCCTCCTGGGGTAGGAAAGACCTTTCTTGTTAGGGAACTCGTGAGGCGACGGTTTGCTGAAGAGGCGACATCTCGACTATTGCTGACGGCACAAAGCCATCACGCGGTTGATCATCTGATGAACCAGATTCAGAAGGATTGGCCAGAGCCGGAAAAGGCACCCTTAGCCGTTCGCTGTCGACCGTCAGGTGTAGGCGAGACCACAGGCAATTATGATTTGAGTTCACAATGTGAGTCGACGCTAAGCGCCCTATCGGCGAGCGAGTTGATGCAATCTTGTTCACTCTCCCTGGGCCAGCGATTGAAGGATCTCATATCCACTAAATCCAACAGCAATTCTCATCCGCAGCGCGCCGACCGCAGACTCGTTGAAGGACTGATCATGCGCGCTGCAAACATTGTTTTTGCCACCACAAACTCAGGTGATCTTGAACAATTGTTAGACGAGCGAGGGCAATTCGACTGGGCTATTGTGGAAGAAGCGGGAAAGGCCACTGGGGTGGAACTCCTCCTACCGCTTCTCCTGTCCTACCGCCGGCTGATGATTGGTGATCACAAACAACTACCCCCATTTGGCTCCGAGAAGCTCGATGCTCTACTCACCAAACCAGATTCGCTTCGACCTGCGATCCGGCTAGGGCTCGAACTTGTTGAACGCGGGCTTCGCGATTTTATTCCGGACGATTTGCAGGCCCTATTAGAGAGCACCGAACCGAGTGAAGCTTTCGCCGCGCTTTGCGCCGAGTCTAGGCGCGTGCTGTTTTTATTCGAGAATTTGGTGGAGAATGAGGTGGAACGCCAGAGCGCTCCCAATTCAAGGGGTATTCCAATCGCGCGAAAGCTTAATATCCAACATAGAATGCATCCCGACATCGCCCAGTTAGTTTCACGATGCTTTTACGACAACAATATTGAGACGGATGAGGGGGCACGACAGAGATTCGCGAATGCTGCTTGCCCAATCGAAACAGTCGCTTCGTCGCTTGTCCCCGATGTTCCTATCGTGCTCATAGATATGCCCTACGAGCGTCTCGCGAAAGGGTCGGGCGACGCTGAACGTTATCCTAGATATACGAATGAACAAGAGGTCCGAGCTACTCGAGGCCTTCTGGCGAATTTGCGAGGAACTCCGTCGGGGGCCTGCCCGCCCAGTCTTGCTATTCTGTCACCGTACGCACGCCAGGTGACTCGTTTGCAGAGAGAATTGCTCGACGATCCTGCGGTCTGCGCCTCGTTAAAGGGCTTCCAACCTGTTGGCCGCAACGAGGCTTGGTGTAGCACGGTTGATGCGTTCCAGGGCAACGAGGCCGATGCGGTGGTGATTTCTTTGGTTCGCAACAATCACCACGCAACCCCCCGCAAAGCTCTCGGCTTCGTCAGCGACCCGCGAAGAATGAACGTCCTTCTTAGCCGCGCCAAATGGCGTCTATACATCATTACGAGCCTAGACTTTTTGCGGACAGTCACTGAGCCCTTTGGACGAGAGGACGATCAGGATGGAGCGTTCATTCGAGAGATGCTTTCAGCGTTAGACGAGTACATCCACACTGGTGTCGCGGCACGGGTGAATGGGGCTGACATTCTGGAGCAAATGGCGTGACCGTTACCCTCGTTGCGATCCCGGTGATCAAAGATGCGCGCAAATTTCACTTGGAGAAGGGGCGGCGTTGGACCGTTGTTGAGCACCTGCTTCTGGAGGCCCTCGCCCGACAGGATTGGTCCATCACGAACCTAACCACAGCGAGTGCGCTTCCGCGACGGGTCGTTATCGAAGTGATTATTCGCCTGATGCGAGCTGGATGGATTGAGGTGAAAATTCGATCTGCTGAAATCGTCTTTTCATCCACTCCTACCGGTCGCATTTATGCGATGCGAGAGGATTTGCCTCCGGTCATTCGAGCCACCGCACGGTATGTCGGATACCTTGTGGAGCTCCACTCCGGTGCTGTGTTCCGCTCTCGCGAGTTTGTCACGCTTACGCACGACCAATGGAAACAAAGGCGGACCGGGCGAGCCTGGGCTGAGGTGACCGGGCGTTTGAAGGAGAATCAGGCGTTCCCGGACATTCAGGTGCTAGCGGACCGGCTCCTCGCATCTGATGAGCAGCTCACGCGGGTTGATGTGCAGGACTGGCGGCCGCGCCGGCTGATGGCAATGGTTACCGTCCGGGATGGTGAAATTGAAGGAGCCGAAGGTGATATCCCAGAACAACTCAGAGCCGCGATCCTCATCGCAGCGAAGACGGCAACAAAGTCGGGAGTCGCCGTTTCCGCGCCGCCCTACGTTTTGGAGCGAAGCCTCGGCATCAGACCTCCGACCATACATCCCATCGCGTTCCAAACGGACGACTTAATTGCGGGCGGTTCGGCTCACAAAAGGGCAATGAAGACGGCTCTTGACCGGGCTCGCCACAGAATTGTGATGCACTCTACGTTTATGTCCTCAGAGCGGGCGCAAGCAACCCTCGAACTACTGCGTCAGCCCGTCCAACGCGGGGTGGTAGTAGATATCCTTTGGGGTCAATCGACAATTCAGGGCGGGGTGAATAAAACGCGGCAGGCCGCCCTTGAATTTCGTGAACTTTTGACCAGAGAAGGGCTTCAAGATCGGATACGTGTACATGCTACCAGCACCCGATCGCATGCCAAGATAATCCTGTCAGATCTTGGAAAACCAGATCAATTCCAGGCGCTAGTTGGCTCGTGCAACTGGCTGAGCTCCGACTTTGGTAGTTTCGACGTCAGCCTGCGTCTGCAGGATTCTGGTATCGTCCGCGACCTAGCACTCGACCTCGCGGAGATGGCGCGCCCGAGGGACGGACAGATAGCCGATTTTTCGGTCGAAATGTTGCGCCTTGGGAATACGCTCAAGCCGGCAACCCGAAGAAGTGCAAGCCAAGGGACGGCTCGCATTGTAACTACGCAGGAGCATGCCGCATTGTTGGTGGATGCGCGCGACCAAGCCCTCGAACGAGTGGTCCTGCTCAGCCATCGCTTGGACGTCGCAGCGAAACCAGCGATAAGCGCGATTGGGGCAGCAGCGCAAATGGGTGGCCCGCGCACCCTGGAGGCTCATTACAGTCGAGTCGGTGACAATATTTCTCAACCAGACGTCAATGCGCTTGAGGCTTGGGCTTCGCAGCGCGGTGTTCGGCTTAAACAGTCGCCAATAAAGTTACATGCTAAAGTATTAGCGTGGGATACAGACAATCTCCTCGTGACGAGCTTGAACTTGCTCTCCGCCGACCCAAAAGACAGTGACCCAAGACAGGAACTAGGTGTTTTTGTGAAGGCACCGAACGCTGCTCGATCTATGATTTCAACGTTTACCGAGGCCTGTACAGGCACCCAACAAGAGGGCACTGATGACAATGTGTGACAAGGCCCAAGAGTTGCTCAGAAATATGAAGAGCACAGCAGCAGCGCGTTACAATGCATCAAAGAGGCTTGAGGGTCGCGAACGGAGTCTTATTCGCCTTACAGGCTTTACATCTGCATATCTGATTGGTCTCACGGTTTTACCTTATTTCATAGATCTACCCGTCGGCGCTGCGGACAGGATGAATCTGCTCACGTTCGCCCTAGGAGTGATCATTTTGGTGGCTTCATTGATCCAATATTCCGCTCGCGACGGGATTAATGCTGAACAACACTACCGTTGCGGCCTTGAGATCTCTGAGATGCGCAGACGACTCAAAATCACAGCAAAAGCCGCCACGGACGAGGAATTACTCGAAATTGGTGACGCCTACGCTCTAATTTTACAAAAATACAGCATCAATCACGATCAAGTTGATTTCGATCAATACAGAATGGAGAGAAAAGAAGAAGCAAGAAAATTTAACTTCATTGAACGTACAGCTATATCGCTGCGTATCGGTATCGTACGCCACTTAGCTAGCATCATGTTGCTCACGGTGAGCTTGCTTTTGGCATGGCTCATATTCGCAATCATAGCGCCCGCTTGGCAACTCTCCGCAGTCGCGCCGGTATGAGCTCCTGCCGGTTTTGAGGACACCGAGTTAGATTTCTCCCGGAAGCGGTTTAGGGTCTGACCACAGCCCCCTAGGCTGCGTAGATCGACCGCCAGAGCCTTGGAGTGAGCGACTGTGAACATCAACTTCACTCTACAATGCGACGCTTGCGGCGAAGACACGAACGTCCGCTTCGGCATGTCAAACAGGGCTCAGCAGCCTGTCCGATTCGCCTGCCAAAGCTGTGGCACGACGATAGATATCGACCTGGATAGTCGCGACATGCACCTGTCTGGCGCGACCAGAGTTGAAGGCAAACAGCCGTTCGACGCCGATACCAATTTTGTTGACCTTCATCTCGACTTTCCGGTCTCGTTTGAGCCATACCAAATGGGAATGACACCATTTATGCGCGCGGCGGGTCGAGTTGAATTTGAGAAAATGCAGCTGCATGGCTCACGTCTTAGCCATTTGGATACAGTTGCATCGAAGGCGCGTAATTTCCGCACAATTCTAAAGCTTTACGCGAAGTCGAAGCTCGTACCCTTCAAATTGAATGTCGAACGCTTTTTTGAAATTAAGGTTACGTCTGACAAGCCGCAGGATGTAAACGCCGCCCTCTATCGCCTTATTGCGTTGATGATGGCGGCGTATGAATATCCGGGGCAAAACAGGCAAACTGTGGACGATATTTCTGAGGTCCTCTTCGAGGTCGCAGAAAAACACAGAGCCGAATTCGATGAATTTTTACAAACGTTAATTGACAACAACTTTCTAAAGAATCTGCAACTGGACATTCTTGAAGTCTACCCTAAAATTCTTGATGCGGAGCTTGTCATGCGACCCGCGCTGTTCTTAGATTTTGACCGCGGCTATGCCGCCAATCCTATCCCGATGCGCATATCAGCGAAGGACTTCGAGACCTATAAAGATCTCTACAAGGACATCTCCGAAATCATCTCCCGTGAGCTCATCCTGGTCGCCGCCATCAACAATCTTGCCAAACGTGGCAGCGTAGATGCCTTCGCCCCACGCATTGCACGGAACGGAAGGGACCAGGCACCTTCAAACCTTGATGCTTTCGCTGACTTAGCGTTCGGGCAAAAAGAGAGCTTCATCGATGATTCTTGGCATCAGTCCTTGGAGGATGCGATCGATAACCGCCTTCGAAACGCGATTGCTCACTACAAAACCGAGTACGACGACATTAGCCAATTGGTGACCTACTTCCCGAGAAAGGAAGGGCTGGCCCAAGATCAAGGTGAGCAGATTTACTTCCTCGAGTTTGTACGCCGACTACTGTCGGCATATCGGGAGATGCACCGCCTACATCACTTAGTGAAATCATTGTTCTATTTTGTTTATTTGGTAACAAAGAAGCCTGCATAGACTTTCTTGCCGACGTTTTGGGGCCCGGGCATGAACTTCCAACTTGGAGATATAGTGTGGGAGTAGCGGGCTGTCGTCAGCCCCCCAGTTCTCGTCATGCGTCTGCGGAGCGTGCTCATCGCTAGCCTCCGCTCTCGTGAAGGGTCAGTCGTACAGATGTTGCGGCGAAACTGATTGCTTACACGGCTGGAATGGAGGCTTGTTCCACGCAGGCCGAAGCCTAGGATCGAGAGAACTGGAGCTTCGGTCCATCGAATAGCTCGGCCCCTCCGATTGAAAAAAATCAAACATCCAGAAAAAGGCTGCGATTATTTGGATCCGCGCACGCGAAAGCCAAAAAAGTCAAATTTCGCCGCTGATGTGAAGGGGGCACGGCAGGGGTGGCCTGTGGACGAACGGGTGACTCTGATCGATGGTCTCGCGACGCTGAGCATGCTTCCAACCAGGACATATGTGTTGCCTACATCCGGCAGCTGCCGGATGGCCGTACGGATTCCCGGGTCCGACATAAATGTACCACCGACTATCCCCTACGCTGTCGGGTTCGGGCGCTTTTTTGTTTGGACTTGCCTCCCGCCCCGCTTGGCGGTGACAATTTCGATATTTTTCTGTCCCTTGGACTGCAGCGTGCTTTATCGGGACCAACAGGAGTCACCCATAGCCGCATGACCTGCGCTCTGCCTCATTTGCACGCCCTGCAAATGCCCACGCCTATCTGCATCGCCTAGGCATGCGAGAATGGACCAGCACCGCGCTGCTAACGGCGCCGTGCCAACCAACCAATGTTCAACGCTAACTCAGTTCGGCTCAGGGCCTGTCGAAAGCGCGGCGGCCTCGACCAGGCCGAACTCTCTCAACTGGTCGGAACCAGCTACAGCACGATTTCGCGATTTGAACGGGGGCGCACCCTTCCCGATATACAGACACTCATCACGTATGAACTGATTTTTGATATTCCTGCTGCGAAGCTTCTGCCTGACGTGACCCATGCCGCCCGCCGTCGCACCTACGAGCGCGCCGCCCGTCTCCTGAAACGCTGCAACACCAGTCCAACCGACCACATGCGCGCCAAGGTCGAATTCATAGAGGCCATCTGCAGCCGCCTGGATGGCTCTTCGCCGTGAGCGAAACCCCACATATTGCCCACGTCCTCGCGCTTGAACCCAGCTCACGAGGTCTCTGCTTTGTTGCCTTCGACAAAGAGCGACGCCTGATCGACTGGGGTGGGTTTGAGGCCCGCGCCCTCAAGAATGAGCGATGCCGGCGCGTCGCCCGCAACCTTTTTCGCGGCTTCCGGCCGGTCCATGTCGTGCTTGAGGATGGCGAAGCGAAATCTTCAAGGCGTCGGGGCAGAATTCGTGTCCTGCTGCATGCGATCACCGACGATGCCCGTCTGGACGGCTGCTCTGTTGTGCCCGTTCCTCGCAACAAGGTGCGGCAGCGATTTTGCGTTTACGGCATCAGCTCGACTGACGATATCGCCTCATCCGTCTGCTATCTGTACCCTGAACTTCGCGCACGCCTGCCGAAGAAGCGCCAACCATGGGAAAGCGAGCACTACTCCCTCGCCCTCTTCGAAGCAGCCGCCCTTGGGGTGACATTTTTCGATCTCATAGACGAACAGAGATAGACGCTCTCAGGGCGAGCATTTTTCACCTTCCCAAGCGGCAAGTCGGCTTTCGATAAGATCGAGTTCGGCGTGCCCAGGCCCGTTGCCACCTTCCCAGTGACGGATGCTTCTCTCATCCTTGCCCAACCATCTCGCCAGCCGTTCCTGCGACCATCCTCGTCTCGCTCGAAACCGGTAGAGTCTCGCCTCGAAGGAGCCGTTTGGAAGCCAGCTCTCGTCACCAAGAAACTCGATTAAGGCTGGGATGTATTTTACACGCGGCTGGTGCTCACCCCGCTCCCACAAGCCAACAACATCTTTGTGGACATTGAGAACTTCGGCGACTTCATGCTTGCGCAGACCCAGACTTTTGCGGCGTCGGTACAAGAGGTCAGGCAATCCCTCCGTCGGGATCTGCGCCGTCGCCGGATTAGCTGCGGTCAACGTCATCCGCGCGTGCGGGAAAAAGGTGCAACAACCCAATTAGACCAAGGCCCACAAACACCGAAATAGCCGGGGCGGACTCTCAGACGATCCAGGCGACATCCTATTGACGGGCCCAACTCGCTCAAACACAACTATATGTAGAATCAAATGATTGGTTGACCGGAATGGGCGCCTGTCACCAATTGTTCAGCACACACTGCTTCCCGCACCGGTCAAAATCACCGAAAAGCCCCATGGAAAAAGGAGCCGTCCAGACATGATAGAACCCTGTCAACAGCCAGATGGTCACCAGCCATTTGCGAATTCACTCATTCGGCGTGCATCATTGCAACACCAAACCGCTGGACAACATCTTGCACAAAACGGTGCATCATCTCCAAATCAAACTCATCCAAGGTTTCTGTTATGTATTTGTCATATATATCTGGTGGGCAAGGTCTAAGATCATCAACCCAGTCGGTGGATGTTATAAACACAGCCATAAAGGCCCTTAATTCGTGGATAACAACATAAACATTGGCACCCTTTGATATCAAGGATGTCGCATCAAACGATTCATCTTTCTCATACAAAATTTTCCATAATGCTTCATCATCGAAGTTTTCGATGGAACGTCGCCCATCAATATCACTTATAGTAACTTGAGTGCCGTCTCGCTCAAACAACCGTGCAATTCTCCACCGCTCAATTGCGTTTGCATATCCTGGTATAATCATACCAATATGGCGACTATTCAATATATTATCATCGGAACATATATCTACCGCATTACTCATTTGCACGAAACTCCACCTTTACTTCGCGGCGTATGCGAGAGCCTGCCCTAGCCGGCTCGAGCACACGGATTCTGATGTTTCCATTATTGCGTTGGGTCATGCTCACAGAAGTTCCATCGCGAAGCCTAGAAATCTGGGTTACTTCGCCGTTTCGGGCGGTGCTACTTCTGCTTGAAGTAGCGGCATCAGTGAGCCCATCGTAGACACCTTGCGCTGCATCGGTTCCACCCCGACCGGTCATGTGTTCTACACCTTGCCTCGGACGAGCGTGACTAAAATCATCCGCATGTGATCGAATTATCCGCGCCGCTTGCTGGAACTGTCGTGGTCCACGCAGTGATCGAATACTGCCCGAGACCCCACGCGTCACAGCTTGAGCAAGCTTTGTGGTACCCCACGCCGCTAACACGGCGTCTTCCGGACCCGGAAGTAGAACCGAAGCGGTCATAGCAACGGCGGCAACCCCGCCCGCGTCGCATTGAGTTTCCGCGCATGGGGTGGATTGGGTGCCATCTGATTGCGAATAGCCAAGCCAATACCCCGGTGGCCCTTCAATGACTTCCCCACTCGGATCGGTCGCATTAAGCGGGTTGTTGCCGACATAGGCGTACAGATTCATCTGATCCGCATACCCAATCGGATCGGTCTCCAGGAACCGCCCGATCTGCGGCCAGTAATAGCGGGCGCGGTAGTAATACAGCCCGCTCTCGGCGTCATAGCGCCGCCCGGTATAGCGGAAGGGATTGCCGGAGGTGGCCAGCGGTGCCTCGACCCCGAAGGGGGTGTAGACATACTGGTCGGTGACCAGGCCATTGGCGTCATTGACCAGGGCGATCACCGAACCCAGCCGGTTGATATGATAATAATATCGCGCCGTCGCCGTGCCGGCCGAATTGGTGTTGATCATCGCGACGCGCTGGTCGACACCGGCGCCGGGGATGTAGCGCTGGGTGATCTGGTAATTCCACACCGGATCGCCGCCGGACGAGCCGATAGAGGTGACCTGATAGTCGGCGATCTCCATGCCCCCGGCATGGGCAGCGAAATGCATCACCCCGTCGGCAAGCCGCGTGACGCGGCGGCCGCCGGCATCATAAGTGTAGGTCCAGGAGTGGCCGGGCACGGCGCCGCCGGTCAGCCGGTTCTCGCTATCATGGGCAAAGGCCGAGCCGGCCCCGCGCGAGACGAGATTGCCATTATTGTCCCAGCTCAGGGTGTAGGCCGTGCCGGCGACCGTGGCCGCAGCCGGCTGGTCGAGCACGTTGAATGTGCCTTGCGGATTGGCGCGATTGGCGGTGGCCACCCAGGTCCAGGCGCGCGTCGCGCCGGCATTGGGCACTTCGGCTTCGGCAATCAGCTGACCGGCGCCGTCATAGCCATAACGGAAGGAGACATTGCGGTGCGCCGTCGCCTCGCCGGAGAAATAATGATCAAGCCGGGCAAAATCACCATCGATCTCATAGACCATATCCATCGAAGAGACGGGCACACTGGCGCTATTGCCACTATCGATTGCGGTCAGATTGCCAAGGCGATCATAGGTGTAGCGGGTGAGCACGCGCTCGCAGGTGCCATTGCCATCGGCATCCTCGCAGACCTCGAACAACTCATTGAACAGGTTGTAGGTATAGCGCGCCGTGAAGCGCTGGGCATTGGGATTGGCCGGCCAGATGATGGCGGTGCGATTGCCGGACTTGTCGTATTGATAGCCGGTTTCAAGGGAGATGTTATTGGCACCGGTTGCGGCGACAAAGCCGTAATTGGGATCGGTGCGGTCGCCGCAATTGAGGCGCTGGCGCTCCAGCGTCATCCGCCCGGCGAAATCGAATTCATATTCTGTGCAACGCCCGTCCGGGCCCCAGGCGCGGGTGACCTCACCGCCGACATTGTATTCATTGGTGAAGATGTCACTGTAAGTGTATGTGCCTGAGCCCGTCCGCCGCGCCTTGGACACAAGGCGGTTTGAAGTGTCATAGCTCATGACGTGGGTGACGCCGGACCGGTTGATGGTCCGGATCACATTGCCGGCCGCATCAAACTCCTGGTATTCCTGAGGATTGTCGCTGGCCGTATCGGTCGAGGCTTCAGGGAAATAGGTCCTGTTGGTCCGACCGTAATAATCTTGGCCATAGAGCGTGCGGTAATCGAGCCACTCCGCGGGCTGGTCATTGGTGCTGCAGTTGGAATTGGGCTCGCCCATCGCCGGCCCGACCTGGAACGCGGCGCCCTGCACGAAATACCCGGTGTATCGGTAGGTCTGCTGCAAGGGCGTGCCCATGGCCCGGCGCTCGCAATAGACTTGGCCGTCGGCATGATAATCATAGCGCGTTTGGCGACCGACTGGGTCGGTCACCGACTGCAGCCAGCGCCGCGTATTATAGGCAAAGAGCGTCGTGTCGCCGGCCGGATCGGCCACCGAGGCGGCACGACCATTGGCGGCATAGGTGATATCGGACCCGATCCACGCGGTGCCGGCCTGGTTCGTCGCGGTATCGATGGCGGTGACGCGGCCATTGCGGTCATAAGCATAACGAATGCGGCGCGCCGCGGCATTGCCGGGTAGTTGCACGACATTGGTGATGCGCCCGGCGGCATCATAGCTCGCCTCGGTGATCGCACCCATCGGATCGGTGATGCGGGCAATCTCGCCATAGCCGGTCCAGTCGAAATTGACGATGATATTGTCGGCCGGATTGGCCGCGACGGTGGTGCGCAGATCGGGCAGGCCGCCGGCACTGTAGGTGATGGTACTGACACGCTCGACCAGCGGGCTGGCGGTGACGCGCGAGCGTACCTCCGTCGGCAGGCCTTGGGCGTTCCAAGTGTAATTGGTGCGCTCGCCCGAGGCACCGTTTTGCTGGGTCAAAAGACCCCGGCTGTCATAGGTGAAGGTCGAAATGTTGCCGAGCGGGTCGGTCTGGCTGGTCACCAGGCGCGGAAAGCTCGTATTGCCATAGGCGGAATATGAGACCAGCGGGGCTCCGGCATAGGGCGTGCCAGAGCCATTGCTGAAGGTGTGCTGGGTGGCGCTGACCTGGTTGTGATTGGGATCATAGGTGTAGGTTGAGCGGGAGAAATAGCGCGCGCCGATATCGATGGGACGTTGAAGCCGGGTTTCGGTCAATCTGCCCAAGCCGTCATACCAGTTGCGGGTATCGCGACTATTGCGCGTTATCGAGCGCGTCGTGCGGCCGTATGCGTCGAAATAGGTGACATCGCCGAACTGGTTCGACCGATCGTCGGCCGGATTCATCGTCTCGCCGCGCCCGCCGCCAGCGATGAAATAATCGTAATCCACATAAGCCGTCGTCGAATTGAGCGAGCGGAAGCGCTCCACCCGGCCCAAGCTGTCATACTCGAAGGTGAAAGAGGGGTTGGCCGAGCCGATTGTGCCATTGGTGTTGAGATCGAGCGGCTGGTAGACGGCCGTCAGATAGGAGGAAAACCGGGTGTCATTGGCAGCGGTTGCAAAGCGCTCGATGACATAGCGTGTGCGCTCGCCATCGGCGGCGGTGATGACCATGTCTTCACGGGTCGCATAGCTGGGCATGCCCGATTGGGTCGAGACGGTTTCAAGATTGGCGCTGATCGAACGCGGACTGACCGATCCGATCTGCGTCACGGCTGTCGGCAATTGTCCAAGCGCCCCACCGGTGAAGCTCAGACCCCAGCCGAGCGAATTGGTGACGCTGGCGAGCCGGTCGCAATAATCGCCGGCGGTGCAACCATCGTAATTGAAGGAAATCGTCATGCCGCGCCGGAAGGTCCACGTCGTCGCGCGCCAACCTTCGCGATGGGAGCGCGGCAGCAAGGCCCCCGGATCGACCAGATTGGATGCGTCACCGCGGATCTGACCGTCGTGATAGGCGAAATTCACGGTATTGCCGCTCTCGTCGGTATAGAGAAAGCTGACCTGATCGCCGCGCCAGGTTTGGCCTTTGTATGTGCCGAACAGGCGCCGTTCACCCGTCTGATCGAGCCGGGCGAGTGACAAAGCTGGCGGATTGTAATCACCATCAACACGGCGGACGAATTGCTGCGTTTCGCCGCCAAGCGTCAAGGTGACAACATTGGCGCGCATCTGCCGGCTCCACCAAGTGGCGGCCAGAACGCCGCCCACTTCGCGCTCGAGCGCGGCCTGGCCGGTTCCTGTAGCGAGATAGATATCCTGCATGGCGGCGAAGGCGACGAGCGAGCCAATCGCATTTTCGCGGCTTGAAGCGCCCATGGCCTCGAGCCCTGAGCCGGAATATTCCAGACCGAAATCCCAATTCTGGCGCCAAGGCCCCGTTGACGGTGAATGCGTTCCGGATTCGTAGGTCAGTTCATAGCCGAGGGAGTAGGGAAAGTCCCCGGCTCCTGACGTCAACAGCGGACCGGGTGCGAAAGTGAGCTGTCCGGTTTGCAGGTCGACATTGTGCGCCCACGCCAAACCCTCCTGCTCCTTGAGCAGATCGGCGGGCGTCGGTGGCTGCAGGGTAGCGAGCTGCTCAGGGTGTCCGACCGTGCCGCCGCCGCCTGAGGAGTCAAGCTGCCCGGAGCCGAGCCGGCTGGTCATGATGTAGTGCACTTCGCCCGTAGTGGGATGGAAAGCCACCAGCGCACCGCCGCGATCATAGCCGCCAGCGCATCCCGCACCCTTGCCTGGATACTCGACGCCGCAACGCGGACCTGGCCCCATAAAGGCTTCTTGCGGTGCGGCAATATGATAACCGGCGTTTAGATAGTTGGTGATCGTCGTCTGCAAAACGCCTTCGAAAGTGCCGTAGTTGAAGCCGGTATAGTTGGTCTGCCCATCGAAGGTCAGGATATTGGCGAGTTGGGCGATATCGGATGTTGAATCAAACAGATAATACTTGAACCGCCCGGTGAAATCGGTGGCGTTCTCCGGGGAGTCCTCTGTCAGTTGCCGCTGGGCATAGGTGGTATTGGCCCAGGCGAAACGCTCGGCAATCGAAGCAACCGAAGGCGTGTCCTGCAATTGCTGGATGACGCTGCCTTCCAGCGTTGCTGCGGACACGCCGATGGCACGGGAAACGGCCGCCGAGCGTGCCGCGTCGCCGGTCTCGTGCGTGACACTGATCGAGCTTTCAATATTGATATTGTTGGATTGGTCGACGACCTGCCAGTTTTCCGGACGAGGTCCGGTTCCGACGCCGATAACTGTCTTGTTGATCTGGGTGAGTGCCGATGCGACGCCGAACGAGTGATGATGCTGCACCCTGGAATGACCGACTCCGGCCTGCAGTTCTGTCATCTGGGAAAATTGCGATAACCAGCTTCCCACCATGCGATGGCGCAATCCTTCGGAGCGAACCCCGATGGGTTCTTCGTTTTGCGTGTCATACCAAGGCGAATAATCCTCGATCAAGATCGGCGCAAAGCGCTCCGGCTCTTGCTGCGCACTCCATCGTGAGAGCAAGGCGGGGCTTACCTGGCCGAAGCCGAGCATGAGAACAGCGTCTTCCAGCAGCACGATCGGTTGTGCGAACACGTCATCCATATAGGCGCCCGAGGATGCCAGATAGGGATGATTGATGCTCAGCGTCGTGTCGAACGTGCGATAGGATTGCGACGGCGTGCGATCATCTGCGGTCGTTGACGTGGTTTGATCAGAATAATGCTGCAGAACCTGGTTTCCAACCCTCAAATCGACACTGAAGGCGAAGGTGCTTTGCATCGCGCCGACGACCTGACCGATATCGCCGGTACGGAGAAAAAGGCGATGCCCATAGATTTCGTCGGTGAATAGCCGGATCGGTGTCGTTCCGAAAATATCGCGCTCATAAGCTGCCGGCGCGCTTGGATTATTCATATGCATCGTCAAGCTGACGCTGGTGCGATACTGGTTGGGCATCGCCGACAAGCCGTTGGCATAGGGCGCGAAGGTGCCAACGGGTGCCTTTGACGCTGTCGACAGGTAGTTGGCCTCGCCGGACTGGACATGCGGGACGATTTCCTGCCCACCCAGCAGCTCGCGCAGAGATTCATCCGCATGGCTGGTCTCGATATTAGATTCCAACGCAGCAGCCCGCGTGCTCAAAGTCGAGGCGAGATTGGCTTCGTTCAGCGTCGAAATATAAGGAATTCCCGCCGTCGAACTGGCAAGCCGTCCAGAAAGCAACGGCGTGACGGTCGAACCCTGGGTCATGCCCATCGCAGTTTGAAAATTCAACGCCGTATAGTGAGTGTGCGCCTTGTAGGACGGATCCCAGATCGTTGTCGTCGTGCCGATGGTCACTGACAGGCGGGCATGGCCGATTTCAACCGCCGAGACTGCCCCACTCAACCCGGTGCAAGCCGTTGCACCGTTGACCCGACCTGGAAAACCGCCGGCTGCGAGAAACTCGCACGCTGCGCGGGCGTTCGACAGCCCGTACCAGCTTTCAAATTGAGCCGCGGTCAGCGTTAGGGTACCGATCTGGATTGTCGCGGTGATCGAGGTGGCGGAATTGGCATTGGCTTCCTGCAACAATTCCAGAGCCAGCTGGACCTGATCGAAGGACGTGCCCTCTCGGTCAACGATGGAACCCAGAGCGCCCTTTTGCAGCCCAAAGACCGGCGCGACGCGGACATTGTCGTGCACCCACTCAAAGATGAGGTCTGGATTGTAGTGCAGTGCCCGCGCCAGTTCGACAACCTCGGCGGCCCGGGGCGGGGCCACTGTATAGCCGTCGCTCCATGAATGCGTTGTCGCTGTGCCATATCCCGATGCGGAGAAAGCCGTCGCCGGGGCGACCATGCTGGTTGGCTGGCCGCGCTCAATCTGGTCGGCGTGCGCCGGAATCGTGAGGGCGAGGGCCAACCAGAGGGCAGAGGTCTTGCGCAAGAAATCAGCGATGTTCATCACGAGATCACAATTCAATTTAGGAGCAATAGCAATAGGTTCAGTGGAATATGCGGCCTAGTCCGATGGTGTAACTTCAACAGCGCCATCGACGCGCCACACCTCTTCGTCATTTCCGGTAACAAGATATCCCGCCATCCAGGTGTCGGCGAAAAAGACAACATCGCCGGTTTGAACCTCGATAATGGCATCACCGCAATCACCGGCAATACAAAGCGATTGGCGGTTGTAACCAGTGGCCAGCTGGCCCTGCATGCTCACCACGACAGAGATGTGGGCTGGCAGAGCTTCAGTCCGGCGCGCCGCAATCTCATCAGCGCTCAACGCCAGGTCCGAGGCATCAGCCGGCGCCACGTCCTCAAGCATAAAGGCGTCCTCATCGAGAGCCGGGCCGTCTTGCGCGTGGACCGTCACTGGAGCCAGGCAGATCGCTATCGATGCGATCAGGCTGCGCTGAATCCCTCTCGGAATAACGGGATATTTCATCTTAAAATTCCTCACCGCCGCCACCACCGCCAGTAATGGTCAGAGTCACGGTGCCGGTCGCCGTGCCGCCATTGCCGTCGGATATTGTGTAAGTGAACGTGTCCGTCCCACTCGCATAGGCTTCGTAGACGATGTTGGAGCCGCTAATGGTCGCCGCTCCGAGCGACACGCCAGCGGTTGACACGATTGTCAGAGGGTCATTGTCGGGGTCGCTGTCATTGACGAGAACCGCGATGGTCTTGATCACCGCGTTCAAATTCATCGACGCGCTGTCATTAACGGCCACGGGTGGGTTGTTGGATCCGCCGCCACCTCCGCCGCCGCCCACAGGTGTGCCGACACCGGGATTGGGCGCGGCGGCATCGATGCCGGTACCGGTCGGCGTTGCGCAGGTTGCGCTCGCCGACATGGCTTCGGTTGTGCCGGTGATGTTGTGATTGGGATTGTAAGCGTAATCGAGGCTGGAGTCGGTGCCGCTTGGGCGATCATAATCGGCCGCGACCAGACGCCCGAGACTGTCGTAGGTGTAACACGCAATCGTCTGGGCCGATGCTGACGCCGGGATAATCGCAGTAAAAAGGGCCGCGCCTGTCACAAGGCCTGCGCAATAGATCGAAAAAACTCGCATTGATCCCCCAACGCTGCCCGTCCCCGGCGAAATCGGAGCGTCCCTGTGCAGCCAGTTGATGCACGTTAGGATTACTCAGGCGGTGCAATCAAGAGATTGTTGAGTTATCCACACAATCTTCACGCGTCTTGTTTTTTGAACAAACCAGACGCACGCAGAACCTGCATCTGCGCCCATCACGCTTGAAACCGGCGTGCGAAATGCGCAGGGTGATGCCTGACTTTGAATCGGGGATCGCCATGCAACACAATGACCATCAAGACGCTGCACGGCACCGGGCAGCCACACCAGATGCGCATCAGGCCGGCTTTACCTTGACGGAAATGCTCGTCGTTCTGGTGATCATGGCGCTGCTGGTGGCGATCATTGCGCCGAACATGCTCGGCCGGCTTGGCGGTGCGCGCAGCCAGTCGGCCAATGTCCAGATCGAAAACCTCGCCGGGGCGCTGGAACTCTACCAGATCGACACCGGGCGCTACCCCACCACCGAGATGGGCCTGCATGCGCTGGAAGCGGCGCCCGAGGGTGTCATCGGCTGGTCGGGCCCCTATCTGCGCCGCGGCGGCGTACCGCTCGATCCCTGGAGCCGGGCCTATATCTACGCCTCTCAAACGCCGGATGATTTTTCAATCCGCACGCTGGGCCGCGACGGTGAAGAAGGCGGAACAGGCGAAGATGCAGACCTGTTCACGACGACCGATCAGCTGACCGGCCCTGACTGACCGGATGCCAAGCCTGCCGTCCAGGGTATGCACACAAACCTAACCCGGACCGTTCGCCGCAAAGAACCGCAGCACTTCGATGCGGGCATCCTGGCCCAACTCAACCTCGGTTGCGGTGATGCGGCGGACCGCCCAACCATCAATCTCATCGTCGACCCGCAGCGGTCGGACGCCAACGCGATCTGTCCCCAGCCAGACCATCATACCAAGCTCGTCCTCGGCAATCCCCGCCAGAACCGGAACGGCACTGGTGGGCGCAGCGGTCGCAGCAGCGATAGGCGCGGCCGCTACAGCAAGGACCGACCGGTCGAACATGGGCGGTGATGAAAACCGCGCCGCGATCCGGTCCATGTCGGTGTTGACCGCGAGTGCGACGCTTTGATGCGCGCGAACAGGTGCCTTCACGGAGATCGGCCAAGCGGCCACCAGGGCCGCAAACAGCAACAGGCCGACGCACACACTCCAGATGGCCCGCATCATCGCGTCCGCTCCCACATCTGGCTGAGGGCAATGTCCAGTTCGATGAGATCATCACCATCGAGTGTCACCGCGCGCAGGTTCAGCCGGTTGATTGTGGAAACGGGCAGGCCCGCAGCGAGGCTTTCCAGTGTGGTGCGCATCTCGTGCTCGCTGCCGCGCCAGAGCAACTCAGCGCCGACGATCCCGTCCTGAGCGGTATCGAAGCGTAATGACAGCACCGTTCCGCCCTGTAGCGAAGCTTGGATCAAGGCCTGCAAGGCTTGCTCGGCCGCTGCTGCGTCCGCTACCGGCAAGGAGCGGCCCGACAAGGACTGCCGCAGCGCTACGAGGCGCGTATCCAGGCCGGTCAAGCGCGCCTGCAGACCGTCGGCATTACTGTGCACATCGCCCAGACGGGCCGCGTTCAAGACCGCTGCCGAAACATCACTGCCAAGGCGCACCAAACTCATCGCCGCGAGGGCGGCGATGAGTGCCAGGATCAAGGCACGCCGGATCAGGGCCAAACTCATGGTCGTTCCCCTGCGATCTGTGCGCGCAGCTCAAGGCGCGCCAAACTGGTCGGTGAGGCGACAAGGTTGGTGCTGATGGCGTCAACGACGCCGGAGACCGCCAGCGATTGGGATAGTTGCGCCGCGCGGTTGGTCGTGGCTGCCGGGAACTCGAACTGTGCAACCATCTCGCCACCGTCAAATCGCCAGCTCAACATCGTCCAATCATCGGGGCGCGCCTGACCGGTCGCATCGAGACTGGCGATCAGCAGGCTCAGCGGGGTCCCGCCCGCAGGCACAGCGGCCAGCGTACCGAGCTCCTCCGAAACCTGACGGACCGCCGAGACCAGTTCCGACCGCGCCGCCTGCTGCGCCTCCAGCGCCCGTTCGGTGCGGTCGCGCATTACCTCGCCAGCCAGCAGGCTGGAAAGCACAAGCAAGATCAATCCGGCGAGCAAACCGCCGTCATGGGTGCGCCGGACGCTGCGCTCTGCTGTCCCACGGATAGCAAAGCCGCTCACGCCGTCACAGGAATGGACAAAATGATCGATGACGCCGCGCGGGGCCTGCGCTCTCAGCGCGTCCAGGTCCGCCTTGGCGACCATGGCCGCATACCAGGCTCCGGCCTCGCCCAGGGCGAGGCCGGTCTCCAGCTCCTCGATGGGCAGGGGCGAATGACGCGAGGCCTGCAGATCGAAGGCCGCGCGCGCTTCAAAGGGGTCCCGGCGCCGCAGCGCCAGCTTGGTTACAAACACGCTCGCAGGGTCCAGAGCCACGCGAATGCGATCCCGCGCGTCTGCGATCTGCGATGCGGGGACCAGCGGGAGCGGCGGCGGCGAGAATCGGGCGGGCAACCAGCCAAAGGCATCCGCCAGCCTGTCCAAACCATGATCGGACGCGCGAGCGAGAAAGCCCGCCGCGCCCGGTGCGATGCGGTAGGATAAGTCGAGCAGGTGGGCAGCGAGGCTCATCGTCCGGCCTCCAGGCAACGCCGCCCGACCGCTTCGAACCGGCAATCCTTCGGTGCGTTCGTCAGCGTCCGCGCCATCGCCACGACATGGTCCCCATCGCCGCTTGTCTCGACCAGAACAACCAGCATCCCGCCTGGCGCTTCGGCATCCACACGCAGTTCAAAATCGCCAACGCCGAGCAAGACGCGGTCTTCTCGGCCTGAGGCCTGGCGCCAAACCAGCACGCTTTGGGCGCCCTCGCGAATGAGCGACAGGTTTGCGCCCCTATCAGGCTGACCGTTCGGTCCTGCTCCCGTCACGTCGTCGGCCCTGACCACCTCAGCTCCGGTGGTCACCGCGCGTTCCATCAGGCGGGAATATCGAACCCGGCTTTCCTGGTCGCGGTAGGCTTCGTGGGCACGGCCATAACCGGCCGCGATGACGGACAGGCTTTGCGATGCAATAACGGCGAGAACCGCAAACACTGCGAGGGCGACGAGCATCTCCATCAACGAGAAGCCCCCATCCCTTCGATATCCGTTCGCACCAGTTGCAGACGGCGCTCGGTGCCGCGCTCGCGCCAAATGATGACGCCGTCGATCTCGACCCATTTGACCTCTACCCCTGCCAATTGCCCGCGCCGGATCTCATGGCGCTCGACCGTCCAATGGGCCGGCGCACCTCCAGCCCCGATCACAGCCTCACCCTCGGCGGCCACACCAATCTCGAACGGGTAGCGCAATGCGATCAAGGCTTGCGCCTGACGTTCCCCCGCTGCCAGCCGCGACAACGCGTTGGAGACAACCGCCATGGCGCCGCTCGCGGCCGCCGCCAGAATGACCAGCGCGACGAGCACTTCAATCAGCCCATAGCCGCTATCGCGTCGGCGTACACTCATAGCGTTGCCGCATCAGGCAGCGCCGCCAGGCTGGAAAACAGCGTGATCACCATCAATCCGATCACAAGGCCCAGCACAATGATGATCATCGGTCCGGCCATCGCTGCCAGCCGCTCCAACCGCGTCTCAGCCCGTTCCGCCAGCGTCATGCCGGCCTCCGAGACCAGATCGGCGAAACTGCCGCCGCGCGCGCCCAGCCGGCTGGCCTGGACGATGAGATGGCGTTCGCCCAGCGCTGACATCAAGGCGTGATCAAGCGAGGCACCTTCGCGCACATCATTGGCGCTGGCCTGGAGCTTGCCTTTGAGAATTGTGTTGGACATCGCCGAGCTGGCCTCGGCCATGGCGTCTCCGGCCGGAGTGCCTGCTTTCAAGAGCGCCGCAAACAGACGCGCGAACAGGGCCGTATCGACCGCAGCGGCAACACCCAGCCCCATGGGACCAAGCGCCAGCCGGTCCAGAAGCCGCGCCATCCGTGCTCGCACGACTGAGAATTGATTCAGCGCGATCACGATCAAAGCGCCGACCAGCACGGTGACCAGTACGCCGGGTGCCGCGTCGGCAATCGCCAACATCCAGCGCGCGCTGGCCGGCAGATTGTCACCCAGCCCCTCCAGCACCGGCCGCAGGCTGGGAATGACCACGAGCAGGAAAATGACCAGCACGCTGATCGCCGTCACCGACACCACTGCCGGATAAAGCATCAGGGAAACGATTTTCTCGCGAAATCTGGCCGTCGCCGCAAACAGAGGCGCCGCCGCACCCAGCGCATCGGCCAGCCGGCCAGATCGCTCCCCCGCAGCCATGATCGCCGAGAGGGCGCCGCCGGGAGCCCCATCAAGACCATCAAAGGCCAGACCCGGTCCATCTCCGCGCGCCAGCCGGCTGGCGGCGCGCTCCAGTGTCTTACGGGCGGCGCGGCTTTCCTGCGCCTCGGCGGCCAACATAGCGCCGCTCTCCAGCGGAATACCGGCGACCATCAGGCGCGAAACCTCCCGCGCCAGCCGGGCCGCGTCGCCATAGGAGAGCTTGGGAATGTCCTCGGCGCGGGTTTGCGACACCCGCAGCGGTGTCAGGCGTTGGCCAATCAGAACTTCAATCGCAAGGGCTGCGCTATCCGCCTCGAGCTCGCCGGAAACACGGGTGCCGCTGCGGTCCTCGGCGGTATAGCGAAAACTGCTCATGTCGCCTCCAGAGCGCGCAGCACTTCACTGATCGAGATCAAGCCTTGCGACGCCTTGATCAGGCCATCCACCAGCAATGGCTCCTCCACAAAGCCGCGCAGGCTGTCCAGGGCTGCGCCATCGCGCACGACGGTGCCGGCGCCATCGCCGAACACAAGCGTCTCCGAGAGCACCATGCGGCCCTTATAGCCGTCATGGCAGGCGGAACATCCGGCAGTCGTTCTGAAATTCGCGTCGGGCAGGAGCGGCAGACCTGCCCGCGCTAGCAGGTCCTTGGGCGCGTCCGCCGGAATTGAGCAGGCCGGGCAAAGCTTGCGCACCAGGCGCTGGGCGCTTGTCGCCGTCAGGGTCGCGGCGAGAAGATAGGGTTCCACCCCCATTTCGATCAGGCGCGCCGGCACGCTGGCGGCATCATTGGCGTGCAGGGTCGAGAGCACGAGATGGCCGGTCAGTGCTGCCTGGACAGCCGTCGCCGCAGTCTCGGGGTCGCGGATTTCCCCGACCAGAATGATGTCGGGATCATAGCGCAGGAAGGCGCGAAGCGCGCTGGCAAAGGTGAGGCCTGCCGCGGCGTCGAGCTGGGTCTGGTGCACATCCTCGAAGAAATACTCGATGGGATCTTCCACCGTCACCACTTTACGGTCCGGTGAGCGCAGGGCGTTGACGGCGGCGTAAAGCGTCGTTGTCTTGCCGCCGCCGGTCGGGCCGGAGACCAGAAACAGCCCCTGCGGCCGGGCAATGGCGGTGCGGATTCGCGCGATTTCTGGAGCACGAAAACCCAGATCGGGGAAATCCAGGCGCACATCAGCGCGGTCAAGCAGACGGATCACGGCGCCCTCGCCATGGGCAGAAGGGATGATGGAGAGGCGCACATCAATCGGGCGGCCGCGGGCGCTCAGAGCCGTGCGACCATCCTGGGCGCGGCGGTGGTCCGCGACATCCAGATCGCCGAGGATCTTCAGGCGCGCGATCAGGCCGTCCATCATGCCCGGCGACAGGCGCTGGCGCTCCTCCAGCCGACCATCAATGCGAAAGCGCACCGCGCCGCCCTCCGGCTTGCGCTCAAGATGGATATCGGAGGCGCGCAGATCGACCGCCTCGGCCACCAGGCTCTCGGTCAGACGCACAGCGGGCGCATCGAGCGAGAGATCGCGGATTTCTCCGGCATCATTGGTCCAGCGAGCGCCGCGGCCGCGAGCACTTTTGCCATCAGCGACCCCGCCCAGATCGTAGAGCCGGTCGAAGGCGCGCCGCCAAGTGTGAAAGCCAATCACATGACAGCGCACGCTCAACCCGGTCGCGAACGCCGCCCCGGCAGAGGCCTCATGATCACTGGGATCGACAATGGCGAGGTCGAGCGCGGTATCGTCGGCGCGAAGTGGCAAGGCGCGATGCGTTTTGAGGAAGGCCGGATTGAGGCGCGGCGCCACAATAGCGGCTGGCAAATCATCATCGCCCACGGCCGCAAGACCAAAGGCGCTCGATAGTGCGGCCACAACAACATCGTCGGACAAGAGCCCCAGGCGGCTAACCACGACCGGAAGCGGCTCGCCGGTTTCCTCGCAGCCCGCAGCAGCGCGGTCCGCTGCTTGCGCGGTCAAGCCGGCCCGTTCCAGATGGGCAAGGATCGTCATGACTGACCCCCTGGGCAGGAGGCTGCACCCGCACCATCTTGCCACTCCTGGATCCAGAAGGGCTCGCGCGGATCGCCGGTAAAGCGCACCAGCACGGCCACCGCACGCCCCATCGCCGGTCCCTCGATCACTCGCAGGTCGAGCGCGATCAGATCGCCGGAACCCAATGCGACCGGCGGCAAGCGCGGCGCTGCCGTATTCGCCGCGCTGATTGACGACCGGGCGGTGGCTCCTGGATTGAGGGCGGCGCGCAACCAGGGCGAGGCGAAGCGCAGATCCGGCGCTGCGGCGTGCGTTGAAACCGTGACCTCGCCGCGAATGCAGGCCAGCACCGCATCGGTCATGCCGAGCACCTGTGCCAGCTCCGCCTCATCGCGAAACGGGCGGTTGGCGGGTGGGGCAAGGCCAAGAGCCTCGTACTCGGCGGATTCGGCGCCTTGGTTGGCGCGCAAATCATCGCCGTCGCGCCAGTCAGAGATCGCAGCTGCCAGGGCCTCGGCGTTCGGTGCGCCCGTCGCCTCCAACATCAGACGCAGCAGCACCGGGCTGGCGGCATTGATGTCGAGGCGGCCATACGGCGACCGGAAGCGTGTCTCAATGACACCCACATCAAAGTGCGCGATCAGTGGCTCGCCGAACGCGACATCGCCCGCACCATTGCCGGCAAGAAAAAGCGCCTCGGCAAAACTTGTGCGCATGGCGGCGTCGAGCCTGGCGTCATCAATCGAACTGCGTTCGAGAAAGGCCGCATTGAGCACCAGCTGGATAATCAAGATAGCGAGCGAGGCAAACACGACCGTAAGGCCGATGGCGGCGATCAGAGCCGAGCCACGTTCCCGGTCCGGAGCGCTTGGCGGAGGGTTATTCGCCCTCATCGCCAAACCCACGGTCGCGCAGTGTCTGAAGTTGATTGCGCAGGGCGCGTGTCGCCACCGCCGCGTCTTCGGCGGACCGAATGACATGCGGGGTCAAGAAGATGATCAGCTCGGTGCGCCGGCTCGTCTCGCCGGTCTCGGAGAATAAATGGCCGAGCCAGGGCACATTCTGCAACAGCGGAACGCCCGAGCGGTTGTTTGACCGGCTGGTGCGTATCAACCCGCCGAGCGCCACCGTCTGGCCGTCCTGGACCGAGACGGTGGTCTCGAACCGGCGTTGCTGGATGGTTGGACTGTCAATGCCCGAAGTCGTCGTTTCCGCAACCGAACTCACTTCCTGCTGGACCTCCAGCGTCACCGCCCCGTCCGGGCTGATATAGGGCGTCACATTGAGCACCACGCCCGTATCGCGAAACTCCACCGAATTGACGATGGGGGCATCAGGATTGGAGACGCTGACCGCACTCTGGGTGACCACCGGAACCTGATCGCCGACCTGAATGAGGGATGGGCGTTTATCCAGGGCCATGATCTGCGGCGTCGAGACCGTTTCCACATCGGTGATCGAGGAGATCGCACTCAAGGCGGCACGAACATAGTCGGAGGAGAATGTGTAGGCGAACCCGGGGAAAGTTGCAGCCACACCGCCGCCGGCATTGCCCGATGACGTCGCCTGGCCGCCATCGCGCGTATCGAGATACCACTGCACGCCATAACGCAGATCGTCATTGAGCACGACTTCGACGATCCGCACCTCAATCATCACCTGGTCGGGTGCCCGGTCGAGCTGGTCGACGATATCGACGATCTGGTCATAACCGGCGTCATCGGCGATCACGAGCAAGGCATTGGCGTTTTCGTCGGCGCGGATGGTGATGACGCTGGAAGACGCCGCTGTCTCCTGGTCGGCGGTCAGAAGATCGGTCAGACGTTCGGCGAGATCTTCGGCGCGCGCGTTGACCAACTGCACCACACGTAGACGGCGCCCATTGTCGGGGCGCACGTCAAGACGTTCCAGCCAGGCTTCCGCCTGCTCCAGCCGCAGCGAGCTCTTGGCGATGATGACGACGGCGCCGAGCCGGTCCAGCGAGAGGAACTCGACCTGCGAACCGATAGGGCCCTCAGGGCCGCCAAATATCCGGTTGAGTTCGCCGATCACGACATTGGGTTCCGCGGCGCGCAGCGGATAGAGCGAGAACGACATCTGGGTCAGCCAGTCGACATCGAACAGGGAGATGGCTTCGAGTAACACCTCCAGCTGGGCCGGATCGCCCGAGAGGATCAAGAGATTGCGGGTGTCGTCAGCCTGCACGGCCCCGGCATCGGGCGCGAAGGGACGCAGGAGCTGGGCCATCGCGCGCGCGGACACGAACTCGATCGGTGCAATCACTGTCCCATAGCCCGGCGGCAGGCCTTCACCCGCGATGCGCGGACCGCGGGCAAAGCTCTGCGCGCGCGCTTCCGGTGCGACCAGATAAACGCCTTCGGATGTCTCGATCAGGCTGGCCCCGGAGAGACGAAGGGCGCGGTCGAGCGCCGCCGGCAGATCCTCGCGCCGCACCGGGCGCGAGGAGCGCAGGGTGATACGGCCGCTGACCTGCGGATCGATGATGAAATCCTTGCCCATCAGATCGCCAATCACGGCGGAAACGACATCCGCAATCGGTGTGTTCTGGAAGGCCAGCTCGACGCCATCGCCGCGCTCGCGCAGCTGCGCCGCGGCGGTGCGATTATGATTGATGAAATCGCCGCGACCCTCCTGGCGGAAGGCGGGCGCAGGCTCGGGGCTGAGATCATGGACCGAGCGCACGGGTGCCGGCGTGAGACTGGCCGGCGCCGATGCCGCAGGCCCGGCGGGCGCCGCGGGCGGCGACTGCATGGCCGTCTGGCCATTGGCCATCGGACCCAGCCCGGCGCAACTGCCCAGCACCGCTGCCGCCAATATGGCCACAGACCCACAATGCATCCTTTGATGAAATCTCACGCGCGAACCCACCCTAAGAGTTGCCTCAGAAAACCACCTCATCGTGGGTCGACGGGCTGTGCAACTCGGGCGCGATTTAGCGGTATGCGAGGGTAAAGGGCAAGCCGGGTTATGTGCGGCGATGAACAATCACTGCAAGAAGACAGAACGAGCTGCTGGCCTATCTCATGAAGACGTTACCCAGACTAGCGACGCGTTCAGCCAGATCCAGACAACCGCAATTCCGAAGGCCAAGAAGGGACCAAACGCTATTCGTGTGTTAGCGGAAAATTTGATGGCACCGACAAGTCGCGCGGTGAGTACGAAAACCAGCGCGCTCGCGCTGGCCACTAGCAAGATATAGGGCAAGGCGATCAGGCCGCACCAAGCGCCCGCCGCCGCAAACAGTTTCGCGTCGCCTCGCCCAAGCCCATCCGCTCCGCGCATGCGTCTGTAGCCGACCTCCATCGCAACCATGCTGGCATAACCAATGGCGGCGCCAGAAAGCCCCGACCACAATGGCGTCTCGTTGAGGAAACCGGCGATCAAGCCGAAACCTATCAAGGGAAGGGTGAGGATGTCGGGCAGGCGTTGTTCGTGCGCATCGATGAAGGCCAGCGCAGACAACATGGCAAACAGCACGAGGCTACTGGTGATCAACGAGGGTGACGAGAACATGGGCAGACTCATTTTTGTGCGACGCCTTTTCCGGAGGGCGGCTCTGTAGAGCAGCAGAGTTTTGCCGCAATTTCTACCGTCCATGTCCAGCGCGGTCAGGTGTCGTTTTTTGATGCCGATGAATGGCCGTCTCAGGGTTCGCAACTCGCGGGGCCAAGAACATGGACGTCACCGGACTGTCCCGGCAGCAAGTCTCCCGTCGATCCGAATGAGCTCAACGTTCTCTGGAAACCTTCCATCCTCCCACTGACGGATGCTTCGCTCATCCTTGCCCAACCATCTCGCCAGTTGTTCCTGCGTCCAGCCTCGTTGCGCTCGAAACCGGTAGAGCCTCGCGTCGAATGAACCTCCCGGCAGCCAGCTATCGTCCTGGAGGAAGTCGATCAAAGCCGGGATGTATTTTACGCGCGGCTGATGCTCGCCGCGCTCCCACAATCCGACAACTTCCCTGTGGACCTTGAGGGTTTCGGCGACCTCATGCTTGTGTAGACCAAGGCTTTTGCGGCGTCGGAACAGGAGGTCAGGCAAGCCCTCTTTCGGTATCCGCGCCATCACTGAATTGGGTGCGGTCAACGTCATCCGCGCGTGCGGGAAAAAGGTGCAGCAACCGAATGTGTTCTGCATGTAGCGACGACGGCTCACGCCCCGGGACATGCTCTTGACCGTTCAGGGCAGGTGCGTGTCCCGGCGCGTGAGGAATCGAGGACACAAAACCAACAACTGCCCCGGCAAACTTGACCATCGCCGGTTTGGCTTTCCGCCTCCCAGGCTCTGCAATTCCTGTTGCAGGCGGGCCTGCTCCTGGCGCATCGCCTCGATTTGCCGGTTCTCGGCTTCAATGCGGGCATTTTCAGCTGTGATCCGGGCATTTTCAGCATCCCGGTTGGCGGCTGGTGCAGGGTTGGGGGCCGGGTTGGAGGCCGGGGCAGAGTTGGAGGCTGGGGCCGGGTTGGCCGCCTGAGCTCGGCCCGAGCGACCATTTCCGGCGGGGTCGGCAGCGCTCCCGCTATCATTATCCGTGACCCCGGTGGAGGCCTGGCCCCGACCGCCGCGCCCCTGTCCCGCCGGATCGGCACTGCCGCCGCTATCGCTGTCGGAGACACCCGAGCCACCGCGCCCGTAACCGGCCGGATCGGCGCTGGCGCCGCCATCACTGTCGGACCGGCCGGTATAGGTCTGCGCCAAGGCACCGCCATTGACCGCAGCCATGGCCCCGGTGGCGGCAACACCGCCCGCCACGCGTCCCAGAAATGAGCGCCGGCTCAGTGTCCCTTTTATCGCCATCGATTTTCCCCCGTTGCTGTGATCACAGGCACGAGAGGAGATTGGAAGCCCGGCTTGGCAAGCGCTGCCCGGTATAAAGCCTGCGGCGAGCGGGCGGCAATCATCGCCGACCCGGCGCCGCCATTGCATTGGGTCGTAGAGCTGGAGCGGACACGATCCGGTAATCCCCGCCCGATCAGGCGGGTCCGTTTCCATTCCTCACTCCCGGCAGAGGCAGACAGACATCGGCCCTCCTTCAGCAGCTGGCCAGAAGCAGAAATGCCGTTTCTTCACGGCGACACGATCCCGTTCAATCAGACAAGTGCACGCCTCTGCCCGCATCGCAATCAACCCCGTTGAGCGCCAGGTTTGCTTGTTTACGCTTTATAAAATAAAGTCCATCACAACATGAAGGAATATTCCCGTGGTTGAAACGATTGCCGAACTGAAAAGCGTGTCGATGAGTTATGGCAAACTCACTGCCCTCGACGCGGTCTCGCTGTCGCTGGGCGCCGGGGAAGCGGTGTGCGTGCTCGGGCCGAATGGTGCAGGAAAGACCACAGCACTCAAATTGCTCACCGGGCTGAAGCGCGCCCAGCGCGGCAAGGCGTTATTGCTTGGGCGCAACCCGCGAACACCGCAGGCCCGACGTGTGATCGGCGTGACGCCGCAGGACGCAGCCTTTCCGCACGGTCTCAAAGTGCGTGAACTCTTGGCATTTGCCCGCGCCCACTACCCGGAACCAGCCGATCCCGTGGCGATCATCGAAGCCTTTGACCTCGGTGAAAACCTTGATCGCATGGCGCTCCAGCTCAGCGGCGGCCAGCAGCGCAAGCTTGCCGTGGCGCTCGCCTTTTGCGGCGCGCCCCGGGCGGTATTTCTCGACGAGCCGACAACCGGCGTCGACGTCCAGTCGCGCCAGCGCATGTGGGCCTATATCCGCAAATACAAGCAGGCCGGCGGGGCGATCTTCCTGACCACTCATTATCTGGAAGAAGCCGAATTCATCGCCGACCGCATCGTGCTGATCAATCAGGGGCGCATCATCCGCTCTGGCCGGGTCGGGGAAATTCGCGATGCCGTGAATGTGCGTGTGATCCGTTTCGACAGCCCCGCCGCACCGGCGCTCCGCGCCGCCCGCCATACCGGCAGCGAGGGTGAGCGCCACAGCTATCTGTCTGCCGATGCTGATGACAGCGTCCGCGCCCTGGTCAGCTCCGGCATCGATTTTTCCCGGCTGGAAGTCTTGCCGGCCTCGCTGGAACGCGCCGTTGGTGAATTGCTTGGGAGTGACGCGTCATGAGCCTGTACAGGACCTATATCCTCTCCGTGATGGTGCCTCTGCTGCGCACACCGGCCTATTGGGTGCCGCTCGTGGTCTTTCCCAGCCTGCTCTATTCCTTCTTCGGCCTGCCGCCGTCGCAACAGGGCAGCGAGATCGCCAATATCCTGCTGGCATCCTGGAGTGCCTTCGCGGTGATCGGTATCGGGTTTTTCCAGTTCGGCGTCAGCATTTCGCAGGCGCGCGAGTCGAAGTGGGAGGATTATGCGCGCACCCTACCGGCCGGCGCCGCGCCGCGCTTTGTCGCCCAGGCCGTGACGGCCATTCTGTTTCTGGCCATGGCCCTGGCCCTGCTGTGGACGGTGGCCGCACTGGCGGCACCGGTCTCGCTGCGCCTGGAGCAGTATCTGCGCCTGCTTTGGGTATTGCTGCTGGGCGTCATTCCCTTCGTCATGATCGGGGCGGCGCTGGGCTATTCAATCCCGGCGCGCGGCGCCGTTCCTATCGCCAACCTGCTCTATTTGCCGCTCTCCTATTTCGGCGGGCTCTGGCTACCGCCGCAGATGTTGCCAGATATCGTGGCCCAGATATCGCCCTTCACCCCGACCCGGCAGCTGGGTGAACTGGCCTGGGCCGCCGTGCTCGATTCGCCCATGCCCTTGGCCAGCATCCAGGGTCTGGCCGCCTATACGGCGGGCGCGGCGGTGATCGCACTGACGATGTGGCGGCGCGACGAAACCATCAAAACCGGTTGAGATCGCGATAGAGCAGGGCAAACCGGTCGCGCGGCCGGCGGAGATCGTCGTCAAGAATGTCATCGGCAAATTTTCGCAGCTCGCGAACGCTGAGGGCCCAGCGGGGAGCTGGCCTCAGCCCCCCCCGTTACTCGTTTCAACCGCCAACACAGCGTGCAACCCTTTAAACATCGCACGCGATGGCCTATGTTGACCCTGTCAGCTTGCTGACTATGGCGATAAACGCGCTCGTAATAACCAGAC
>TARA_R110002073_G_scaffold194133_2_pt1 | contig 52538 bp, 51 predicted proteins | sample TARA_R110002073 | Tara Oceans TARA_R110002073 (sample SAMEA4397174) | marine metagenome | biome: Polar Biome; feature: [DCM] deep chlorophyll maximum layer (ENVO:01000326); material: water (ENVO:00002006), including particulate matter (ENVO:01000060) such as... | depth 40 m
TATAATAGCGGCTAGTTCTCAAGGCAAAAAAACATCTTGTGGTCAGTTTAGTGTGCCTGGTAAAGCTTCTATTGAGGTAAATGTTAGTTGTGATATTTATGGTTCAACTTATTCATTGGCTGATTTCGACGGTAGATCTAATGTTATAGATGTATCATCCTCCCCACGCGAGTTCTTATATGCGTTTGTCACATCAGAAATCTTTTCAGGAGCTTTGGGAGGTATCGAAGGGGCACAAGTCACGTGTAAACAATTAGCGGACAAAGGAGTTGCTGATATACGCAATTTAAGATGGGATGCGTGGTTATCCACTACCAGCAGCAACGCGTATGATCGATTCCAGCCCGAAAAAATGACACCTTACCGCATGCCAAACATGGATAAGGTCGTTGATTCCCTTGAATCTGCCGTGAAATATGGCAGCATATTAACTGCTCTTACCATAACTGAGACAGGTGACATCAATACTATTGTCAACGATTTCGTATGGACTAACACCCGTGCCAACGGCAATACATATTCAATTACCGCAATAGGTGTAAGCGACTGCGACGGATTTACAAGCAAAGACGGGTCTTTAAATCCCTCAATTATTGGTCTATCTACTTCTTCTGAAGACTGGACTGTTAATAATTCAAATAAATGCTCCGCCTCAGCTCGTTTGTATTGTTTCGAAAAAATTAACTCTTAATCAATTTTAGTTTAATAGATCTATTAGACTAATAATGCAATGATTAAAATAACACCTTAATCCTTTTATTAAGGTTATATGTTTTTATAATACTTAAAGAGCTTGTTATTTTTGATATGCTTTTTAGATATTCTTGTTTTATTATAAGTTCTTAATGTATTTATTATAATATTGTTGGGCAATATTCTTTAGATTCCATCTCCCAATTTTAGGTTGTAGTATGTTCTTAAAAGTGAGAGAAAATAATAATTAATATATTAATAGCGAGAATATCGCATGGTTCTTCCTTCTAGCTCTTCTTCATTTTCAGTATTATCATTGTTTTGTGTATGACTAAGATGCTCTCTAGAAGGAGGAGGTGTCCAACTGATGGTTCGATTAAATATATTTTGTGAGTATTCTATATCACCAGAATCATCAAAAGCATTAATTAACTTAATAGCAAGCGATGGAATCACTCCAGCAATAATACCTGCTATCATGCTAATAGCATTGGCTAAGTTTAAAGCTGTTTGTAAAATTTCTCCAATTCCAGATAAAGTCATCGCTGTTAAATAAGATGCAAAAAATAAAGGTGAAGTTATAACAAGACAGGTAGTTTGAAATAATTCATTTTCAATTACATCCAATGAATTAAGGCAGTAATTGGTGAAAGAAGTTAATAAATTAAATAATTGATGAATGCTTCCATAAGTAAAAGGGTAAGAGTCTTTATCAGCATAGCGCTCTCTATAGTCGAAATAGATATTGTTTTTAACTTTTTCGATAAAAGATCTATCATCATACTTATCTGAGTTATTAATTAGTTTATGGCTCATTATTAAGCCTTTTATAGCAGATGTAATTGGGTTTTTTGAATGTATCATTAAGTCTAAAGGTATGTCTAATAATTTCATTTTGGGATTCCTAAATAATAGATAATGAAATAAATTTTAATTTAATGTATTAAAGTAAAGGTCTAGGTCTTGTTTCTTGCTCATTTATCATTTCATCATTGCATTCTTGTTCAGAGCCACCAAAGATATTTTCTATTACAGTGACAATTATAGAGGGAATTAATCCTGCTATAAATCCAGTTGCAACACTTAATGCATTTATAGTATTTAAAGTAAATTGTATCATTCTACCAATAGTTTCTAGACCAATTGATGTAGCATAAGATAAAGTAAGAGCAGGGTAAGATAATATTAAAGCCATATTCTTTAATAACTGATTTTCTATTGAATTTAAATAATCATAGCATTTAATAGTGATGTATTTTAATAAACCAAATATTTCATAAATAGATCCATAAGAGAAAGGATAAAATTCTTCTACATCACCATCACTTAAGAAAATATTCTTAAATAAATGTTTGAAAAATTTTTCAAACTCAGAAGAAACATCGCTTACAATTACTTTACTGAGCATAACTCCTGCTAGAGCTGAGGTAATAGGATTTTGATATAATAGACTTAGAGGGATTTCAGATGATTTCATAATAACTCCTTATAAATGCAATGAACTTGTCATTTTAAAAGATTATTATATGAATAGTTTATTTAGAAATCAATGTTTTTTGGTTGTAAACTAACCTATGATGCAACATATTGATGTTGTATAAACTAAAAAAAAACTGATTTTTAAGAGATAATATTTTTGAATATTCTAAAGCACTTTTAGCGTCCAAAATACCAACATTCATAACATTACCTTTAGAGCTGTTTTTTATAATTTCTTTTATTTCAGTAGTATTAAAATTAGGGTTTATAGAATTAATTAAAGCAACTACTCCTGCAACATGAGGGGCTGCCATACTAGTTCCTTGCATATATTGTAAGTTGCCTGGCGATGTTGTAGATAATATACCATCTTGCGTATTATAATTAAATTGTTCGCCTCCAGGAGCTGTAATGTCGATAGTATCATGTCCATAATTAGTATAATATGCTGGAAATCCGTTTCTATTTACAGCAGCAACAGTAATGACTCCTTTACAATTTGCAGGAGTCATAAATTTGGCATCAGTTGCACTATTTCCTGCTGCAACTATAAAAGTCACATTTTTGTTTATCATAGCATTATCTATTTCTTCTTGCAGAACATCCGGGCATTCTTCATAAGAGCCAAGAGACAAATTAATAATTTTTGCAGGATTATTATTAGATTCATCATACCCAACGGCATACTGTATACCTTGAACAAGACTAATTAAATCACCGATTCCGTTATCTCCAAGAACTCTTACAGGTAAAATTTTAGCGTGCCAATCAATACCTGATATTTCATTTTGCATATTACCATTAGCTGCTATAATCCCTGCAACATGAGTTCCATGATAATTAGTACCAATTCCTGAGTCTAAGACATCTGAAGGATTATCTCTATCGGAAACAAAGTTTCTACCTGGTAATATTTTATTTTTTAAATTTTCATGATTGGTAATGCCGGTATCTAGTACAGCTACTATTGTGCTTTTATCGCCAGTGCTAAGATCCCATGCATATGGCATATTTATGCCGGCTATTGGCTCATAATAATTCCATTGATCATTATACCTTGAGTCATTAGGTTCCATTTGAGATTTGAATGCAATGTTAGATGCTATAAGTTTTATATGTCTTTTTATATGATTATTATTTTTAAATTTTTTAATTTTATTTCTAATAATTTTATTATTTTTGTTAATATCATTTACACTGTTAGTTTGTAAATTTTTATCAGATATTTTAAATACTAAAAGATTATAATTAATAGTTTTTTTATATTCTAATGTTAAATTTAAATATTTATTAAGCATTTTATTTAATATATTTATATTTTGAGTATTAAAATTATTATATATAAATTTATTATTTGGTTTAATTATAATTTCATTAATAAGCTTAATATCTTTAGTTTGGTCTATAGTGTCAGGTTTTAATGAACTGTATGTGGTATTATAAAAAATAAAATTAAAAAATATAGCGATAAATATTGGCTGGATAATTTTATTATAATTATAGTTAAAAAGCATATCCTTGCTTTCTCCTAGGTAATATATGTATATTATTTAGTATAGCTCTTAACTTTTAAATAAATTTAATTGATTTTGTTAATATGAAATATAAAAATTTTAATATTAAACAAGGTATTTTAAAAAGTGATAAAAATATTTTGTTTATAAATTCTCCTAATTATTCTAAAAGAGATATAAAAGATAAAATACAAATATTAGTAATACATTGTATTAGCTTACCTAAAAATAATTATAGTAATTATTATGTTGAGCAATTTTTCAGAAATTATTTGCCATGTAATTTACCAGATGCAATAAAAGAGCTTAAATCAGTAAAAGTATCAGCTCATTTGTATATTAAAAGAACAGGTAAAGTTATTCAATTCATAAATTTTAATAATAAAGCTTGGCATGCGGGTGAATCTAATTTTAAAGAGTTAAGTAATATTAATGATTACTCCATAGGCATAGAGCTTGAAGGAGCTGATAATGATAAATATACACAAGCTCAATATGATAGCTTAATTAAATTAACTAAAAGCATCATGCGTGTTTATCCTGATATTTTATTAGATAATATAGTAGGTCATGATCAAATAGCACCAAATCGTAAAACAGATCCTGGAGAGTTTTTTGATTGGGAGTTCTTTAAGAGTAGTTTGTCTCATCACTAATTGTCGAGTAAATTTATTCAAAAGTCTACAATAAACAAAATTTATGAGTATAATAGTGCTATATTTTCCTATAATGTTATCATAATTAAAATTTTTAAATATAAATCTTGGCGAGCTTTCTAAATGAGTAAAAATATTAATATAGATTTAGATAATAATGAAACTAAAGAGTGGGAGCAGTCTTTAGAAGATGTTATTTTAACAGATGGTAAAGAACGAGCTAATTTTTTAATATCTGATTTAGTTAAAAAATATGATATAGATTCTAATTTAGTTAATACTAGATATACTAATACTATCTCCACAAAGGAACAGGTAAGTTATCCTGGTAATTTGGAATTAGAGCGAGTTATTCGATCTTATACCAGATGGAATGCTATGGCTATGGTGTTAAGAGCTGGCAATAAAGCACCAGGTGTTGGTGGTCATATTGCAAGCTTTGCATCCTCAGCAACTTTGTATGATGTTGGCTTTAATCATTTTTTCAAACGTCAATCTGATAAGTCTTTTGGTGATTTAGTTTACATTCAAGGTCATACATCTCCTGGCATATACGCTCGTTCTTTTTTAGAAGGTCGTTTTGATCAAAAGCTTTTAGATAATTTTAGACAAGAAGTAGGGCAAACAGGACTTTCTTCTTATCCACACCCTTATTTAATGCCAGATTATTGGCAGTTCCCGACTGTGTCAATGGGATTAGGTCCAATTCAGGCTATATATCAAGCAAGATTTTTAAAATATTTACATAACAGAGGATTGCAAGATACAAGTGATCGTAAAGTTTGGTGTTTTTGTGGTGACGGTGAGATGGATGAACCAGAATCATTAGGGGCTTTAAATATAGCTGTTAAAGAAAAATTAGATAATTTAATTTTTGTGATTAATTGTAATTTACAACGATTAGATGGCCCAGTTAGAGGTAACAGCAAAGTAATACAAGAATTAGAAGGCATTTTTAAAGGCTCAGGCTGGAATGCTATTAAAGTCTTATGGGGCGGCCGCTGGGATCCTTTATTTGAAAAAGATAAGAACGAGTTTATCGTTAAAAGATGTGATGAAGTTGTTGATGGTGATTTTCAAAATTATAAAGCTCGTGGCGGAGCCTTTACTAGAGAAAATTTCTTTGGTAAATATCCAGAGATGAAAGCATTAGTTGCAGATTTATCTGACCAAGAAATTTGGAATTTAAACCGAGGTGGCCATGATCCTGAAAAAGTATATAATGCTTATTTAAAAGCAAGCACTAATACTAATGGCAAGCCAACTGTCATTTTAGCGAAGACTGTAAAAGGTTTTGGTATGGGACTTGGTAGTGGTGAAGCAGAAAATATTACTCATCAGAAAAAGAAAATGGATTTTAAAGCTCTCTCTAAATTTAGAGAAAGGTTTAGTTTGCCTATCGATGATAAAAAATTAGAAAACCTAGAATATATACAGTTTGATAAATCTAGTAAAGAATATCAATATTTAATGGATACTAGAAAAAAACTGGGTGGTTTTTTTCCATGGCGAAGAGAGGAAGAATCTAAAAAATTACAAATTCCTGAATTTGATATTTTAAAAAATATAACCAAGGGATCTGGTGGTCGCGAAATATCAACCACAATGGCTTTTACTAGGATTTTTTCTGATTTATTAAAAGATAAAAATATAAAACAAAATTTAGTTCCTATAGTGCCTGATGAAGCAAGAACTTTTGGTATGGAAGGTTTATTTAGACAAATTGGAATATATTCTCCAGAAGAGCAAAAATATGCACCAGAAGATCAAGAACAATTAATGTCTTATCATGAAAGCACGAAAGGTCAGCTTTTAGAAGAAGGTATTACAGAAGCAGGAGCATTTTCATCTTGGATGGCAGCAGCTGCCTCATACAGTAATAATGATTTACCAATGGTTCCTTTTTATATATTTTATTCTATGTTTGGAATGCAACGAATTGGTGATTTAGCATGGGCAGCTGGTGATTTACGAGCAAGAGGTTTCTTGCTTGGAGCAACTGCTGGCAGAACAACGTTGGCAGGAGAAGGCTTGCAACATTGTGATGGTAATAGTCATACTTTTTCAAGCTTGATACCTAATTGTAAAAGCTATGATCCTACTTTTAGTTATGAGCTTGCTGCTATTATACACAAAGGTTTAAAATCTATGTATCAAGACTGTAATAGTGAATATTATTATATTACAGTTATGAATGATAATTATGAGCATCCTGATATGGGAAGTATTAGTGATAATAAAGAAGAGTTATATAATCAAATCAATCAGGGTTTATATTTATTTTCTAAATCAGATACAAAATCAAATAAAAAATTAAACAATAAAGTAAAAGTAAGTTTATTAAGCTCAGGTCCTATTTTCTTAGAAGCAATGAAAGCAAAAGAAATGTTAGAGTCTGAACATAATGTATCTGTAGACTTATGGAGTGCAACTAGTTTTACAGAGCTTGCACGAGAAGCTCAAATAAAAGATAGATGGAATATGTTACATCCTGATGATTCACCTAAAGTTCCTTATGTTACAAAGTGCTTGTTAGATTCAAAAGATACTCCATTTATAGCTGTTACTGATTATGCTAAATCTTATACTAATCAAATCAGAGAGTTTGTTCCAGGCCATTATAAAGTTTTAGGGACTGATGGGTTTGGTAGAAGTGATACAAGAGATAAGCTTAGACATTTTTTTGAAGTAGATAGCAAGCATATAGTAATTGCAGCTTTAAAATCATTATGTGATCAAAAGTTATTAGATAAAAAAGAGTTATCTGAAGCTTTTAAAAAATATAAGATTAATCAAGATAAAGAAGATCCAACTTTATGTTAATCAATATCAATAAATTAACAGGTTAAATTAGGAGATTTACATGACAGAGTTAAAAAAAGTTTTGGTGCCTAATATTGGAGATGCAAGTGATGTAGAAGTTATTGAAATTGCAGTATCTGTAGGTGATACCATTGAGGTTGATGATACGCTTGTGACATTAGAGAGTGAAAAAGCATCAATGGATATACCGTCGCCTTATTCTGGCACAGTAAAATCTTTAGAGGTTAATGTTGGTGATAAGTTATCTCAAGGAAGCCAAATTTTAACTTTAGAAATGGAAGGTGACTCTAAATCTGAAGAATTAGAAAAGTCTGAAGAATTAGAAAAGTCTGAAGAATTAGAAAAGTCTGAAGAATCAGAAAAATCTGAAGAATCAGAAAAGTCTGAAGAATCAAAAAAAACTGAAGAAAATGAGTCAAAATCAGAGCAATCTGAAGAAGCCCAAGAAAATATTGATAATGATGTTTATGCATCTCCAGTTGTAAGACGTATTTCAAGAGAATTTGATATTAATCTTAATGAAATAAATGGTACAGGTAGAAAAGGGCGTATTACCAAAGAAGATTTACAAGGCTATGTTAAATCTAAAATGTCTAGTAAAGGATCAGGCGCAGGTTTATCTGTTATTGATATGCCAGATATAGATTTTTCAAAATATGGTGATATAGAAACCAAACCTTTAAGTCGAATTAAAAAATATAGCGCTGCTAATTTGCATAGAAACTGGGTTAGTATTCCTCATGTAACACAGTTTGATGAAGCTGATATTACTGATATGGAAAATTTCAGACAAGAGCATAAAAAACAAGCTGAAAAAGAAGGTTTTAAATTAACTCCTTTAGTATTTTTATTAAAAGTTGCAGCAAAGTGCTTACATACTTTTCCTGAATTTAATTCATCTTTGAGTAAAGATGGTCAAAATTTAATTTTAAAAAAATATATCAATATAGGAGTTGCTGTTGATACACCAGATGGTTTAGTTGTTCCTGTTGTTAAAAACGTAGACCAAAAAGGTATATTCGAATTAGCTCAGGAATTATTAAGTTTAAGTAAAAAAGCACGTGATAAAAAATTAATGCCTGATGATATGGCTGGAAGTTGTTTTGCTATATCTAGTCTTGGTGGTATTGGTGGAACAGCATTTACACCAATTATTAATGCTCCAGATGTGGCTATTTTAGGTGTATCTAAATCACAAATTAAGCCTATTTATAAAGATGGCGAGTTTGAACCAAGATTAATGTTACCTTTAGCCTTATCTTATGATCATCGAGTAATAGATGGAGCAGGAGCTGCAAGATTTATAACTCATTTTAGTAAATTATTAGGTGATATATCACTTTTATTATTATAACAGGCTCTTCTTTTAATTAATCTTTGTCTTGCTAAAGAAAGATTAAAAGAAAAGCAATTTAAAATTAGGAGTTTTTATGACAAATCATATTGATGCAGAATTAGTAGTTTTAGGCTCAGGCCCTGGTGGATATAGTGCAGCTTTTAGAGCCGCAGACTTAGGCATTAAAACAGTTTTAGTTGAAAAGTATTCTACATTAGGTGGAGTATGTTTAAATGTAGGTTGTATTCCATCAAAAGCATTATTACATTTATCAAAAGTAATCGAAGAATCAGAAGAAGTATCTGAGTGTGGTGTTACTTTTTCTAAACCAAAAGTTGATCATAAAAAAATGCGTGAATGGGTTGAGAAAAAAGTTGTTGGTAAATTAACCACTGGTCTTAAAGCAATGGCTAAGCAACGTAAAGTCACTGTTGTTGAGGGTAATGGTAAGTTTGTAGATAAGAATACTTTAGTAGTAGAAAAAGATGGAAGTAAAACTACAGTTAATTTTAAAAATTCTATAATAGCAGCAGGATCACGACCAGTTCAATTACCTTTTATTCCAGATGATTCAAGAGTAATGGATTCTACAGATGCTTTATTATTAAAAGATATACCAGAAAACCTTTTAATTTTAGGCGGGGGTATTATTGGTCTTGAAATGGCTACTGTTTATAATGCTTTGGGCTCTAAAATTACAGTTGTTGAGATGATGGATGGCTTAATGGGTGGATTAGATCCAGATTTAGTTAAGCCTTATCAAAACAGAGTTAAGAAAAAATATGAAAAAATCTATTTAAAAACAGCTGTAACAAAAATTGAAGCTAAAAAAGATGGTTTATATGCAACATTTGAAGGCAAAGATGCACCTAAAGAACCAGTTAGATTTGATAAAGTTTTAGTTAGTGTTGGCCGTATCCCAAATGGTAAATTAATCGATGCTGATAAAGCAGGTGTTAATGTTGATGATAAAGGTTTTATTAGTGTTGATAAGCAAATGCGTACGAATGTTGCAAATATATATGCCATAGGAGATATCATAGGTAATCCAATGTTAGCTCATAAAGCATCTGCAGAAGGTAGACTTGCAGCTGAAGTTATATCTGGTAAAAAGCATTATTTTGAACCTAAAGTTATTCCATCTGTTGCATATACTGATCCTGAAGTTGCATGGGTTGGTATAACAGAGCCTGAAGCAAAAGAGCAAAAACTGAATTATGGTGTTGGCAAATTCCCATGGATGGCATCTGGCCGTGCAATTGCTCAAGGGCGTGATGAAGGTTTAACTAAATTATTATTTGATAAAGATACTAATAGAGTTATTGGTGCAGGTATAGTTGGTATTAATGCTGGTGAATTAATTTCAGAAGTAGCACTTGCAATTGAGATGGGTTGTGATGCAGAAGATATTGCATTAACAATACATCCACACCCAACTTTATCAGAGTCTGTGGCTTTAGCAACAGAAATGTTTGAGGGAACTATTACTGATTTAATCGCTCCTAAATAAATAGGATGTGATAAAATAATTATTGCGTAGCAAGCACAAAACCAATATTTGTTCATGGAGTTGTGTTTGCTACTCAAATTTATTATTATTTTTCAGCAATAAAAATTTTATGACTCCTAATATTTTAGATATCTTAAAAATTAATAATTGGCGGTATAGATTTAAAAAATATTTAGCTATAAATAATATATTTTTTAAATATTATTTTAAATCATCAGATACTCAATCTAAAAAATTATTATTACTAGAAATTAATAGCCAATCAGATGAAAAAATATTAAAAGAGATAGTTTTTTATTTTAATAATTATAATAATGTTTGGGATATTGCAGTTTTAAAGCATTTAGACAATATTGAGTCATTACATGCTAATTGTGAGCAATTAAATAATTTAGAATATATAAATATTTTAGCTTTAGGTCCTGATTTATATAAAAAGCTTTCGACAACTAATATTAATAAAAAATTAACTTTTAATAAGGATTTAGATTTAAATTTGTTAATTTCTCGACCAAATTTAAAAAAAGAATTATGGCGCTATATTAAATTCATCACTATTTAGTAATTATTGCTATGAGCTATGATAAGACAGTTAATAATAGAAGATTTAAAAGATAAAGATTTGCATTGTATTCAAAATTTAGAAAATGAAGCTTATAGTCATTATTCTAATTCCTGGGATATTAATACATTTAAAGATATCTTAACAAAAAAAGATTTATATGTTTTTAAAATCTTAAAAGATAATAAAAACAAAATAATTGGTTATATTATTCTGTTTATTGTAGATAATATTTCTGAATTACATAAAATAACAATAGATAAGCATTATCAGGGTCTTGGTTATGGCTCTTGGTTTTTAATGCAGATAATCAATGCTCTTCAAAAGCAAAACATAGAAGAAATTATCTTAGAAGTAATGAAATCTAATGTATCAGCTATATCTTTATATCAATCTTGTGGCTTTAAAAGGATAGGTGAGCGCAAGAATTATTATAAAATTAAAGATTTAAATAATAAAAACAAATTTAACGCTGAAGATGCTATCGTTATGCAATTAAAATTATAGAAAGTTATGTTATAATGCATCAATTATAAACGATTGATATATTTTTATTATGTCCTCTAGTATTTTAGAAACTCAAGTAAACAAAAGAAGAACTTTTGCTATTATTTCTCATCCTGATGCAGGGAAAACTACTATAACAGAAAAATTATTGTTATATGGAGGCGCTATTCAGTTAGCTGGTACTATTAAAGCTAAGAAAGCAGGTAAACATGCTACCTCTGATTGGATGGAGCTTGAAAAGCAAAGAGGTATATCAGTTACAACATCAGTAATGCAGTTTATTTATAATCAAAAAATAGTAAATTTGTTAGATACTCCAGGGCATGAAGATTTTTCTGAGGATACGTATAGAACTTTGACAGCCGTTGAATCAGCATTAATGGTGATAGATGTTGCCAAAGGTGTTGAGGATAGAACTAAAAAGCTAATGGATGTTTGTCGTATGCGAACAACACCTATTTTTACTTTTATTAATAAAATAGACAGGCATGGTAAAGATTATCTAGATTTATTAGATGAGATAGAGACAGTATTAAAGATCAAGTGTGCACCTGTGACATGGCCAATAGGTGGAGCAGATACTTTAGCTGGAATATATCATATTTATAAAGATGAAATAATTTTATATAAAAATGTAAGAGCTGAAGCTCTTTATGAGCCAATTATAATAAAAGGCTTAGAGTCCCAAGAAGCTCAAAACAGTATTGATGAAGATATTCTAAATAACCTAAAAGAAGAGATAGAATTAGTTAAAGGGGCAAGCCATGAATTAGATATTAATGAATATCTAGCAGGTAAATTAACTCCGGTGCTTTTTGGAACAGCGTTAAAAAATTTTGGTGTAAGAGAGTTATTAGATTTATTTACAGAATATGCTCCTGCGCCAGGTGATTATGAAACTGATGTAAAAACTATAAAAGCATTAGATACTAATTTTTCTGGTTTTGTGTTTAAAATACAGGCTAATATGGATCCTAAACATCGAGACAGAATAGCATTTTTGAAAATATGCTCAGGTTCTTTAAATCGTGGTGAAAAAGTTCATCAAGTTAGAATAAATAAAGACATCGCTATCTCAAACCCTGTAACTTTTATGGCTCAAGGTCGAGAAATTACTGAAGCCGCATATGCTGGAGATATAGTAGGATTACATAACCATGGAACAATTCAGATTGGTGATAGTTTTACAAAAGGTGAAAAGTTACAATTTACTGGGATTCCACATTTTGCTCCAGAATTATTTAAAAAAGTAAGAACTAAAGATCCATTAAAACTAAAAGCTTTAATAAAAGGTTTAATTCAATTATCAGAAGAAGGGGCTACACAGATATTTAAGCCATTTATAAGCAATGATATTATTTTAGGAGCTGTTGGGGTTCTACAGTTCGATGTTGTTGCTCACAGGCTAAAATATGAGTATGGTGTTGATTGTATTTATGATCAGGTTAATGTTCATACAGTAAGATGGGTTACGCCTAAAGATAAACAAGAGCTCAAAGATTTTAATTTATTTAAATCAAGAGCTGAAGCCAATTTAGCTTTAGATGCAAGTGAATCATTGGTATATATAGCACCATCTAGGGTTAATTTACATTTAACAGAAGAAAAGTGGCCTAAAGTAAAGTTTTCTGATACTAAAGATATATTGTAGCTTTACTTATCCAGTACTTATGCAGCTATTACTCATATCGTAATAGTTGCACAGGATTAGTTTTTGTTGCTTTATATGCAGGAATTATTGCTATTATGATATTTATCAAATAAGTAAATATAGATATATATAGTACATCAATTAGTGAATATTTAGTTGGTAAGTAATCTATCAGATAATTATCAGGATTAATTAATATTATATTAAAAATACTTTCAATAAACTTAGTAATATCAGAAATAAATAAGCATAAAATATAGCTTAATATAATTCCCGACGTTAAAGCTATAGTTGAAAAAATCATGCTCTGAGAAATAAATATTTTAAAAATAAACGGCTTTGTTGCACCAATAGTTTGTAGTATGGCAATTTCGCCTTGTTTTTCTTTAATGGTGATAGTTATGGTTGCAAGTATATTAAAAGTTGCAACTATAATCATAAAAAATAAAATAATAAACATAATTTGTTTGGTATACTTTATACCATCTAAAATAGAACCAAAAATTTCTTCCCAGGTATATATTACTAATTTAGGATTGTGATCTTTAAATTTATCTAATAATTTTATTTTAAAGTTATTTGCATTATGAGGATTATCTAATTTAATTTGTAAATTAGTAGAGTAATTTATATTATTATTAAATATTTTTGAAAAATTTGGGTCTTGTCTTGATATATATGCTATTTGATTTAAAACCTGTACAGTTTCATAATTTATATTTTTTATTTTAATCGGCAGTTGTTCTAGTTTATTTTCTTTATTATTAAAGAGTAAAGTTATATCTTGATTTACTTTTAGATTACTATCTTTTGCATATTGTTTACTTATAGTGATTCCTGAATTATTATCTTCATACTTATTCTTGGTGTTTTTAGAAGAATTTTGAACTGCTAAATAATCAATTTTGTTATTATTAGTAAAAAAAGCTTGAGTTTGTAAAATTTTTTCAATATCTTTAATGTTATTAAAGCCCGAGTCTTTTTGTTTTTGCAAACTTAATAACTCATTATATAAGTTATTATCTACATTAAAAATAATAACGTTTGAAATTATATTAGATAGTTTTTTGTCTAATATATCATAAAATCCATTCATCACGGATGCGACGGTCAAAATACAAGCAATGCCCATAGTTAAGGCTATTATTGCAACATAACAGATTACTTTTGATAAACTATATTTTTTTGCAATAAAAAAGCTTAAATTGTTCATATTATTTTGCAATTTGAAATAAATATTGATTACAATATCATACGATAGCATAATTTTATGAAAATTATAAAACTTAATGTAAGGTACTTTTTAGTATATGAGCTGGATCAAAAAATTATTTCCTCAAAAAGTTAGAACATCAATATCTGAGCGTAGAAAAGCAGTCCCTGAAGGAGTTTGGACTAAATGTAAATCTTGTAGTGCTTTCTTATATAAAGCAGATTTAAAACAAAATATACATGTATGTACTAAGTGTAATTACCATATGCCTATTAAGGCCAGAGAAAGATTAGAGTTATTTTTAGATGAAGAAACTAGTGATTTTTCTAATATAGAAATTGGGAAAAATATCAAACCAATTGATTATTTGAAATTTAAAGACACTAAAAAATATAAAGACAGACTAAGTAGTGCTCAAAAACAAACTGGAGAAAAAGATGCTCTTGTTGCCATGCATGGAAAATTAAATTCTATTGATGTGGTGATATGTTCTTTTGAGTTTAGTTTTATTGGTGGTTCAATGGGTGCGTGTGTTGGCAGTAAGTTTGTTAAAGCTTGCGAATATGCTATAGAGCACAAAATGCCATTTATATGCTTTTCAACAAGCGGTGGCGCCAGGATGCAAGAAGGTTTAACTTCTTTAATGCAAATGGCTAAAACTAGTGCAGTATTAAAAAAACTTTCTAATGCAAAGTTACCTTATGTTTCTATATTAGTAAATCCTACTTTTGGTGGAGTTTCTGCAAGTTTGGCAATGTTAGGAGATATAAACATTGCTGAGCCAAATGCTTTAATTGGATTTGCAGGACCAAGAGTCATAGAACAAACTGTAAGAGAAACTTTACCTGAAGGATTTCAAAAAAGTGAATTTTTATTAGAGCATGGTTTTATTGATATGATTATTGACAGAAGAAATATGAAAGATAAAGTGTCTAATTTAATATCTAAGCTTATAAATAAGTAGTATTTATGGAAAATTTAGTAAGCTTAGATAAATGGCTTGAAAAAATTGAGAGTTTAACTGCATCTGATAGCAAGATTATGCTTGGTTTAGAGAGAGTTGAGTTTTACTCTAAAAAACTTAATTTGGGAAAACCAGCGAAACAAGTTATAACAGTTGCAGGAACTAATGGTAAAGGTACAACTGTAAAATTATTAGAGACATTATATTCTAAAGCAGGGTATAACACTGCAAGTTTTATTTCTCCTCATTTAATGAAATTTAATGAAAGAGTTAGTATTAATAATAATTTCATATCTGATGATAAATTAATTCAAGCTTTTAATGCTGTTAGCAAAGTTTTTTTAGAATATCAAAGAGAATATAAAATAAGTTATTTTGAGTTTGTTTTTTTAAGTGCGTGGTATATTTATTATAATTTTTATAATTTAGACTTATTGATTCTTGAAGTAGGTTTAGGCGGAAGGTTAGATGCTGTAAATATTATAGATAATGATTTTTCTATAATTACATCTGTAGCGTTAGATCATCAAAAATTCTTAGGAAATACTCTTGATGAAATAGCATATGAGAAAGCTGGAATTATTAAAATTAATTCTACAGTTATTTTTGGCGATAATATTCCGGATACAGCTTTTAAACAAGCACAAAAATGTAAGGCTAAAATTAAAGTTTTAAATAAAGATTTTTCAATTATTTTATCTAGTAAAAATAAATTAGAAACTAAATTAGATACTAAATTAGATACTAAATTAGAAAAGTATATTTATAAAGACAAATTTAATAATAAGTTTAATATAAATATAGAGTTTAATTCAGGAATAGTTTTAGATAATATAGCTATATGTTTAAAACTAGTTTTGGTTAATAATAGAAATAAAAACTTAATATTATCTGAAGAGTATTTAAATAAATTTTTCAGTAATTTTAATGAAAATTTTAAAATGCCAGCAAGAGCTGAGTTTTTAAAATTAGAAAAATTTAATTTATTATTTGATATAGCCCATAACGAGCATGCTATATACAACTTATTTAAAAAGATTTCTAATTTAAAAAACAAATATAAATTTAATAAAGTTTATGCTATTTGTGGTATGTTGCAAGATAAGAATGCTAAAAAATGTTTAACTCATATGACAAGTGTAATAGACTCGTGGGGGTTAATAGATTTGTCTTTAACAAATTCTAGGGGGCATAATAGTTTATCTTTGCAAAATTTTATACCAGATAGTAATACTTATCAATTTGATAAAGCAATAGAAGCTTTCAATTATTTTAAAGAAGAGTTAACCACTGATGATTTGTTAGTAGTTTTTGGATCATTTTATACAGTAAGCCAATTATATGATAAATGTATTTAAAAAAAGAAAATATAATAAATTATTAATCTTATTATTATTAATTTTAACTTGGTGTTTAATAATATTGTTAGATTATTCTTATTATTTGCCCAATTACGCTCCTGAGCCACTTAAAAATAAAGTGCAAAATAATATTGGTAAAGATACACTTTTTACTGCTTGGGCTTTAAAAATTGTAGAATTTCCACAGAATAAAAAAAGTGATGCTTATAATATTTATAATAAATTTATAAATAAAGGCTATCATGTTTATTTAAAGTTAGTTAATTCTAAATATATTTTATATTTAGGTCCAGATACTGATCAAAATCGACTTAATACTAAAGCTCAGGAAATTTTTAAAGAATATAAACTTCATTCAGTTATAGAAGAATATAATGTAAATATTTCACCAAATAATACAGTTGTTGCATTATAAAATAATTAAATAGGATAAATAAATGAAAGAAACAAGCTTTGTAGATTTTACTTTAATAGATATAGGAATAATTTTGGTAGTTTTGATATCTATTGTAATAGGGCTATTTAGAGGTTTTGTCAAAGAAGCTTTGTCTATAGTTGTTTGGACTTTATCAGTGATAATTGCCATGAAATTTTATGAAGATTTTACTCATTATTTTATAGGAATTACAGATAATGTAACTTTAAGATCTGGAATGTCGATAGGGGTTATTTTTATTGTATGTTTAATTTCAGGCTCTATTATAAGTCATTTAATTTCTGTTTTAGTTAAAAGCACAGGGCTTAGTGGCACAGATAGATTATTGGGTATTATTTTTGGCTTGTTAAGAGGGGGATTAATAGCTGCAGTAATTGTATTAATAGTAAATTATACCGAATTTAGTAAAAATAAGATGTGGCAAGATTCTTTTTTAACTACACAAATACAACCAATGTCTAAATGGTTAGAAAAATTTATTCCTGAAAAGGTGATTAATAAGGTTAATAGCGCGACTAAAGATAATTAATTTATTATTTATGACTTTAATTCCGATATTATATTTAATCATATTATAAAGGAATAAAGAATGAATAATTTTAGCTTATTAGTAATTACTAAAAAATTAGAGCATTTTTGTACAAATGATATATCTGAGTATAAAACTAGTGATTCAAACGTTTTTCAGATTTTTAATAAAAAAGCAGCTGATTTAAGTAATATTAAAATAGATATCTCTAATACAAATATCAAAAATATAACTATACTGTAAATATAAGATATTTATGTGATTTAAGAGAGATCAAAGTATGAATTCTAAATTATCTAAACTATGTTTTTCTGAGCAAATTTCTGAGAATCCAATAAAAATTGAAAAATATGATAACTTAAATTATATTTTTAATAAAAATGATCTTAAAACAGGTCAATCTTTAGAATTATATGGAGAATATGCAGCTGAAGAAATTGCTGTTTTAGAGAAGTTAGTTAATGAAGATGATATTGTATTAGATATAGGATCTCATATAGGTATTTATGCCTTAGCATTAGCTAAGAAATTAAGTAACAAGGGTGCTATTTTAGCTTTTGAGCCTAATCGGCTTATTTTTCAGCAGTTATGTGCCAACATTAGCATTAATAATATTAGCAATATTTACACCCACCAAGCAGCATTATCTAATCATCAAGAGTCTTTATATTCTTCTGAGTTAGATTTTAATACATCAAGCAATAAAACAGATCTAGCATTAAATTCTAATTGTGTAGGGGAAAGCACGACAGTAGTTGTTATTGATAGATTAAACTTACCTCGTTGTAATCTTATGAAGGTAACAACTAATGGTATGGAAATAAATGTTTTAACTGGAGCTGCAAATACTATAAAAAAATATAGACCTATATTATATGTAGAAAATAGTGTAAAAAGTTATTCTAAAGATTTAATAATGTTATTAGAATCTTTTGATTATGATTTATATTGGTCAGTTTCTCCTTTATATCGAACAAATAATTTATTAAATAATAAAGAAAATGTTTTTCAAACAGAAAAATTAGTTAATATAATAGGCCTTCCTAAGGGTGATAATTCTAAATTAGAAGGTTTTTCTAAAGTAAAAGATGCTTTTGATTATTATGAAGAATAATTAAATTATTTTTAAATTACTAATCTTTAAATTCAGGTTTTTGTTTACTTAAAAAAGCATCAACTCCTATATTTTTATCTTCTTTGCTACATAATTTAGCAAAGTGCTCAGCTTCTAACTCTAATGCTTCATCCATGTACAAATTAAAGCCTTCGTTTATAGTTGTAATAATGCTTTGCATAGCTAATCTAGGCATTTTGTTTAATTTTATTAGGGCATCATAACTGATGTTAAGTAATTCTTGATTATCAGTAATTTTTGTTATTAATCCCCAATTTAAAGCATCTTCTGGTTTTATATTGTCACCTGTAAGACATACATCGATTGTTCTGCCTTTACCTATTAATCTTGATAATCTTTGAGTTCCGCCATAACCTGGAATTATTCCAAGTTTAATTTCTGGCTGCCCAAATAAAGCTTTATCACTGGCTATTCTTATTGTGCAGGCCATTGCTAGCTCTAACCCCCCACCAAAACAATAACCATTAATGGCAGCTAAGACAGGTTTGCCTAAATTTTCTATTTTATTAAATATTTCTTGGCCTGATGTAGCAAAGCTATATCCAGTTTCTTTATCTAACATTTTAAGTTGTGTAATATCAGCTCCTGCACAAAAAGATTTACCGACTCCTGTTATTAAAACAGTTTTAATAGAATTATCTTTTTTAATTTTATCAAAAAGATTACTTAATTCATTTAGCATAGTTAAATTTAAAGAATTTAAAGCTTGCTCTCTATTTAAAGTCACTTGAAAAATGTTGTTATTCTTATGAGAGATACTTTCAACTTTTAATGTTTCATAATTGTAAATGTTTTCCATTTTAAATTGCCTTTTAATCAATTATTCGATTTATTCATGAGATTGCTAGTTATGAAAAGTAATACCATTTGGATATAGTTACATTATAGATTATATTAATAATTATGAAACAGAAAATAAAACAAGCTAAACTCATGCCTGAATCTGTAATTGAATTATCAAAAGGGGTTTATAAATATACATCTAATAAACCATTTTACTTTGAAAGTAAGAAAGCTATACCTAGTTTAGAATTGCAATATGAATCTTATGGTAAATTAAATAAAGACAAAAGTAATGTTATTTTAATTCATCATTCTTTATCGGTTGGAGCTCATGTTGCAAGACATAATAATATAGATACAGAAAATTTAAACGATGAGCCAGAAGGGTGGTGGGAAAATTTTGTTGGTCCTAATAAAGCATTAGATACAAATAAATATTATATTCTGTGTATTAATAATTTAGGGAGTTGTTTTGGATCATCTGGGCCTAGTTTAAACAGTATTAATTCTGAAACTAATGCTCCATATTTAAAAAATTTCCCGCAGGTTACCTTTAAAGATATAGTAAACTCTCAAAGAAAATTATTAAGTTATTTAAAAATTGAAAGGCTTTATGCTATTTTTGGTAGTTCAATGGGTGGAATGATTTCTTTAACATGGCTGCAATCTGCCCCAAATATGATAGAAAAAATATTTTTATGTGCAACAGCTTATAAAGCTTATTCTTTTAATATTGCTAATAGAATAGTACAAAAAGAAGCTATATTAAGTGATCAAAAATATTTATGTGGTTTTTATAAAAAAAACCCAATAATTGGGTTAAAACTGGCAAGAAAAATAGGATTGTTATTTTATCGGGGTATTCCTGAGCTAAACCAAAGGTTTTCTAATAAAGATGCTGATAATATTTATAGCTACTATGAATATAATGCAGAAAAATTTACTAAAGCATTTGATGCGAATAGTTATGTGTATATTCTCAATTGTATGGACAATTTTGATTTAAGTAAAAATAAATTAAACACAAATATATTTCCTAAGGCAAAAACAAAAATATTTTTAGTAAGTATTGATAATGATTTATTATTTCCTTCTTATCAACAAGAAGATTTATATTTAGAGTTAAAAAAATCTTTTAAAAATATTAGTTTTATTAAACATAAAACTCCTTATGGGCATGATAGCTTTTTCATAGAAACTAAACAGTACTCAGATTATATAGGTCAATTTATAATTTCTTAAGATAAACTATTATAGCTCCTCGTCCACCATGAGCTGCAGGTGCAGAGGTAAATGCTAATATATATGGTATTTCTTCTAGCCACATAGCTACATAATTTTTAAGTTTAGCGTGTTGGCCTTTGCCTGTGATTATTTTAATAAATCTATATTTATTGTATAAAGCGCCAGTAATAAAATCCCTCAAAAGTTCAGCGGACTCTAAGATAGTAAACCCATGTAAATCCAAGTAACTATCTAAAATAAAGTCATTATTTTTTATATTTTTAAATAATTTATAGTTAATACTTGGGTGTTTAAATTCAATATGGCATTCTGGAGATAAAATTAGATCAATTTCTTCTGTATAAAAAGGCTGAATATCTATAGATTTATAAATTATATCTTCTAATGTTATATTATTGTCAGATTTAGGTTGTATTATAGTTTTATTATTTATTTTAATCGATTTTTCATAAATATTATTCACATGTTTTTTATTCTTGTTTTTAAGAGGTTTTGTATCAGCCATTGCTTTCTCAAACCAACTTATACCATTATCATCAGACATAACTCGTTAAACTTTGAATGTTAATTTTTAGTTATCCACATATGCACAGGGTTAAAGTATAACTTAAGATGAATTAATCTTAAAACTTACATAATTGTAAGATATCTCTTAGCTGTTAACATATCAATAGAGCAAATATTGTAACAAGTTGTGGTTAAGTCAAATATAAACTTATTAATCAATGAGTTAACCTACCTGTATATATATTATCCAATATGTAGATTATCTGTTATTAAGGATTACTATATTTTTTATAAGGTGATTCTTTATCAAGTAATCTTGCATCTGAATTAATAGTTGTTTCTCTTTTGATAATTGTAATGCTAAAAAATAATGTAACAAAGGTTAAGCAAAATATTAGTGTTAATTTGGCTTTTTTTGATAGAGATGGTTTTGATACATTGGATTTTTTTTTCATATTATTGGCGCTCTGATATATAATTGATAAAAGAGCATTTTACCGCAAAATGTTTATATTGGCGATAATTATTAGGTATATTTAGTGAGATTACTAGAAATATATAAACAACAGATCTTAAGCTTAAATTATGAATATGATGAAATGCAGGTCGAGGTATTATCTGCTTTTCAAGAATTATCTGATATTTTAAACCAGAAATATAATATAAAAGCTAAAAGAATAAAGCATAATTTTTTTAATAAAGTTAAAAATAATATTTATAATGTATTTAACAAAATAAAACATAAAAATAACATTATATCAGGTGTATATTTATGGGGCGGAGTTGGGCTAGGTAAAACTTTTTTAGTTGATCTATTTTTTAATAATTTACCAATTAAACAAAAAAAGCGCATACATTTTCATCAGTTTATGTATGAGTTTCATCAAGGATTAAAATTATTAGAAAATATAGTTGATCCAGTTGATCATTATATTGAAAAGTTTTCAAAAAGTTTTAAAATTTTAGTTCTTGATGAATTTATAGTTGAAGATATTGCAGATGCAATGATTTTATATAATATTCTAAAAGCTTTTGTTAAATATAAAATTGTTTTAGTTACCACTTCAAATACCAAACCTGATAATTTGTATTTAAATGGCCTGCAAAGAGAATATTTCTTAGATGCTATAACTTTAATTAAGAATTATAACAAAACTATATTTCTTGAAAGCGAGAATGATTATAGACGTTCTTTTTTAAGCTCCCACAGTTTGTACAATTATATAGCTAAAGATAGCTCAAAAATATTAGGCAAATATTTTTCTAAATTGGCAGGTCATAATGCTGATATAGAAAAAAGTATAATTATTAATGATCGAAAAGTTTCTATTATTGCTAAAAGCCCTAAAGTTCTTTGGGTTAACTTTTCATCTATTTGCGATACAAATAGATCATCTGATGATTATTTAGAAATAGCTAGATTATATAAAACTATATTGATTAGTGATATTCCTGTTTTAATAGATGAAAATTTAAGTGCAGCTAAAAGATTTATCAATTTAATAGATGTTTTATATGATAATAATATTTCTATTATAGTATCATCATATAGTAAGTCTATTGATGATATTTATAATGATAAGTCATTAGCAAAATCTTTTTTAAGGACTAAAAGTAGAATTATTGAAATGACTAATAAACATATTTTTAAAATTTAGGCGCTTTGTTAGGTATAATTTATTTATATGCATAAGATAATATTTTTTATTATTTAATTAATATCTAAATTAAGAGATATATGGGCTATATATTTTTCCTATTAAGACAATTAATTTTTGATTTATGCTCATATTTTTTCTAACTTCTACACACTCATTGAATCTTATATCTTTATAATAATTATATTTTTCTGTATTTTGTGAATTTATTTTTTTATATGTATTTGGTATGATAATGCCGTCTTTAGTCGTACACCATGAATATTTAGCTATCTCCCATTTTTGTAGTGGCATATAATTTCCCGAAACGGTACATATAGGGTTATATTTGTCTAATATTGCTGATTTTTGATCTGAAAAACATGAATGTTTTTTTGAGAAGATTAATAATATTATTAAAATAAATAAACTAATGCTGATTAAAATCAAAAAATTTTTTATTGCTGTATTAAGTGTTTTTTTGGAACGCATTGGTATCTCAGATAATTATAATTATTTATTTTATAATTATAATATCGGGATAATATATATATTAATTTAATAATTTAGCTATAAGGTAGTTTTATTAAATATGTTGTGACATGATAATTATTTATAACATATTCCAAAATGAGGATGAGTTACTCCCAAGTGGATGATGACACTTGGGAGGAGCATTGCTTAATAAAACTTAAATTTACAGAGTTTGGTATTAATTATATCTATGTAAAATATTCATTAATAAACTACTAGCAGATCCATTAAGCTTTTCAAAAAAAGATTTTTTTTGTTTAAAATTTAAACTAAAAATATCAAATTTATCAAGAGAGTTTAATATAAAGTCATCACTTGTTAAAATTTCATCAACAAGATTTAAATCAATAGCCTGTTTAGCATACCAATGCTCTCCAGTTGCAACTTTATCGATATCTAATTTTTCTCTATAAGTTTCTAAATATTCTTTGAAAAGAACATGGGTTCCTTCTAATTCTTCTTGGAATTTAGCTCGTCCTTCATCTGTATTTTCACCAAAAATAGTTAAAGTCCTTTTATATTCTCCAGCAGTATGTTGTTCAAAATCAACATTATGTTTTTTTAGTAATTTATTAAAATTTGGAATTTGTGCAATAACACCAATTGAGCCAACAATAGCAAATGGCGCTGCAATAATTTTATTTGCTATTGACGCCATAAGGTATCCACCGCTTGCGGCAACTTTATCTACTGCAATAGTTAATTTGATTTTTTTATCTCTAAGACGAGCTAACTCAGCTGCAGCAAGACCATAACCATGAACCATGCCGCCGGGACTTTCAAGATTTAATAATACTTCATCTTTTTTTGAATCCGCTGTTAAAATAATAGCGCTAATTTTTTTTCTTAATGATTCTACGTCGCTTGCTTTAATATCGCCATTAAAATCTATTACAAAAAGCTTGGGTTTGCTTTTTATTTGTTTTTTAGATTTTTTATCATTTTTTAAAAAATCTTTTAATTCTGTTTTTGATAAAGTTTTTTCTTTAATTTTTCTGATTTGCTCTTTATATTTTTTATTTAAATTTTTAATTTTAATTGCGCCATCTTGCATCTCTAATTTAGATTTAGCCGCAAAAGCAATAACTATTATTAGGCCTCCAGCTATAGATAATACTATAGTCAAAGTTTCAACTAAAAATAAAATATATTCTGATATGTATTCTAGCATTTATAATCCTGTGTATATTTAGTGTTAAATATTTGTTTTTACGAGATATATAAATATTATATAGTAATTAAATAATTAGCAAATTGTTTAGATTAAAAATTATTTGGATTAAAATATAATATTTTAACACTATTTAGTTAATTACAGAACTTAGTGGTATAATTATTTTATTTATGTTAAATTGATAAATTCATATTTGTTAGCTTAAAAGAAATATGAAAAATGGTATTCTATAAATAAATTATAGAGCTGTTTTGTTGAACTTTACTTGGTGCCTTAAGTGATTGAATTTACAAAAAATATTTACAGAAAAATATATGCAAATTTAGATAAACCATGGGCTATGTGGATTTTAGTTGTGTTGTCTATTCTTGAATCATGTATTTTACCTATCTCTCCTTTAGTTTTACTAATTCCTATGTCATTGGCTAATACTAAAAAAAGCTGGTACTTTTCGTTTGTTGCAACAATTGGAGCTGTTATTGGCAGTATAATAGGTTATATAATGGGCTATTATTTGATCTCAGTTATAATGCCTTATATTATCAAATTTGGTTATTTATCAGAGTTTACTAAGGTAGAGCATTGGTTTCAAGAATGGGGATTATTAGTTTTATTACCGGCAAGTATTTTACCTTTTCCTCCTTTTAAAGTATTTACTATTGCTGCAGGCTTAACTAAGATTAAGTTTTTTCCTTTTGTTATTGCTGCAGCTCTTGTCAGATGGTTGCATTTTGCATTAATTCCAGCAAGTATAGCTTTTGGGAAAAAGAAATTTTTAGTTAAGTATGAAGATAATTTATTAAATAAAAGTTAGTTATTTTATAGTTATTTAATAGATTATAAACTAAAATTCGTCTTTTTCTTTCATTTCTAATGCTTTTTGATAAACGGTATTTTTATTAACATTAGTAAGTTCAGAGGCTATTTTAACGCTTTGTTTTAAAGGGATATTATTATCTAGCAATAAGTTAATTAAATTATCTAAAGAAATTTCAGTATCTGGATTAGTATCATCGCTGAGTTTTTGTTCAGCGCCTGATATAATTAATACAAATTCTCCTTTTAGCTTTTCAGGATGTTCATTAAAAAAAACAATTATATTTTCTATATTATCAGTTATAGTTTGCTCGAACTGTTTAGTTAGCTCTTTTGAAACTGAAATTATTTTATCTTTGTTAAATATGGTTTTAAGATCATCTAAAGTTTTTAATAATCTTTTAGGGGACTCATAAAAAATTTGTGTATTTGAATTATTTAACAGTTTTTTAAAAATAGTTATTCTTTGACCAGATTTATTAGGTAAAAAACCATTAAAAGTAAAGTTACTGCATGGTAGACCAGACATTGTTAATGCTGTAATTACAGCGCATGGGCCAGGTATACTTGAGACTATTATATTAGATTCATGGCATAGTTTTACTAATTCATAGCCAGGATCAGAGATCAAAGGTGTGCCAGCGTCACTTATTAGAGCAAGGTTTTTACCAGAGGTTAATAATTCTATGCAATATTTAGATTTAGCTTGCTCATTAAATTTATGTAAAGAATGAGTTTTGGTCTCTATTTGATATTTTTGTAGTAAAATTTTACTATGTCTTGTATCTTCAGCTAAAATTAAGTCGCTAGTTTTCAAAATTTCTATGGCTCTTAAAGTGATATCTTGTAAATTACCTATAGGTGTTGCAACTAGATAAAGTGTACCGAAAGTTGTTTGAGGTGACTGCATATTTAGAATAATAAAATTATATGTGATTAAATAAAATATTGAGTTATTATATAGGATAATGTGTAATTAATAAATTAATGATCTGGCTTGCTGGTATGAAAATTAAAGCGCTTTTTTTACTTTTTTTAGTTTTATTTATAAATAACTGTTCAAATCAGAATACAAATATTAAAAATATAAAGCAAGGTGATTCTTATATTGATCAAGTTCAAGTTGATAATGATGAAAATATAAAATTAACTCATTTGTTTCAGGCTGCTAATAAGTATATTGATGGTAAATTATATAATAAAGCCGATGCTCTGCTATCTGCATTAGACCAATCAAGTTTTAATAAAGAGCAATTATGTAAGTATAATTTAATGCAGTCTAAATATAATTTTGAAATTTTAAAACTTCAAAATGCATTGTCTTTTCTAAATAAAATAAATGTTGGAACTATTCAGAAAAATAAGGATGATTTAGCTAGTTATTATAAATTAAAATATCACATTAATTATGCTTTAAATAAAACTGAAGATGCTGTTGCGGCTCAAATCAAGTATGTTAATTATATAGATAGTTCATCAGGCCTTGATGTGATAAAAGACAATAACAAGCAGATATGGGATGGTTTAGTTAAACTAAGTAAAAGCCAGATGTTAAACTTAAAAAGGCAATATAGTAATGATAGTCAAATGCAAGGCTGGCTTGAAATTGCTTTAATTTTTAATTCAGAGGAACGAAGCATGCCTTCTAATAATAATTCGGTTGAAATCCATAATAAATTAAATAATTGGTATAATTCTAATCCTAATCATGCTGCCGTTAAGTTTTTTAATGTAGGTAGTTATAAAAAGTCGAATAATTTAAACTCTTCATCTAAACCTTATAAAGTAAACAAAATTGTATTGTTACTACCAACGTCTGGTAAATATAAATCAATTGCCGAATCAATAAAGATGGGTTTTTTATCAGCTTATTATAATAATATAAATAATAACAATGTATCTATATCTATTATTGATAGTGCGAGTAATTATGACATCAATAGTATCGATGCCGATGTGATAGTTGGGCCATTAATAAAGTCTGAAGTTAACAAAGTTATTAAAGATAAAAAAAATAATCAAACTAAAGTTTTAGCTTTAAATTATACAGAAACAGGCTCTAATGACAGTGTTTTTCAGTTTGGTATTTCAGCTGAAGACGAGGCTGAGCAAGTTTCAGCACGACTCAATAATTTAGGTTATAAAAATGTTTTAGTAATAACAGAAAAAAGCTCTTGGGGTGATAGAGTTTATAAGGCTTTTAAGTCAAAACAAGATGAATTAAATAATAATGTTATTGATACAGGTTTAATGGACGATAGTTTAAATTATCAAGAAAAAATCAGAAAGCTTTTGGGTATTGATAATAGTAATTTTAGAAAATATAAATTATCTCAAATATTAGGAGCTAAATTAATTCACGTTCCTCAAAGACGTAATGATATTGATAGTATTTTTTTAGCTTTACCTGCTAATCAAGCAAAACAAGTAGTGCCTTTACTTAAATATTTTTATGCCGGTGACATTCCAGTTTTTGCTATATCAAGCGTATTTAATGAAAAAACGTTTGATAATAACAATAATGATTTAAACAACGTTCAATTCTGTGATATTCCAGGAAACTTGCCTGAAAATATTACAAATAATGAATTTAATTATAAGCAATATCTTACAGAACAGATGTCTAAGTCGATGATAAAAAATAGAAGGTTATTTGCTTTAGGAATGGATGCTTATAATTTATCTTTGAAATTATATGACATAGAGCAAATGCCTTTTATGGTGATAAACGGCATGACAGGAAAACTGAATTTATCAGATGATAATAAAATTAAGAGAAACTTGCCATGGGCAAAGATCAAAAAAAGTAAAGTCATTAATATAAGTTAGATATATTTTATGAGTGTCTCATTAGGGAATAAAACAGAGGAACTTGCAAAAAATTATTTAACTTCTGAAGGATTAATACTTGTTGTAGCTAATTTTCGATTAAAGTTTGGTGAGATTGATTTAATAATGCTTGATAAAGATATTTTAACATTTGTTGAAGTAAAATATCGAAAAGACAATAAATTTATGGAAGCATTAGAAACTGTTAATCGAGCTAAACAAAATAAGATAAAAAAAGTAGCATTATATTTTTTGCAGAAAAATATAAAATATCAAAACTATATATGCCGATTTGATGTTATAACTTTATGTGGTAATATGGATAAATTAGAATTTTTTTGGCTTAAGAATGCTTTTTATTAATACATTTTTTTAGAAATTTAATATTTATGAGCTTATTAGAAAAAGTTAATGAACATTTCTCAAACAGTATTCAAACTAAAATTAATACAGCAGATTTGTTGCCTAATAAAATTACAAAAGCGGCAGAAATTCTAATTAACTCTTTATTAGACGGAAAAAAAGTATTAACTTGCGGCAATGGTGGATCTTGTGGGGATGCTCAGCATTTCTCATCTGAATTATTAAATAGATATAATCAAGAACGACCGGCTTTACCTGCTATAGCATTGTGTGCGGATGCTCCAACTATAACGGCAATAGCTAATGATTATTCTTATCAAGACATATTTAGCAAGCAAATAGAAGCATTAGGACAGGCAGGAGATGTTTTATTTGCTATTACTACTAGTGGAAATTCAGCTAATATTTTAAATGCAGTTAGAGTTGCGCACGATAAAAATTTAAAGGTTATAGCTTTAACTGGTAAAAATGGCGGTGATCTTGCTGGAGTACTAGATGCTGAATTAGACGTTGAAATTAGAGTCCCATCTGATATTACAGCACACATTCAAGAGTCACATATTACTATTATACATTGCTTATGCGAGTTAATAGACTATCAGTTGTTTTCTTAAAAATTGATTACATAATGGAAATGCTTATGAGTTTTTTAAAAAAAATAAATATTATATTTATATCTTGTGCTTTAGGATTTATTTTAAGTTCTTGCACTAAAATTAGTGATACTGATAATTATAGTAGAACAATAGGAAGTGTTATTGATGATGAGATAACAGAATTAAAGTTGCAACGAGAAATAGACACAAATACAGCATTAAGAGAAAATACTCATCTTGATATAGTAAGTTATAATGGGATGTTATTAATTGCTGGGCAAGCAACAAACCAAAAAGCAAAAAATGAAATATCAAAACTTGCGAGCAAATTACCTAGAGTTCGTAAAGTATTTAACCAGATAACAGTATTACCGGGTGATAAAAAAATAGTACACGCAACAAGTCCTAAAGATATATGGATTACAACAAAAATCAAAGCTAAAATGTTAGCTCAAGAAAAAATATCTCCTAGAAATATTAAGGTTGTAACCGAAAACGGAACTGTATATCTTTTAGGTTTAGTTGATATTAAAGATGCAGATAAAGCAACGAATATAGCAAGCCATGTATCTGGCGTTGATAAAGTAATAAAGCTTTTTGAATACATTGGTTAAATAGTTTTTTATGATTAAAATTGAACATATAACTAAATATTTCAAAGTAGATAATAAAGTTTTTACCGCATTAGACGATGTTAGTTTATTTATAAATAAAGGCGAAATCTTTGGGATTGTTGGCAAAAGTGGTGCAGGTAAGAGTACTTTATTAAGATGCGTTAATTTACTTGAGTCTCCTGATAGTGGCAATATTATTATTAATGATAATAATTTAGTTGAATTGTCTCCTTCTGAGTTAAGAAAAGAAAGGCAAAAAATTGGGGTTATATTTCAGCATTTTAATTTACTTAATAATATAAATGTATATGACAATATAGTTCTGCCATTAAAGCTTCAGAGAATTAATAAAAATATTATCAAAAATAAAGCATCAGAAATCATCGATATAACTGGCCTTAAGTCTTACTTAACTAAATATCCTACGCAGTTAAGCGGTGGTCAAAAGCAAAGAGTTGCAATAGCAAGAGCATTAGTAAATAACCCCAAAGTTTTATTATGTGATGAAGCAACATCTGCATTAGATCCAGAAAATACGGATATTATTTTAGATTTATTAAAAAAAATAAATAAAACTTTAGACGTTACTATATTATTAATTACTCATGAAATGGATGTAATTAAAAAAATCTGTAATAGAGCAGCTGTTATGAACAATGGAATTGTTATTGAAGAAGACAAGGTTATTAATTTATATACTAAACCTAAGCATAGTTATACGAAAGAATTATTCAAATTAAGTGGTTGTGATAAGTTTACTAGATTAATTGCTAAAAATATTTCTACAACCAAAGACAAAGATCATACTAATCCATTACTGGAACTTAACTTTATTCATGAATATAGTTTTATGGAGCCTTTTATAAGTACTATATCTAGAGAATTAGATATAGATATAAATATATTACAAGGTAATATAAATATGATTCAAGATAGAGTAGTTGGCGAATTAAAAATTGTTTTAAAAACTGATAGTGATGATAAAATAAAGCAATTTTTGCAAAAAGCTGATGATTCAAAAGTAAACACTGAGGTTTTAGGTTATGTTTAATGAATTTTTATATGCAACACTGGAAACTTTATTATTAGTTTTTCTTCCAGGAATACTATCTGTAATATTAGGTGGGGCATTAGGGATTTTATTATATCTAGTTAATCCAAAATCATCTTTTCCTATCTATGAAAATAATTTAGCTTATCAAGTATTAAATATTCTTGTAAACATAACAAGATCGATTCCTTTTGTTATATTAATGATCGCTATTATTCCTTTTACTAGATTGATTGCAGGCACAACAATAGGAACTCTTGCTGCCTGTGTACCTTTAACTATTGCCGCAATACCATTTTTTGCTAGAATAACTGAGAGTGCTTTTTTAGAAATACCTAAAGGAGTCATCGACACAGCTTTAAGTTTTGGTGCAAGTAATATACAGGTATTATTTAATTTTAACTTGATTGAAGCTAGAAATCATATTATTTATGGTATCATTTTGATGCTGGTTACATTGGTCGGTTATTCTGCAATGGCGGGTACTTTGGCTGGCGGTGGACTTGGCGCCATGGCTTTTAATTATGGTTATCAGAGATTTCAGATGCAAACTATGGTTATTACTGTAGTGATTATGATTATTTTAGTACAGGTAATCGAATATATAGGTAATAAATTGCTACATAAATTATCAAATAATTAATAACTAGTTTATGAGAAAAATTAAATCTTTTGTGTATTTAACATTATTTATAAGTATATTTTTAGCATCATGCAAGGATAATAAAAAAGATCCTAATGAAATAGTTTTAGGAACTATTGCAGGCCCTGAAACAATTCTTGCTGAAGTTGCAAAGAAAGTTGCAAAAAATAGATATAATATAGATATAAAAATTAAAGAATTTAATGATTATCAAGAGCCTAATCGTGCATTGGATGAAGGTATTTTAGACGCCAATATGTTTCAGCATGAGCCTTTCTTAAAAAAAGCCATGGCTGATCATGGTTATGATTTTACTATTTTGGGAAAGACTTTTGTTTATCCTATGGGTTTATATTCTAGTAAATATAAAAATCTAGATAAAATACCAAATGGAAGTGTTATAGCTATTCCTAATGATCCTAGTAATGGCGCAAGAGCGTTATTATTATTAGAAAAAGCAGGATTAATAAAATTAGATAGTAATGTAGATAAAGCAAGTGTTACTTTAAAAGATATAAAATCTAATAATAAGCATTTAAAAATTAGAGAATTAGATGCAGCAGGTATTCCAAGAGTTTTACCTGACGTAGCATTAGCGGCAATTAATACAAATTATGCAATATTAGCAGGTTTAATTCCTTCAAAAGATGCTATTTTTTTAGAAACCAAAGATTCTATTTATGCTAATGTTATTGTTATTAAAACCAAAGATGTTGAAAATAATAAATTCAATCAATTAAAATCATCACTGCAATCACAAGAAGTTCAAGCAAAAGCAAAAGAATTATTTAAAAATCAATCTATAAAAGCTTTTTAATTATTTAAAATTATTTATAAAATAATCAAAAATGTGTTGTTAGCGCATCTAAATCCTTTTGTGCCAACTAAAGTTGGCCTTTTTCTTTAAAAAAGAAAAAAGGCTCCTAAATGGAGCAGAAAAAGGATTTCTTAGGATTTAAGTGTAATAACCGCTGTAATAAACATAAATATTTTCTAGTTTAATTCTAAATATAACTTTAATATCAATATGTTATATAAAAGCGTCTGTTTAATCATGGCATGTAAAATCTAACTATATTAATGCAAATTAGCTGTTAAGCTAAATTAGCTTGACAACTAACGATGTGTGTGGTATTTTTACTTATGGTAATTTTATTTAGAATTATATAATCTCATTTATTAATGATTATTTAATTATTTAGTTGTTAAAATAAAATTATTTATGTAATTTATTATTAATATGTATTTAGGGTTTATATGTATAGGCTATATTTTGGAAAAAATTCAAGTTATTCAAATTTTTTATTTTCTAGCAATTCAGTTGTATATAAAGTAAAAGATGTAACTAGTCGTTTTACAATCGAAGAAGCAATGCAGACTCAGAAATTAAAGAATGTGAAATTTGATAAATCTAGTAGCATGTCGATTTTTTGGCAAGGAATGCAAAATGCAAATAATTTTAATAGTTATAATCCAGAACAATTTGAAAAAGATGTTATAACACGAAAGTTACCTGTAAATAACATTTCTATTTTTCAGGAATCCGAAAACACTGTAATAACAGATAATGATGCTTTGAGTTTTATTAAGGAACTTGCAACCAAAGATGTTGGTCTATCATCAGAAGATAAAAAAGATGAAGATACTCTTTTGAAATCTATATTTACAAGTTTTCATCAATATGGGTTAATTATGTCACCAGAAGCGTTAGTTAAAAATATTATTCAGCCAAAATATTTTCATAGTATGGAGCATTATGACAATAAATTATCAGTGAATACTGATTTAATGATCAATATATTAAATAATAACCAGCGTATAGAAATAGAGATTAATTTGAATATAAAGTCACCTAACAGTGATACAGAAGATCAGGTTATAAAAATTAAATATAATTATGTTTTAGCAGATGATATGAAATCTTTCACTGTGTCTCTTGATGAAGTGGCAATTGAACAAAAAACTGGTAATATAACAAATCTTGAGTTTTTAGGGTTAACGTATAACGCTCTTGAAAGATTGTGCTTAATTATAGTAGATATGTTCAAAAAGCATTTTTTAGGAGCTTATAATCAAGAAGCAGATGTATCTTTTCCTGATAATTGCACTAAATCAGTTATGAAAAATAAATAATATCAATATTTTTATTTAATATTTTATTATTTTTATCTATTAGTAAATAATTATCAATATTTAAATTATTTAAAAAATCTTGATAATTACTTGTATCACTTAACATCATAACTGTTGCCATAGCATCAGCGACTAATGGGTCTTGGTGAATAACTGTTGCCTGTATAAAATATTCACTTGGTATGCCTAATTTTGAATTAATAATATGATGATATTTTTTATTGTTTATTTTAAAGTTTCTAAAATAATTTCCTGATGTTGCTATACTTTGATTTGGTTTTAATTTTATAATAGCAATTGGCTTTTGTTTATCTTGAGGATTAAAGATAGCGCTAGTCCAATTAGATTTTGTATTTATATTTTTATAACCCATAGCATATATATCTCCACCAATATTAATTAGCGCATTATTTATATTATAATTTTTTAGAGTTTTTTTAATGTCTAAAATTATTTGCCCTTTAGCTATGGCATTAAAGTCTAATTGAATTATTTTTCTAGTTTCAGGATCTTTTATATTTGTAGAAATAACATTATTTTTAATAATTATATCTTTCATAGATAAATTAGATTTTGTTAATAATTTAATTTTGTTTAAATTAGGTATAAAATTATTATTGAAATTTTCTTGATGAAACCCCCACGCTTTAAATAATTGACCATATATAGGGTTAAACAAATGATTAGTTTTATCTGCTATTTTTTTTGAAGTAGTTAATATATTAAGAGTGCCTGGGTCTACTTCATAGTTATCTCCAGATTGTAATGCTTGATTTAAATTATATAAAATATTTTTTTTATTTTTATTCCAAGGGTGCCATTTTATATGAGATTTCTTAATTAAGTTTTCTATTTCAAAAAATATTTTGTCTATATTTTTCTTGGGATAATTAGATATTTTAATAGATATAACAGTACCTAAAGAATAATATTTTGATTCATAAATTTCAGGCTGCTGATTTTTGTATAAAAATAAAAAAATTATAGTTATAGCAAAAGAACAAAATATGGATAATATGAATAAATATTTTTTCTTTTTTAAAGAAAAAAGACTTCCAAAAAAAGCCGGTAATGTATTTTTCATGCTCTAATAAAGTATATAATACTTAAAATCAGAAAGTATTATAACATTCTTTCAAGCTCTTCTAAAAAGCTTTTAGCTATATTAAGGTCATATAGGCTATCTATTTCTTGAATACAAGTAGGGCAGGTAACATTAATTTCGGTAACATAATTGCCTATAACATCTAGCCCTACAAAGTGAAGCCCTAATTCTTGAAGTTTAGGGCCAATTTTATGACAAATTTCATGTTCATGATCATTAATTCTAAAGCCTACTGATTTTGCGTTAGCAGCTAAATTGCCTCGGTGATCATGTTTATCAGGAATTCTTTTTATTCCATAATGTACAGGACTACCATTTATCATTAGAATCCTTTTATCTCCATCTTTTATTTCAGGAATAAACTTTTGAGCCATGATAGTTTTTGAGCCATTTAGAGTTGATGCTTCTAAAATAACATTAATATTGCTGTCATTAGGTATTAGTTTAAATATAGAGTTACCACCCATGCTATCTAATGGTTTAACGATAATTTCTTGATGTTCCTTTTGGAATTCTTTAATTAAACTCATATTGCTTGTAACTAATGTAGGAGGGGAGAACTCTGGAAATTGAGTTGCAAAAAGTTTTTCATTACAATCTCTTATAGATTTTGGATTATTAGCAACTAAAACACCTTTGTTAGCAATTTGTTCTAATAAATAAGTAGAGTATATATATTCTAAGTTAACAGGTGGATCTTTTCTAAATAAAATTATATCAAAAGATAACAAATCAATAATTTCTTGCTCACTAGTATTATACCAGCTTGGTTGATTAGTTTGGTTAAATTTAAATTTACATGCGTTAGCTAAATATTTATTGTTTTTAAAATATAGCTCGTTACTCATAAAGATATATATATCCCAGCCTTTTTTGGAAGCTTCACGAAGCATGGTATATGTTGAATCTTTTTTGATGTTAATTTTATGAAGTGGATCCATTAGAACAGCAAGGCGAATGTTAGTTTTGCTCATAGTTAGTTATAATATTATTGACTTAATAAAGTGCATAAATTATTAAAAAATTAATTAAATTAATATTAGCATTAATGCTAATATTAACATAAGGATATATCTTACGCAAAATCAAACAAGGATGTTTATGCAAGCTAATAAACTAGAAGATTCTATTGAATCTTTACATCAAAAAGTTATTAAAATCATTGATTTTTTAAAAGATAATCAAATAAATTTAGCTATTGATTTATTAAAATTAACCAATAAAGATGCGACTCATTTAAAATTATGGGGGGTTGTGTGTTTTACTGAAGAAATTATTAGTTTCACTAATAATAAGCAGTTATTACAGTCATTATTAAATTTTTCTCATGAAACTTGTTATAGCAAACATTTATTGCAACATAGTATAGATGCTTTGTTAGATTATATTAAAAATATAAAGTTAGGTTTGTATGATATACCTATATTTTATTTAACTTATTTAGACTTATTAAAAATTAATACTAATGGTTTTATTCTAAGTCTATATACTCAGTCTAGTTTTTTTGTAAAACATGTGGAAAAATACAATACTTCTAGTTTTAGATGTGACTTTAATGCAACTCAAAGAATTAATGTTATCAATAGCATTGAGTTTTTAGCAAATTTTATTGACTTTGATTTTACGGTTAGTGAATTTGATTATACAAAAGCAACTAAATCAGTTTTAGTTTTAAAAAATGAATTCAATGAAACACGGCATGAATTGCTATGGAATTTTTGTTATATAATTTTTAAATTTTTAGAAAATAATATATTAAAGCATTCGGATAAATTAATATTTAAATATTTATTTAATAATATTATTAAAAATTATTCTGATGGTTTAGATAATATGTCATTTCATTTAATAGAAGATAAGGTTAATAAATCTTTAGCTTCTTTAAGTTATATCTTATATCAGTATCTAGATAATGAATTTTTAGATGAAAAATTTCAAAAACAAATTTACACATTGCAAAAATTACCTAAAAAGAACAATAGAAGTAGTTTGGTTGAGTTTAGAAATAATATTGATTTTAAAGATATATCTGTAATAGCTTTAGACTTTTATTCAGAGCTTGATTTTGCAACTAACAATTTTATAGATTCTAAAAAGAAAAAAAGAATGGGCTTAACTGAAATTTTAAAAATATTACAAAGACAAAAAGATAGTTTTATTATTATTGGTTATTATGAATATTGGTTTGCATATAAAAAAATATTTAAAAAAATAAATAATTTATTAAAAAATAAATTCTATCTTAGTTCTAAAAGTATATCAAAAGCACAAGATGATTTATTAGATTTATTAGATCATTTATCAAAATTACAGGGATCTATTAATAATGCAGATAATTTACCATTTTGCTTGGATTTTGATGATAAGATAAATCATCATTCAAAAGAATCTAAAGAAATTATTTAAATTTATCTGTGTTAATATTATTTTAAAAAGGCAATATATAATGGTTTATGCAATTTTCATTTATACTTTATCAGCGTTATTCTTGTTTTTTGATATGATGATGCAAGTTTCTCCAGGGATTATGACTGATGAATTAATGTATAGTCTTGATATAAATATTTTTTGGCTTGGGTTAATGTCTGGAGCTTATTTTGTTACTTATACAATAATGCAAATCCCATCTGGGATTTTTTATGATAATTATAAAGTAAAAGAAGTAATTATTTTTCCATTAATAATTTGTACTCTTGGAGGATTTTTATTTTCTATAACACCTAATGTTTATATTGGAGCATTAGCAAGATTAATTATGGGCTTTGGAGCAGCTTTTGCATTTGTTGGAGCATTAGTTGTTGCATCAGAAGTTTTTGAAGAAAAATATTTTTCTCTTATGGCTGGTATAACTCAAACATTTGTTGCCATTGGAGCCATAATGGGTGAAGCACCTTTAGTTCCTCTGCTTGAAAATTTTGGCTGGCGTATGACAATAGTCATTATGAGTACAGGAGGCGTACTCATTGTGTTTGCTATTTTATTTTTTATGAAGCTTCCTCAAAAAAACAAAAGCAAGGTACGACTCTTCGATATTAAAAAAGGGTTAAAAAAAATATCTAAAAGTTCACAAAGCTGGATTATTGCAGCTTACGCCTGTTTATTATGGGCACCTATGACTGCAGTAGCTTCTTTATATGGACCAGATTTTTTTAAAGCATATTTTAATTATTCTATTGAAATAGCAGCTATGTTAACTACAGCAATGTGGGTAGGGGTTGCTGTTGGAGCTCCTCTTTTTGGATTTTTGGCAACTAAAATTTTTAATAATAAATTTTGGTTAATAACAGCAGCATTGATTGGGGCTTTATCTTTTTCTATTATTTTATACATTCCAATTACAAGTTTAATAATTTTAACTATTGCAGTATTTTTTGCAGGAGTTGGATGCGGAGGACAAGCACTGAGTTTTGTTCTGGTAAAAGATAATAATGAAGATGAAAATTCAGCAACGGCAATGGGTTTTAATAATACTGCTGTAGTTGTATCTGGATTTATTTTTCAGCCTCTTGTTGGGTATGTTATTAAATATAATTCAGGTATGTATGGAAATGTAAACGAGGTTTTACAATATTCAGCAAGTAGCTATCTTGCTGGAATGAATGTTATTTTAGGTTGCTATATAATTGCAGCTTTCATATCTATATTTTTAATTAAAGATAAAAGTTAAGTTACTTTAATTAAATACCAATCATTATTATTTTGACTATTTATTTAGTTTTGATATTGGTATTTATTTTTGTTTTCTTTAATTCATCACTGTTATTTTGATGAGCTACATTAAGTAACTCAGAAATTATTTCTTTCTTCCCACTTGATATGCATTTTTCACCTAAATCCAAAACAAATTTTGAAAGAGACTCAAGTTTTTCTTTTATAGCATTTTTAAATTTATCAAAAAACTCATTTAAAGAAAAAGGCATAAAAGATTTTAATGTTAAAACACAAGATGTTGCTGCAGGTTGCGAAGATTCAGCATAACTAAGCAAAGTTTTTTTAAAAGTGTTTTCATGCATATTAAAAAACAGGTTATCAGAAATTTTTATTTTTGATAAATCAGAAATCATTAAATAATTTTCATCTATTGCATTTTTACATAGTTCAGATGAAAATATTTTTCTTAATTCTTCAAGACCAGAGCAATCAAAAAAATTAATTAGTTTATCTAAGCCTAATTTTTTAACATCAAAAGAATCGTTAATTTTATCAAACGTAAATTCTTGAATGCTTTGTTCTAAAATTTGCAAATGATTTGAGTGTGTTGCACAAAAGGCTAATATGTAGCTCCTTGATTTATTGCCTTGTATCATAACAGGGGAATATAAATCTAACTTTATCTCCTCAGGTAGTTTTTCGACCAACATGTGTAGTATAAATCCTGCCTGAAGCCTATCATAGGTCATATCATAGGTGATATAATTTTCACCTGTTTTATCTTTAACTGCTTTTACTTTAGTTAAAGAAATTGAATCAACTTGATAAGGATGCTTTGTTTCATCTATATCATGAGACATATGCAAAAATAAATTTATGTAATCATTGTATGTTGCATTTACTAATTTTTGTCGAGACATTTTTTGAAATATATCTTCGAAAAAATCTAAAACTTTATTTCTACCTCTTGCTTTTGGGCGCCACAATTCTGTATTTAGCAAATGATTAAAAACATGATGTTTACCTGAAAAAGGATTAGCTAAATCGTTTTTTTTGCGAGATTTACCAGTATTTGAACCCATAAAATTACTTACCTTTGAATTGAGTTATAATGATATCAAACTAATTGTTAATTATCCATGATTAAATATATTAAAGTATGTTATTTGATTGAAATAATTTACATAAATACATTGTAAAACACAATGCAAATTAGTTGACTTAGTTTTGTAGGTATATTAGTATCAGTCATTAGTTAACTGAATAATCAGAGGTTTGTTCAGTTAATTGAAAATATTTTGTTATTGTATTAAATCTTAATTTAAGTAAAAATTATGCCACCCAAGCAAATAAAGATTTTAAATAAAAATCAACTAGAGCTAGCTCAAAGAAGGTTAGCTAATAAAGAAAAAAATAAATCTCCAGAAATCAGTGAAAGTGATTTACTAGATATGGCAAGAACTTGGGCTGATGCTGAAAAGGCAGAAGTATCGTCAACAAAATCGAATGGCTCACCAAAAAAAGGAAAAAATTTACCAGAAAGTGAGATTACTATATTTAATGACCTAGTAACAGAGCTCAAAAAATATGATTATTTTAATACTTTTAACAATGCAGATCTGAATCTAATATTAAAGACTTTGATTGATGTAAAAGATAAATTTAGACCCATAACTGATGAGCAGATTATAGTTTTCATGCATATCTTACAACATCCTAAATTAAAAATAAAATTAGCTACTGATTCTATTTTTGTTAGATATGAAGAAATTATCTTGAAAATTATAAATATTTTAGGTTGGGAAGAAAAGAAAATTAGAATAGATATTGCCACTAAAACAGTGGATTTTGATTTTCAAACAGAAACAAGTAAAATGTTGAATCTATCGTCTAAAAATAAAGTTGAGGGTGTTTCTGAGTGTTATAATTTTATTGCTAATTGCAGCGCTGTAAAAAAAGTAGCAAAAGAAGAATTATCCCAATATAAAGAAGAGTTTGTTAAAAAAATTAGTAAAGTTAATATCTTAGCATTAAAAAATAGATTAATTGGTTTAGATAAAAAAGATGGGGATTTAGCTAGATTTTTAATGCATGATGTTCGATGGGTAGCAACTCATGCAACAGATGCAGCACAGATTATACAAAAAGAAAGTTGGTTAGGAAGCACTAAAAGTATTGGTGCATCATTTGGCGGTATGCTATTAAGTGGGAAAAGTTCGAATGTTAATAAAGACCAATTTGGTAACGAAGGTTTTGCATTTTTTCGAGTTACTGCTGGGTATGGCGAAATGGAAGAGACTCGATATGGAACATCAACTATTGTTTTTGATTTAAAATCCCTTGAAAAAAATAGCTGGTTAAGTATGCATGATCAAGCATATCCTTTTGCCAGAGAGAATACTAGAGAATTAAAGACAAAGTCAGGTGAGCTGATTAGAAAGATAACAGATATAGGAAATGATGGAACTGCTTTTAGATGGGGAGTACAATATTATTCTAATTCAGAGTCATTACAAACAGAAACAGCAAAGAATATAGTTAGAAATGTTAAATTTACCGATGAAATATTTTTTGATGATAACATTATTGCTTCTATCGTTTTAACTATAGTAAATGAATTACGCCAGATTAGAGAAGCGACCGGTGATAAGGTATGTTCTGAATTTATTGCAAATTTCGATGAAATAAAATCAAGTCCACAATGTAAAAAAGACAAATTTGCAGCTAATCTATTAAAATTATTTGTAAGACCAGAGCTTAAAGTACCTTTAGGAGTAGATTTAAAATCAATACCTCCTGTGCTAATTCACAATCCTATTGGAATTGGTGTATATGATATAAATGGCAGGTTAAAGCAAGAAGTTAAAGATATTCATCAAGAAATAAAGGATATAGATTTTAATCTAAGAAATAGTATTGGAAAATTAAAAGATAATAATGAAATACGAGAAAAATATCAGGAATTTTTAACACAGCTTACTGAAAAATATAAAATTATAATAACTAAATATTTAACAAAATATTCTAATGAAGATCAATTTGGAGCGATTATAAGAATTAAAAAAATAATTGAAAAATTTAAATCAATTGCAATAGAGCACGGTATAATTTTAAATGATAATGTGTCTTTACCTGATTTTTCTAAAGAAATGATAGTTGATTTAAGTAATAAACTGCAAGAAAATATAAAAAAATATCAAGATTTATTGACTAACCCTGGAATATTAAATGAAGATGTTATTAAGAACATTTATATAATGATTGAAACTTATAGAGTTTTTATTCCTTATTTAGATGAAGATAATATTAGTTTATTTAATGAATTTGAGGAGTCTTTTTTTAATAAGCAAACTTCAGAACATAATTCAGAATACAATGAATTAACGTGTTCTTTTTATGATCAATCAAATACTAGTCACTTTAATCAAATTAAAGGTAGTTTTGATAGTTTTGGTAGCTTTAGCAGTAGTTGTTTTCCCCCGAGTGCACGAGCATGTAGTCCTATATTAAGTATGGGAATTAGTGAAACAAATACTCCTATTGAAATTTCTACAAATATAACTAATTATAAAGCAGCAGTTGCAGTTGTTGTTATTTATGAAAGAGAAACTGAGAGATATTATAGTTTTGCAGTACAAGAATTACATAAAAAGGATGAATTATTATTAGGTAGAATTAAGGCTCCTGGAGGCAATGTTGATTCAACAGATAGTTCTGTAGAGTATGCTGCTATAAGAGAGTTAAAAGAAGAAACAGGGTTAGATATTAGTGCTCTTCCTGATGGGGTTCAATTAAAAGGGTTTGTTTCTATGCAAAATCGCCCAAGTTTAATTGAAGATATCACCAAAAAAATTGGGTTTGTTGAAGTTCGATTAGTTGTAGAAAATATATCTGGATTTTTAAAAAAGTTTTCACCAGCTGGTAAATCAAATGATAGAAGTGAATTAGAATTATGTGGTGGAAAATATTTTTTACTAAGTGAAAAAGATTTATCTGAATCTCATATAGATATTAGTAATATTAATATAATAACCAGAACTTTGTGTGAGCGTTTAGAATATATAAATAAGATAATAGCTAAAGTTAATCAATTATTAAAAGTGCCATCACATGCAGAAAAGATAAAGATTATAATGAATGATTATAATCTTGTTGATGTAAAAGATTTAACAAATAAAAAACAAGAAGAAATTGTTTCTTTTTTAAATAAGTTATCATTAACGTTATCAGGAAAATCACAAGTAGAATACAAAGATAATAACCAAGAAATATTCAAGCAAGCCATTCAAAAATTTAAAGCTCTTAATGATGAGCCTGGTTCGACTTTCAATGAGATATTATATTTTATTAATTCTGCGTCTGTTGCTAGCCCTGGCATTACACCATCTGTTAGCCCTGAACATGGAAGGAGAAATTCTAAATTAACGACTGCTTAAATTTTGCTTTTATTAATCTTAGCCTAGCTATCTTCCATTATTTATAGATAGCTAGGATTAGATGTAATTTACAAGACAAGTTTTTCAACTAAATCTAGCTTTTCCCATGAAAATTCATTTTCATCACGTCCAAAATGACCATAACTAGCAGTTTTTTGATAAATAGGTCTTAGTAAATCTAGTTTATCGATAATGCCTTTAGGTGTTAAGTCTAAATTTTCTTCTATTAAATTGATAATTTTATCATCTGCAATTTTACCGGTTCCATAAGTATTAATATACATAGAAGTAGGTTCTGCAACTCCTATTGCATAGGATAATTGAATTTCACATTTTTCAGCAAGTTTTGCTGCAACTATGTTTTTGGCAATATATCTACAAATATACGCAGCTGATCTATCTACTTTTGATGGATCTTTTCCAGAAAATGCGCCGCCGCCATGATGAGCCATGCCGCCATATGTATCTACTATTATTTTACGGCCAGTTAAACCGCAATCACCTTGTGGACCGCCAATAACAAATCTGCCTGTTGGATTTACTAAAAATTTAGTTTTAGAATCTAATAAATTTTCAGGGATAGTTGTTTTGATAATTTCTTCTATTACTGTTTCTGTTATTTGTTGTTGAGTAACTTCTGGACTATGTTGAGTTGATATTAGCACGGTATCAACATGTACAGGTTTGCCATTTTCATATCTAAAAGTAACCTGACTTTTAGCATCAGGTCTTAACCATGAAATTTTATTAGATTTTCTAAGGTCAGCTTGTTTCTTAACTAATTTATGAGCGTAATATATTGGAGCAGGCATATATACATCTGTTTCATTTGATGCGTAACCAAACATAATTCCTTGATCTCCTGCACCTTGAGCATGATCATCAAACTCATCCACTCCTTGGGAGATATCTTGAGATTGTTTTCCTATTGCAGTAAGAACAGCGCATGACTCCCAATCAAAACCCATTTGAGGGTTGGTATAACCAATTTCTTTAATAACTCCTCTTGCAATTTCTTCTATATCAACCCATGCTTTTGTTGTAATTTCACCGCCAACAAGAACCATACCTGTTTTAACAAAAGTTTCACATGCCACACGAGAGTGTTTATCTTGAGTAAGTATGGCATCCAATATTGCATCTGATATTTGATCGGCTATTTTATCTGGGTGGCCTTCTGAAACAGATTCAGATGTGAATAAAAAACTTCTATTATCTAAAGCCATGAAAAAATCTCCAGTATTTCTATTAAATCGTTATATTATAACTTAAAAACATAATAACAAAAGAAATTATAAGTATTTATATTTACATACATAGTTTTAATTAGTATATTAAGTTTTCTTAACATGAAATGAAATGAAACATCTTCAATGAACTTATATACTCTAGATTCTTTAGTTACTTTTAAGCTTTTTAGTGCTTTTATCATTCTGATAACATCATTAATTGCAGGTATAATACCCCTAAAGCATTTTTTATCTAAAAAAAATAGCTTTGAGTTTCCTGCGGCTGAAGCTTTAGCAAGTGGATTTTTTCTAGGTGCTGCGTTATTGCATATGTTAAACGAAGCAAATCAAGAGTTCGTTAGTCTTGGAATGCATTACCCTTATGCGTATTTGCTTGCCGGAATAGTTTTTTTATTTCTATTATCTTTAGAGCATATAGCTCGAGAAATTAGTGAACATAATGGTACTCGAAGTGTTTTGTTTGCAATCATTGCTGTTGGAATGATGTCTTTTCATTCTTTATTTGAAGGTATAGCATTAGGTTTAAGAGAAAAAATGTCATTAGCTGTAATAGTCTTTATTGCTATTATTGCGCATAAATGGGTAGAAAGTTTTTCATTGAGTTTGCAAATAACTAAAAATTATATATCAAAAGGTTTTGGGCTTTTTTTGTTTATAATTTATGTTTTAATGACTCCTTTAGGTATTTTATTTGGCAGTATGGTTCAAGATTCTGTTAAAAATTATCATATATTAGAGCCTATTTTTAGTTCTCTTGCAGCGGGTACTTTTTTATATATAGGCACTTTGCATGGCCTTACACGTTCTGTTTTAATAGAAAAGTGTTGTAATTTCAAAGAGTTTACTTTTGTTGTGGTAGGCTTTGCTATTATGGCTATAGTCGTTATCTGGTCCTAAATTAGGTTTTAATATCACCTAAAACATTTCAATATTTGGTATTTCTGCATATAATTATATATAGAGTTTAAATAAATTTAGTCGGATTATAAAGCTTTTATAACAATAATAAAATATAATAATAATAATGTAGAAGTTTTAAAGGAGCGAATCTATAGGTTATAGCTTTTTAGAGATTATAAGGAATTTTCGATGAATTATCAGTTAACAAGGATGTTACAGGTATTATTTTTAATAACATTTATGTCTTTGATTTTTCCTGTTTTTGCTGTACCTAATAATGCTAATTTATCTATAGAAAAGCAAGTAAATGGTAATAGTAAAGTTAAACAAGCAGCCATTCATCGCTCTATTTTATCTGATATTATTCCTCAGCTAGCCCTTGCATTAGGATTTGTATTGATAGTAATCTTTGCAGGGGCTTATTTAAATAATAAATTAGGCTTTTTTAATAAATATACCAGTAATAAATTACAAGTAGAGGCTGTATTGTCACTATCAGCTAAAAATAAATTAATTTTAGTAAATACAGAATATAAAAAATATCTTTTGTCTGTGACGCAAAATGATATAAAAAAAATTGATAGCTATGATTTAAAACAAGAACAATCATTAGAATCAGTTACAGATTAATAATTAGAACTTAATAATATCAAGGATGATATTATGAAAATAAATATAATTTACTTAAATAAAAATAAAAATAAAAATAAAAAATCTTATTTAAGATTTTTTATTTCTTTATTTGCAATCTTTGGCTTTAGTTTATTTATAAATCAAGTAACGGCCGCACCAAATTTAGAGGCTTTAACTTTAACTAATAATTTAAATGGTACACAGACTTATTCTGTTACTTTACAAGTGTTAGTTATGATGACGCTAATATCTTTTATTCCTGCAATTATTATGATGATGACGTCTTTTACAAGAATATTCATCGTCTTGGCTATTTTACGTCAAGCAATTGGATTACCTCAAGTTCCAACTAATAGAATAATTATAGGCATAGCAATTTTTATGAGTATTTTTATAATGATGCCGGTAATTACTCAAATAAATGAAACTGCTCTTACTCCATTTTTAGAAGAAAAAATGGAATTTAGTGAAGCTATTAATAAAGCAAAAGAGCCTTTAAGTGGTTTTATGTTAAATCAAATAAGAGCTAATGATTTGGCTTTATTTCAAAGACTTTCTGGGACTGAGGCTATCACTGAACCAAAAAATTTACCTTTAGCAGTAATTATTCCTGCGTTTGTAACAAGTGAGTTAAAAACTTCATTCCAAATAGGATTTATTCTTTATATTCCTTTTTTAATAATAGATTTAGTTATAGCAAGTGTTTTAATGGCTATGGGAATGATGATGTTATCTCCTGTTGTTATATCCTTGCCTTTTAAAGTAATGCTTTTTGTTTTAGTAGATGGCTGGACATTGGTTATAGGAACTTTGGCAAATAGTTTTGGAGTTTAAAAAGGATAAAATATGACACCAGATACAGTTGTGGATATTTTTTATAATGCTATAACACTAGTTATTCTAATGGTTAGTGTTATTTTAATACCAACTTTAATAGTTGGATTAATAATATCAGTATTTCAAGCAGCAACTCAGATAAATGAGATAACTTTATCATTTGTACCAAAATTAATAACATTGTTTGTAGTTTTAATCTTTGCTGGTAATTGGTTATTAAATTCTTTGGTTAATTTTTCTGTAGATTTAATTACCAATATACCTTATTTAATAAGTTAATATTTAATAAGCTGATATTTAATAGGCTAGTATTTAATACAATAATTTTATAAAAAATGAATATTGATATAAGCGAAGTTTTACAATACATAGATAGCTTTATTTATCCATTTTGCCGGGTTATTGGTTTTTTTTTATTTGCCCCAATTTTTAATTTTGTAAATATTTATAATAAAGTAAAAATAGGTATAGCATTAATTATAACGTTTGCATTAGTGCCAGTTTTAAGCTCAAATTACAACGCTCAAGTAGAATTGTTTTCATATAGAAGTTTTATTTTGATGGCATTAGAGTTTATTGTAGGTGTGAGTATTGGCTTTATAATGCAGATGTTTTTTCAGTTGTTTTTATTTGCCGGTAAAATTACGGCTTCCCAATCGTTTTTAAGTTTTGCAGAGGTTAATGAATCATCATCAGGTATTGGTGGATCTGATGGCAATGTGCCTTTATTGGGTCAAATATATCTAATTATGGTTTATTTAATATATTTATCTCTAGATGGGCATCTGCTTATTATCAATATTTTACAGTCCAGTTTCAATGATGTTAATGTGGCTTCATTATCAATTGACAAAAATATTTTTTGGAAAATAGTCTCTTTTGGGTATTATATTTTTGCAGGGGGATTATTATTAGCGCTTCCGGCCATATGTGCCTTACTTATTGTAAATATAACTTTTGGTATAGTTACTAAAGTTGCACCACAGTTTAATTTATTTGCCGTAGGATTTCCTGCTATTTTAATAATAGGATTATTAGTTTTTATAATTACATTAGGAGGCATTTCTGATTTTTTTATAAAGTTCTCAGACGATATTTTAAATATAATAAATAGCATATTCTCATAAAACATGGAAAATGATCAGTCACAAGATAAAATAGCTCAGGCTTCTTATAAAAAAATACAAGAGGCTAGAAAAAAAGGTCACATTCCTAGATCACGTGATTTTAGTAGTTTTGCAGTTTTGTTTTGCGGGTTTTTATGTTTAATTTTTTATTTTTATTTTAATCAAGATTTTTATAAATTAGCAAATTTTAACTTTCAAATAGATAGGGCATCTTTATTTGATAATACAGGCATGATAAATCATTTGAAATTTTCTTTATTTTTTATTGCAAAGTCTATTGTCCCTTATTTTTTAATATTACTAATAGTTGTTTTTCTTGCTAATTTAATACCAGGAGGGTTTAGTTTTAGTTTTGATAGCATGAAATTTAAATTAGAAAGAGTAAGTATAACTAAAGGTCTTATAAAAATGTTTTCTTTTAAAAGTATTTTAGAAATATTAATTTTATTCGTGAAAATTTCTTTTATTTTAGCATCTACTTATGGTTTGTATGTTTTTTTTAGAAGTTATGTTTTTGAGCTTTCTTATGGCGAGGTCAATTCTAGTATTTTATATGCTATATACTATATATTAATTACAATATTTTGGTTGAGTATCACAGTTTTAATTATAAGTTTTTTTGATATGCCTTATAGAATATACAGTTACAACAAGCAATTAGAAATGAGTCATCAAGAGATTAAAGATGAACAAAAAAACACAGAGGGAAATTCAGATATTAAAAGAGCAAGAAATAAAAAATATAATCAAATTATAAAAAATAAAAAATGAAAAATATAAAGTTAGAATCATATAGTATACCGTTTTTACTAGTAGCATTATTGGCAATGTTACTAGTACCTATGCCGACTTTTTTACTAGATTTTTTATTTACTTTTAATATCGCATTTTCTATGGTCATTATTTTAGTTGCGATATCTTCTAGAAAATCCGTTGATTTTAGTGTTTTCCCAACTATTTTATTATTAGCAACTTTGTTGCGTCTTGCTTTAAATGTCGCTTCAACACGAGTTGTTTTATTAAATGGGTACAATGGAGAAGCTGCCGCAGGGCAGGTTATAGAAGCATTTGGAACGGTATTAATAGGGGGTAATTATGCTGTAGGTTTTGCTATATTTGCTATTTTAATAATAATTAATTTTATAGTAATAACTAAAGGGGCGACTAGAGTTTCAGAGGTAAGCGCAAGATTTACTTTAGATGCATTACCTGGAAAACAAATGGCTGTTGATTCAGATTTAAACTCAGGGATTATTAGCAAAGATGAAGCAAAACAAAAAAGGCAAGATCTTGAAACTGAATCAGAATTTTATGGAGCAATGGATGGTGCTAGTAAATTTGTAAGAGGGGATGCTGTTGCTGGTATTTTAATTTTATTTGTTAATTTATTTGCAGGAGTTTTAATAGGAACAATGCAGTATGATTTGTCTATAACTGATGCAGTAAGAAATTACAGTTTATTAACAATTGGCGATGGTTTAGTCGCTCAGGTACCTGCTTTGTTACTTTCCATTGCTGCTGCAATTATGGTAACTAGAGTTTCAAAAGATGAGCAATTATCAGAAAATTTCATCGAGCAAATCACAGATGAACCTAAAGTAATTTATATCACAGCAAGTATTATCTTGCTATTAGGATTAATGCCAGGCATGCCAAAACTTATATTTATAGGCTCTAGTTCTTTATTATTTAGTTATGCTTATTTTATTAAAAATAAAAAGAGAGCTAAAAATATTGTAAATAAAAAAGATTTAACAACAGATACTAATCAAGAAACTAAAGATGTTAAAAATTTTTCATGGGACGATATAGATGATATGGATGTAATAACATTAGAGCTAGGTTTTAATGTTATAAGTGCAATAAGTAAAAATCATCAAAAATTTATTGATAATATAACTGTTTTAAGAAAAAAAATATCAAATTATATTGGTTTTTTAATTCCCGCTATAAAAATTAAAGATAATTTAAATTTACCTTATAATAATTACAAAATTTATATAAACGGAGTAGTAGTTTTTTCTGAAGATATTAATAAAAATATGGATATAAATAAAATTATTTTTAAAAACTTGAGTAATATTATTATACTTTATGCTTATGAAATTTTTGGATATAAAGAAGCAGAAGAATTACTATTAAAGTATAAAAAAAATAATTCAAATAATATTCAAAATAAGATAATGGATCAAGTTTCTATCTCAGTAATTACAAAAATCTTTCAAGACTTATTATTTGAAAGAATATTTATTAAAGATACAAGATCTATTTTTCAAATTATATTTAGTGGTTATTATAATGATAATAAAAGTTATGATGTTTTATTTGAGAATGTAAGAATAGCGTTATCAAAATATATTTTACAATGTATATATAATTTTACTAATTCAGAGCATAAAAAAATTTATGCGATTATATTAGATAAACAAATAATACAAAAAGCTAATTATTTAAAAGATGACTATAATAAGTTTAAGGGGACTATAAATTATATTAAGAAGCAAATTAATACGTTTCTTATTACAAATGAACAAAAGATGCCAGTTATTTTATTAGTGCCTAATGATATTAGGTATATTTTGGCTAAAAAATTAAGTAGTTTTAATGAGCTAATATATATTATGTCATATAAAGAAATACCAAATGAGATTGATGTAGAAGTAGTTTTAAAGCTTTGTGATAATATGGAAGAATTAGCTTAAAAAAGATTGTAAATTATTTATATAAATAATTTATTACATGGGAAAATCATATGGATGTGAAAAAATTTATAGCTAAAGATGCTAAAAGTGCAATTCAAAAAGTTAGAGACTGTTTTGGAGATGAGGCTATTATTTTATCAAATAAAAAAGTTAATAATAATATAGAAATCATTGCAGCTAAAGAAAATAAAAACTCAGAAGTTAATAGTAAAACTTTAGATAGCATTCCGTTAAATGCAATACCAGATACAAATATAGAAAAATTGATATTAGAAAATCAAAATATTAGTTCTAAATCTGAAAATGATCCTTTGCTTAAAAAAATGCATGCAGAAATTAAAAGTTTTAAGCAGTTATTAGGACATCAACTTTTATCTGAGAAATATAAAAAAGATCCTGTTAAGGCTTCTATATACCAATACGGCAAAGAGTTGTCTTTATCTGATATAGTAATAGAAAAAATATATAATAACTTAAAAAATCAAGGTCTTAATAGTGATATTACCAAAATAGATTTAACAAAAGTATATAAAGACTTAATCTTTGAATTAAAAAATAGTATCAAAGTAAAAAAAGAAAGTATTTTACAAAAAAATAAAATAATATCTTTTGTTGGGACTAATGGAGTTGGTAAAACAACCTTAATATGTAAGCTTGCAGCTTATACAGTTTTATCTAAAGGTAATAAAGATATAGTAATACTGTCATCTGATACACAAAAAGTAGGTGGTGGTGATGGCATTGTAAAAATGGCAAATATTTTAGAAATTGATAATTACTTTGTAAATAATAAACAAGATTTATTCAAAATCTATGAGTTAAATAGAGGGAAAATCATTTTATTAGACACCCCTGGATTTTCATTAAATGAAACTACAGACAATAATAGGTCAGTAAATTTTTCCGAGTTTGCTATTAAAATGGGATTAAATGAAAATATAGTAGATAATCATTTAGTAATACCGGTAATATATCAAAATAAAGTTTATAAAAACCTTATTCAAAAGTTTAAAGTATTAGATATAAAATCAGCAATTTTAACAATGTTTGATTCTGTAACTGATCTTGGTTTTATTCTTTCTGATTTAATTCAACATGATATTAATTTAAGTTATTATTCAGATGGTGTTAAAATTCCTCAAAGTTTGCATGAAATATCTCAAAACCATCTAATAGAGACTTTATTGTTTTTAAATAATACATCTTACAATAAAATAGCAGATTAGTAAGGTATATTTTATTATTATTTGCTAATATTAATAATATATAGGTTTAAATTTATTTAAAATAACTTATAACGGCTATTAATTTTTTTGTAACTAGAAAATATATTAAAATATGTATACAGAAATTGAATGTGAAAAAGTAGAAGACGTTATTGAAAAATATGGTGGTATGGTTAAACAAATAGCGTATCATATGATGTTAAGACTTCCTGCTACTATTCAAGTAGATGATTTGATCCAAACAGGAATGATTGGTCTTATGGAGGCTGCAAAAAACTATAATCCTGATAAAGGAGCGAAATTTTCAACATATGCCAGTATAAGGATAAGAGGAACTATTATAGATGAACTACGGAAAGAAGATTGGATTCCAAGGTCTGTTTATAAGAATGCAAGAACAGTGTCAGAAGCTGTAAAAACCATAGAGAATGACACAGGAAAAGATGCAAAAGATAATGACATTTGTAAGCTTTTAAATATTTCTTTATCTGAGTACCATAAAATACTAATAAGTTCTAATGGCACTAAATTATTTAGTATTGATGAATTAGGAATTTCAGGTGAGTATATTTCAGACAAATTAAAAGATAGTAAAGCCGAACCTTTTTCTGAGACTGAAAAACAAGAATTTAAAAAAGATTTAGCATTAAAGATCTCAGCTCTTCCAGAAAGAGAGAGAATTTTATTAGAGCTTTATTATGACAAAGAATTGAATTTAAAAGAAATAGGCCAAGTTTTAAATGTATCAGAATCTAGAGTATGTCAATTGCATAGTCAAGCAATATTAAGATTAAAGGCTAGAATGCAGGAGTGGACAGAATAAAATATTTAACAAATGGATTAAAAAATGGACATTTTATTTATAATTTTCACAATTACTAATATATTCTTTTTTTCGCTGGTTATATATGTCGTTTATAGAATATATAATAAAATCGAAAATCTTCAAAGAAAAATTAAAGCACAAGAGATTAATCTAGATCTTTTATTAAGTGGAAATTTTAGCTTAAATCATAGATCTAAAATGCTAGAATTTCATTACGCTAATTTAGCTCAAAATATATCAAAAAATCAAATTAATAATCAGAGTTTACAAAATGATCAAAAATTTTACAAGCAAGCCAAACAGTTAAAAAAGATTGGTGCTAATTCTGACGAAATTCAAAGTTCATGTAATCTTAGTCAAATGGAGATGGAGTTAATTGAAGCCTTAGGTGAACAAAAAGATAAAGCTTAAATCTTAAATCTTAGGCTTATATTTTTACACTAATGTAAATATCTTAGTTAAAATTTAACATTCACATATTCTGGCTAACAAGAAACTTTCCCGATATACAAATGTCTAAAGTTCAAATCAAGTAAATATAGTTAAATCTT
>TARA_R110002073_G_scaffold245043_1_pt1 | contig 52027 bp, 42 predicted proteins | sample TARA_R110002073 | Tara Oceans TARA_R110002073 (sample SAMEA4397174) | marine metagenome | biome: Polar Biome; feature: [DCM] deep chlorophyll maximum layer (ENVO:01000326); material: water (ENVO:00002006), including particulate matter (ENVO:01000060) such as... | depth 40 m
CTCAGAGTTTTGCCGATTTTGCACTGTGCGGGTTGGCGAGTGCTTACCTTTCAGACGGAACAGAGAGAGAGCAGATCACAGTAGCACCTTCCGCCTTTGATTCGGACTGGTCCCCTTTGCCAGTGACCGCCTGTACGCAAGAGGGCCAGTGCACAGAAGAACTTTCTCGAGAATTCATGGACCTCACAGTAACAACGTCCCTGCTTAAGAACTGTCAACACGACTGGAATACCCCTCTAGTCCTTACAGCTCGTGTTGGTGAGAACAGCACTACATATCAGACCAAGGCTCCTCCGCTGATTAACGCGGACATGACAACAAGCCGCGAAAAGCAGGGGGTCTCGTTACATATTAAAACTGAGACAGCCGTTGATCGACTGGTGGCCTGGTACGCCGCTGTTGATGATGAAGGGGAGCCAAGCGAAATCTTCTGGAACTCCGAGAGCCCTGATGCAATGAAGAAAAATGAGCAGGGGTATACGGCAGTACTGACAAACAGTATACTCGACCGCTGCAAATCTCAGTGTGCAGTTGGCCTTCAGGCTATACGGTATCAACACCACCCTGAAGAGCACGTTGCACTTGTCTCCGAAGCCCGAATTCTCCTCCATCTTGAGTCTGGGGCCAATACCTTATGAAACGCCTCCTCATACTTGCGATAGTTGGCATAACGGCAGCCGTCGCAGGGTATCTCTCTCAGTCGAGCTCTGTCGGCTCGCCACCCCAGGTTAAGCAGGCTCCGACATCGGAGGACCTCGCCCCTTCGTCCAGCGCGAAAAACTGGCCAAAGGAAAAGACCGGACGGTCAATGGCATCTCCGATTCGGATGCGCTCGACTCCGGCACCTGCTTACGATCCCATGGCCGTCATGCGCGCCAAGCGCATGACGGCAGGTGAAATATTCGAACAAGAGGACAGGGACCCCAAATTTGCCGTACCTCGGGAAAAGTTTTTGGCCACCAGACTTGCCTCTTTGCTGGAAAGACGTTTCCCCGATGCCTCGATCGAGGAAACAGTCTGCAAGACCTTGTCATGTCGAATCGAAATCTTAACTTCCACCTCTAGTCGACAGGATTTGTATCAGTTCGTCCAACGACCAGTACTAGGCCAAGTTGTCGGCCCCAAACTAACCGATACAGGAGTCGTTTTGCGCATCGTCTTCTCGCCTGAGATGGGCGACCACCAGGCGTTCGAGGAGTGGTTCGAGGAGGCACTTACAGAGCGAGATATCGAGAACGAAGAACGCTGGGAAGAGCTCTATCGCAATGCTAAGTAAGTCAAACATATTGGCATTTCTCGCAACCGCAACGCTGTGCTTCATTGGTGGCCGAACCCTAAGTGCCCCCCGATCAACAGCCAGCAGCACACAACCAACAGTCAGCACGCGACCAACAGCCAGCGCACTATCGAAAGCGAACGTTGCGCAAGGGTTCGCAGGAAGAGCCTCTCACGCACGCAGCAATGCTCCAGAGTTGCTAACCCAACAAGTCATCAAGAACGACAAGTGGACATCTCTACGCAAAGAACATCCAAGCAAAACAAGCGCAATCACAAACGCGCTTGTGATGGAAATGTCGAAATCGGTACACCTATCGGGCAAGAGCCCCTATGACTGCAATATTGACGGCCAACTTATAGGGGTCTTTGCCCTTGAATTCAAAGTCAAAGTCGAGTCAAACGCAAACCAGCTCCGTGCAAGCGAATGGCGCTTTGCAGGCATTCGCACAGGAAGCCCCCTGTCAAGCCAAGCCGTTCAGTGCTTTGAGCAACTGCTGAACAAATCCACAACCATAAGCAGCGCAGAGGGAGCTTTTCTGGATGGCTACGCTGGGGAAGTACCCATGACGTATCGCATAAACTTCGCCCCGGGAGAATGATACTGCACCTGCCCCATTGAGCGGAGTCCCAAGCGAGCTGCTATTCGAGAGGCTGCCAATGGCTTTGGTTGGACTCAACAGAGTGGCCCGGTGCAGGTCTACCTTCAGCTCGCCGGCGAGCCTCAAGGACAAAATCCTTGCCGTCCGACGACTCACGCAGGCGCACTCGAAGCGAGTAGCGCCAAAGGCGAGATTGGCCTCCTTGCCGAAGACGTCCACGTTGGCGCCCAAAACTCTCGCTGGGTACAGCACTCGTATGTCAGTTGAGATCCAGCCAAGACAGAGAGCCGCAACAAGCCCAAGCATGCCCAGAGCGAAGAATGGCGTATGGTTCTTGGCCGGTTCGCCTGCCTTTGAAGTCGTCACGTACCTAATCGTGGCACCTCGTTGCCGATATCGATATGCCATCGGGTGTGAGAACGACGGCAACAACCGATCTCATAGGAAGCGTCTGTGAATTGACGTCCTTTCGGCCCACCGTGGATTCGTGAGAATTTATCTGTCAGATCCGCCACGGCCCAGGCGTCCATCCCATAGAATCAGAGAGCCGCGCTCGCGTGGCGATGTACCCGGCGATGTGAGGGAGCCCGTTTTATGGGAGCAAAACCAATGGCGAAACGAACACCAAAGAAGAAGTCTGATACGCAGCAGGAGCTGGCCATCGAGCCCGGCGGGTCCGACGAGCAAATGACGCTGCAGCAACTCGAGCGGCACCTGTGGGGCGCGGCGGACATCTTGCGCGGGTCCATCGACTCGGGCGATTTCAAGCACTACATCTTTGGGTTGCTGTTCTTTAAGCGCCTTTCCGATGTTTGGATGGAGGAGTACGAGGCCAACCTTGAGGAGTTTGATGGGGATGAGGAGGAGGCGGCCGACCCGGACGAGCATCGCTTTAATATCCCCAAGGGCTGTTTTTGGGAGGACGTTCGCAAGAAGAGCAAGGACATTGGCGCGGCGCTCAATTACGCATTCACCGAGATCGAGAATGCCAACCTGCGGCTCATGAGCATCTTTCAGGATGTCGACTTTGCCAACAAGGAGCGCTTCCCGGATGCGACCCTCGAGCGGCTCTTGCAGCACTTTGACAAGCATCGTCTGCGCCAGTCAGAAGTGGCGGCCGATATGCTTGGCAATGCCTACGAGTATTTGATTGCCCAGTTTGCCGACGATGCGGGCAAAAAAGGCGGCGAGTTTTACACCCCGCAAGAGGTCGTTAAGACCATGGTCGAGTGCCTGCGCCCCGAAGAGGGCATGGAAATCTACGACCCGGCCTGCGGCTCTGGCGGCATGCTACTGGCCTGCCAGCACTACATGGGCACTCATGGCAAAGACGCTCGCACCCTGGTGCTCTACGGCCAGGAGAAAAACCTCAACACCTGGGCGATTTGCAAGATGAACCTCTTTTTGCACGACATCGATGTGCAGAAGGACCAAATTGCCCGCGGCGATACCTTGGTGTCCCCGCAACATGTCGATGAGGACAAGCGCCTTAAGACCTTTGACATGGTGTTGGCCAACCCGCCCTTCTCGCTCTCCCCGTGGGGACACGAGGTTTGGTCCAAAGGCGATGCCTATGGGCGCGACGAATACGGCTGCCCGCCCAAGAGCTATGGCGACCTGGCCTTCGTGCAACACATGATTGCCAGCATCAAGGACAAGGGGCGTATGGGCGTGGTTGTGCCGCACGGCGTGCTCTTTCGCGGTGGCGCCGAGGGCAAGATCCGCGAGGGCATTTTGCGGGCCGACATCGTCGAAGGTGTCATTGGCCTGGGCCCCAACCTCTTCTACGGCACCGGCATTCCTGCGGCGATCTTGCTCATCAATAAGAACAAGTCTAAGGCACGCAAAGACAAGGTGCTGCTCATCAACGCGGCCGAAGAGATTGTCGAAGGGCGCAACCAGAACCACTTGGGCGAGGCCAACATCACGCGCATCGCCAAGGCCTTTCACGCGTACAAGGATGTGGAGCGCTTTTGCCGCGTCGTGGACTTGGAGGAGCTCGAGAAGAACGAGTTCAACCTCAACATTTCGCGCTACGTGCACACCGCCGAGGATGAGGAAGAGATCGACGTCAAAGCCGAAGTCGCCAAGCTTCGCAAGCTCGTGGCCGAGCGCAATGCGGCCGAGGCGAAGATGGATGGTTTTCTGAAGGAGCTTGGTTATGGTTCCTAGTTCGTGGAACAAGGCGACGATAGGCGACATTGCGCCTCGTGTTGGGAGCGGGAGCACACCTCGAGGAGGTCGAAAAGCGTATGTCGAGCAAGGCATACCTTTCTTGAGAAGCCAGAACGTTCATTTCGGCGGCCTTCGCACAAGCGGCTTGGTAATGATCACTGAGGAGACTCACGCTCATATGGCGCGAACTCATCTCCAAGACAATGACGTTCTGCTTAACATCACAGGAGCATCAATTGGGCGATGCGCGGTTGTCCCGAAAGGCTTCGGTCCTGGCAACGTCAACCAACATGTCTGCATCATTCGTGTGGACCGAAAGACGACCGAGCCTCAATACGTTGCAGCCTTTCTCGAGAGCAAAGTAGGTCAGGAACAGATATCCAAGCGCCAAAGCGGACTGAGTAGAGAAGGACTAAACTTCAAGCAAGTCCGCGCTGTTGAGCTCCCACTTCCCCCCCTCCCCGAACAAAAGAAAATCGCCGAAATCCTGGGCAGCGTCGACGAGGCCATCCAGAAGACCCAGGCGGTCATCAGCCAGACCGAGCGCGTGAAGAAGGGACTCTTGCAAGAGCTCCTCACCCGCGGCATGCCCGGCCGCCACACCCGATTCAAGAAAACCGAAATCGGCGAGATACCCGCGGATTGGGAGGTTGTGCGACTGGAAGACGTCGCCAAGGTTTTCAATGGAAAGGGGCGCAAGAGTGGCGGCTCTTGGTTGCGCGTTTTCAAGACGAAACATGTCTACGATGGTGACCTTCGCCTCGACCAGCCGGAGTACGTTCCTGACGACATCGCAGCGGACGTGCCGGAATGGGCATATCTGCGCAGTGGTGACACTGTTACTCCCAATATGGCCCACGCAACGATTGGGCGCATTTCGTTCGTGCCTCGGGTCGAAGAGAAATGGGCGTGTGATGCACAGGTCATGGTCATTCGAACGCTCAACCCAAAGGTAATCAACTCCCGATACATCTATGAGGTTCTCTCCGGCCATCGAGGGCGGACACAAATTCTAGGTCGAGAAGTGGGAAGTATCTTTGGGCCAGCGCGTGGTCAAACACACCTTTATCCTAAGGACGTCGGCAGCATTGAAATTGCGCTTCCACCAGAAAATGAGCAATCCGAGATTGCTTCAATGTGCGAGCAATTCGACAGCGCGATCGCCGTGAACAAGGCTCGCCTCTTACCTCTAGGGCAAATTAAGCGTGGCCTAATGAACGACCTCCTCACCGGCAAGGTCCGCGTCAAGGTCTAGCCCATGCCCGAAGCGCCCGCACTAGAAGACTTCGAAGATGCTCTCGACACCGAGCATGAGTGGCCACTGATCGAGGGAGAGAAACTTCGGCCAACACACGTCTTGCGGGCGCATCCAATCTACTTCTGCCAAAGCTACTTGGATTGGTCGAACTTCGAACTCGAAAACGAGCCTCCACCGCTAGCCACTCCCATCCCCAGCGAAGAACGCAACGACGACTTCGACAAGTATCTTAACGATCAGCGCAACGAGGGTTGGGAGCTTGGTGGACACATCATCGAATGCGCAAATGCTCTGGCAACCAGCCCTGATGCGTATCGCCATCACCGCAATCGCTGGCTGCAAGAGCAGCGCCGCCAACAAGACCAACGCGTACTTGAGAAGTATCCCAACCCCATCGCACTCCGCTTTGGTCGGTTTCTAGCCCAGCGCGACACGAGCAAGAAGCGTGGATTGGGTGCTTGCCACATAGCGCGCCATCGAACCAAAGACCTAGAAGCGCTGCACAAGTGCTTTCGCACGCCAACGGGCCAGCAGAAGAAAGCCTCATGAGCGGACGGCGACACAGACCTGGCATTTTGGCGAAGAGTGTTCGCCAAATTGAAGGAGAGGCCGTGCAACGCTCATGAGCGACGCGCCGCCATTTTCGATTACGCCGCAGATGATTCACCTGGTGGAAGCCATCGGTGAATCCATCGGACTGAGGACGGCACGCTCGCAAGCCGAGTCGCTTTCGCTTCGGCGCATCAATCGCATCCGAACTCTGCATGGCTCGTTGGCTATCGAGGGCAATACGCTAAGCGAAGAGGAGATTCGCACAATACTTGAGGGCAAGACCGTGGTGGCCCCGCCCCGTGAGATTCAGGAGGTGCGCAATGCCATCAAGGCGTACGATGCGTTTCAACGCTGGGATCCGAGCAAGCGAGAGGACTTGCTGGCGGCTCATGGCCTGCTGATGCTCGGGCTTGTGGACGAGCCTGGCGCGTTTCGTCGCAAGGCTGCGGGTGTGATGGGGCCTGATGGGGCGGTGATTCATGTTGCGCCGCCGGCCAAGTTGGTGCCGACTCTGATGGCCGACTTGCAAGGCTGGCTGGGCGAGACCGATGTTCATCCGCTCATTGCCAGTGCGGTGTTTCACTACGAGTTTGAGTTCATCCACCCCTTTGTGGATGGCAACGGGCGCATGGGGCGGCTGTGGCAAACATGCGTGCTCGCCCAGTGGAAGCCGCTCTTTGCTGACGTTCCCGTTGAGAGCATGATCTACCAACGGCAGGCTGAGTACTACGCAGTGCTGCGGGAATGCGGTGCGGCCGGCCATAGTACGGCTTTTATTGAATTTATGCTGACTGCCATTGCCGATACGTTGGGCACGAGCGACCAAGTGAGCGACCAAGTAAGCGACCAAGTGGCCAAGCTGCTGAAGGTGCTGAAAAGCGGCCCAAAGAGTGCGGCTGCCATCATGGGCAAGCTTGGTCTAAGCCACCGACCGAGCTTTCGAAAGCGCTATCTGCGTCCGGCCCTGGATGCCGGTCTTGTTGAGATGACTCTTCCCGAGACTCCCAACGCAACCAATCAGCGCTACCGACTATCCGGCACGAAAAACCCCTAAGAACAACTCGACACGTACGATTCCATGAGCACCCCAAACGAACTCACCTTGGTCGAACTGCCCATCCTGCACTACTTGCGCGATGAGCTGGGCTACACCGTTCTCTCGCCGGACGATGCCATGCTGGCCCGTGGTGGCGAGAGCCAGGTGCTACTTCGCGATGACCTTATCGCCGCGCTTCGCGACATTAACGACATCCCGCAGAGCGACGCCGAGACCATCTACGCCGACCTGGCCCGCCGCACCGACAACGAGGAGTGGTTAAAGCTTCTGCGCGGCAACTACTCTAAGAAGATTGCCGGCGAGAAGTCGCATCGGCCGATCAAGATCATCGATTTTGAAGCGCCCGAGAACAACCGCTTCGTCGTCACCAACCAGCTCGAGATTCGCGGCCTATCCTTTCGCATCCCCGACGTGGTGGTCTACGTCAATGGCATCCCGCTTGTGGTCATCGAGGCCAAGTCGCCGCTGGCCAAGCAAGACATTTTTGATGCGGTGACCGACATTGGCGTGTACGAGCAAGAGCTGCCGCGGCTCTTTCAAACCAATCTCTTTAACATCGCCACCAATGGCACCTCGTTGCGCTACGGCGCGACCGGCTCGCCAAAGGAGTTTTGGTCCGAGTGGAAAGACCCGTGGCCGCGCAAGGCTGCCGAGTTTGCAGGCGACCCAATGCAGCAGGGGCTGTGGAGCCTGCTCGAGAAAGGCCGTCTGCTCGATATCTTGGCGCACTTTGTTGTCTTTGAAACCGACAACGAGGTCACCATCAAGAAGATCTGCCGCTACCAGCAGTTTCGCGCAGTGAACAAGCTGGTCGATCGAGTGGTGGATGGCCAGCATCGCCAAGGGCTTATTTGGCACACCCAGGGTTCGGGCAAGTCGCTAACCATGGTGTTTGCAACGCTGAAGCTCAAGTTTCATCACACGCTGAGCTCGAGCCAGCTAGAGAACCTAAACATCCTGGTGGTGACCGACCGCAAAGGCCTAGATACGCAGATTACCCGCACCTTTCAAAACTGCGGCATTCCCAACCCGACTCATGCGCAGAGCATCGAGGACTTGCGGGCGCAGATTGCAGGCGCTCCAAAAGGCAAGGTGGTGCTCTCGACCATCTTTAAGGCGCAGGGTTCGGCGACGCCTATCGAGAAGGCCGAGGACTGGATTGTTCTTATCGACGAGGCACACAGAACCCAGGAGCGCGACCTTGGTGCGTTTTTGCGAGCGACCTTTAAGGGGGCCCGCTTCTTTGGCTTTACGGGTACGCCGGTAAAAACCAAAGACCTGGATACTCGAGACAACTTTAGTGCCACCGGCGAAGATTACCTAGACCGCTATGGCATTGAGGATGCGGTGGCCGATGGCGCGACGGTGCCAATTCGCTACATGAGCCGCATGCCGCTTTGGGACTTGCAAGGGGCCAAGCTCGATGTGCTCTTTGACCAGGAGTTTGCGGGACTTTCCGATGAGCTGCGCGAAGAGATTAAGGCGCGGGGCGTTACCCGGGGCGATTTGGCCCGCTTTGAGCCGCGCATTCAGCTAATTTCTTACGACATCTGGGTGCACTTTCAGAAGAACGTGCAGCCCGACAAAATGAAGGCGCAGATTGTGGCTGTCGATCGCAAGGCTTGCACTCTTTATAAACGCTGCTTGGACACGCTAATTGCCGAGCGCTTTGTTGAGCAAGGCATGGCGGAGACCGAAGCTGCCAAGGCAGCCGGTGCCATGAGCGTGTGCGTGTACTCCTCGGATGGCAAGAACGACCTTAAGAAGGGCAACGAGGCACTAGCAGAGTTTTACCTAGACGAGGAAGCGGAGAAGCAGGCCATTAAGAGGTTTAACGACCCGGATGATCCGCTGAGCTTTTTGATTGTGTGCAACAAGCTTTTGACCGGCTTTGATGCGCCAATTGAGCAAGCGATGTACCTGGATAGCCCGCTCACCCAGCACAACCTCTTGCAGGCCATCGCTCGCACCAACCGGCGCTATGGCTCGAAAAAGGACCATGGCGCCATTATCGACTACATCGGCGTGACCAAGGATTTGGGCAAGGCGCTGTCGAGCTACAAGCCAAGCGACGTGAAAGACGCGATGGGCAGCGAGTCGATGCTTACCGACAAGCTAAAGGATTGCCACGCCAAGGCGATGATCTTTTTAAAGGATGCCAAGCGCAGCCGCGATGCCCAAGAAGATGCGAAGAACGGCGCAGCGGCGATTCCCGCAGAAGATGTGTGGTTTCAGTTTCGCTCGGCGGCTGCAGAGTTTTTGCGAGCTCTCGCTGCGGTGGGCTCTCGGCCCGAGCGCCTTAAGTACAGCAATGACGGCAAGTACATCGCCTCGGTAATTGTCTTTGGCAAGCTGCGCTTTGAGCAAAAAGAGGAGCTCGACTTTAAGGAGTACAGCGAGAAAATTCGCAGCATGCTTGAGGAGCACCTGGCGGTAACAGGGCTCAAGACGCTGCTAACACTACCGAGCATTACAGATCCGGGCTTTTGGTTTGCGATGAACGACTCGGAGGATGAGAAAGACTTAGAGACAGCTGCGCTTACCAAGTCGGCGGCGCTGATAAAGGAGCTGCGAGCGAAGACCGCACACAACCCGGCGACCTACGGCACGCTTTCCGAGCGAGTTGAGGAGCTTATCGCCAAGTTTCAGAACGACCAGATCGACGCCGCCGAGCTGCACAAAAAGACCTACGAGCTTGCGCTGCAGATGGTCACCAAAGAGGTTGAGTACGAAGAGCTTGGCCTGGACAGCCAGGCTCACGGCTTCTACAACATCTTGAGCAAAGACCTGCCGACGCTGGACAAGAAGGATGGGCATCGTTTTGGCGCCGGATGCACAGCTAAGATCGTAGAGCTCTTTCGAGAGTGGCGGCACTCGGGATGCGACGCCTCGGCAGAGAAGTTTGTCTTAGGAGACTCGGAGGATGGTGCAAAGGCGGTAGTGGCACTTTTGGAAGACCTTGCCAATGCGCCGGTTCCAGCTGCACTTGGCGAGGGCGAAGCTGGGCAGGCCTACGCGAACCTCTCGGTGCGAGTGGTACAAGCGCCCAAGCGAATTGCGCTTGCAGCAGACCCGAACATTTCTGATTTGGGCCCTTGGCGCTCGTTCGTATTTCTCGGTGTCGAGCCGCTCTTGCTTAAGCTCATGGCCTACCTTATGCCGAAGGAGGCGACAGAGCTTTCGAACAAGCGCAAGGGCCTGAGCACGTTGGTGACGGCTCTGCAGAAGAGAAGTCGAATCCCCTACGACCTAACACTTAGCGCGAAAGAGTTTGAGGCAGACGAAGGTTGGGAGAAGCGCTCTGCGTACAACAACGCGGTTCGCGATGTGGTGGCTGTGCGCATTGCAGAAGCTCATATGGCGCCAAAGCGCGACAAAGAGCTATGGCACAGCGCTCTTGTGATGATGCTCGGAGTTGTTGAGCACAATGCCGACGACCTGCGAGCGGCGCTGAGCGCAGCGGACGTGACTGCCAGCCCGCCGGCCAAGGAGAGTGCAGAAGAAGGCCCGTTTGCAGACTTGTCCGACGAGCAAAATGCGCTGCGACAGGCCTCGGAAGAGCTGAGAGAGTTGTACACAAGCGATGCAACGGCTCCGGTGAACTGGCAGCTCAACCTGGCCGTGAAGAAAGACCTTGTTCGCTCTGCGCGTCGAATTCTTAAAGACGTGTTTAGCGACAGCAAGAAACGGAAAGTAGCAGCTCATGCAATTGCTCAACACGCCCAAAAGCACTTCCCCAAAACTCGTGAGTAAGCACGAAGGTGTGCTGAGCGTTGGCAGCACGCAAATTCCCTATACGATTCGCAAAAGCTCGCGGGCCAAGAAGAAGCGCATCACCATCGTGCCCGACTCGGTGGAGGTTGTATTGCCTGTGGGAGAGCCGCTAGCCGAGGCCCACAAGTTTGTAAAAGCCAAACGGCGCTGGGTTTACGAGCACAGCCAAAAGCTCGCGGGCAAAACCGAGCGAGTGCGCAGTTACTTGCCTGGCTCGAAGGTGCGCTTTCGCGGGCGCTGGCTCACGCTGCAGATGGCCGCAGGGCGCGCGAATACCGGCTTTGTTGCGTACCGCTCGAAGCTGCACGTCACCTTGGCGCGTGGCGTGGCCAAAGAAGACCGCCCCGCCGCCGCAAAGGCGCTCTTGACAGCGTGGTTTGCCCTGCAGCTCCAGGCCGACGGAGAGCGCTTCTCCCGGCAGTACGGAGCTCGCGTGGGCGTGGACGTCGCCGGCGTGGCCGTGGTGCCGATGACCAAGATGTGGGCCTCGTGTGGCAAAGATGGAGTCGTGCGCCTAAACCCCGACCTGATTGAGCTGCCGAAGGCCGTACTGGAGTACGTCGTCGCGCATGAAGTTTGCCACCTCGTGCACCGCAACCACTCGCCGGCGTTTTGGCTGGCGGTGGGTGGTGTCATGCCGGACTGGCAAGAGCGAGCCGATGTGCTTGGCGAGTATGAGAGGGATTGGGGGCTTTGAGGGCCATGGGAAGCAAGTCAAAGAAGAGAAAGCCGACAAACGTCGATCTCGCTGCTGCGTGCGATGCACTGGGCTACGAACTCGCAACGCTGCAGGATGCCGTTATCCTGTCGTCCCAGGCCAACGTCCTGGGTATGGGTTCCTTGCGCAACGTGGCCCTCGAATCGCTGGTTCTTCATACCCGGGTACTAATCGAGTTCTTCTACAACCCGTCTTACAAGGGACACTTTCGAGCAGAAGACTTCTTTGAAGAGGCTGAGGTTTGGAAAGAGCAACGGAGCCGAGGCGATACCCTTGAGTGGCCTGGAGCCGACGACGGAACACTGACTGTTAACAAGCTAGAGAGCCTGTGCAACGCGCATGCGGCGCACCTTGGCTGGAACCGTGTTCTGCAGCCCGAAGACGCGGAATGGAACCCTCGCGCGATCTTGATGCACTTTGACAAGCTGGCTAAAGCCTTCATTAGCACTGCTGAGCAAAAGCACATCACTCTGGAGGTCGCAGGTACGCTCGATCTTGGCGAAGGCGTCGTTGTTAGCCGATATCGATGGCGAACCGCCGGTCCGCATTCCGACTACCTCCCCTTCATCACCGACTTCACAGGCACCTGTGCCTCGGCTCTTAAACTCTTGGGAGCAACTCGTTCCTTTGGCAGAAGCATTATCGAGCAAAACAAAGATCAGAACTCTACCAGCCCAGTGCCACGCTCTATCATGGTCTTCATCGCTCGCTCGACCAACTGCCTCGACTCCATCGAAGCCCTCTATCGAGTAGGTCAGGCTGACGACGCCTTTAGCGTCATGCGCACTATCTGCGAGCTCACCATCGACCTTGCCTATATGCTGAAAGAAGACACCGAGCGCCGCTTCAAGCTCTTCTTTGGCTTCGAACACCTAGTCAACTTTCGCCAGGCGCAGTTCATTTTCAACCTGCACGGAGGGCCGGAGTCGGAGGCCTTTCAAGAACTCCGAAACCGACACAACGAAGTCTCAAGCGACTACCCGGACTCGTACAGTTGGGCCGGCAACAAGCTTTGGAAGAGAGCCAAAGAAGCTGGACTCTCGGACATGTACCAGTCCATCTACGCAGAAGGCTGCAGCGCCGTTCACTCCGGACCTGTCACGCTGCGAAACGCGTACAACGACAACAACGGTCAAATAGAGATTTACCTAGGCTCGCGCCGCCCCGACTCCACCCGGGTCCTCGAGCTCACCGTTTACTGCTACCTGCGCCAACTCGCCAGCGCCATCGACTTCCTTGGCCTGCCCGAGGAAACCTCCGCAGCCTGCAATGCACTCTTTAGGCAGCTCCAAACGCTGCCAGACGGAGAAGTACAATGACCTCACTCAAGGATCGAATGGCTCTAGCGTTGAGTCCCGAGCATGCATTTCTTGCGAGTCTTGGACGAGCACGTGGCTTTCTGCTCGAGGAAGAGCTACGAGATGACCTGCCCGAGGAAGACGACGGTATCGCGGTCCCCGTTCTCGACATCCAAGGCATCGAGGTCGCTGAGATTGTACTGCCCGTGGTGCCCGAAGGCGGGCCGCTGATGGCCCAGCTTGAGAATGGTGGCGTCATGGATGCCGAGCTTCGACAGCAACTGCTCGCCGAAATCGATGCGCTGGAAAGACGTTTGCTTCTTGGGTTCGTTGCATGCCTAACACGCAACGAGGCCATGCGAGTTCTGTGCGAGGAATCCGACACAGATGATGGGCTTGATCGGTACGGCATGCTCTGGGAGCTGGCAAGCAAATTGACGAATGGAACTGCAGCCGCCCCTTCTGCAGTGCCACTGCAAGAGCACAATCTAACGCTTTTTCCAAAGAGCGAGCGAGCCGATTTCGTGCGTCGTCTTCACGCATACCTCAATACTGTCGAAGGCTCCATTGCCAAGCCCACGCAAGTCGCAGGTGATTGGCAGCGATACCAAGACATTCGTCGCCAACTTGTCCTCGGAAATCTGCGATTGGTTGCCAAATGGGCTAGCCGGCACAAAGGACGCCTTGAGTTTCGACGAGCATTTCTCTTCGGGCTCTCGGGCTTCACCAAAGCGCTCGACCGGTTTGAGATTGAGCGTGGCTACATGCTCTCGACCTATGCCTCTTGGTGGATCCGGCAGTCAGTTACTCGAGCGCGAGCAGATCACCAAGGCGCCATCCGAATTCCAGTTCACGATCATGAAAGCCTGAGACGGTTTCGGCAAACCTTCTCGAAACATTGGAAGCCAGGACTGAAAACTAGTTTTGTGCTGTCACGCGTCCTCGCCCAATCCGACAACCGGGACAAGGACTGTAGACTGGCGCATTGGGCCAACACCTCGCGCGAGTGGAATCCGGGCATCTCGCTGTCCGCTCCCTTGATAGATTCTCAGATGTTAACCCTTCGCGAGATGCGAGCAGTCGAGACCTTCCTCAAAGGGCTGCTGGAGAATCTTGACTCATTAGGAGCCGCGCAACGCCCAGGCCAAACAGAGAGCAAGGAGCGACAGCGCGATATTTTGAAACTTCGCATAGGCTATGGAAAGCCACGGGCGCCCACTCTTGAAGAGGTTGGCAAAGTTTACGATCTGACCCGCGAGCGCATCCGACAGCTTGAGGCCAAAGCCCGAGACTATCTAGTTGACTACCGTCTAGCTCCGATGACGAGCTCATTGCGCCACTTGCTAGGGGGCTTCTATGGCTGATCTCCTTCAAGCAGTAAAATCGATGCTCGCCGCAATGCATGCCCTTGGACGGGGCGGCGAGGCGAAGGAATTCGAGATCCAATTTGGCGAGCGCAATTGGCAGATTCAAGAGGAGGATGTTGCGCGGGTTAGTTCAGCTCTTGCAACACCCTCCCCGCGATTGAGAGCGAAGCGGGCGCTCAAACCTCTAAGGCCGAAGACAACGACCAACACCTCCATGCAAGAGGCGCTGCCCTATATGGATGCGTCGGTCCCAAAGCAAGACAGCGCCAGCACTCAGCGATCGATGCCAGCCTGGTTGGAGCAATGGTCGTGCCTACATCACCTATCAGCGTTCGCTTCGGTAATCCCCGATGCCGAAGAACTTCTCCTTGGCCTTCAATCTCTTGCCATAGCAAAGGACCGCGATCACGTTCGAAGTGCACTTCAAGCTCTCTTCGTCGAGGCGTTAGGTTTTGACGAAAAAAACCTGGATGTCACCCCACGTCTGGGAATTCAAAAGAGCCTACGGCACGTAGAGACGATTGCTGAGTACGGTGACTTCACGGTCCTGCTTGTCGAACTAAGCAAGGAGGTCCCCTTCACAAGCGCCTATGCTCCAGTCTTTGCAAGATATCCATACGCGCTTTGCATAGGGTCACAACCGGAGCGCGGGATTGTTCGCTTCATCTATCGCCACGCCGGCGAAGGAGCGAAGTTGCAATCAGGCTACCGATTGTTTCTAGGGCGGCACTACCAACAGTCGCATAACGACAATCTGTTGGTATGGGCATATCGACTGGCCCAGATGCGCCCTAAGCACTCGGACGATGCGGATTCTCTCCGACGGCGCAGTGCGCGGTTCATGCTTCCCGAGCCTAGTGATCTTGAGCAAGAATGGGATGGCCTGGTTCCTGAGGGCCACAGCAGAATTGGTCCGCATTGGGGTGAACTTCCGACCGCAGAGCTTGCGTCTTTTCTCCAAAGTGGCGTTGAACATCCCAAGCACTGGGGGCTTCAGAGAGTTTTCGAAGATCGCTTTCCCATGTGGGTCCGAGCCCGGTCCGGAACACTTAACTTTTTGGGCTACAAGATTCAGGGGCCGGTCAAAAACGGCACAATACGCCTTAGCCTATATCTGGAGCTTCAAGGTTCCAGTGGCGAGACAAGCGAAATCGAGTTGGCTTGTTCGCTGTTCGTTCCAGACACGCGTGGTGTTTTTCTCATTGATGGACGAGAGTGGATTTGGAACGCCAGTACTATTCGAAGTGCAAACAAGAGCGCTGCTTCGGGCCACGATCCTTTCGCCTACTATGAGGAAGACCCAGTCATTGAAGGGGAGCCAGAATCCGCGACGGAAGCCGAAAATGTTGAAAGTCTAACGCTCGAAGACGAAGATGTGATCGACTCTGATGAAGACGAGCCAGACCTAGTCCTCGACGGATTCGGCCTGCGTGTTCTTCTGGAAACAGCAGTGTCTCGAAAGCTTGGAGGTTTGGCTAAAAAGCTCTGGGATCAAGCGCTCGTGCAAGGTGAGCCGATGGCCATCTTTCAGTGCGTACGCACTTGGTTCAACGAAGTAGGTGAATTCCAACTCGGCTCCCAGAATTTCCTTCTCTCCGCTCTGAGCCCGGTGGCCGAGGATTCCCTTGCCAAGCCTGAACGTCTTCTCCTTGGACCGGGCGTAGGAGAAAGACGAGCCCTGCCACCAGCGTGGGCGTGTGTAGAATTTGCTGCATCGGAGGCCCCGAATACTTGGCGTCCTGTTAGCGGTGCAAGGCTACATCCCTGTGGTGGGCTGGCTACACCTTCTATCAAGGAGACCCGAGTGCACCTCGTGTCTTCAGGCGAATCGGCACTGGTTGTGAACCCGCGCTGCCAGGGCAACCACCAAGCAAGCCAAGTCGATTGGCTGCACCCCTCTTTGGCCAACTGGAGCAAGATTGCTGGGGGGCAGTTGCCCCATCCAGATCTCAACCTCCGACAAGCAATACATGTCGAAGAACAAACCACCATTCCTGTGGTGTCAGCTTGCGATTTGAAAGAGCGGAGAAGAGGGTGTCCGCGCTGCGTTTCCAGAACGTGGGTGGATGCGAATTGTGGGTGCCTTGAGGATTCGGGAAGAGAATCCACCGAGCCGACCCTGTGGGTTAGCGAAAACTATCTTCACGCCAGAGAGAAGTCGGCCACAATTCGCCAACACATGACGGTGCAAGTGCCTCACCGAGATGGTTTGCCACCACCTGTGGTATTCGAAAATCGAGTCGGACAGTCTGTGCGAGACGGCGATGTCTGGGCCCAGATCGCTGACGATCGATGGTCCTTGTCGAAAAAGTTTTTCCCCGCCACAGCTTCAGAGATCGCCTGGGCTCTTAGGATTGATAAGGACAATCTCTTTGACGGCGGCGAGAGCATAGCCACAAGATTGTCCGCTTTACGCGTCCCTCGCGCTCTAGCAGGTACTGTTCTCTCGATCACTGCACGGCCCATCATCGGAACGCTAGGTGCAACGCAATCGTGGGTCCTACAAATCGTAGTGGCAGTGCGCCCCCGGTACCGAAGAGCACGACTTCCCGATGGTCGTATTGTGGCTGTGCGTTCTCTTCCCGCACACAGCCTGCTTATGGGTGGAGGTGGCAGCTCGGCCAACTACTTCTTGTCCGATCCCAATAGATCTGGCGAACCGGCAGGACGCGTATGGTCACCTGAGCGGGAAGAGTGGATTCCCCTAAGTCTTCTTAAGGGTAGCCTCGCATGGCTTGCCGAAGCTCCACAACGGGGCCCGAGTCTAGATCAGCGTCCTGCTCTGATATCGGGCTCTCACCAACCGGCTACATACGACGCCCGCATGTCAGAGTGGCACCGCCGGTGGCTTCGGGTTCGTGATCCAGAATGTGCACGGCATCTCGATGCCAACGAGGAGACGATTCCAGGAATTCGCCCCTGGGAGCCGGCCCTGGGAACTCTGCTCATGGATCTGGGGCTTTCCGCAGCTCTGCCAATGGTGAACGCAAGCCTCGTCGTCGCCGGCCCCATTCGATGCGACGAAACCAGCAACAAAGCGGTTGACCTAACCCGTCGCCGTCTCATTTCGCGTGACATCCATGCGCTCGCGAATCTTGGCGGCCTCACGTACTCATGCTCGTGTGGAGAACTCTTTGGTGCTTCCCGATTTGGTGAAGAATGCTGCAAGTGCCATCACGTGGTCGCGCCATCGTCGCAGAGTGCTCGACAGTGGAGTTGCCGTTGTGGTGCCGTGATTTCTACAAGTCGGCAATCCGTCGTCTGTGAGACCTGCAACGAGAAGCAACAATTTACCCATGCTGAGCGCCACAGCCTGGAACGCCGGCACGTAGCTTTGCCTGTTGAAATTGTGCACCCCTGGCGTCTCCGCGTCGCAGCGACTCTCCTTGGGCTGACACTGAAGGAGCTAAAGGGCATCCTCGAAAGCCATGGGCCAACGCTGGTGTTAGCAGCGGCAAGGGAGCGACTGGCATCCCAGTCCTGGCTACGAATTCTTCAAGCTCGGTTTCAGAGAGAGACAAATCGTCGTACTGCATACGAACTTGGCAGGGGCTACCTAGAGACACAAGCATTAGCCAATGCCGACGTGCTTGACGAGGTCTTGGCACTATCCTCGGTGCCAGTGCTTCCAGACCGATTCCTCGTCGGTGGATTTCCTACTGGAAGCAATAGGCTTCTGCACGGCTCTTTGACGGAACGCTACCGTGTCCTGTTGTCGGCTATTCAGCAGACAGTCGTTTCGAAGTCTGCTAGCACTCACGCCCTCTCTACTGCTTCTCAGTTCCAACTGCAGGCGACGGTGTGTGAGCTGTATGGAATCAGTGATGGTACGGAATCAAATGCCACTGACCTAGCGTCGCTCGTCCGTCACATCTGGCAAAGTTCGCGTCCCGCGGACACACCTACCACGGTTCCAGGTCTCGTTGAGAACGACGACGGGCTTTGGCTTGCTGTTCAGGAAAAGCAGAACCGCGATGCACAGAAGCCGCTTGACGAAACCATACACAGGTACCCAATACCCACTCCTCTGCCAACCAGGGTTGAGATTGGTAGCGAAACCTCGTGGACTGAAAAGCACGCTCGCGACATTCTGCTTCGCGACTATTTCCCCTTGCTGCTAGGAGCGTGCGCGAGCCTCGACCACCTTGCCAACGAGGACGAAAGAATCGAGGACGTTCTTGAAGAGGCTGGCGTCCCTAGCAGTGGTGATCGTGATCGATACTTGGCTCGCAATCTACTCCTGGCCTTCGAAAGCACGACTTTTGGAGGAACCGAACTAATAAATATTCTTACTAGCCGCCCCCCACTGCAATTGCCGGCCGATGCAAGGCAAGCGGTGGAACAAATCGAGTCTCGCCTTCTCAAGTGCTTCCATAGTGGCTCGGAAGTGGACACTCTTGCACGTGTAACATTGGTGCAGATACTTGGAGGTTGGGCACAGGGGCCACACTCGTTGGGTGATCCTTTGGGTTGGCGGTGGATCGGTGCATTGGGGCTTTGTCCTGAAGGCTGGCGTAGAGTCGTGCCTCGCTTTAACTCCGCCGCCTGGCGTGTTTGGCCTGCCATGCTGATGTTCCTAGAGACACCATCGTGGTTACTTGGCTCCACCAAAGCTCCACCGCTGTTGCTAGCTCTGCAGGGCTTCAGCTCTTCTCCGCTTCAGCCGCCTCTATCTGAAGTCCCTGTTGCATCGGGACAAAACGCGGCCTCAGCGCCCACCTCTCAGCAGCCACAAGGTCCAAACCAGCAAGAGGTTCTTCCGTTCTTTGAAGAATCCGAGCCTCAGAGTAATTCTCTTGATGTCAAAGACGACACCACCGAACCAGATCCGATGCCCAGCATCAACGCTCGCGTCTATGAAGGAACCAGGCACGCATGGCTCCAAAGATTGAGAAGCGAAATGCCCCCTGGAGATGAAAAATGAGCCGACTAATTGTGTGCGCAGGTGAATTGCGCCCAGATCTTCTTGAAATGTTCGATCCAAAGCATCCAATGGATCTCGTAGTATCTGCGCCTGGTCATCTTGGCTCGTTCGCCGGTTTGGCGGATGTTCTTAAAAGCCCGAGCAGAAGACTTTCGGCCCGAGTTGGCGCCGAGTATCTCGGAGCTCTCGTCGGTTTTCTAATACGGGAACTCGATGGTCGACCGCAAACTGCGGAGCTCGCGCGAGCAATCCGGGCTTGGATGTCTGCTCTCAGATCGACCGACACAAGCTGTTACTTCTATCGCAAGCAGCCCCTGTTTACTCGACTCGTATGTTCAAACGACGCAACTCTGGTCGGAGCCGCGCCCTTTACCGTCGAAGTATCAGAGAGCGAACATGAATTGCAGGTCGAGCTTGTTGGACAAGAACATGAACGAGCTCGCGACTGGTGTCACGACATCATCTCTAAGAGTGAAGATATTTCTGAGAGAATCGCCGATGCACTAGAGGATAGCTGGGCCGGGCCACCTGTTTCGCCAGAGCTTCTCTACTACAAGATCCTCAGCGACTACTTTGCGCAAGCTCTCTACGATTCCGACGTCGATGCTGATTCCAATCCCCTCTTGAGGCAACTCACAGATTTCCAGCGAGAGGCGTACCAATACGCCAAAGGAATCTTGAGGCGCTATGGAGGTGTCTTTCTGGCAGACGTTGTTGGGCTGGGAAAGACTTACATTGGCATGGCACTGCTGAAGCACCTTTACTCTGTCTATGGTGAAGCAGCCATCGTCGTCGGACCACCGAATGTACTCCCCGCCTGGCGTAGTCTGGCAGCCGAGTATCGCGTTGAGCTTCAAACGGTATCGATTGGCAAACTCGAAGATCTGGAAGCCCTAAGAGACCGAGAAGTTCTTCTAATCGACGAGTCCCACAACTTTCGAAATCTCGGCACTCAGCGCTATCAGAAGATCCAATCTTGGCTCAGGCCAGATGGTGGTATCTCTTCGAAACGCGTGATCCTCTTATCCGCAACGCCTCAGAACAACAGCGTTGATGATATTCGAAATCAGCTTTCATTCTTCCCGGACACGTTTGCAAGACTTCCTTACGCAGCTGAGTCACTGGAAGACTTCTTTCGCAGGATCAAGAACGACCGAGGGTCAGTTCGCGATCTGCTCCAACACGTGGTCGTACGTCGAACACGAACGTTCATCAAAGAGGCCTATCCCGATGCTACGGTCCGGAAGAAGCAAGAGGACGGAACATACCAAGAGGTACCGCTCGAATTTCCCAATCGACTCGCAGGAGAGGAACAGTGCCTTCGCTATTCGCTAGATAAAGTATACGGGTCCGACTTTTACCAACGGCTCCTAGAGGCAATCGGCCGCCTGCACTATGCTCCCTATCAGCTTGCTCGCTATTTGACTCCTCGAGGCCAATCCGATCCTCGCGTTTCCGGCATTAGGCGTTCCGGTAGTGCGATTCGGGGGCTCTTCAAGTCTCTTCTTCTCAAACGACTTGAATCTAGTCTTGTTGCCTTTGCGGCAACACTTCAGAGGTATGAGATGAGACTGATTGAAGCAATGCGCACTATAGAGCGTTCTGAAGTACAGGTTCGAATTCGCGAGCCACTAGGAGACGATCAAGAAGGTTTCTTGGAGAGTCTAAGGACCGTTCCGACCAGTCTGTTTCAGGCAAATCTCCTAGAGCACGACCTCGGTTCTGATCTCGATGTGGTCCAAGTCCTAGGGCGGCAACTCAAAATTCTTTCGGACAAAGCCGATGCGAAAGTAGAGCGTCTAAAACGCGCGCTCCGTGAGCGGCCGCCAGAGAGACATCGCACAATAATCTTCACGCAGTTCGCTGACACCGCTGATTATCTGGCGGCGGAATTGGGGCACGATTTTGGACGCACCGAATGTGCGACGTCGAGTCGAGGAAATGCATTGAGCGCCGCACGGCGATTTTCCCCCTCGTCCAACGACTATCAGCCCAAAGAAGGGGAAGAGATCGACCTGCTTATCTCTACAGACACTCTTAGTGAAGGCATCAACCTGCAAGAGGCGGACAGCCTCATCAACTATGACATCCACTGGAATCCAGTTCGCTTAATTCAACGCGCAGGACGAATCGATCGCATTGGAAGTGAGCACTCAGAAATTGTCGTATCAAGCTTTCTACCCGAACAGGGATTGGAAAAAGAACTTGGTATTGAGGCAGTCCTTCGGCGAAGAATCGAAGAATTCCTAGAAGTGTTTGGTGAGGACAGCGCCGTCTTGCCTTCCGATGAAATGCCAGACATGGAGGGGGCTTACGCCGCCTTTAGTGGCGAAGCGCTCGAGGACAAAGCCGATGCGATGGACGGTCTCAGTCGCCACTACGAACGTCTACGTCGATTCGAACGGGAACATCCAGAACAGTACAAAGCAGCCTCTGAGGTGCGAAACGGCAAGCATGCCTATAGTGCCTCTGCAACGCCATCCATCTGCGCTAGCCGCGTTGGCTGGCACTGGAATTTTCGTATTCAAGGAGTGGACCAAGACGGAGTCACTTTGGAAGACGATCTAGATGCTCTCGACCTACTTCACGGGCACGCAGTTGTCGGCGAGATCACAAGCTTGGTGGACGAAGTTCGAGATCAGGGCTACATGTTCGCAAACACTGCTTTCGAGGAGTTTCTTCCAATAGCCGAACAAATCAGGGAGCAACGGCGGGCTCCCAAACTAAGCGCCGCAGAAGCGTATATTCTTGAGAGTCTCGATCGCTATCGTCCTCGCGCCAAACCAACGCAGCACGCAAGGCTTCAGGAGCTCCTACAGCTCGTACGCTCAGGAGTTGCCCAACGCCAGCTTGCTCGCCTTGGAAAACAATGGAAGAAGGAAGGCCTCAAGCCGGCAGCCATCTTCGAGGAAGTCAATCGCGCTATCGGTGGAGCCTCCGTAGAAACGGAGGACCTGGGCCGAGTCGAGCTTGTTGGCGTGATGGTTGGCACCAACAACTCGTCCTAGATCGTGTGACACCTAGCCGCGCGCCAGAGTGTCTCGCTAGCAAGTGAGAGAAACCGCAACAAAGCATGTCAGAAGTGACGTAACAGCGACGTCGTAAAGGGGAAGACGGGCAGCGCCTCGAATACATCGAGCAGCGCGGCTCTGAAGGAAAGAGGGGAACAACGCTTTGGTGAGCAACACGTTTAGAAGAGAAGCGGAAGGGCTTCTTCAGCAAGCACTCGACGCGCCAGGAGCGACGTTTCGCGATGGGCAACTTGAGGCAATTCACAATGCGGTGGAGCTTCGTGCTCGCACACTGGTGGTGCAGCGAACGGGCTGGGGAAAGAGCATGGTCTACTTCATTGCCACGCGATTACTTCGCATGCGCGGTGCCGGCCCGACTCTCATTGTCTCGCCGCTGCTGGCACTGATGCGCAATCAAATCCAATCGGCAGCTCCGCTTGGGATTCGAGCAGCCACGCTCAATTCGGAGAATCAGAACACCTGGAAAGAGATCGAGAAGGCCATTGTTGGCGGCGAACTCGACGTGCTTTTGATTTCACCAGAACGGCTAGCAAACGACCGCTTCGTGGAAAATGTTCTTGGGCCAATTGCGGGAAAGATTGGTCTCTTCGTTGTGGATGAAGCTCACTGCATATCCGATTGGGGACACGACTTTCGCCCGGACTACCGGCGAATTCGCCGCATCATTTCCGGCCTTCCTAAGAACTTGCCGGTCATCGCAACAACAGCCACAGCAAACTCGCGTGTTGTCGACGATGTCGCTGCGCAGCTTGGCGATGACATTCACATCCAGCGCGGCCCTCTAACTCGAGAGAGCCTGCAATTAGAAGTTTACGAAATTGGCGCCAAGCCCGAGCGACTCGCCTGGCTTGCCGAGGAGTTGCCAAAGGTCGATGGTAGCGGAATTATCTACGCCCTAACCAAGAGAGATACTCGGACGATTGCCCGCTATCTTTCCGATCGAGGCATCGATGCCGTTGCCTACAATGCCGATCTTTCTGGAGAAGACAGGATCGAGCTTGAGCGTCGACTTCAAGATAACGATGTCAAAGCGCTGGTCGCGACAACAGCTTTGGGCATGGGCTACGACAAACCAGATTTGGGCTTCGTCATGCACTACCAGGCCCCTCAGTCCGTCATTCACTACTACCAGCAGGTTGGTCGTGCAGGCCGCGGCATCGCACGAGCTCGCGGTATCCTGCTATCCGGTCGTGAAGATAGCCGCATCAACCGCTTCTTCATTGAAAACGCATTCCCTACTCCTCAGGATGTAGAACTCATTCTTGAGGCGCTCGAGCTCTCGGAAGAGGGGTTAAACAAAATCGAGCTAGAGGCCGTCGTCAATCTAAAACAGTCTCAGATCGACAAGACTCTCAAGTTCCTCTCGGTGGAGGACAACGCGCCGGTTGTAAAGCGAGCGACACGTTGGGTTCGCACACCGCATTCCTATTCGATGGATCTCGTTGGAATCCAACGCCTCACCGATCGGCGAAACGAGGAGTGGGCGGAGGTGCAGCGCTACGTCTCCCACGCGGGGTGCCGCATGCGCTTTCTTGCCGAGGCTCTCGACGATTCACTCGCAGAGGATTGTGGGCGATGTGACCGCTGTACTGGAGGTGCTATCGCAGCAAGCAACGTCGAAGGTACGGCGGAAGCAATCCAATACCTCAGCAAGAACTCGGGTCTCATCCGACCGAGAAAGCGCTGGGCCCGCGCTCCGTCTTTGGAGCACTACGGATTCTCCGGAACCATCAAAGCAGAGTTGCGTGTCGAAGAAGGACGCTACGTGTGCAACTGGGGCGATGGCGTCTGGTCGGAGCTGGTCTCTGGGGGCAAAGAGCACGGACACTTTGATGAAACGCTGGTGGCTCGCTGTGTCGAATTAGTTCGGGAGGAGTGGAACCCCGACATCACCTGGGTCACATGCGTGCCCTCTCTGCGCAGGCCCAAACTTGTTGCGAGCCTGGCAAAACGAATCGCTAATGCACTGGGGCTCCCCTTCTCGGCGTGCGTCCACAAGATTCGCGAAACGGCCCCTCAGAAAACGATGGAGAACAGCTACCACCAAGCCTCCAATTTAGACGGTGCCTTTGAAATTGATGAGACCGCGGTCGTTCGTGGTCCGGCTCTCCTGATCGACGATATGGTCGATTCAGGCTGGACATTTTGTATAGTTGGAGCGCTTCTGCGGCGGTCAATCAGAGAGCCGGTGTACCCTCTGGCTCTCGCTTCGACCCTCGATTCGTAAGAGCTCCAACGACCGTGCTAACTGAAGATACAAAGGCCATTCTGCTGCTTTGCGGACCGCTGGGAGATCGCGGGCAAATTAAGCCCCTCAATCTCGCCGAGTACGACCGTGTTGCTGTGGCATTGCATCAGAGAGATATGCGGCCAGCGGACCTTACGTCGTCGGCGCCAGAGGAAGCGGCTTCGGCCCTGGAAGTGAAAGGGGTTGCGCCCGATCGCCTGGCCTCGCTGCTTGGCCGTGGAATGGCACTAACACTCTCCTACGAGAAGTGGAGCCAAGCTGGGCTCTGGGTGCTTGGTCGTGGCGATACGGATTACCCTCTGCGGCTAAAGCGGCGTCTCGGTGCCAAGGCTCCGCCACTCTTCTTCGGCGCTGGCGATCGCCGGCTACTAAGCATGCGCGGCCTGGCCGTCGTCGGGTCTCGAGACGCAAGTACGGCCGCTCTTAGCTTCGCCAGCCAGGTTGGAGCACGAATGGCCAGCGAAGGGACAGCCATCATCTCTGGAGGGGCCAGAGGCGTGGACCGTGAGTCCATGATGGCTGCCGTTAACGCAGGTGGCTATAGCGTAGGAGTGCTGGCCGACAGTCTGCTTCGCGCGATTGCCAGTCGCACAAATCGGCAAGCGATTTCATCAGGCCATCTGCTTCTGCTTTCCCCCTTTCATCCCGACGCTCGTTTTCATGTTGGCAATGCGATGGGGCGAAACAAGTACATCTACTGCTTGGCTGAAGCTGCCCTGGTGGCGGACTCTGCTACGTCGGGCGGAACTTGGACGGGCGCGAAGGAAGCACTCGCCGCGGGATGGCTCTCGGTCAATGTCTTCCAACATAAGACCAATGGTCCTGGAACTCGAGACCTCTTGAACGTAGACGGCCGCGTGCGTCCGATCGATGAAGCGGTCCTTCAAAAGCCCGGTTCGGTTCTTGAAGCAATGCAGGACGGCAAAGAATCGGTCTCGGGATCAGCTAGAAGGCCTGCCGCACAGATGGGGCTATTCAATCAGGCAAAGGCGAGAGACAGAGGCGCAACGGAGATTGCTGATCGCTACCGCGCCAATGCTCGAGGCGCTGAGGCCGACAACAATTCGACGGATGCAAAGAGCGCCACTTTGGTCGAGGAGAAACCACTGAACATGATCGACGTGAATCGCCAACCTGAACCCGCAGATGCGGAGGCTTCTCCACCCGAGCCGGCTGTGGCCTCCCTGTATGAAGCCTTCATCTCACTAGCAATGCCATCTTTGCTGGTTGCTCCTCTAACGCATACTGAGATGGCAACGAAACTCGGGATTCTGAGAAGCCAAGCCAAACTGTGGGCCGAGCGAGCTGCAGAAGAGAATCGAATCCAAGTCGTAAAGAAGAGCCCAAAGAAGTACGGCCCTGTTGAATCAGAGCCGGGTTGATCTTCTCTCTTCGGTTTGCACGCTTGGCCTGCGCACTCCTCAGCCTGCGTCAAGAACGGTGCGAATACCGCGAGCGACCGGCTAAGGGCGAGCCACCTCTACCCATCGCTAGAGTCCCGCAAACGCCGAAGCCAAGTACGAATCTCGGCCTCGCTCTGGCTCTCGAGAACAACCGTAGAGAGATAGTGGCTGATGCGCTTCATGAGTGCCTCTAGAGCGGGTCTTGGCACCTCGTGCAACTCTTCTACAAAGACCTGCACGGCGGTAGGGCAATGAGAGAGCTGTCGAACAAAAAGTGGAATGGCGAGGTTGCCGCACGCCTTTTCGGTTAGTGCATACGAACCGTCGCGCACCGTGAGTTCGGCAATCCACCACAAGCGACAAAAGGTATTGCTGGTGTGGCGAGTGCCAAGCGACCAGTAACGCTGACGGGTTGTCGCTAGGCTTCGCGCCTCCCAACGATGCCGGATAAGTTCTGGGTGGCGAACAACGGCAAGGTAGCGCCAGAGCCCTGCTTCCGCTGTCCAACGGCGACTGATGGGCATTGCCCGATGGATTGCCTGAGCGGCTACGGCATCAACCGACGTTGAGTGCTTGGGTGTTGTGGCGAGAATTTCCTCCACGGCGGCATCCAAGGCGACGAGGTCCATCTCGAAGGGAGCTTCCTCAAGATAGGGTGTGGTGATTTCGTCTGAGTAGCGCTCGAGCTCTCCTTCGCAGAAGGCAGGCGTAAGAAGGCTGTAGGCCTCGTGTGAAAGGGAGTGCAACATCTAACCAACCTCCTGCGCAGCTGCAACACAGTGTTTTGCTATCTCCAAATCACCTTGCAAGGCAGGTGCGAATCGCTCCATGAGAATCGCCATACCTCCATCTTCCAGGTCGAGACGAAGGAAACGTCGTTGGTCTTCTAATGTTCCAGATTGAGAATACATCTTAGGCAAAAATCGCTGCAAGACCGCTTGCTGCCATCGATATGTGGACTCATCTGCTTCGCGAATATCCCAAACAGCGCTAAGAAATAGCTGGGTCCAGACGGATGACGAAATATTGTCAAACATGAGGTCTCGCATTCGTGCTGACACCCCATGCGTCGCACGACTATCGAGAATTTCGCAAACGCGGGCGTGATCCGAATTTAGCCAAAGTATCGGAGCTTCTGTGCCGCAGTCGAGTTCAAAGACAACGTCGGGGTGGGCAAATCGCTCGGCCTGCTCTTTGAAACTTTGGTACCGCACATCGAGAAAGGCCCCAGCAACAGAACTTACAGCGTCGAGACGCAACTCCCAGGATCGGGACGATGCGAGCCGCATTCCGCGGAGACTGGCAAATCCAGAATCAACCTGCGCCGAAGACTCTGAACGCAGGAGGTACGGTGTTACCTCAAGGGTTCCAGCAAACCGACTGCGCTCAAGAGTTAGCGCAAATGGGTAGCTGTCGGCAACACAAGGAGGAGATGAGACTTCAACTAGAAAGCGCTCATGAGTTGCAGGCGCTCTGACAACAAGCACCAAGTGACCAGGCGGATCTGTAAGTTCGCTTGGGGAAAAGACTGTACTAACCGTTTTTTGGCTTAGCCTAAGATTTCCTCGAACTCGATAGATTTTGGAGGCAGCGTTGGAAAGGTCAACCAGGTGGCGATCGCGATCAATGAGCCCCACCCGATCACCCAAGTCGTTCTCGACCTGGACGTCGGCAATCTCGAGCCCACCCTTACGATAGGCGTAGGGAAGAAACTGCTCTTTTCGCCTACTCGACGTCATCGTTGCACTCCTCTGGAACCAACAACATCGACCTTGAGTTGGCCGCGCTGATCTGCACTTCCCTCAAGTACGGAGGACATCAAGTGGAACTGCACCCTCTTTGGTCCTTTGGCACGCAACACCCCATCGCCCTCCTTGATGAGGGTTTCACAAGTGCCCTCTCGAGCTTCGATGGCTTCGACCACGAGAGGAAGTGCCACCGCACCATCCTCACCAACTTCAGCGAGTTGAATCGTGCAATGCCACTCGCCATCGACCCCGGCTGGCTCGATAGCACCATCCACACGCCACCGGCCATCTTCGAATCTGGCGCTAAGCTCGGGAAAGTGAAAGGCATGCTTGGCTCCGGCCCTCTTTCCCCCTTTGCTGCCAATTGGGAAACGCTTGAGCAATCGCTCTGGTCCCTTGGTTCCGTGGCGAGGCTGCGCAACGACAAGCTTTCTCAGCTCCTCCTGCACCTTCGTCTTAAGATCCGTTAGCGCCTTTGCGTAGCCACGCTTGTAGTGCGCTTTCAAAGCTGCCGTGGTTTGCCACTCGTCATGACCTGGAGGTTCGGCTGCGCGAAGGAATGCTTCGACAGCGTAGTCTTCTTGCGAAGGCGACTCGGGGCACCGGGCCAAGCCGCAAGCGAGGACCGCATGAAAGGGCCGCATGCCCACAGCAATACGCTGGCGACTCCAGTAGTCGAGCACCATGCCAGGGCGCCTGAATCGAGCGACATGACCAACGAGGCCACCAGAAGCCTCTTCCTCGGCCAATCGCACGATAAGCCTGACCTTGCCCTTAACAGCTTTCGCGCCATCGGTTCCTGCCGGGACCACGATGGGAATCTCGCGAACAACCACGTCTCCTTCGTTATCTAAGACCTGCAGTTCACTATTTCTTCCCGCGTAGCACTCGGAGAAGACAGCCACTTCGCCAAGCTCGGCCTGCACCACAGGAGTCGTTCCCACATACGCCGTAAGCTCCCTGCCGGGCATGATCAAAGCTGGCCAGAAATGGCGTGCGATCTCGGTTCGAAGGTTTTGGGATAGCACCTCTTCTGTGGCATCAAAATCTGCGGTCGGATCGCGAAACCCAACAATCAGAAGACTTGTTCCGGTCGCATCAGCATCCCGCGACAAGTACAGAGCATTGGCGACCAACTCGGCCTTGTCAGCCCAAATCGATTCGGCTCGTCGGTGCCCGCTATCGAGATCAACGACATTGCCAAACCAGCCCGGCCCACTAAACCAATTCTCGCCATCTGGGCCCAACGCCGGATGCGATGGCAGCTCTGCACGGCCAATGAGACGCGGAGAGATTGCACCTTGGGGATGTTCCGACAAATTGGAATTGAAGAGAACTGTCGACAGCCCAGAGAAGGCCCAGAGCACCGACTTGCCAAGACCGTAGCTACCACCGGCCCCCTCACCACGCTTGTGGCTGTACAGGGTGTCTTTGCAAAGCGCACGAAAGTGAGACTCTCCTTCTAGCTCCTCGCCTGTTAGCCCAACGGTGTGGCGATCTTCTACTCTTAGCAACATGAGTGACTTCTTTTTATCGAACTCCTCCATGAACTGACGCAGCTCGCGGCCACCAGCCTGCGCAGTGGCTGCGCGGAGATGCCGCTCGAGGGTTTCCCACCCGACCACACGCTTAAACTTCTCGAGTTCCTTTCCCCGAAGATGCATAAAGTCGAAGTGGATCTCTGTCCCGCCATCCGAGAGCGCCTGGTCGCTGGCATTCTGAATCACCTCTCGTACGAACGTCCCTAGACTTTGTCGGAAGGCATGAGGAGCAGGATCTCCTCCACGCCGAGCCATTGAGGGCGGAAGCTCGTCAAAGACCCAATCACTTGATGATGCCACTCGATCTCGTTTCGCCCCATCCGAAGTACCACCCTCTTCGCAATCCCCCATACGTAGCAACTATAGGAAAATGTATATCGTGTTGCGACTTACTCGGTGTGGCTTTGTGGGAGCAAGTAGAGATTCCGAGTGTCGGATGGCATTCTACCCAGGCGTTCAACACCGACACGCATCAGATAAAATCTGAGTAGCGACTGCCACGATTTAGTAGTCGAAGATATCCCACCCCGCCGACAATCCGTCAGACGTTCTCGCGGTGACTCGCTCGCTTGTCATTGAGGCACCAGCGTCACGCAGGCAAGCCAACTCTGGCTTAGAATTCCATGTCGGTGGTGGGCATGTGGCCCGTGGATGCGGACAAACGCACGTGGCAACTACACTCTTCAAGAAGAGTTCACCTCGCTCTACGCGATCATCAAAGGGCATTCGGTCATTAACAAGGACTTCAAAGAAACCAGAATACGCCCCGGAGGGCTTGTCTTACGCGACGCTGGCAGATGAGTTGGGCCTCAGCGCCTCGCAAGTTTATGCCGCCGTCAAGCGAGCGGAAGAGGCTGGCTTGCTCGTGGCGGGTAGGCGCACGGTGAACAAGCAGGCGCTCATCGAGTTCCTCGTTCATGGACTCAAGTATGTGTTCCCGGCAAAACGCGGGCCTATCGTTCGCGGGATGCCAACGGCGCACTCTGCACCGCCGCTAAATGAAACGATCATCGACAATGGGACGCCAGTGGTGTGGCCTGATCCCAAAGGGACCGTGCGTGGCGAGTCTATTGAGCCTTTGCACAAAGGAGTCCCCAAGGCTGCCAAACTTGATGAGCGGCTCTACCAGAGTTTGTCACTGATCGATGCGATTCGAACCGGCCGAGCTCGCGAGCGAAAGATTGCCGCCGAGAAACTAACGGCAATGATTGAGTCATGAGCGCGAGTGATCCCAATCGAGAACAGCTGATGCGGGTGGCACAAGCACTCGGTGATTTTCGGAGTGAGGTAGTCTTTGTTGGAGGAGCGCCCCTGGGGATTCTTGTGAGTGACCCAGCCGCATCATCTCCCCAGCATGTTTCTTAGCCACCAAGTTCGTTGCCTTTGCAGATCGAGGTAATGGTGACTATTACGCGAGTCAAGACTTGGAAGACATCGCAGTGGTAATCGATGGGCGCCCCGAAATTGTCGCAGACTTAAAATCAGCTTCAGAAGAGTTACGAGTGTACGTCGCCGAGGCTGCAGCGAGCCTGCTACGCACCGATGCGTTCTTAAACGCGCTCCCGGGACACGTTGAGGCTGGCCGGGCAGAAGTCGTTCTTGAGCGCTTGCGTATGCTTGCCGTCTCGAGCAGCGACGACGCGGCGTAGTTGCAAGGAGGTTCTAACTACTCCATAAGTCGAAACCAGTCTCTTACCGCGAGTTCGAGTCGGACGATCTCATCCTCGGCAAGCGGGCTACAGTGCGCAATAGGGCCGCGGACAACGTTGAGCGTATGTAATACTTTTTCGAGTGCTTTCCGACTATCGAAGATGTCGCCAAACACGCTCCAGTTCGACTTGATGATCTCGCCGAGTTCGCCAAACGTCGTGTAGTCGATGTCATTGGCAGACCTGCGGGTGACACCGGAGTCTTTCTCATTCTTCATCGCCCTGCTCGCGTTTTGCTTGACCGCCTCAGAGACGTGCTCATCCCACCATTCGAACCCGTATGTGTCTTCCAACTTGTCCGCGATAAGCTTACGAATCGACTTCTCCAAGCAGTAGAAGATCTCGTAGTGTGTGGCCATTTGGCGAGCTTCCCAGCGCACCGCTTGCTCAAATTGTGGGTAGTAAACCTGGTCGGCAGTCGGTGATTGACTGGGCTCACGCAGCGAGAGGTCGTGCTGTTTCGCGACTCGCTGCAAGTCCGACTCAACCATCAGGGTAGACATGCCAAACAATCTGATGATGTTTTCTGGGCTCGACTTCGTCATCGGTTTAACAAGTTCGCTTTCAGACTTGTGAAGATTGCGTCGAAGACAGCAACGTTTGTTGTCTCGGGGAGATTTAGATTTATCGTGTACGACAATCGCAGGCCTACATCGGCGCCTGGCATTGACGCAGATGGTGGCATCTGCGGAGTGTGCAACGCGATGTCTTGTTCTTTTGTAGCGGGCACAGGCCCCTCCACAGCTTGAACGTCATCAGGCAGAGTTCCGCTTTCGTTTGCCAACGCTTCGAAATCAGCACGGCCCTTGAGAGCGACGAATGTCTTAACAATTGCTCTGGTTGTCGTAGAGTCGGCCTTAGCACCCGTTATCTCAACTACGAAGCCCTTGAGTTTTGAGTCTGAGAGCTCGTGTGCATATTCATTCCGTGCGTACAGCTCGCTGAACGCTTGCCTAACGCCTGCGGCAACTGCCGTCCCAGATTGGTCCGTATTGCGAAATTTTCGGTATCGCGATGTGGGAGAACCGTCGGACCCCAAAAACCCCATCTTCTTTAACAGTGGAATCAGCGCCATGTAGTTGCCGCCCTTAAAGCCTAGCTTCGTTGTTAAGAAGTCTTGGGTGAATCGCGGGGGTGTCTGAGCCTCCAAGATGCGATCCAGCATCTTATCGAGGGTTCCGTATACGGATAGGTATGGGAGTTTTGTTGCCATAATGTTTTCTTCCTTCGAGTGCTACGTCGCTTCGTGTTTGATATGAGCCGCCTGACGAGAGTCTTCTCGAGAGGGCCTGCCCTGAAGTTCGCGTCACCACCCCAGTGACGCTCGGTGCGGCGCCAATCTGACAAGCCCCTGACAAATCCGAATATTTCTACGAGCGATCCAGACCGAGAATCTTCCGAGGGCCGGCGACGAAAGAGAATCTCTTAGGTCTGGTGGACTGCAGAGAAGAAGCCTGCCGGCCCCCCGTGACCAATTCTCGATAGGCTCGTGGTCCTAAAGAACCCCACAGTCGATTGAACCCGCGCAGCCGCTGGCGCACAATTGTCGTTCACCGAGGGGATTGAAATGGCAGAGATACAGCAGCGAATCAGGGAATGTGCCGATGGCGTGCGGCGCTCTTGTGATTCGGCATATGGCCTGCTTCGCCAGGAGTGGTTGCCGCAAGTGGCCCACAGGTTGAGGGTCGGGCGAGACAGCTATGAAGTCGAAGAGGTGCTTACGGCAGTACTGGCCGAACTCATAATGCCTCCCCCACGAGCACTCGCGCCCGAAGGCCGGACACCTCGGAAGTGGCGCTCGAAGGTTCTTAAGAATGCCGTCATCGACATCCTGAGAAAGAAGATCAGTCAACGCGAGATCGAACGCTACGGCGGCTGCACCGAGTATTCCGCAGAAGACGTGCGGCAACTGCGCAAACACAACGCTCGCGATCTAGAGATTCGAAAGGGCAAGGAACGCGCTACCAAAGCTGAGCAATCGCTCATGGCTCCTGTCGAAGTGAAGTCTCCCTTCTCAGAGGCAAGCGATGGCCACGACGAAGCCGTTGAGAGAATCGATCGGCGGAACTTGCTCAAGCAGCTCATGCCACAAATTGGCGTAAAGCGCCGCCAGGCCATTGCGATTGAACATGGGTTTTCCCCTTGGGTTTGGCTAGAAGAGTTCGCAGCGGATCTTGATGAGCCCTATGAAGCCGTGAAAGCTAGAGTGGGGGCATATGAGCACGCGCCTTACGATTTAGAGCTCAGAGCCCGAGTCTTTTATCCCGACGGTGATGCGACGAAGGCCAAGAACGCCTATCGAAAGCTCGTGACAAATGGCATCGCAGATCTAGCGAAGCTGGCATCCTCTGGGAGGTCAGCATGAAACTCGAGCCATATCCATCTCGAGCTCTAAGGGCGGAAAAAATCGTTCGACACTACTTTGACCCGACCGAGAGGTGGTGGGAGGTAACCAAGCCGAGCTTTGTCGAATGGTCATCTCAGTGGAATCAGGTTCGAGCCTCGGGAGCATTCTTCGAAAGCGAGGGTTGGCTTCAAATTCAGGAAGGAACGGACGCAGACAAGGTTGTCTCCGATGCTCACGATCTGTGGCTAGAAGCCGCCGAGGTCGCGTGTGATGAGGCGCTGGAGCGCCAGACTGTGTTTCCTAGCGGACATCGGACAAGCTACGTGGGATACCCCGGCATCACAGTGATCGCTGCCGAGGAAGGCGACCGCCACCATCTGGTAACCGCCTGGCGAACGGCGCCACGCTGGCTTAGCGGCCCGAATCCCACAGCGGGCGCCGATCAGAAGGCAGTAGATGCGGCGAAGAATAAATCTCGAGTCATCGACAGAGCAGCTGTCAGGCGGCTGAGCCGACAAGCGTCCTACAGGCAGAAAAGCACCCTTGGAGGCACACGCGATGCGAACTAACAACCTTGAAATACTAAGCTCTCAGCTCAACGCCGCACTTGAAGACGTGCGGTCCGGCGAGGGGGAGCCACTTGAAATCGCGGTACTGGCTGGGCTTCTCGCTCGTTACGAAGGCGTGACGCCAAAACCATTGGAGACAGCCATCACTTGGCGCGACGGAGTGGGCAGCGAGCTGCTCGACGCCGCGCTTGCGCGAACCAATGGCCAGGCCTTTGTGGACAGAGTGACGGCAATCGAGGAAGAGTACCCACAAGAGGAAAAGCTCGATGTTCTCTTCGACTTCGATGAATATTGCGCTGCAGCTCACTTTTGCTTGGCGGATCAAGTTGCTGAGGGGCCAGCGGACCTAATCGCCCGGTTCGTGACAGCCTTTCCTGAACCATGGGAGGCGCTCACAGAGACCGCATCGACCCTTCTAGCAACGACCCCTCCCCTTGCAGGCGACCCAGCTCGAAGAGTCTGGGAGGCAGTCGAGGCGACAACTTGGGAGCGTTCGGAGCATCGAGCGCCGCTCTACTCGGATGGCCTTGATGCCGCGGGCTTCATGGTCTCGTTTAGCCTGGCTGCAATGCGGCCACCGGCCTACATGGAACAAGCGCGAGCTGCAGGTGAGCTGCCCGAAGCTCCGTTGTGGCAGACCGTTCGAAAGGCCGATGGCTGGGAACTAGCGCTCACCGTCGATGAAGGCCACGAGCTAGTCTTCCAACTGCACTGCGCAGAAGAACTCTTAGCAGTGGTGCAATTCGGCGACAAATCACTAGATCTCAAGACGGTCCGCCCCGGTGTTCTTACTTGCAAGGCGCTGCCAGGAGACTACAGCTGGACCGTCGGTGACGTCAGCTTTAAACTTCGAGTCGAGCCATGACCGGCGTGCTGCTCCGCACTCGAATCGTGGAGCACTTGCCTCGACGTCCAGAAATGGCATGGGACCTTTGCTGTGGCGCAATTTTAAACGGGAGCCCAGAAGAACAGAATGCTGCGCTTCTCTACCTAAAGCCCATTGGGGCAGTGCTGCCTTTCTCTTCGTGGACAGTCGCTCGCCGCAAGGCCGGAAGCCTCTATGGCGTTCTTCCCCCACCACGACGAAACCTGCAGGGGGCGTGCGGGTTTCCGGTCGTTCCGGTGGATGGTTGCCTTCCATGGTTCGCAACCATCACGGTCGTAGTCAGCGGAGTCGCTGATGACACCGGCGACTTTGACTGCCCGGAAACCTGCAGTGCCATATCCGATGCGTTGGATGCAGTGCGCAGACAAACCGGACGGCAAGACCATTTCGTTGTCCGCGCAAGCGATTCTGTTCAAGGCGATTCCCTTGGGCTTGCTGTGGCAATGGCAGCGTACTCTGCTGCAACAGGAATCGAGCTACGTGATGACCTCGCTGCAACAGGCCGTGTATCGAGCAACGGGGCGATCACCAGAGTTGGACTACTCGACGAGAAAGTACTGCTTCGCTCGCGAGCTCGCCCGTGCTCGACCCTCCTGATTCCCCCAGGAGCAGGATATCGACATCCTTGTGTGCGAGAGGTACAGACGCTAGCCAACGCGATCGCTGAGATGGAGCGACGGGAGTCGCATTCTCCATCAGAAGAACTCGTAGTCGTTCGCAGAGCATTTGACGAGGGCAACTGGCGGGGAGCAGCGGAAAGAGGTGAGAATCTTCGCCTGCACCCAAACCTCGGTGACGACGAGCGTGTCGATTTGCTTGCAATGTTGCTGTGCGCAGCAAATCATCACGCTGATCCCAATCGCGGTGAAGAGATCGCAGGAGAACTTCACGAAGAAATCACGTATCTACTACGTGCAAAAACTCCAACAGAAGAGCTGGCGAGGGCAATTGGCAGCCTGCTCATCTCCAGGGTGGATCAATTCGACGCTAGTGGTGCCAGGCAGGCCCTCGCGCTTGCCGATCACTGGGCCGAGCTCTGGACGCCTGAGCAACGCGCTCACATCGATGGGAGTGCGGCCCTACTTTCTGTGCTTGAGGGGAACCTCCAAGACGCGCTTTCTCTTCGTGAGCGCAGCGTGGAAAATGCTCCCAAGCGCGAGCGACCACGGTGCTTAGGAGACTGGGCCGATGTTTTGTGGCGGCATGGTGACTTCGACAAAGCGGCGGAAGTTGCTGATGAAGCAATGTCTGCCTTGCGCAACGATAGAGTCCACCTTGGGTATATGCGACAGACTGCCTCTTTCCTTCGTCTACATGCGGCGCGCATCGCTAGATCGTCAAACCAGGAACCTAAAGCACGCAGGCTTCTTCAGCTCATCCAAGATGCGGACATACCTGATTTGCGCATCCGAGCTCGGCTCGAGCTCGCTTCCATGGATCACGACCTCAGAGGATGTGACCAAGCTCTTTCCGCAGGGCCTTCGTGGATGGCGGATTCTCGAGTGATTCAGGCACTGGGCGAGCGAGCTCGACATCAAGCAGGCGACGAAAAAGCAGCTCAGCGACTTGCCGCCTTAATGCAAATGCCGGGCGAGTCGGGTGAGGCGCTGGCGCGGCGGCTGCCCTATTAGTCTCAAGCGTAGTTCCAAGGCATTGCTTTGAGGGCGGCATAGTTTAGAGCGGCTCCGTCTTCGATGCTTGCCTTTAGGGCGCCCGCTCGTGTCGTTTGCCAGTGCTCGCTAAAATCTGCAACGGCTTTAAGCAGCGCCAGATTTTCCTGAACCACGTCGTCTCGCCCTACTTGCACTGCAAGCGGGAGGCTTGTAGCCAGAATTGCGATCTGCGCCTTATCTAGCTTGCCCAGCCAACGAATTGCCATGAGGTATAGATTGGTGTTTTTCGGATCCAAATAGAGTGCCCATTTCAGGCACAAATCAAAGGGCGTCTTTCCTGCGTTTGCCTCATCTTCGAGAAGCACCAAAAGCCGTCGAACGAGGGCCTCGCTCGCACATTCCTGCCCGCAGCTCTTTTGAGCGGCCGCCAGGCGCAATCGATGGAGAAGACTATAGGCGTCCGCGTTCTTTGCTTTGGCGAGGTTCTCGCTTCGCATAAGCGATTCACACTTCTCTAGCTCGTTTCGATCCCATAGATCAGTGAGACGAAAGCCCACACTCATCGCTCTGAACATTGGTTGCGAGTCTCTGAAGCATGGCGCGCTTCGGACCAAGTAGTTCCAGGCGAGCGCTCCTTGCTCTTGGTCCCTTCCCCGCAAAAAGCCACACGCCTGCCCTAGTGTTCCAAGAAGCTTGCCGTAGGTCTCATCGTTCTCAAGATTCTCTTCACCACCAGCAAGTGCAATGTAGTCACTGAGCTCTTCGTCAAACGTAAGAAACGCTCCCACAAAATCAAAAACGTTAAAGAAAGTCGTTTGTGCGGCTTGAAGCTGGTGCGCAAGTCGGTTGGATCGACGTGCGAACGCGTCTCGGCCCCAAGCAGATGCGGTAAGCGTTTTAGTCCGGGACGTCCACGTCTGAACCTCTTCGGAATCGTCCGAGAGCCCCTTGTGAGCACAAATCTCCGCAGCAATCGCACAGACTTCGCCTCGAAAATGCGGTGATTCGTCATCACTTATCGCATCCCAAAGAAAATTTATGACCTTCTCTGAGAGGTCCATACTGCCGGCCCCTCCCCGGTCGCGAACTTGCGCGTGCGCAATCTCAATCAACTGGGCGACCGCGTCGTGACGGCTTTGCGCCTTGAGATTCTTCAGCGCGTTCTTTGGTGGCTCGCGATCGTCTGCAAGCGCGAAGAGAAGCTCGCTCGCAGGAGTTGCTTTGCGAAGAATCCCCGACGCGACTCGTCTAAGACTCGGAGTGGTTACGCCAGCCAGGTCCTTTGACCAGCCGGCCCCGACCGCATCGGATGCGAAGAAGTCGGCCAGTTTTAGAAACACATCGTGGTTCGCTCCTGCGGTTGTCACCATGAGTCGCGCTGGCCACCCAGACTGTCGACACATGAACTCAATAAGTTCTACCAACTTGGCAGAGTATTCATGTTCCGCGCTGTACCCCATCAGTTGCGTCTGATCGCGAGTTGCAATTCGAATCTCTACTTCTTCAGCCCTATGAATGAGTGTCTTGTGCTCATCGTGGATGTGCTCGATTAACGAAAGCAGAGCGTCACCGTAAGCCTCTTGCTCGTGAAAGTAGCGCCGACCTTGTGGAGCGCCGTACACACCGACTAAGGCCTCAATCCGCTTATCCAGAGCATCCTTAATGCCACTGACGATCGTGTCTGCCTCCGCTTGCGTCAGTTCAAGACCAAGTTTCTTTCGCAGATTGGGGTTCTGAATCTCCATTCGATGAAAGTGTTTTGGGTAGGACAGTTTGTATCGAGCAGCGAGTTCCCGAAAGTAGTTCTCAAGCTCTGTTTTTTCGTGGAGCGTGAGTGCAGCGGCAACCCCCGACGACTTACCTTTTGCGGCCTGCAATTTCGCCTCTGCAAAATTTCCGGTCTCATCGATCGCGATCATCAGCTTCTTGGTGCTCATGTGGCTTCCTCTCAAGGACTGTTAACGGTGGGCAAACAGCCTCACAGCCTATCACTCTAGATTGCGTCTCGAGAATTCAGCGCGATTCGCTCGCTATTTCGAAATAGCGCCGCGTGCAGAGGCGCCACGCTCCTTCAAGACTGCGAGTTTCTCGCACAGGACATCCCGATCGATATCGATTCTCTTTACAATCTTCTGCGCGTTGCTCTTGATGGTGTTGGCCCAGGTCTGCACCTCGGCCAGGTTTCCTACACGCTTCTCGATCTCAAGGACTGCGCGTTCGATTGCGTCCAGGTCGGCATCGAGGGTTGCATCGCTCTTGGTACGGCGAATCGAAAGAGCTGTGCTGGCAGCAAGAGCGGCATCGAGGATGACGTCAGTTGCCGAATCTTCGGCATCCCATACGATGAAGAACGAGGTCGCCCTTCTTGCAGTTGCGCACTCGTCCCGATGTGTGGCCCGTCGCTTCCGCAATGTGGCCTTGTCGAATTGCCCGTTCTTGTACGCTAGCGACCATCGCCGCCTCAAAGGTGTGCCCGTGTTGGGTTCCTTTGGCTTCCGAACTCTTCTTACCCACAAGCTCGCTCACCATCTGCGAGATCGTTAGCTCGAAGGTCTCACTCTCCGTCCGCTGTTTTTGCAGAACCTCAAGCAGTTCGCGACGCAGTCTGCTCAGCGGCGAGCCATCATCATCAAGAGTTAGCTGCCCGTTGATGGCGGCACGTGTTTGATCAAGCTCTTGCTTGAGGCGAGCTGAGGGCGGAGTTGCCATTGTCCAGAGAGAACTCATTGGTAATCGTTGTTTGCGCGACCTCTACTCGCTTGATAAGGCGATTGAGAGCAGAGCCCTCTTCGTCGGCGGAGAATTCACGGACCAATAAGGCGACCTTTTCTTCAACAGCTCCTTCAAGCTTGCCGTGGCTTGTCTCAAGTTCGTCGACCAGCCGTCGCAACCCACTGTCCTTGTCATCCAAAGAGAATTGACGCAACACGGCAGTCTTCTGCTCACCGAGCTGCTGACAAAGGAGCTCCTTCATTGCCGCCAAAACGCCATCAGACGAGCCTGGATCAAGAAGCTGCATCACCGGACTGTTCTGTCCCATATGCCCAAGCAGCGTCCGCACAAGCTCAGAGTCCTTGCCGCCAATTGCGCGACTCAGAAGCTGCTCGAGTTCGCCGTCTTTGTCGACGAGCCTTCCAACTCGCTCCGAGAATCGCCCGCTTTGAGGGTCGAAGTATTCTGTCATCGTGTTGGAGATGCGCCCGTGCAAGTCGCGAGACGAACTTGAAAGCTTCTCGTCGAGGAGGCTCAAAATCCGCTCCCCTTCACGACGCACAGAGTCAGTATCAATCTGTCCGCGAGCCTGCTCTAAGGCCAGGAGTCCGATGCGAAGCGCGGTAGATGCATGCGCTTGTCGTGGTCGCCCTTCGGGGATAGGAAGCAATTGAGCGACCGCTTGTGGATCTTCAATTAGAAGATCAAGCCTTATGCTACGAGGCATCTGATTGTCATTGCCCGCGGACTCATCGTCCTCGGCTTCCGCTAGTTGTTGCGCTGTTTCAATCATCGTCTGCTAGGAAGACGCACGACTCGTGCTTGTTCTGACATTGAGACCTCAGTGTTTTTCTTTTCTACGTTATGTCAGATTGTGGTGCCCGTGTTCGTCCAGTGGGCATGACCAAGTCAATGCGACGCCCGGAGTCGACTCAGCTGACAAGGCAGTGGACAATCCTGCGACTACTTGCAGACTCTGGTCGAGAGTTCACAGTCAAAGAGCTCTCGGAGCAAATCGGTTCCACCAAGTCGACGATTCAACGAGATCTGGCAACTCTTCATAAGGACTTCGCGCTTGTTGAGGAGCTCGTTGGTAAACAGAAGAAGACCTATCGTATTGATCAGGATGTCAAAGCTCTCAAAGCGATCACGTTTGGCACCGCCGAACTACTGTCGTTGCACGCAGCAAGTGGCGCCCTGGCCGGTCTATCTACCACTCCACTCCACGACGACCTTTTATCCGTGATTATTAAACTGCGAGGTTTCCTTAGCCCGCGACACAACGGTGGCCTCGATAAGATCGCCAGTGTCTTCCTCGCACATCCGCGCGGAGTCGTCTCCTATGCCGATCATGGGGACTCTATTGACGACCTCGCAACCGGGATTGCACAGCGCAGATACTGCGAAGTGCGCTATTTCTCGGCTTGGAAGAAGACGACGAGGAACCACCGTATACGGCCTCTCAAGCTACTGTGGCACAACTCGACCATGTACCTCTTGGCGATTGTCGATGGTAAATCCAACATTGCGACCTTTGCGGTGCAGCGCATCCAATCGATGGAAGTTAGCGGCGAGTCTTTTCCCGAGCCTAGAGTCGATGTCGAAGAACATGCACGCAAGGCATTTGGGGTTTGGGTTTCCGACCAGGAAGAGGACGTTGAGATTCTCTTTGGTCAAGAGATGGCTTGGAGAGTCGAGGAACGAGTCTTTCATCCCGACGAAAAGAAAGAGCGTCTGAATGATGGACGCTTGCGCTACACCATTCGCTCCAGCGCCAAAGACGAGATTCTCTCGTGGGTACTTAGCTTTGGTGCTAACGCCACTCTCATGGCACCAGCGACCTGGCGGGAGAGCGCGAGGCAGGCCGCCGCTCAGATGCATAGCGCCTACTCAGTGTGAGTAGGGCTGCCAGGTCCAGTGCATACCACGGGCCGCCTGCATTGAGCGCTTTGGCAAGTAGCGCGCATCTCGCAGCCGCAGCCGCAGCCGGCAAATTTCCGATACGGTTCCGCCATGGAACTGGTCATGTTCATCGGTGTGCAGGCGACGGGGAAGTCGTCGTTTTATGCGGCGCGCTTTGGCGAGACGCACCTGCGGCTAAACATGGATATGTTGAACACTAGGCATCGCGAGTCGATTTTGTTGAAGGCGTTTATCGATAGCAAGACGAGCTTTGTTGTGGACAATACCAATCCCACACGAGAGGGGCGCGAGGCGTCGCAATGCTCTTAACGCCCACTGCTACTGGGCGCTGCGCAAAGATGGCTCGCCCTCTGCCGAGGCAACGAGCATGCTCTCGGGCATGTCTGTACCCGATAAGAACGAGTTGCTCTTTGCAAAAGCGAATCTCAATTTTAATGAAGTTCCCAACTGGCAGAAGCGCGGCACCGGGCTGTATTGGGAGTCGTATTCCAAAGAGGCGCAGAACCCAAAGACCGGTGAGGTGGCTATGGCCACGCGAAAGCGGCTCAAGCGCGATATGGAACTGCCGATGAAAGATGCCTACTCGGACTTTGTGCAGGATCTTCTCGAGGACAACCGGTGACCGACGCTGTTAAGAAGCGGTCGGCGTGGGCGTTGATTCGTCATGAGGGCAGGTTTCTCTTTACGCAGCGGAGTGCGACGACGAGCCGGCCTGGGCAGTGGTGTCCGCCGGGTGGTGGGGTTCAGTCGGCTGAGTTGCCGGAGGATGCTTGTGTAAGAGAAGTTCGGGAGGAGGTTGGGTTGGTGGTGCGGGTTGTAAAACAGGTTTGTGAGGATGGGGGCTTTTGCTACTTTCTCTGTGAGCTTGTTCGGCGCCCTCCTGTTGTGGTTTTGGCACCGCGGGAATGCAGCGATTTTCGCTGGGTCGAGCCAGGTGAGCTTTTGCAGCTGGGCGCAATTATGGAGCTCTCGCGCATGCAGCGAGTTTTTCTTAGGCTGGCCTCGCCGATTCGCCTGGAGCCGTAGCCTGCTTGCAAGCGGCCTAGAGCCCTGGCCTGCAAGCGGCCTACCCTACCCTGCAAGCCACCCTGCCCTGCAAGCCGCCTACCCTAGCCTGCAAGCCGCATCGTCGCCAGCAGGCCAAAGTGGTCCGAGGGCCATAGGTTGGGGCGGCCTTCGAGGGGCTCGGTGGCAATCATGGTGATCGTCTGGGGGCGCCAGAGGTGTTGGCCGTGGGAGAGGATGCGGTCAAAGCGGACGGGGGCTTTGGTGCTGGGTTTCATTTTGTTAACAGAGTAGTCGACGGTAAAGCCATTGTCGTTCGGCTTAAGGGTTGACCAGAGATCTTCGTAGTTGCGTAGCGCTTGGTTTTCGTCGGGCCAGGATGCGCAGAGGTTAAAGTCGCCGCAGAAGAATCCGCCAGGGTGTTTTGCAAGCAGGTCGCCGATGGATTTGAGTTGGCGTTTGCGGTAGTCGGCGTTCTCGCTCATGCTTTCGAGGTGGGTGGTTGCCACGGTGAAGGGCGTGTCTTGGTGGGTAAACTCGGCCCACAGCACCGTTCGTCCCATTCGCGACGAGAGCCCTGCATAAGAAGTATTCTGCATTGGCAGTTTTGAGAGAATGCCAACGCCGTAGTTGCCAAGCTGGGCGCCGTGGTCGTCAATCCAACGATAGCCTGCGGTCCACGAGCAGGTTTTAAGTTGCTCGATAAAGTCGAGGGTGACTTCTTGGAATGCGACGATGTCGGGCGCATGCATCTCTAGCAGTGCAAAGAGCGCGTCGTACCGCTCGCGCTGATAATGCTTGTCGAACCAAACGTTGATGGTTGCGATGGTTAGCGCGGGGCCGCAAAACGGCAGCAGTGGCGCCTCTTCGTAGAGTGCCCGAACCGGGGCTTGGATAGCGCGCAGCATGTCGTGCATTTTAGCGTGCTAGCCAGCGATGCACACGACCTTAGTGTCGTGGCTTGGCCACGCCGCCGCAACTTGGCACTTGGCCGATTGGCACGGCTGGCAACCGTGCCCGTTAAAACGCCGCTCGTTTGCTTGTGTAGCGGGCTTTCTTTGCAAACACAGAAGAAAGGATCGCGCTTTGTATGATGTTGTTTCTAAACGCATCTTCGCCATCGGAGGCGATTGACGGGCCCGGGCTGGTGTCGTTAATTGACCGCATGAACAACCTTAAGGCGATTAAGATTTGCTTGCTGCTAACCGGAATTTTTCTGGGAGCCTGCGTAAAACAACCAACCGGCCCTCGAATTCGCGTGGCCACTGCAACCCTCGCAGAGCTGCAAAGCGCCAGCAAGGAGAGCAGCGTTTGGTACGAGTTTCAGGCCGGCGACGTCATTCCCGTGCAGTTTGGATTTCTTGGTGATGTCGAAGGTGGCTCGGATGGAAAGTCGGTGTTGCGCGCAAAAAAGCGGTTCTACTTTGTCACCTCAAAGAACGGCCCAATTCGCCTGAGCTTTGATGGCAAGACGCTGGCTGGCGAGAACACCAACCAGTCGGTGATTGCGGTTGTCCCGCACAAGAGTGGCGTGGGCGGGGAGCTGGTGTGGATGGTGTACATGGGTGCGCAGGGCAACCCAGAAGCCGAGCTTGATAGCCTGATGGAACGAGCTGCTGTTGCCAGTGAGTAGCCCGGCTTTCGCCAGGCTTCGCGCGCCTTAGCACCGCACCTTAGCAAAACTCTTATCTAGGACACTGTCCTAATTGCAGCAAAGGGCCTGCTATCGCCCACTGTGCTACTAAATGTCTTGCACTCAGCGCGGCCCTGCGCAAGCCTCTTGCAGTGCAGACACACTTGCCTCCCGACGATAAACCGCAAATCTCTGACGAGGATGCATCTGCACTGCTGCGCTTTGGCCGCACAACCCGACGTCGATTCTTTGCAACGGTGCGGCCCTTCCTGCAACGTCACCTCGAGGCATCGCTCATGCTTCGCGCTGGTGGCCACAGGCCTGGTGGTCGCTATCTCGAGCTTGGGAGCGGCCTTGGCTACGGCGCCCCCATTGCCTTAGACCGCTTTGGCGCCGACCAATTCGTGGGCATCGATGTTGATGCCGATTTAGTGGAACGTGCGCGCGCGGTGTACGGAACGCAATCGCCCGAGCGCGTGCAGTTTGAAGTTGCCAATGCTGTAGAGCTGCCCTTTGCCAACAATTCGTTTCGCGGTGTGCTGCAATACGCAATGCTGCACCACGTGCGAGCGTGGCGAACCGTGCTTGCAGAAACCGTGCGCGTGCTTGAGCCCGGCGGCGTGCTCTACTTCGAAGAGTTCTTAGAAGGGTTAATCTTGGCTCGGCCCATTAAAGCCATGTTCCCGCACCCCTACGATACTCAGTTCTCGTCCAAAGAGCTTCTCGGGGCAATCGAAGATGCCGGCCTAAAGCTTATGGGCAAGCCGCTTATCATTGGCCAACTGGCGATGGCTGGCGCGGCCCAAAAGCCGGAGTGAGGCGCTGCCAACAGGCGCAACGCCTGTGATACGAAGGCGTATGTCTGCAAAATCGTCTCTGCTCACAAATCCCATGCACCTTGGTCTTGAAGCTGCAGCCTGCGTCGAGCCCACCTTCACCGGCGACATGGCCTGGTACGAGGCCTACGGCGAGCGTCACGCAGCTGATGGCAAGGAAGGCCGCCTGGTGTCGATGCACACCTTCACGCGCTCGTGGGACACGTGGGAGATGCACCCAATCGGCGACGAAATTGTGGTGTGCACCAAGGGCAGCATCGAGCTTGTGCAAGATGTTGATGGCGAAGAGCGACGAGTTACGCTTGGCGAGGGCGATGCGGTTATTAACCCGGCTGGCGTGTGGCACACAGCCGTCGTTGAGAGCGAGTGCTCGGTTTTGTTTATCACCGCAGGCATGGGCACCGAGATTCGGCCTGTGACGGCCTAGCTGTCTGGACGCGCCTCCCGCCGCCGGCCCGCCTCGCAGCCCTAGCCGCCGCGGCGCCCCGCCAAGGCCGCGGCAAAGCGAGTGCGAATTCTGCGCTCCGAATGCGGAATCCGCACTCGCGGCCTGCTGTCTTATCAAAGCGCGCTTGCTGTTTCGGGCACTTGCACTTGGTACCGTACTTGCTCTTATCTATGAACATGACTGCACGACTACACCGCAAGTGCTTTGCAACGTTGCCCTCCGTCCTTGCTAGCCTCTGCTTTGGCTTGGTTGGCTGTTCCGACGATCCTGCGAACGAGGGGGCCGATGCGGCGCCCGAGGTGGTTGTCGCCGATGGGGCCGTCGACGATCCAATCTCGACAGCAACTACACTTTGCGCGCTTAGCGAAAGTGGGCAGCAGCAACTTGTGTACACGCAAGGCGGCGGGCCTTCGGGCGCACAGACCGATATCGACGAGACCTTGGACTACAGCTTCTCGTGGGCATGTGACGCCGAGTTTAGAACGCTTACGGGCAATGGGGTTCCCAACCATGCGGTCACAGGTGGCGTCTTTGCGACCCAACTTTCGCAACAGAATATCTCTCAGACCTTTCCCATTGAGCCTGCACGAGTTGGCGAAACAACAGCGGTAACAGAACCGGGCTATGCCCTAAACAGCATTAAGTTTGACCCGGGCACGGCGGGGACCTGCCCCGACGATGCGACCGACGACTCGGATTGCAATTACGCAATGGGCTCGGACCAGTGGGGCATGGTTGCGACGCCTGGCGCAGTTAGCCCTTGGAAGTTTAGTTTTGGCGTTGACGAGAACGATGCGCACGTGCAGCCAAACGGCCAGTACCACTACCACGGCACGCCGGTTGGCCTTGTGGCAAGCCTTAACCCCAATGCCGATACCAGCATGACCTTGGTGGGCTGGGCAGCCGATGGCTTTCCAATGTACTCGGTGAAGGGCTATGCGGATGCAAACGACGCAACGTCGCAGGTGGTAAGCATGCAAAGCAGTTATCAAACCATTGCAACGCCACCAAGTGACCGCCCCAATGTCACAGACTTTCCCCTAGGGCACTTCACCCAAGACTGGGAGTACGCCCCAGGCAGCGGTGACCTTGACGAGTGCAACGGCAGGTTTGGTGTAACGCCCGAGTTTCCAGACGGCATCTACCACTACTACATCACCGAGACCTACCCATTTGTGCAGCGCTGCGTAAAAGGAACAAGTCTTGGAGGCGGCCCAGGTGGGCCGTAAGTGATGCATTATAAGAACAACACTCAATCCCTGGCGTGGCCATGCGTGCGAGCAAAGCCGTTCTTTGTAGCGGCTCTGGCATTCCTGCTTCTAACGTTTGGAACGTCGGCAAGCCAGGCACACCTGATGCCCGCAGGCAAAGGCACGCTTAACGTTGTGGGTTCCAAGGCATATATCGTTGTCTCGCTTCCTGTTTCGTCCTTCTTTGAAGGCAACAGCGCAAAAACGAGCATTAGCCAGGTTGAGCTAAGCCGCGATGAGACGGCTTTGCGAGATACGGTGCGGGCCGGCATCCAAGTTACCTCTGCTGGTGAGGCCGCGCGTTTCGACCAAATCCTCTTAAGCCTGCCATCGGGCGAAGGTCACGACGGCACGGGCGATGAAGACCTACTCGTGATGATCGTTGCGCGCTTTTCGGCGCCGCCAACGGCTGTCAAACTTGCATCGTCTTTGTGGACGAAGGGCAAAGGCGGGTTGGCGATAAAGGCCACCATAAGCGAAGGCGAGAAAACCTTGGCAACCGAGATGGGCGAGCTTTCATCGCATAAGAAGAGCGTTGTCTTCTTTGCCCCACCAAGCGAGAGCACAAGCGCAAAGCTGCTTGCCCTGCCCATCATTCTACTCTTCGTGGGAACGCTCTTTGTTGCCTATAGGCGACGCAGAAAGCGCTAGGTCCCTATTCTGGTGGGCAGCGGGCTGCCTATCGAAAATTGTCCCAAGAAATTCGCTCGGCTCGGTACACTTCGTCATGAACGACGACTTCCCAAACCACGCTGCCGTCCAAGGCCACCTCGGATAGATACGCAGTTTCGTCATCGCCACCTCCTGCGCAAACCAGAACATTACCGTTCTCCAGTTCATCGACATCGCCAAGCCGAGGTGCATATTTGGGAGCAACAAACTCCCACTCTTGACGCGCGGTGGCATCCGTCTCGTTAAGAGAATATCGCACAGCTCGGCTTGCCGATGTACCCCCGCCAGACTCGTTGCGATTGTCAAAGAGGAGCAAGTCACCGTTTGCGGCGAGAGTTGGAGCGTGTTGGGCCGTTTGAAACGTGCCATTCTCGAGCTCGAAGAACGCCTCAGAAAAACTCGGAGTCCCCAGTGGAGACTCTTCTCCAAAGATCCAAAGAATCTCGTCCGTCGTTCGATCGATGTTAATGACCCAGTCCTGCGAACGGCTAGAGAGAAGCACCGTATCGCCGTTGGGTGATGCCGCAAGCGCGTTGGCATGCGACCAATCGAGCCCACCTTGGGCTGCGCTGCGCTCGGCCAAGGCCCCAGGAAAGCGAGCCGTGTCGAGATGCTCTGCGGTAGACCAACTCCACACGGTTTGCCCAGACTCGGGGTCTACCTCGTAGATCACATCATAGGCGATGAGTTCGCCATCGTGGGCGCTGGCAGCATTGTCAACAAGTGTGGTCTCGGTGCTAAGCAAAAGCACATTGCCGCTGGCAAGCACGACAGCGTCATGGTGAAAGTCGTGCTCGCCAAAGCCATAGCTCGCGACAAGCTCGCCCGCGGGCGTTATCTCGGCAACGCTATCGGTTAGAAAGACCTGAAGGTTTCCATTGCCAAGGCCGCGGGCAACTCCGTCGCTGCTGCGAATGTCGGTATCGTGCAAGTACCAAACAATCTCGCCTTCTTCGTCAACGCCAAAGTAGAGCGGCGCTGTGGTGTCGGTGCGGCGCCCCGATCCATGGCTCAAGATTGTGATGCCACCATCGCTGCCCGTAGAAGCCGCTTGGCTAAGCGTTACCATTGGCGCATTCGCAGGCACGGCGCCAGTGGTGTGCACGACGCCGGCGCTCTCGCTTGTTTGCCCGTCTGCGCGCTCTAGAACGGCACTTAGGCGATATTCGCTTTCGGCGCGCATGCCGACAACGACAATATCCACAGTCCCATTGGCGTCTACCGAGGCCCACCGCGACATGCGTTCGCTCGCTCCATCGCGGGAGAAGCGAATGGCAGCAAGCCCACCCGAATCGCTCGTTATCGAAGCGACGGCCATTAGGCTATTGCTGGCATGCGGCGCTACCGTTAAGACAATTTCTAAGTCCCCGGCAGCATCGGCATCGCCGTCGGCGCTTGCGCTACAGCCGTGAAGGCCGAATCCCAAGAGCGCGACGGCGAGAATTTGAAGAAGTGGTTTGGAAGGTTGTTGCATTGGTGCTCTATCGGGGTGGTGGTGGTCCACGACGACCGCCTGGGCCGCCGGGCCCTGGGCCGCCTGGGCCCCCTGGGCCACCGCCCCGTGGCCGCGTCGCTGTGCTTGTGCCCTTTACGCAGCGCTGTACGAATGGGTAGGTCTTTGTAAGGTTGTAGTGATAGATGCCTAGGGGAAATTCGGGCGTCACTCCAAAGCGACCGTTGCACTCATCCAAGTCGCCGCTGCCCGCTACGTACTCCCAGTCTTGCATAAAATGCCCTAAGGGGAAATCTGCCGCAGCAGGACGATCAGGGGCTGCAGCTGCGACAAGCTGATAACTACTCTGAATCTCGGTTATGGCCGAGGTTGCATCGTCGGGCTTTGAGAAGCCTTCTACCGAGTACATCGGAAAGCCATCGCTTGCCCAGCCAACAAGCGTCATGCTGGTTTTGCTATCGGGGTTTAGCTTCTCGATAAGCTTCACGGGAATGCCGTGGTAGTGATACTGGCCGTTCGGCTGCACATGCGCATCGTTCTCGTCGACGCCAAAGCCAAACTTCCACGGGCTTACTTGGCCGGCGGTTGCAACCATGCTCCACGTATCCGAGCCTCGGCCGTAGTCGCACTGGGTATCCGAGGTCGCATCATCGGGACAAGTTCCAGCGGTCCCTGGTTCAAACTTGATGCTATTGAGCGCGTAGCCAGGTTCTTTCACCCGCGTGACATGGTCTAGCAATGCTGGGTGCACGGGAAAGGTCTGAGAAATATTCTGAGCAGTAAGTTTCGACGCAAACTGCCCACCGGTCACAGCGTGATTGGGCACTCCATTGCCCACGATGGTTCGGCCTTTGGAATCGCAGGTCCACGCAAAGTTGTAGGCCAGGGTTTCGTCGATGGGCGTGTTTACCGGGTTTGGCCCGCCACCGTGGGTGTAGACAAGCTGCTGCTCGCCTGCCTCGTTCACGTCGCACAGCACATTCGCTGTGGAGAGCGCGGCCTGCGCAGGTGCGGCAGTCTGCACAGAGCTCGCCTCCTGGGGATTCTTCGACGTCGCCGAACTACTGCAAGACATCGCGCCTACGGCGGCGAACCATATCAAGGCCAAACCAGGCCTCGTCATTGACAAGCGTTTCATACGCACGGAGGGAGCAACTCCTATGCCAGCCGAATGCGCCCTGGTTTGCAGCAAATCGCAACGAGAGCCACTGCGGCTTTGCGGAATCTGCATTCGCAGTGCGGAATCCGCACGTTTAGCGCAGCTGCACCTTGCGGCTTGCCTGTTCGAAAAACACCGAGAAGCCGCGGTAGCGAGGAAGCGCCTTCACCGATGCTTCGCCGCGTTTCTTGGCAGTCGCGTTGCCCGGCTCGATCACCACACGGCGCCTACCGAGGTTGGCGCTCTTGATGCGATAGCGAGCTCCTCGGTCGACGAAGGACGCAGGAAAGTCTTTGCGAAGCTGTACCAAGAGCGAAGGGTCGCCGTGAAGCGCGCGCACCCTCGCATCGAGATCGGGCAGCAAGTCTTCCAACCCAATGAGCGCAAAGTCGTCTGCGGTTTCGAGCCCAAGCTCGGCAAGGCGAAAGTGCAGCCACGCTTCGCCGCTAAGCCCACCCGTTGGATCGGGATGCTCGTTAAACGGCTGCTGCGATTCGAGCAGGTCTCGGTGCAGACACGCTTCTTCGAGGCGATCGACCAACTCGGGATACATCGCGCCGCCGGCCAAAAGCGTCGCTGCGGCCTCGCGAAGTGCATTGCCGCGCAGGCGCCCACCTTTGTCTTCGCGCCGAATGCTGGCAAAACTCCACACGCTGGTGGCTTCGATCGAGACCGCGCCATGGCTGCGATTGATGCGCGGCGTGCCAAGCTCAAGTGTGCCAAGACCTGCCTCTTGCAACGCGGAAAGCTCGATGGGCATCGCCAATTCGCCAACGCCGCGAGCGCTGCGGCCAACGCCAATCCAACGTGCACCAAAGATAACTGCCGCCTCGCTTGCCGGAGTTTCTTTGCCAGGGGCTTCGTCATCGGCGCTTGGCGAGCGAAAGGGATAGAGCGCAAGCTCGGTGCCTTCATCGTTTGCCCAGGCCTCGGCCTTTGCGCGGCCTTTTGCGGCTCGGCCCTTTTTTGTATCCCGCGGACGGCGAGCAAATGCCAGGCCCGGTGCATGGGCCAAGACGTGCGCAACCAACGCTCCCCGATCGGCCCACGTATGCTCACTCTTTGTTGGGTCGCTTGGGCTCGCGCCAATGGCCTCGCGCAGTGCCATTGCCACCTTGCGAGTTTCTCTTAGAGTTCGCGCATCGAGTTCGTGACGCTGAGCATCGCCACCGCGCAAGGCAGCAAGCTCCACTTCCACCTCGTCGCGGGCATCGGCAAAGAGAACAGCCCTGGCGTCCCCAGCCGAACTCGACTTCGGGACGCCACGCACAAGCGAGCGATCAACCTCGACACGAGCGACCAAGTCGGCAAGGTCGGCTCGCAGCGATGCGGGTGCATCCAGCAGCAAGCCTGCACGCGCCGCAGAAACCGGCAATCGCCCAAAACCCCGGCCGCGCTCGCTTAGTCGCATCTCGGCATCGAGCACGCCGGCCGCCACCAAACGCTCTCGTGCACGAGCAACGGCAAATTCCGGAGGAGGCGAAATCCAAGGCGCTTCGTCAAACATACCTGCTTCAAGGCCCATCGTTGCTGCGCGCAAGACAAAGTCATCAAGCTCGATGCCCTCAACCTCGGGCGGCGTTAGCGCCTCGAGACGAAAGCCGTGGCCCCACAAACGCCAGCACTCGCCCGCTGCAACTCGGCCTGCGCGACCTGCGCGTTGGTCGGCGGCATCTTGGGCAATGGTGCTAAGCGCAAGAAGGCTGCGCCCGGCTCGGTGCACAATGCGCCGCGCAAGCCCGCTATCGATAACGCAGCGAACGCCAGGCAGCGTTACCGAACTTTCTGCGACGTTGGTCGAGAGATACACGCGACGCCCAGAGCCAGCGGCAAAGGCAGCGGCCAGTCGCTGCGGAGAAACGCCGCCGTGAACTTCGACTAGGTCGGGCTTTGCCGCGTGCGAACGCAAGCTGCTTTCTAGCTGCGCGCGGCACTTTCGAATCTCGCCGCGTCCTGGAAGAAAGACCAAGATATCGCCCTCGCATTGCGTAAGCGCACGAGTAACTGCCGTGCAAACTCGCGACTCGAGGTTGTCATCCGAAGGCCCGCCCTCGCCTTGGTAGCTCACATCCACAGCAAAGCTGCGCCCGCTTGAGCGGATTACACTGCCTCCGAGTTTTTCTGATAGCACGTCGCTATCGAGAGTTGCCGAACACAAGAGCAGACGCACGCCACCCGGTTTGCACAAGCCTTGGGCACGGGCCGCTAGCAAATCAACTTCGGCGCTTCGCTCGTGAAACTCATCGAGCATGAGGGTGTGGCACCGCGCGGCCAACTCGCCCTGGGCAAGCATGCCAAGCGCCACACCAGGGGTTACAAAGAGCACGCGCGTTGCATTGCCGTATTGCCGATCGAAACGCACCGCATAGCCAACGTGCTCGCCAACCGCTTCACCGCGCATGCGAGAGAGGTACATCGCCAGTGCACGGCAGGCGACGCGACGCGGCTCGACAACCAAGACCATCTTCTCGTTCGCGACGGAGGCACTTGCAAGCAGCTCGGGCTCGGCAAGCCACAGCGGCACACAAGTCGACTTTCCCGAACCGGTGGGCGCCGAGAGGACGATGGGTTTGCCAGCGATCCAGGCGGCTTCTAGAGCGGCTCGCGCCGAGAATATGGGTAGCGATGTGTCCACGATGCCTGGCTCGCCACCGCTTTACCATCCACCGGGCCGGCGCGCTCTCATCCTGCCGCAAAGCCTGGCTCGAACACCAACTGGCGTCGACGTCCACAATCCAGACACGCCTGTCATACTTGGTTCAATACAGCGCCGTCGTTTCCAGCAATTGGCATTGGCGCACCGGTTGCACTCTCCAAAAGCAATGCACGTCCAACGGCTC